>Ga0326597_10007512_pt1 | contig 14825 bp, 14 predicted proteins | sample RVTome_12_FD_203789 | JGI IMG/M metagenome (GOLD analysis project Ga0326597, IMG submission 203789) | Soil microbial communities from uranium-contaminated site in the Upper Colorado River Basin, Wyoming, United States - RVT100D185 | ecosystem: Environmental > Terrestrial > Soil > Contaminated >... | reverse complement strand
CGATCCAAGCTCACGCGGTGTCCTCTGCCGGTCCGGTTGACGGCTCGAAACACGTCGTTTCGCACCAGTCAGGAAAGTCCAATGGCCAAATGGGCTCACCAGCACACGCTGAATGCCGGATTGGTCCTGATCGGCCTCCTGGCAATCCTGAGCAGCGGCGCTTCGTTGTTCACGTCGAGGGTCCTGGTCCAGAACATGGCGACCATCGCCATCGGCGAGGTTCACGCTCTCGCAGATAGCCGGGCGCTGCTGCTCGTCGGCCTCCGGGAGGTTTCGGATGGGAGCGCTGCTTTGCTCACGGGCGAGGAGCAGTTCAGTCGCGCGGAACGATCAGGAAGCACGGCGGTGCGAGATCGGGTCGCCCGTCTGAAGACGCAGATCGCAGACGACAAGGGCCGCTCGCTCGTCGACCGCATTCAGACGGCCGAACGTGACTACCAGGAGGCATTCGAGCAGGCCCTGCGCGCCCCCGGCGGCCGGCCGGCACTCTCCGCTACCGCGGCCGTGGGGACCCGCGGGCGGGCCCTCGAGCAGGCATTGGACGCCTTGGTCGCGCACATGGAGCCCGCGATTTCCGGAGGACTCGCGGCCACTCGAGCTTCAGTGAAACAAACTCAGACAGCCTTCGATCTGATCACGGCCGTATCCATCACGCTGGCGGTGATTCTGTGCGTCCTGCTCATCGTCCTCATCAACCGAACGTATCGGGAACGAGCCAGCGAGCGTATCCTCGCCGAGGAGGGGCAGACCCGGACCAGCGTGGCGCTGCGTGAGGCAGAGGCGGCAGGTCACCTGAAAGATGAATTTCTTGCAACCGTCTCGCACGAGTTGCGCAACCCCCTGGCGCCGATCCTCACCTGGACCCAGCTGCTTCGAAGCGGCACGCTTCCGAAAGAGAAGGCCGACCGCGGGCTGGAAGTCATCGAGCGCAACGTCGCCTCCTTGTCGGAGCTGATCGACGATCTGGTCGATGTCTCGAGGGTCGTTTCGGGCAAGTTCCGGCTCGATGTGAGGCCGGTCGACCTGGCGCCCGTGATCAGAGCCGCAGTGGAAGCCCAGCGCCCCGCGAGTGAAGCGAAGCATGTCCGGCTGCACCTCGTCCTCGACGAACGGGTGGGCCTGGTCTCTGGCGATTCGGAACGACTCCAGCAAGTGATGGGGAATCTGCTCTCCAACGCGATCAAGTTCACCCCCAAGGGCGGTTCCGTGCAGATCACTCTGGGACGTGCGGAGTCCCACCTGGAGGCGGCGGTCTCCGACAGCGGAGTAGGGATTGAAGCCACGTTTCTGCCCCATGTCTTCGAGCCCTTTCAACAGGCAACGGATGGCTCGATGCGGCGCCATGGCGGCCTCGGGCTGGGTCTCTCGATCGTTCGACACATCGTCGAGTTGCATGGAGGCGAGATCGTCGCCGAGAGCGAGGGCCTCGGGCGAGGTTCCAGGTTCACGGTCAAACTCCCATTGCTCGGTACGCGCGCGCCAACTGGCGCCCCGCGGCCGCGACACCCTGCGGCCGCCGACGGGATGACGGACGTCTCGCTTCGGCGGCTCGACCGGATCCGGGTGCTGCTCGTGGATGACGAGCCGACCGCCAACGAGGCGCTGGAGGCCTTGCTCGATTCCTGTGGCGCGGAGGTACGGATCGCGGGCTCGGCCGCCCAGGCACTCCAGACGCTCGACGTCTGGAGACCGGACGTACTGATCTCCGACATCGCCATGCCGGAAGAGGACGGCTATGCACTGATCAGGAGCATCCGAGCGCGCAGCCCCGCGGAGGGCGGCGACATCCCGGCGGCAGCACTCACCGCGTATGCCAAGATCGAAGATCGGGTGAACATTCTGGCCGCGGGATTTCAGATGTACCTCTCCAAGCCCGCAGACCCGAGCGAGTTGATCGCAGTGGTGACCAGTCTCGCGCGCCGTGGGGGGGGGGCGGCTGAAGGCTCCTAGCCCTCCGTGAGCCAGGACTGGAATCCCGACCTCTGGTCCCCCTCGTTACCGGAAATGGCGGCATGGCCAGACTCTCGCTGGTGATGTAGATGACGGTGACGTCTCTGGCGTGGGCGTCCGCCACGCCGGCGGTTCCGCTGCCCGGCGGCCGCCGCGGGCCCGCCGATTCCTCGAGCGATGCCGATGCCATGAACCATCTCGCCATCGCGCTGCTGCGGCAGGGCCGGCAGCTGGATGAGGCTCGTGCGCTCGCCGAGCGCGCGGTGGCCGCCGGGGGCGAGCGGGACTCGATCTACCGTGCGACACTGGCCGAGGTGAAGGCCGGTGCGCTAGGGACGGCACTGAGGTCGCGCGCGCTCACGCTGTTTCGAGCCCGCCCTCTCCCCGTGCTCATGGTCGTCTTCTCCGCTCCGACACTTCCCGTCTTGTAGATCCAACGAGGCTTTGTAGAAAACGCCCACGCCAATACGGCCGCGAGCGCCCGGCCGAGCGCTGGCCCGGCCGACGATGAAAGCGGCCAACTCGACCGTCCGCAATGCCTTCGGGGAGGCTGCCGGGCCGGCCGACTGTCTGGCACCATTCATGCGGGTCCGCCCGTTGCGACGGCGGGGCGCAAGGGCACAAGCAAAGCACGATCATGGCTCCGCGGCGGGTCGCGCGTATCGAGGTCCACGAGGCGGCGACCAGCGGAGACTCGCCCAGTCGCCTCGCCGTCCATCCGACCGATGACCGCTTCTGGAGTCGTCGGCTCACTGTGGCACGCAGGCCACGTCCATCGGCCCATCTGCGATCATCGGAGAACCACTCATGAAGCATTCCATCCATCGCACGATTTCAGCGGCGGCGGCACGGTTCCTGACCGGAACCCTGCTGCTGGCCATCCTGGTGTCTGCCTCCGCCAGCACGAGCGGAGCGATGCAGCTCATTCCCTCGCTCGGTTTCACGAAAGCCACGGATTCCAACGCTGGTGACGCCAAGGCGTTCGGGAGCGTGGCGCTTCGCGCACCCATTCTCCCTTTCCTGAGCGCAGAGGGCGGCATCGCCTACCGCCAGGAGTCCTACTTCAACGATAACCTCAAGCTCCGGATGTGGCCCGTGACGGCGTCGCTGTGGCTGACCCCCGTTCCCATGCTGTATGCGGGCGGCGGTCTCGGCTGGTATCGCACGACACTCGACTATCGTAGCCCGCTGCTCAAGGACAAGACGACGGACAAGGTCGGGGTGCATCTGGGCGGCGGTCTGGCGGTGCCGATGGCACCTGCTCTCGGGCTGGACCTGAACGGTCGTTACGTCTTCATGCAAAAGGAGAACGATCTGCAGTTGCCGACGAAGTTCAATCCCGATTTCTGGAGCACGTCCCTCGGACTGGCGATCAAGTTCTGAACCCGGTCGGTCGCCGGGTGGCATCCACCATCAACCCGTGAGGTGAGTACATGACCACGTTTCCAAGAGTGCTTCGCTTCTGGACCGCGCTCCTCGTGATCCTCTGCATGAGTTCCCTCGACTTCAGCCCGGCGCTGGCTGGCCTCGCGCCCTCGACCAGGTCGGGAGCGACCACCGTCGCCTCGGCACGCGATGCCGATCTGCTGGTGGCTCAGCGCGCGCTCGAGCACAAGATGGTGGCGCAGAAGCTGCGCGACTACGGCGTCTCGCCCGCCGAGGCCCAGCTGAAGCTCGCCAGCATGTCCGACCAGGATCTGCACAGATTGGCGAGCGCGTCCAAAGGCCTGCCCAGCGGCGGAGATGGCACCGGGGCCCTCATCGGGGTGCTGGTCGTGGTGATTCTGGTGATCGTCGTCCTCAAGCTCATGAACCGGGAGGTCGTCGTCCGGTAGACGCAGCCGCGCAAGGATGGTCCCGACCGGCACGCAAGCTCACCGTGGGCCCGACGGCCCGTGCGTTCACCGCAACGGTGAGCTTTCGTGCGGGCATCCAGATATTCGGCACCGCATCTGGCCTCGATCTTGCGCTTCTCCTCATCGGGTATGCGCGTCAAGCGATCGCGGCTTGCGATCGTTTCCGCTCTAACCTCATGTCCCGACAATCGAAGGAAGGTGCGAGATGCCGGCGCTGATCCAGCTCTGCATTGTAATAGCGACAATCGGACTGCTCGTGATTGCCGCGATGACCGTCCGCATGATGACCCGCTTCGACAAGGCCACCGAGGAACTCTCGCGATTGACCCATGCGCTTCGTGAGTCGGTCGTCAAAATCAATCACGTCACTGAAGAGGCGCGGGCTCTTGCTACCTCGCTTCGGGACTGGGTTCCGCCCGTCCAACGCGTCCTGGACCGTTTCGAGGTCCTCGGGCACCGCGCGGCCGATCTCTCATCGATCGTCTTCGAGGAATTCGAACAACCCGTCTTCACCGCCGCCGCCGTCGCGCATGGCGTGAGGTCGGGCGCCAATCACCTGCTGAAACGACTGATGCACAGATTCACCCACCGCAATTCCCCGCTCCTTGGAGGTAATGACCATGAATGACACTTCTCATGCCCGCGGCACTTCGAACACGGGCTCGACCCTTTTGGGCTTCGCGCTGGGCGCCGCGGTTGGGGCCGGACTCGCGCTCCTGCTGGCACCCGACAGCGGAAAGAAGACACGTGATCGTCTCGCCTCCACGGCCCGACGTTGGAGCAAGAACGCGGAGCACGCCATCGATCAGGCCCGCGATACGGTGTCCGAGCTGGGCACCGACGCGAAGTCGGCGCTCGAGGCCGGCCAGCATGCGTTCCAGCACGACCGCGCGACGCGCGAGTCGCGCTCCGAACGCCGGGCGTCCCACGCGGGCGATGCCGCACCGGGCCTCAACGCAGTGAAGCGGTCCGGCGAGGAAGTGGGCCGGTAAGCACCAAGAAGCCGGGCGCCCAGAAGCTCGACGCCACGCGCGACCGCCCCCGGCGGCGCGCGCGGTGTTCGGCTCCGGGTCACGGTCTCGGCTCGATTGGGCGACGATACTCGATGTCGATCAGGGTGGCGACCCATGGGTGGCACCGGATCGACGAGAAAGGAAGACCGTCATGCGAAGCAAACCGCACGTAACGATTCTCTCGACGTTCCTGGCCGGGCTGGTGCTGGTAAGCGCGACTGGCTGTGCGTCCATGAACAAGACCAGCAAAGGTGCCGTCATCGGCGGCGTGGCGGGCGGCGCGGCGGGCGCCGTGATCGGCAATCAGACCGGTTCGACGGCGCGGGGAGCCATCATCGGCGCCGTGCTGGGCGGCGCGGCGGGGGCGATCATCGGCAACCGGATGGACCAGCGGGCGAAGGAGATCCAGCAGAGCGTCCCGGACGCCACCGTCGAACGGGTGGGAGAGGGCATTCAGGTCACGTTCCCCTCCGGGCTCTTGTTCGGTTTCGATTCCGACGTCATCCGCAGTAACGCGGCCGGCAACCTGAGCGAACTCGCGAGGAACCTGCGCCAGGACAACGACTCGAACCTGCTGATCGTCGGTCACACGGACGCCGTCGGGAGCTCCCAGTACAACCAGACTCTCTCGGAGCAGCGCGCCCAGTCGGCGGCCCGTTACCTGAAGGCGCAGGGAGTCTCCAGCTACATCGCGACGGCAGGACTCGGGGAGCGCGAACCGGTCGCGTCGAACTCGACGGAAGCCGGCCGCCAGAACAACCGGCGCGTCGAGATCGCGATCTACGCGAGCGCCGCCTTGCAGGAAGAGGCGAGGCGCCAGGCCGGCGGACGTTGACAAGGAAGCACCAGGATGTGTCGAGCCCTGCCGCCCGACGGGGTTTCCCGGCGGGCGGCAGGGCTCAGGTGCAGCACGAGGCCACGATCCCAAGGTCGGTCATGAGACTGTTCGGGGGTTGCCACACGTTCCGCTGCACGATCCGGCCTCTGGTCCCCGCGCTGCTGCTCGTCGGCCTGTGCTCGTCGCTGCTCGGCGGAGCCGGATGTGCCGACGAGGCCCCCGAGGATACGGGCACCCCGTTGCGGAGCGTTGTCGAGTCCGCCCGGGATCCCGACCTGCGCTGGCCCGACTTCACCGACTTCCGCTCCGAGCTCGAGCGGCTCTACGAGCGCGCCGCGTGGCAGCCGCTGTGGCTCCGCGGCACGCGCCCCACCGAGGCCGCGACCCAGCTGATCGCGCGGCTGTCCGCCGCCGACAGTCTCGGGCTCGAGCCCGACGACTACGACGCGGAGTGGCTCGACCGCGAGGCACGCGCGTTCGTCACGCGGCGCCCCACGCCGACACCGGAGGAGCGGGCGCGATTCGATGTCGGGCTCTCGGTAGCCGCCGTGCGCTTCGTCTCCGCGCTTCATCGTGGCCGCGTGAGTCCGCGCGTGGCGCACGCCGAACTCTTCATCCCGCGCCCCTCGCTTGCCGTCGAGATGGTGGTGGACTCGCTCCGCGATGCCAAGCAGCAGGGCGGCCTCCTCGAGCGCCTCCAGCCACGCATCCATCATTACCAGCTGCTCAAGAACGGCCTCGCCCGTTTCCGGGTGCTGGCTCTCGACACGAGCCTCGTGCCGCTGCCCGGGCTGCCGCGCGTGGTCAAGCCAGGGATGCGCCTTCGCGCGGCCTCCCGGCTGCGGCACCTGCTCGAGGTCACGGGATACCTCGGCCGCGCGGTGCCCCCGGACGCCGCGGCGGACACGCTCTATTCGGCCGACCTGGTCGAAGGAGTGAGGCAGTTCCAACTCCGCCAGGGATTCGAGCCCGACGGCGTGATCGGCCCGGCCACGGCCGCGCGCCTCAGTCGTCCGTTTGCCCAGCGCGTGAGGCAGATCGAGCTGGGGCTGGAACGCTTCCGCTGGCTACCCATCTCCTTCCCCGTGCCACCGATCATCGTCAACATCCCCGCCTTCCGGCTCTACGCCTTCCGGGGCGCGACCGACCGGGAGGACGAAATGCTCGCCATGGATGTCGTGGTGGGCGGCGCATTCGATAAGAACACGCCGGTATTCGCCGCGGACATGAAGTACCTGATCTTCCGCCCGTACTGGGAGGTGCCGGGAAGCATCATGCGGGCCGAGCTGGGCCCGAAGGCACTGCGCGACCCGGAGTTTCTTCAGCGCGAGCGCATGGTGCTGGTGAGCGGAGAATCGGACCGGGCGTCCGTGCTGCCCGTGACGCGCGAGAACCTGGCGCGGATCGGAAGGGGACTCCGCCTCCGCCAGTTCCCGGGACCCCAGAATGCGCTGGGCCTGGTGAAATTCCTTCTGCCCAATGCACACAACGTCTACCTGCATGACACGGCCGCGAAGGGCCTTTTCGCGCGCTCGCGCCGCGACTTCAGCCACGGCTGCATCCGGTTGAGCGACCCGGTCGCTCTGGCCGCCCACGTGCTGCGTGACCAGCCCCAATGGACGGTCGAGCGCATCCGCGCGGCGATGGATGGCGACGACAACACCAGGGTCAACCTGTCGGGGCCCGTGCCGGTCTGCATCGTGTACTCGACGGCCATGATGAGCGAGAACGGCGAGGTGTACTTCTATCCGGACATCTATCGCCTGGACACGAAGTTGGACCAGATGCTCATCAAAGGCTACCCCTACCCGAAGTAGGCCGGGCTTCCGGGCGCGGCGACATCGCCCGCATCACCCGAGCGTGCGCCGAGGCGCCTGAGCCGCGGTGTGCGCGTGCCGCCACACCCCCGACGCGCGGAGGGCGTGGCCATGCCTGACTCCATCGCGCTGCGCGGCAGCGCCTTGCGACTCTTCGCGCCGATTTGACCCCCACGGCACCGGACTTGCGGTTACCCTCCTTCGCTGCTGGCTCGGGGGGTAGCGGCCCACCGGCCATCCAGGACATTCCACGACGCACCCGGTCGTTCCGCGCCCCGCGGGTCAACCCGGGAATTCGCGACGCTCCCTTCTCCATTCGACCTTCACCACGGGCCATCGGGTCCGGGGAACGCTGGAACCGCCGGGCGGGCTTGGCGAGAACGCGCGGCGCGCTCATGGAGGTCTCTTGAACCAGGTTCGTCGATTCGCCGCGCTTGCCTGCGGGTCACTCTCACTGATTGCCGCGCCCGTGGCGATGCCGGCTCTCCAAAGCACGCCCGTGACGAACGATCGAACGGTGACGGGCGACGACGGCTCGTACTCGCCGCTGCGGGAGGTGCTGGGCACGAGCGGCAATCTGCGCGCCGTGATCGGAACGCCGGCCTCGTTGGCGCAGAGCCCGGTGTTGCGGCCGCTCCTCTCCAGGGTGCCGCTCGGCGAGCCAGGCGTGCACCCGCTGGGTCTGCCCGCGCCCGACGGGGATTCGCTGGTGGCCGTGACGTTGGAGTCCTTCGCAGCGATGCAGGGCGCGCGACTCGATGCCTACCGCGTCGGGCACTGGCCGACGCGCGGGTTGGCCGCGCGCGATACGAATTACGCCCCGCCCCCGGGCTTCATTCCGGTGACGCCGGAGAACGAGTCCACGCCGGTCTCGAAGCGATTTCGCCTGCGCGATTTCCTGACGCACGACCAGCAGCACGTGTGGCCCAAGGTCCTGGTGTTGCGTGTGGCGCTGTTGGACAAGCTGGAGCTCATCGGTGACGAGCTGGAGCGCCGGGGGCTGCCTGGCGTGCTCCACGTCATGTCCGGCTTCCGCACGCCGCAGTACAACGCGCAGGGAGTGGGCCCGAAGGGCGGCCGCGCCAGTGCGAGCCGTCACATGTACGGCGACGCGGCCGACGTGATCGTGGACGCGAATCGGGATGGCGTGATGGACGACCTCGACGGCGATGGGAAGGTCACGATCCGCGACGCGCGGGTGCTCTATGCCGTCGCCGAAGGCGTCGAGGCCCAGCACCCCGACCTCATGGGCGGCCTCTCCGCCTACTCGGGGAACTCCGGGCACGGGCCGTTCGTGCACGTCGACGTGCGCGGCGCGCGCGCCCGCTGGTGAGGCCGGCGGGCCCGCCCCAAGGACGGGGCGCGGGCCGCTGACCTCGGCGCGCCCGGCGCTCACCGGCTGCCGGTCACGGAGATGCATCGGGGCCGTCAGCTGCCGGGCCCGATGCATTGTCATCGTTATCCATTGCCCTTGTCGTCACCGTCTCCTTCGCCGCAGTCCTCTTCATGGATCTGGATGTTGCCGCTACGGAGGGTACCCGCTTCCGTCGGGCCACCCGAGATGGAAATGGAGAACCGGTCGTTTCGGCCGGGCTCCCCCTCATCCGTCACGGTCACGGTGAAACTTCCCGGCTGACGGTTGATGGTGCCGGAGCCGGCGAACGTGGCGGTGTGGCCGACGATCAGGAGCGAGGTGAACGCATCGATGTGCACCTTCGTGCCGCTGGCGTGGTTCACGTATTCCAGCCTGCCCTCGACCCGGCCATCCTTCTTTCGTTGCACCTCGAAGCCAAAGTTGCCAAAGCCCCCGGCCACGGGGATTGAGCCACCGCCGGTCACCTTGACCTTGCATGTACCTTTCTTACCTCCCTCGCAGTCTCCGGCGGAGACCGTGTTGGCATCCATGGTCACGGCCGCCACTCGCGCCAAAGCTCTGCCGGACAGGCTTGCGCCGGTATTCAGCGTGATGCTCGCGTCCGCGAGGATGTTTCCCGCGAATGCGGTGCCGGTGCCGAGCGTCGCGGAGCTGCCGACCTGCCAGAAGACATTGCACGCTCGGCCGCCACCGATCATCACCACCGACGAGCCGGTGGCGGTTGTGAGCGTGGTGCCGATCTGGAAAATGAAGACGGCATTGGGGTCGCCCTGGGCGTCGAGATAGAGCGTCCCCGTCAACTGGGCCGACGACGAAAAGCAATAGACACCCGGTGCGAGCGTCTTCCCCCCCAGATCCTGCCCGGTCAAGCCGGTACCGCAGGGCAGACCTGCCAGGGCATTGTAGGCCGTGGTCAGATCGTCTTGTGCTTGTGCAGCCACCGCATCCCCGGCGTGGATCGTGCCAATCACGTTCCCTGTCCCCGGACCAAAGCCCGTGATCGCGGTCCCCGGGCTGACACCCAGATCGCCGGTGACGAGGGTGACGCCGGTATTGGTCACCGTAGAGCCGGCCAGGACGGCGAAGCTCGACGCCGAACCCAGCAATGGAAAGCCAGGGTGTGCTTTGCCGACGTCCGCGGGCCGGGTCAAGGAAGGCGCGGACGAGGGGTTGGTTGGCATGTGGTCATTCTGGGCGCAACTCCCCAGGAGCAGGGCCAGACACGAAAGCAACACTGCCCCCGGGTATCCCCGTACCCGGGCTGGATTCCACCAAGGCTTGTACATCGTTACCCCCTTCTAGCGGTTGGATGGAAGAAGGCTGAGACGTTTCTTCGCCCGCTGGAGCGGCGTGCCTCCTTTCCGGCCACCGCTCGACGACGTTCTCGCCCTTATCGCACTGCTCGACCGGCTCCGGAACGCGCCCATCACACGCCTCGGGGCCCCGCGCGGCGTCCTGACGCCGACCGCGATGCTCCGCGGTCGGCGTCCCTCCGCAGACTCCCGGCCTCGCCGCCACGGAGCGCCGCACAAGGCGCCGATGTCTCCGGCTCCGCCGCTGCGCGAGGTCAGGGCTTCGGCTGCGTGAGCATCTCCTTGTTGAGCACCGTGAACTCGACGCGGCGGTTCTGCGCCAGGTTCTCCGGACTGGTGTTGGTCACCAGCGGCTTCGACTCGCCAAAGCCCTTGGTCGTGAGCTGCGAGGCTTCGAGCCGAGGGAAGTGCTGGAGCAGGTAGGCGCGCACCGCATCCGCGCGTCTGTGGCTCAGTCCGAGATTGTACGCATCGCTGCCGCGCGAGTCGGTGTGGCCGCCGATCTCGATCTTGAGCTGCGGCCACTTGCTCAGCACCTGGCCCACGGCGTCGAGCGCCGGGTAGGACTCGGGCAGGATATTGGACTTTGCCGTTTCGAAGTTCACGTCCTGAAGACGGATCTGGCCGGTGTCGAGCAACTCGGTCTCGCGCTTCTCGACTTCCGTGGGCGGACAGCCGTCCCGGTTCACCTTCGCCCCGGTCGGCGTGTCCGGGCACTTGTCGAGCCCGTCGCAGACCCCATCACCGTCGGAATCGATCGCGCAACCCTTCGCGTCCACCTTGCAGCCGCTGGTCGTGTTCGCGCACTCATCGAGCCCGTCACATACGCCGTCGCCGTCCGAGTCGATCGGGCAGCCCTGCGCGTCCACCTTGCAGCCCTTGGCCGTGTCGGGGCACCGATCCAGACCGTCGTAGACCCCGTCGCCATCACTGTCCGTCGGGCACCCACTTGCGTCCACCCGGGCGCCGCGCGGCGTCTCCGGACACTTGTCGTTGCCGTCACACACCCCGTCACCATCGGCGTCGGACGGGCAGCCGTTCGCGTCCACCGTGCATCCGTGCGGCGTGTCGGGGCACTGGTCCCGCTTGTCGGGCACCCCGTCGCCGTCACCGTCCCTCGCCTCGCCGCCGAACGCGAACACCAGGCCCGCCCCCACCACGACGTTGTCGATGTGCGCCTTGATGTAGTCCTTCGCAGGCAGGAACAGGAGGTTGCGTGCCTCGAGTCTCAGTCCGATCGCGTCGGTGAATTTCACGCGGACGCCGGCGGCGGCCTCGAACAGCCCATCGTGCTTGTCCGGGCTGACTTTCGGATCGAACTGCGACACGCCGCCACCGAGGGAGACGTACGGGTTGATGGCATGCGGCGCGGAGGAGATGAGCATGAGGTTGGCCGAGACGTGGGACCAGGTGCCATCCTGGTTGCACGTGGCGCACGATTTCGTGGGGGTCACTCCGCCGGCGAGATCCAGCCACAGCGGCGAGATCAGCCGCACGCTGGCGCGCCCGCCATAGTAGAGATCGTTCTCGAGCCCCGGCCCGCTCGCGGACCTGAGCTCCTTGTCGAAGAGTGTCCAGCCCACGAACGGCACGATGTTGAAGGGCCGATCCTGGAACTCCGAGGCTACTGCCGTACGCGCGAGCAGCGTCATCGCCAGGGCCGTCAAGGTGAGCCATCTGCGGTCGAGTTTCATGGACTTCCTCCGTTTGGGATGAGCCAGGTGCTTCACATTCGGCGAGCGGGGCCACGGGCGGGCTGACGCGACGCGCGTCCCTGCGGCTCGAACTGCACCGCCCGCACGACGAACCGGTTCGGCGCGTGCCCGATCCAATGGAACGGATAGCAGGTGATGAGCGTGAGTGAGGGCACGGCCGTGGGATCGAGGAGATCCACGCGCTGCGGGCCGACCACGACGCTGTATTCGACGCGGTAACTGTAAGATCCACGGGGAGTCACGATGAGAATGAGGTCGTTCTGGCGCACGCCGCCGAGACCGCGGAACAGGCCGTCGCGGTGTGCGGCGAGGCCGACGTTGCCGGCTTCCCCGGGTATCGAGGTCGAGGGGAGGTGACCCACCGCGCGCTTGAGCGTGGCGTTGTCCGTGCCCTCGGCGATGATCGCCGAGATCCCCAGGCGCCGGATCTCGATCCGACCGAGCGCGCCCTCCGCGGGCACGAACTCGGGCTCCAGCGCGGGCTCCATTCGCGTCGCGGGGCCCGGCGCAGGAGCGCTTCTCGAGGACATCGGGCCGGCCGCGCTCCCAGGCCTGTCCGGATCGGCCGACTGAGAGGTGTCTGCCTCCCCGTGGACTCTGGACGCCGCGCCGACCGGGAGGAGTCCGAGGAGGATGAGTCCCACTCCCCACCAGTGATTCGAAGGGCGCGGGCTCATGGGATGATTGCCGGGGCCGCCGATCGGGGAGGCACCGGTCCGTGGCGCAGGCCCGGGCTCCCCGACGACCACCCTACGCGCGGCTCCCACTGTGGCCCTGGTCCGAGCGGCCCGCCCGACCGGCGGACTCACGCTGGTAGGCGTGTTGTCCCTCCGTCAGCGCGATCTTCACGCTGTCCTTCTGATCCGCAACGAACTGCGTCGCCTCCGCGACGCCTTCCCGTGCCTGGTCGCCCACGTCCTGCGCCAAGCGCCCGATGCGGCGGCGCGTCTCCCGACCGCCTGCGGGCGCCAGCAGCAACGCGGTCGCCCCTCCGACGATCATGCCGAGACCAAAGCCCAGCACGACCCTACCGACGTTGTTCGTCCCATCAGCCATGACCTGCTCCCTTCGTCGATTGCTTTCGGCCGAGATCCGCGAAGATCAAGCGGGCGGACATCAGGTAGGCATGCGAGGCCGCATCGCAATACCCGGCCGAACAAAGGCCTGACCAAGCCCGCCCGCATTTCGAGCACTCGCGTAGACTACGAATTCGACCGGCTTCCGCCCCGATCGCCGATCACGTGCTAACGCCAGATTGATGCCAAAGCGCAGGAAAATCATCGCACCCAACAACCCGTTGTCGACAAACGGCCTGGCGGCAATCGGCGCCGACCGGCAGGGACCCGTCGGGCGATCGAGGACCCATGCGGAAGGAGAAGTTTGCAACCGACGGAAGCTTCTTCAATCGGGTTGGACTCGGCTGGGCGGCGGCGAGCAGGGCACCGCCGGCTCCTGACACTCCGGGGGGTGCCCCCCGCACCACACCGGGGCGGTTCTCCGCTTCGATTCGCGATCCCCCGTGCACCCCCCACCCCGAGTCCGGCCGGTTCGAGATCGCGGTCGCCGCGCCCACTTCGAGCCACCCCTGGCGTCCGAACAGCTCCAGCACCGCGCACCGACGCGCCCACCCACACCGGGGGGATTTCCCGCTCGACGCGGCCTCGTTTCGGACGCGCACACTTCTGGTGTGGGCTTTGAAACTTCTACCGCCGGGTGTGCACGATTCTCCGTCGACGCCGCCGCTGCCTCCGCGCGACGCCCTACCAGGGGGCACGGCGGCGTCTGCCAACACGGGTGCCTGCATGGAGTTGGAGGCAGGTTCGCCGGCCAGGTGGGCACGGCACGAAAATCGCCTCTGCTCCTCGAAGATGAGTATCCACGGCAACCTTCAGAGCGTGCACATTCTGAAGGATCAGACGCATCCACCGACCGCCAAGGAGCACCCACGATGAAGGACCAATCCAGAGCAGCAGGACACGGCGCACTGCTGGTGTTGCTACTGATCAGCGGCCTGGGCACCGCATGCGCAGGGCCGCTCCGGCTCGGGAGCAGCACGGAGATCCCGGCGGCGCAGGGCCAGGCGAGCCTGCACCGCACGAAGAACGGAAACGTCGAGATCAAGCTCGATGTCAAGCACCTCGCACCTCCGGGGCGCATCTCGCCCGGAGCCAGCGTGTTCGTCGTGTGGGCTCGCGGGCTGGCCCCGTGGGCCGAAGCGCAGAATCTGGGTGCGCTGAAGGTCGACAAGAACCTGAACGGGAAGCTCACGGCGGTCACCGCCATGTCGTCGTTCGACCTCTTCATCACCTGCGAGCAGTCGCAGACGGTCACCGTTCCCGCGACTCCCGAGTTGCTGCCACTCCGCTACACGAGCAAATGATGTGCTCGCTCCCGGAAGGGGTGCAATGCCGGCCGGACTCCGACGGGTAGGAATGCTCTTCGAGCCCTTGAGCGTGGGAGGACGCTGGCCCGAGTCGGGCACTGGCGGCGCGGGCGGAACGCGAGCTCGGCGGGCGCTCCTCTTCCCGAATGTGTCGCGAATGGTCTAACCTGCGGGCGTGAGATGCATCGTCACCCTCCTCGACGAGTAGCGTGCGGAACGTGTCTCGATTGGAGGTCCGCATGAAGGGCGTCGCTGCCCGCGCCGCGGCCACGACGGCGTTGCTCGTGCTCCTCTGCTCCGCGCCGCCCGCGCGAGCGCAGTTCAACTCGATCGCGCCCCCGTTCACCAAACTGACGGGCGGATATCTCTGGGGATCGCTCGGCTATCGCGACGTCAAGCAGCCGGAGCGGTTCTATGTTGGCGACCGCCATCCGTTCGTGCGAGGCGGGTTCGCGGCGCTGCTCGGCCCGTTCGGCGGCCAGCCCGACACGACCGTGTCGCTCGACTCGGTGCGGACCGCGGTCGAGTGGTTGCAGGGCACGGCGAGCACGCCGGGAGCGATCCG
>Ga0326597_10007511_pt1 | contig 14831 bp, 11 predicted proteins | sample RVTome_12_FD_203789 | JGI IMG/M metagenome (GOLD analysis project Ga0326597, IMG submission 203789) | Soil microbial communities from uranium-contaminated site in the Upper Colorado River Basin, Wyoming, United States - RVT100D185 | ecosystem: Environmental > Terrestrial > Soil > Contaminated >... | reverse complement strand
TCAAATGGCTGGTGGGCATCCACGTCCTCAGCCGCGAGTTCGACGGCTTCTACATGCACCAGCGGTACACGACGATGAACCAGCCGGGCAGCCCGGTGCCGTACCGCTACTACACAAAGCTGCTGGTGAAATCGATCATCACCAACCCGGCGCCCGGCGAGATCATCCCTGCCGGCGGCTATACCCTCGCCGGCGCCGCCTGGTCCGGCGAAGAGGACATCGCGACGGTCGACATCTCCACCGACGGCGGCAACACTTGGAGCCCGGTGGACATTTTGCATCCCCGCACCGGCTATTCCTGGTACCGCTGGGAACATCGCTGGAACCCGCCCGCGGCGGGCAAATACACCTTGATGTGCCGGGCCACCAACGTGAAGGGCGAGACGCAACCGATGGAGTTTCCCAACCCGTGGGACGGCCGCGGTTACGGCAACAACATGGTCTTCCCCGTCAACGTCGTCGTCGGCGACACGCAGGCGGAGGGATAGGCTGTGAGCGATCGAACCAGGCGCATCGATGCGCGGGGCTTGAAGGCGCAACTGCACGACGGCGGCGAGATCGCCCTCCTCGATGCGCGCGAGGAGGGCCCGTTCAGCCGGCGGCACCTCTTGATGGCGTCATGCGTCCCGCTGAGCCGCCTCGAAATGCTGGTCGACGATCTGGTGCCGCGCCGCGCGACCCGCGTCGTGTGGTGCGATGGCGGCGAGGGGCTGGCGGATCGGGCCGCGCGGCGCATGGCCGCGCTCGGCTACGAGGATGTCTCGGTCCTCGACGGCGGCGTCGATGCCTGGGAGGCCGCCGGCTATCGCCTCTATAGCGGCGTGCATGTGCCGAGCAAGGCCTTCGCCGAAGTCGTCGAACACGAAGCCGGCACCCCGTGGATTTCCGCGCCGGATCTCCAGGCGCTGATCGACAGTGGCGCCGACATCGCGATCTTCGATAGCCGCTCCTACGAGGAATACCACAACAACAGCATCCCGACCGCGATCAGCGTGCCGGGCGCCGAACTCGTCTATCGCTTTACCGATCTGACGCCGTCGCCGAATACCACGATCATCGTCAATTGCGGCGGCCGCACCCGCAGCATCATCGGCGCGCAATCGCTGATCAACGCGGGCTTCGCCAACAAGATCATGTCGTTGAAGGACGGCACGATGGCCTGGCACCTGGCCGGGCTCGGGGTTGTGCCCGGCGCCACGCGGCGGCCGCCCGAGGTCTCCGCCGCCGGCCTCAAGGCGGGGCGCAAGGCTGCGGCACAGGTGGCGGCGCACTGCGACATTCCGACGATCGACCGGGCGACGCTCGCTCGCTGGCGCGCCGAAGCCGCCGAGCGCAGCCTCTACGTGCTTGATGTTCGCACCCCCGAAGAATACGTGGCCGGCCATCTGCGCGGCGCCCGCTTGGCGCCCGGCGGCCAGCTGGTGCAGGAAACCGACGCGCATGTCGCGACCTGGGGCGGGCGGATCGTGCTGGTCGACGACAACGGCGTTCGCGCGACAATGACCGCTTCGTGGCTGAAGCAGATGGGGTGGCCGGAGGTTGCCGTCTTGATCGCCAGCCCCGGCGAGGGCGATTGGGTCAGCGGACGCCACGTGCCGCGAGTACTTGGTCTCGAAGGCGCCGCCGTCTCCGGGATCGGCGCGAGCGAGCTGCAGCGCGCTCTCACCGCGGGCAGCGCGGTCGTCGTCGATCTGGATTTCAGCCGGCGTTATGCCCAGGGCCACATCCCGGGCGCGTGGTTCGCCACCCGGGCCCGTCTCGTCGACGCCGTGACAAAACTGCCGGCAACCGAGAAGATCGTGCTGACCTCGCCTGATGGCCGGTTGGCGCAGCTGGCGGCAGCCGAATTGGCCGGCATCGCCGCTGTCCCGGTGGCGAGTCTGACCGGCGGCACCGAGGCCTGGGTCGAGGCGGGACTGCCCCTCGAACCGGGTGCCACCCAGATGGCCGACGAGGCCGACGATGTCGTGCTCTCGGCACGCGAGCGCAACCAGGACCGCGAAGCGGCGATGCGCGAATACCTCGCCTGGGAGATCAACCTCGTCCACGACATGGCCAGCGACGACGACCACCGCTTCCAAATTGCCCGCGGCTGAGGCGGGAGGGCCGGGGAGGCTGGCAACGGGGAGGGAAGGGCCCCGTCCAAGCGCCGATTTACCGCGGCTTAACCAGATTGGCGCAGGCTGCTAGCATCTCGGAATGCGGCAACCGGAATTCGGCCGTATGGTCGGGTTGCACTGCACGACGCGTGGTATCGGAAGGGCGGCGCGATGATAGGCTGGGCGCTTCGCCAGCTGCTGATTTGGAGTGGCGTGGCACTGCTCTTGTATGTGGTGGTCGACTATGAGCTGGCGACGCTGCCGAAAACAGGCACGCCACCCCCAGCAGGACTGGCGCCGGCAACCGCACCTGCCCGCGACGTGGTCACCAATTCGCTTGTCTTTCACGCCAACAGCCAAGGCCATGTGCTGCTGGATGGGGTCGTCAACGGCTCGCCGGTGAAGTTTATCGTTGATACCGGGGCGACGATGGTGGTCCTGACACCGCGCGACGCGGCGGCCGCCGGGCTCGACCGCAACGATCTTGTCTATAACGTCAGGACATCCACCGCCAACGGCGCCGGACGTGCAGCGTCGGTCACGCTGCGCGAAATCCGCATCGGCCAGTTCTCGGTCTACGAGGTTCCTGCCTTTGTCGTCGAAAATCTCACGATTTCGCTGCTCGGCCAAAGCTTTTTGACGCGGCTCAGCGGCTACCAGATGCGCGACGGGGAGCTGACGCTGAACTGGAACTGAGCCGCCCCGCCGGTTCACCCCAAATTCGTCCCGGGGGCGTTTCTTGACAAGCCCGGCCGATCCGTGCCGTGTTCGCCCCCCATTGCCCCAGCCCGGATCCCGTCATGCACGCCTATCGCACCCATACCTGCGGCGCGCTGCGCCTCGCTGATGCAGGCGGCACTGCCCGGCTGTCGGGCTGGGTGCATCGGAAGCGCGACCACGGCCAGCTGTTGTTCATCGATTTGCGCGATCATTACGGCGTGACGCAATGCGTGATCGACGTGTCGTCGCCGCTCTTCCCGGCCGCCGATGCGCTGCGGCTCGAAAGCGTCGTGACGGTGACCGGGCGGATCACCGCCCGCACGGCCGACACAATCAATCCCAACCTGCCGACAGGCGAGGTTGAGCTGGTCATCGCCGAATTGGCGGTGCAATCGGCGGCCGATCCGCTGCCGTTCCCTGTCAACAGCGAGGCTGAATACCCCGAGGACATGCGCCTTGCCCACCGCTTTCTCGATCTGCGGCGCGAAGAGGTGCACGCCCATATCATGCTGCGCAGCCATGTCATCGCGGCGATCCGGCGCCTCATGATCGCGCAGGGCTTCACCGAGTTTCAGACGCCGATACTGACCGCCAGCTCGCCCGAAGGCGCACGCGACTACCTCGTGCCGAGCCGGCTGCATCCCGGCACCTTCTATGCGCTGCCGCAGGCGCCGCAGCAGTTCAAGCAATTGCTGATGGTCGCCGGGTTCGACCGCTATTTCCAGATCGCCCCGTGCTTCCGCGACGAGGCAAGCCGGGCCGACCGCTCGCCCGGCGAGTTCTATCAGCTCGATTTCGAGATGTCGTTCGTGACGCAGGAGGATGTCTTCGCCGCGATCGAGCCGGTGCTGCACAGCGTCTTCGCGGAATTTGGGCAGGGCCGCGCGGTGACGCTGCCGCCCTTCCCGCGCATCACTTTTGCCGACGCGGCGCTCAAATACGGCACGGACAAGCCCGACCTGCGGAACCCGATCGAGATCGCCGATGTCTCCGAGGTGTTTGCCGGGTCCAAATTCCGCGCCTTCCGGCGGATTGTCGAGGCTGGCGGGGTGGTCCGGGCGATCCCGGCGCCGGGGTCGGCATCCCGGCCCCGCTCGTCGTTCCTCGACAGGCTGGACAATTGGGCCAAAACCGAGATGGGCGCGGCCGGGCTCGGCTACATCATCTTTGATAAGGGGGACGCCGGAGCGCCGCCGATCGGCCGCGGCCCCATCGCCAACAACCTCGAAGCAGAGGAGATCGCGAAGATCGCCGAACTGGCCGGCGTGGGCGCCGGCGATGTGGTGTTTTTCGCGGCCGGCCCGAAGGCCGAGGCGGAAAAGCTTGCCGGTCAGGCGCGCACCCGCATCGGCCACGAACTCGGCCTCATCGAAGAGGGGGCCTTCCGCTTCTGCTGGATCGTCGATTTCCCGATGTACGAGATGAACGAGGATACCGGGCAGATCGAGTTCAGCCATAACCCGTTCTCGATGCCGCAGGGCGGGCTCGAAGCGCTGGAAACCCGGGACCCGCTGTCGCTCCTCGCCTACCAGTACGACATCGTGTGCAACGGCATCGAGCTCAGCTCGGGGGCCATTCGCAACCACCGCCCCGACATCATGTACAAGGCGTTTGCCATCGCCGGCTACTCGGCTGCCGAGGTCGAGGCGCGCTTCGGCGGCATGCTCAAGGCCTTCCGCTATGGCGCGCCGCCGCATGGCGGCTCGGCCCCGGGCATCGACCGCATCGTCATGCTGCTCGCCGACACGCCCAACATCCGCGAGATCGTCGCTTTCCCGATGAACCAGCAGGCCGAGGATCTGTTGATGCAGGCGCCGGCGGCGGTGCCGCCCGAGCGCTTGAAGGAACTCCACATCCGCCTCGACCTGCCGCCCCCAAAGCCCGGCGGCCGGACATAGGCGGCGGCGACCGGCACGGCGGCGAAACGACTCAAAAGTTCATCGCCGAATTTCGCCGCCTGATGGGTCCACGTCGGCCGGCTTTGGCACTCCGAGGAGCGCGCACAGATCGAGAAAATGCTCCTGAGCGGCCGACCGCTCAGTCCGCGCGGCGCCTCGCCATTTGGCGATGAACTCTTCGGGCGGCATTGCCGTCACAATGCCGCGCCGCGGGCGGGGATCACCTCTTTTCGGCGATGATTGCTTTCGTAACGGTGTCGCGGCGACATCGGCCCCAACTGGCGTTCAGCCCCCGGCGATAATCGGTTAGACTGTTCGTCGCCCAGGACCGAAGGGGCTGGGTGCGAGCTGGGGGGCGCGATGGCGAGATTGATGGCCGTTGCCACGGTCGTGGCGGCGATGGCATTTGCCGGCGCCGCGAGTGCTGCGGATAAGCTCGTGCTCCAGCTGAGCGGCCCGGCGCAATTCGAGTTCGCCGGTTATTACGCGGCATTGTGGCAGGGCTTTTATCGCGATGCCGGGCTCGACGTTGAGATCAAGCCGGGCGCGGGGATCGGCCAGAGCGCGGTTGACCCGGTCCGCGAGCTGACCGAGGGGCGGGCCCAGTTCGGCATCGGCGCCGCCGATCTTGTCGTCCGCATCGCCCAGGGCCTGCCGCTCTTGCTGCTGGCGCCGATCTTCCAGGAGAGCGGCGCCATGGTCTATTACCGTGCCGACGCCGATTTCGCCTCCCCTGGCGCGCTTGCCAGGGCAAGGCTCGGGCGGCTGCCGGCCAGCAACATTCTCGACATCGAGCTGGCCACCGCGCTTCACGCCGAGGGGGTCGATCCGGCCAAGCTCAAATCGGTCTCGCTCGCGCCTGGCCATGCCGCCGCCGCACTTACCGACCGCAGCGTCGATGCCGCTCCCGGCTCGGCCTGGGAGCTGCCGTGGCTGGCGCGCGAAAGCGGGGTCGCGCTCAAATCCTTCAACCCCGCCGATTATCGCGTCGAGTTTTATGGCGACACGCTGTTTACGCTGAGCCGCCTGGCCCGGATCGAGCCGCAGACGGTGCGCAGCTTTCGCGCAGCGTCGCTGAAGGGCTGGGATTACGCGCTGCAGCACCAGGAGGAGATCGCCGCGCGGCTGGTCGCCGAGTTGCCGCACCCGGCGGGCATCGCCGATCCCGCCGGCTTCGCCCGCTACCAGTCGGGTCTCGCCCGCCGGCTCGCGCGCTATCCCGAGGTGACGCTCGGCCACTCCAACCCCGACCGCTGGGACCGCATCGAAAGGAGCCTCATCGGGGTGGGGGCCTTGCTGCGCACCACCGAGAGCGGCGATTTCATCTACGACCCCGATGCCGAGGCACGCAGCCGGACCGATCGTCGCGCGTTCATCATCCTCGGCGCGACACTCCTGGTCGGCCTTGCCGTCACGCTGTGGCTCGGGGTGCGCTGGCGCCGGCGGCCGGTTGCGGCAAGCCGGAGTGTTGGCGCAGAGCCCGTCGCCGCAACGGCGCGCGACAACCTCAATACCCAGCTTTTCAGCCTCGAGCGGGCGATCCGCCAGCGCGTGCCGCGGCGCATCGCCTTCCGCCTGTCGCTGCTGCCCGAACTGTGGGATTGCCGCGCCGAACCGCCGACGGTGCGGGCATTGGTGCTCGACCTCGTCGCCGCCGCTGCCGCCGACCTTAGGGAGAACGGCGAGCTAATCGTCGGCACCCGCAATTTCGCTTTCGATGCCGTAGCGGTCGTCGACACGCCGGGGGCGCAGCTTGGCGAATACGTCCGCCTCACGGTGCGCGACAACGGCCCCGGCCTCGCGGCGGAAGCGCTCGATCGCATCTTTGATCCGATCACGACCAAGCGGCCCTCGGCCGCGGTTGCGGCGCAGGCGATGCGCGCTTTCGGCGGCTTCGCCCGGGTGGAAAGCGCCGAGGGGATCGGCACCGCGGTGCACCTCTATTTTCCCCGCACCGCCCCACCCGCCGAAGGCGTGGTCGCTGCCCGCAATCCGGCGGAAGCCGCCGAATGATGATACGGGGCGCGGCATGACGCGTTGCGCTGCGCTTAACCCATCCTACGAGATATGAACGGTCGTGTAGGTAGGTTGAGCGCTGCAGCCCTGCATCTACAACCGCAGCTCCGACAATTCCACCCAGCGCCGCTCGCGGTGGCTGCGGTAACAGGCTTCGGCGAGCTGTACGCTTTTGGCGCCTTCGAGCAGCGGCGCCGGAAACGGCGCATCCTCGGCGACATGGCGCAGGAACAATTCCCAGCCGGCGCGATAGCCGTTCTCGAACGGCTCGGTATCCGGCATTTCCTGCCACTGTTCGTCGAACACCATGGCCTGCGGCTGCTCGGGGCTGAAAAACGGCTTGGGCGTCGCGACCGCCGGCTGGATGAAACAGCGGTGCAGCCCGGCGACCGCCGACCCCAACGTGCCATCGACCTGGATCTGCAACAAATCGTCGCGCTTCACCCGGTTCGCCCAGGACGAGCCGATCTGCGCCAACGCGCCGCCCTCCAGCTCGAAGATCGCAAAGGCGTGGTCTTCGACATCGACATCGTAGAGCCGGCCATTTTCGTCGCGCCGCGTCGGCAATGCCGTCATATGGCGGCACGAGACCGCTTCGATCGGGCCCAGGAGCCGGTCGAAGACGTAGCGCCAATGGGCGAACATATCGAGGATCAACCCGCCGCCGCCATCCTTGCGGTAATTCCAGCTCGGGCGCTGCGCCGGGGTCAGCTCGCCATCGAATACCCACCAGCCGAATTCGAGCCGCACCGACAAGACCCGGCCGAAAAATTTTCCCTGATACAGCTTGCGCAGCTTTTTGAGGCCGGGCAGGAACAATTTGTCCTGGACGACGCCGCCCTTTTTGCCGGCGTGCTCGGCGGCGCGGGCGAGCGACAATGCATCGTCGAGCGTCTGGGCGATCGGCTTTTCGAGATAGACGTGCTTTCCGGCGGCAAAGGCGGCACGGGCGCGCTCCGGCCGCCCGCCGGTCGCGCTGGCGTCGAAATATAGGTCGATCGCGGGGTCGGCGAGGCAGGCATCGCGGTCGGTGCTCCATTTGAGGCCGCCGCTGCGCTCGGCCAACGCCTCAAGCCGTTGCGGGTCGCGGCCGAGCAACAGCGGCTCCGGCATCAGCCGGTCGCCATTGGCGAGCGGCAATCCGCCCTCGTCCCGCAATGCCAAGAGCGCCCTCAGGTGCTGCGTCGTGCCGAGCCGGCCGGTCGCGCCGTCGATAACGATGCCGAGTGTGCGGGTGGTCATGATTTTCCTCGACGATTTACCACGGGAGCACGAAGGTCACGGGGCGATATGAAGATAAATGTCATCCCGGCGAAGGCCGGGACCCACCGATCCGCCACTCGCCAGTGGACAAGTGGGTCCCAGCCTTCGCCGGGATGACAAATCTTCTTCGTGTTCTCCGGGGTAAATCTTATTTTGTGGCGGCGATGATCGATTCGCGCAGGATCTGCGGGATGCGGTCGAGGATCTCGACCGGGGTAGAGAGGGGCGGCGACAGGCAGAGCGTGTCGCCCATCGCCGGGTCGGCGCTGCCGGGGCGGGCGCGCACCAGGAGGCCGCGCGCCATCGCCTCGCGGGAGATCTTGACGCCAAGCCCCAAGGCCGGCGCCTTGGTGCTCTTGTCGGCGACGAGCTCGATGCCGCACATCATGCCGAGCCCGCGCACTTCGCCGACATTGGGCAGGTTGTAGAGTTCTTCGAGCCCGGCGAGGAGGCGTTTGCCCATCTCTGCCGAGCGCTCGACGAGGCCCTCTTCCTCGATGATCTGGACGTTGCGCAGGCCGACCGCGCAGCACACCGGGTGCCCGCTATAGGTCGCGGCATGCATGTAGCGCTGGTCCATCGGCGCGGTGAGGATCGCGTCATGCACCCGCTTTGAGAGGATGTTGCCGCCCAAGGGCAGGTAGCCGCTCGTCACCCCCTTGGCGAACGAGACGATGTCGGGCTCGACATCCCAGTGCCCGAGCGCAAACCAGCGCCCGGTGCGCCCGAACCCGGTGATGACCTCGTCGGCGATCAACAGCACCTCGTACTTGTCGCAGATCTCGCGCAGCTTGGGGAAATAGCTGGCGGGCGGCACGATGACCCCGCCGGCGCCCATCACCGGCTCGGCGATGACGGCCGCCACCGTGTCGGGCCCTTCGGCCACTATCGCCTTCTCGACCGCTTCCGCGGCGCCGACCCCCGGCTCCTCGTTGCCCTGCCAGCGATAGGCGTAGGGCGCCGCGACCTGGACAAAGCCCGGCACCAGGGGGCCAAACATCTTGTGGTAGACCGCCATGCCGGTGGCGCTCATCGCCGCCATGGTGACGCCGTGATAGCCGTGCTGGCGCGAGATGAACTTGGTCTTGTTCGGCTTGCCCTTGACCTTCCAGTAGAAACGCGCCGTCTTGAACGCCGACTCGTTCGATTCGGCGCCGGCGGTCGTGTAGTAGACCGCTGAGCTCGTCGGATAGGCGTGGCCGACAATCTTTTCGGCGAGCCGGATCGCCGGTTCGTTGGTCATGCCGACATAGGCCGACGCATAGGCGATCTTGCGCATCTGTGCCGCCGCCGCATCGGCCAGGACCCCGCGGCCGTGCCCGACATTGACGTTCCACAGCCCCGCGAGCCCGTCGATCACCTGACGCCCATCGGCGAGGTGGAGCATCGCCCCCCTGCCCTCCTCGACGAGGAGCGGCGCCCTGTGCTCCTCGGGGTGGTGCAGCGGATGAACGAGAAAGCGCCGGTCGCTTTCGAGCAATTCGGTCGTGCCGTCCATCGGGTTTCTCCTCGGATTGCGGCCAAGAGAATTATTGGACAAACTAGCCGCCCAATGCTCGCCGGGGCAATGGCCGATCCCGGTCGGCGTCGCTGATCGGGGAAGGTGCCGCAGCGAAGGGGATGGGCGGCGGCGCGCTCGGCGAGTAACCTCCGGCCGCGCTGCGCCGCTGATTAATGCACAATCGATGGGAGGACCTGCCATGTCCGACAACCTGACGCCGCGGATCGAGCAATTCGCGCCGGAGCTGGAAAAAATCATTTCCACCGCGGAGTCCATTCAGCATCTCGCCGACGGATTTGGCGGGGCGCAGGGACCGGCTGAGGGGCCGCTGTGGTGGACGGAGGGCGGCTATCTGCTGTTCAGCGACATCCACAACAACCGGCGCATGAAATACGAGCCGGGCAAGGGCGCCTCCCTGTTCCTCGAACCGACCAACCGCGCCAACGGCCTGACCCGCGACCTGCAGGGCCGCCTCATCGCCTGCGAGCACGACAGCCGCCGGGTCACCCGCCAGGAGCTCGACGGCAGCATCACCGTCGTCGCCAACAGCTTCCAGGGACGCCGGCTCAACCGGCCCAACGATGTCGTCGTGAGATCGGACGGCGTCATCTATTTCACCGACCCGTGGACCAGCCCATCCGCCCCGGAGCAATGGGACCTGACCTTCTCCGGCGTCTACCGGGTGACGCCGGACCTCGGCACGCTGAGCCTCCTCGCCGACGATTTCGTCTTGCCGAACGGGCTCGCCTTCTCGCCTGACGAGAGCCTGCTCTACATCAACGATACGCGGCGCGGCCACATCCGCGCGTTCGAACTGCTCCCCAGCGGCATGCTGGCGAAGCATACCGACCGGGTGTTCGCCGATCTGCGCGGCGCCGAGCCTGGCGTGCCCGACGGCATGAAGGTCGATGTCGAGGGCAACGTCTATTGCGGCGGCGCAGGCGGCATCTGGATCATGGATCCCAAGGGCAAGAAGCTCGGCCGGATCATGCACGGGGCGACGGCCACCACTAACATCGCCTTCGGTGGCGCCGACTGGAAAACCCTTTATTTCACCAGCCGCAACCATCTCGGCGCGGTCAAGCTGAAGATCGCCGGGGTCCCGGTGCCATTCGCGAAGAAATAGCGGACATCGGCGCGCTGCGCTCCGGCGCCGCATGCCAAGGGCGGCCCATTATGGGCCGCCGCGATGGCACGCATTCTGTCCGGAAGCGCCTAGCCTCATCATTCGTGAGGCGGGCGCGCCCAATCACGTGCAGGAATATCCCAGCTTAAGCTGGAGGCGCACCCCGCCGAGCAGATTGCCCGTGGCGTCGCCGATCGCAACCGCGGTGCTGTCATCTTCCTTTATCAGCTCGCGGGCCCGGTTGAGCGCCTCATGTTCGGTGCTGAACCGCTCGACCTGGATGCGCTCATCGAGGTGCCGGTCGCGGCCCGACATCGCCAGAACATCTCCATATAAAACGCGGTAGGTCATCTTCGGCCCCTCCTTGGAAAAAGGCGTCGCACAATACAGATACGACGCTATCCGCATACACTCAGAATTTCAAAGGGATTGCCTTGGTAAACGCCCCAATGTTCGTCGGGATCTAGGTAACCGCTCTTTTACGGCATCAGTATGACCATTTCGTGGCGATCGGTGACAAAGCGACGGATGGCAATCTTGGAATTCGGTTTGTTGCGGGTGGCCTACCCTCAAAAGTCGAGGATTGAGGCTGGCAACCCGCCTGATGGCGGTTGATCCGGCGAGTCGAGTACGATTAGGCTGCGCGGGACGCTGCGGCGTCATTAAAGACAACAGGATCTCACCCGTGTCCGACATTTACCTGAGCCGGCCGGCGCCCGCCGTCGCAGTCGTCACGATCGACCGGCCGGCGCGGCGCAACGCCTTGGATCTGAGAGCCTGGCGCGACCTCGCCGCCGATTTCCGCGCGCTCGCCCAAATGCGCGATGTGCGGCTCGTGGTCCTGACCGGCGCTGCCGGCCATTTCTGCGCCGGCGCCGACATCAGCGAGTTCTCGCGGGTCCGCGCCGACAGCGCGAGCGGCGCCGATTACGAGCGCGAGGTTGCCGCCGCCTATGCCGCGATCCGCGCGCTGCCGCAGCCGAGCATCGCCGCCGTCGCGGGCTCATGCGCCGGCGGCGGCTGCGCCATCGCGCTGTGCTGCGATTTCCGGGTGCTGCACCGCGATGCCCGCTTCGGCATCCCCGCCACCAAGCTCGGCACGATCTACACGATCGGGGAATGTCGTTTGTTGTTCTCGATTGTCGGCCTCGCCAACGCCAAGCGGATCCTCTACGGCGGCGACCTGCTCGACGCCGGCGCGGCGCGCGAGATGGGCTTTGCCGATAAGGTGGTCGAGGGCGATGTCGTCGATAGCGCGATCGCCTTTGGCAGCGGGATCATGGCCAACGCGCCGCTGGCGATCGCCGGCACCAAGCGGATCCTCCAGGCTCTTGCCGATGGCGATGTCGAGCACCGTACCGCCGAGATCGAGGCGCTGATCCGCGGGGCGCTCGACAGCGCGGATTACCGCGAGGGCGCTGCCGCCTTTCTCGAAAAGCGGTTGGCGAATTTCACGGGCCGCTAATCCGCCCCAAAAGCGACGAGCCGGCGGGAGCCGGCTCGTTTAGCAAAAGTTCCTGGGAAGGTGCTTGCGCAACGCTCGCGAAAGGTGCTGGCGCAACGCAGAAAGGTTCTGCTCCGGAACGTTACAATATGTTACATACTGTCGCAAATCGTTGACAAAAGCAAGGGAGAGCGCACCCCTGCCCAAAAAATCAGCAGCCACAGCAACAGCGGCGCGCGGCCGGGCCGACCCGGCGCGGCCCGGGCGCCATCGCCGCACTGCCGCCTCGACGCGTGTCGCGCTGCTTTGCTAAGGTGGGCTGGTGCTGCCCGGGCGACCTTAGCAACGCTGGGCCGATGCGGAGCTTAGCCGGCCTTGCCCGAGCCCTCGCCGTCGCGCGATCTGCGTCTCGACTTCTTTCGTGGCGTGTCGCTGATATTTATTTTCATCGATCACGTTCCTGCGAATATCCTGACGTATTTCACGTTGCAGTCGATCGCGTTCTTCGATGCGGCGGAGGTCTTCATCTTCATCTCGGGCGTTACCGCTTCCCTCGTCTACGGCCGCCGCCTGGTCAGCAAAGGTGCGCTCTATGCCACCGCGCAGGTATTGCGGCGGGCCTGGCAACTCTACGTCGCGCACATCTTCCTGTTCGTCCTGTTCGTCGCCGAGGTGTCGTATACCGCCCGCGCCTTCAAGAACCCCATGTACAATGAAGAAATGCGGGTCGCGGATTTTCTCGATGAACCGCATATCGCGGTGGTCAAGGCATTGCTGCTCGAATTCCAGCCGGCCTTTCTCGACATCCTGCCGCTCTACATCGTCATGCTGCTGATCTTTCCGGTGGTGTTGATCGGCATGCAGCGCAATTGGGTGCTGGTGATCGTCCCGTCGGCGATCCTTTACCTCGCGGTGCAGATCTTCGACATTCCGGTTTCGGCCTATCCCGCGGGTCATGTCTGGTTTTTCAACCCGCTTGCCTGGCAATTCCTGTTTGTCTGCGGGGCGGTGCTCGGCCATTGCTCGGCCCAGGGCGCGATCCCGCCGATGCTGCTCAAAATAGCCTATCCGGTCGCCGCCCTCATTTTTGCAGCCACGCTGGTGGTCAGGTTGAGCTGGACGCTCCACAGCATCTGGGGGGCGTGCCCGGCGCTGTTTGTCAGGGAGCTGTGGCCGGTGGACAAGAACAACCTGGCGCTGTTGCGCCTCGTATCGTTTTTCGCGCTGGCCCTGCTGGTGGCGACTCATGTGCCGAGAACCGCTCGTTTTCTCGGCAGCGCGGCAGCCCGGCCGCTGGTGTTGTGCGGGCAGAGCTCGCTGGAGATTTTCTGTCTGGGCATTCTTCTTTCGGCGCTCGGACATTTCGTTCTCGCGGAATACGATTCCACTGTCGCGATGCAGCTTGTGGTCAATGTTGTGGGCATCTCGGTGATGTTTCTGACCGCCAAGATGATTGACTGGTACCGGGTGGTGGATCGAAGGCCGGCGCTCGATCCGGCGGTGGTGCGCGGCGGCGGCGAGGGGGGTGCGTGATGAAGCGCCAGTTACTGTTGTGTCTCGTCGGGGCCGCGGCGCTGAACCTCGCCATGACGCCGAGCGGCCGTGCCGAACCGGAGGGCTGCCCGGTCGCGCCCGGCTCGATGGAGGTGTTGGTCAAGCTGCCGCATCTCGCCGAGCGGCTGCGTACGGGTAAGCCGGTGACGATCGTGGCGATCGGCGGCGGCTCGACGAGGGGCGCGGCCGCCGGCGCTCCCGACCTCGCCTATCCCCATCGCCTGCAATTGGCGCTAGCGGCGTTCTACCCGGGCGTCCCGATCACCGTGGTCAACAAAGGCGTGCCGCGCCAATCGGCGCAGCAAATGGTAGACCGGTTTCCCACCGACGTCATTGCGTTGCACCCCGTCCTGGTGGTCTGGGAGGCTGGCATCACCGATGCCGTGCGCGGCATCGAGCTCGACGATTTCGCCACTGCTGTGCAGGCCGGCATCGATAAGCTCAAAAAACAGGCAATCGACATTCTGCTGGTCGATATGCAATTCTCGCGCAGGACGTCGACGGTGATCAATTTCGAGGAGTATCTGCGCGCCCTGCACCGCGTCGGCAACCTGAACGAGGTGTTCGTCTTTCCGCGGTTCGAGATGATGCGCTACTGGAGCGAGCAGCACGTGTTCAACTTCGACGAGGTTGCCGATGCCGAGCGGGCGCGGCTTGCTGCGGAGGTTTACGAGTGCATCGGCCTGAAGCTCGCCCAAGCCATCCGGGTCGCTGTCCGATGAGGCGGTTCGCCTCGCTTGCGCTCGCCGCTGCGCTGACTGTTGTTGCCGGCTCGGCGGGCGCCGCCGATAGCGACACCGGGGTCATCCCAACCGTACCGAGCGATTGCGCTGTGCGTCCTGACCTGCTGGCGATAGGGCCGGCCCTGGCGCGCGTCGCAGCACGGGTGGAGCAAGGCGAGCCGCTGACCATCGTTGCCGTGGGCTCGTCCTCGACCGAGGGGGTCGGCGCGACCACCCCGGATCTGAGCTATCCGAGCCGGCTCGATATGGAGCTCAAGGAGCGGTTTCCGGATAGCACCATCCGGGTGGTCAATCGCGGTAAAGGCGGCGAGGATGTCGCACAGATGCTGACCCGGCTGGAGCGCGACGTGATCGCCGCACACCCCGATCTAGTCGTCTGGCAACTCGGCACAAACACCGTGCTGCGCCATGACGATTTTGCGGGCAAGCAAGAGCTGATCGAGCGCGGCGTCGCCCTGTTCAAAGAG
>Ga0326597_10007510_pt1 | contig 14832 bp, 15 predicted proteins | sample RVTome_12_FD_203789 | JGI IMG/M metagenome (GOLD analysis project Ga0326597, IMG submission 203789) | Soil microbial communities from uranium-contaminated site in the Upper Colorado River Basin, Wyoming, United States - RVT100D185 | ecosystem: Environmental > Terrestrial > Soil > Contaminated >... | reverse complement strand
GAGGGGCTGGGGCTGGCGCCCGGGCCATCGAGCCCCGGCAGCAGGTTCCAGCTGGCGAGGGCGATGACGAGGACCGCGGCGGTCGCGGCCCCGAGCTTGATGAGCGGGTTCATGGGAAGCCTCCGAAGGAGGCGCCACGAGCGCCGCTGACGCTGGACGCTGATCCGGTCGGCGACAACGTCGACGATGCGGTCGGGCATCCTCGAGGGTCCGTCGTCCATCCAGTGGCGGAGCAGGCGGTCGATGTCGGAGCGCTGGTTCATGCCGAAGTCCCTCCGACGACGGCCGAGCGGGCGTCAGCGTCGAGCGCGGCGCGCATGGCGCGATGGGCGTGATGGAGCCGGGACCGAAGGGTCCCGGGCGAGATGCCAAGGAGCTCGGCGATCTCCGAGGGCTCGTAGCCCACGAAGTGGCGGAGCACGAGGATCGCCCGCTCATCGGCGTTGAGGCGCCGAAAGCCACGGTCGAGCTGGTCGCGATCGGCGAGGGTCAGGAGATCGTCGGGCGCCGCCGGATCGTCGAACGGGAGCACGTGCAGGTTTGCGGCCCTGCGGCGCTCCCGGCCGGCGTCGGCGATGCAAACGTTCGTGAGGAGCCGGTGGACCCAGGCATCGAAGCGGTCCGGATCGCGGAGGTCCGGCAGGTCACGCCAGGCGATCACCAGCGCGTCCTGCAGGGCATCCTCGGCCCGATCGACGTCCCGGAGAATCCGATACGCGATCGCGAAGAGGCGATCGCCGCGCGATCGGACCAGGTCGACAAATGCCGTCTGGTCTCCTCGCTGGGCCGCCTCGACGAGGTCGCGATCCACCGAATGCTCCCGGTTGTGGCGCCCGTCGGGGACGCCGTCCACCACTATCGGTGGGCGGCACGCGCGCAGCGTTGGATTTTCGCCGCTCGCCGAGGCAAGATGCCGTGACCGCAGGAGAGAGGGAGGGTCGATGGATCTCTACGGCTGGGTCGTCTTCGGGCACATCATCGCGGTCATCCTTGCCTTCGCCGCCCACGGCGTCTCGGCCTGGGTCATGTTCAGGGTTGGCCGGGAGCAGGACCGGACGCGGCTGTCGGCGATCCTCGACCTCTCGTCGAGCGCACTCACGGCGGCCGGGATCCTGCTCCTGGTCGCGGTCGCCCTCGGCATCGTCGCAGCAATCATGGGTGACCACTTCGCGAAGCTCTGGCCGTGGGCCGCGATCGTCGTCCTCGTCATCGCCTTCGGCTCGATGACGCCCCTCGCCGCGATCCCGATGAACAGGCTCCGGGCCGTCCTCGCCGTCGCCAAGCCCGGCGACGTCAGCGGCCGCCCGGTGGGGGCGGCCGGCACGGACGAGGAGTTGGCCGCGGCCTTGACCGCGATCCGGCCCGAGATTCCGGCCGTCATCGGCGTCGCCGGGATCGTGATCCTCGCCTGGCTCATGCGGGCCAAGCCCTTCTGATCGTTGGTCCCGACGCGGCGGTTGACCGATCACGACTTCCCGGCACGGGGCCGGCGCGCTACGCTCCGGCTGCGCCGCGGCCGTGAGCCGGGCCAAGCGAGGGAGCGGCATGTCATCCCAGGACCCCAAGCTCAAACTGCTCAAGTCGATCCCGCTCTTCGAGGGGCTGGGCGGGCGCGAGCTCGAACAGATCGCCCGCCTCGTCGACGAGGTCGACGTTCCCGCCGGGAAGGTCCTGATGCGGCAGGGCGAGCCGGGCAACGAGATGTTCATCGTCGTGAGCGGCAGCTTCACGATCGACCGGAACGGGAACGTCATCCGCGAGTGCGGCGCCGGCGCCGCCCTGGGCGAGCTGGCCATCCTGTCGGAGGGGCCGCGGACGGCGACCGTGACCGCGAACGAGCCCGGTCGCCTGCTCGTCGTCGGGCATCGCGAGTTCCATTCGCTCCTCGACGTGGCGCCCGGGATCTCGAGGCACCTGCTCGAGACGCTCGCCCGCCAGCTCCGCGCTCTCGACGAGGACGCCGTCGCCTGAGCCTTGGACCCGCGGCGGAGCCCGGGTCCATGGCCGGACTCCGTACACTCGACCGATGCGGATCGCCCACATCCGGGAACGCCACGCCCCTGCCGGCGCTCCGTGGCGCCTCGCCGCAGCCCTCGGCGGTCCGGCGGCCACGAATCCCGACCCCCGCAGCTGGCTGGACCTCGAGGTCGCGCGCCGGAGGCTTGCCGCCCGTGACCCCCGGCTCGCCCACAACAGCGTCCTCTTCCGGCTGCCGATCCTGACCCTCGACGACCACCTGGCGCGTGGCCTGCGGGTGGAGGCCCTCGCCGAGCTCGTGCCGGGCTCGGCCGCGGCAGGCGGGTCCGATCCGGCTTCCGACGACGACGCCGTCCTCGACGCCGCGGACCTGCGGTTCGGGCCGCCCATCCTCCGCCCGCCGGCTTTCCGCGATTTCTACGCCTTCGAGCGGCACGTCCAGTCGATGTGGGACCGACGGGGCGGCGAGATCCCCGAGCCCTGGTACCGGATCCCGGTCTTCTACTTCTCGAACACCTCGGAGATCCGGGGCCCGGACGAACCCGTCTGGGCGCCATCCGGCTCGACTGAGCTCGACTTCGAGCTCGAAGTCGGTGCGCTCGTCGACACCCCGGCCGTGGACCTCTCCGCGGACCGTGCCGAGGCCGCCATCGGTGGCTTCTTCGTCCTCAACGACTGGTCGGCCCGCGACCTCCAGCGCGACGAGATGCCGGTCCGGATGGGCCCGGCCAAGGCCAAGGACTTCGCGTCGTCGATCGGGCCCTGGCTCGTGACGCCCGACGAGCTTGCCGACGCGCGGGCGCCGGGCTCGACCGGGCCGAACCTCGCCATGACGTCATCGGTGCGGGCCGCGGACGGGCGCGAGACCGCGATCTCCTCGGGCACCTGGGCGGCCGCCCACTTCTCATTCGGCCAGATGCTCGCCCGCGCGTCGGCCGACGTGCACGTCCGGGCCGGCGAGATCATGGGATCCGGCACGGTCGGCAGCGGCTGTCTCCTCGAGGTCAAGGATGCGACCCTCGGCCGGTTCCTGGAGCCCGGCGACGAGGTGGCCCTCACGATCGAGCGACTGGGGACGCTCCGCGCGCCCGTCGTGGCGCGCCCGACGCGTTGAGCTCGGTCCGGCCCGCGCCGGCGGGCGGAGCGGCTGATGAGGCCGCATTCGTGCTGCCGGGATCGGCGCGGCGACGGGTCGGAAGGCCGGTGAGCTCTCAGTCCTCCTGGTCCGCGTGGTGCTTCTTCATCGTCTCGTACTCGGGCGGGAACGCCCGCATCAGGCGGCGAAGCAGCCCGTGCAGGTGCTCCTTCTCGTCCTCGGAAAGGGCCGAGGCGGTGAGCGCCTCGCGCTGGGCCTGGGCGCCCGTGCATCGTTCCCACGCAGCATGGCCGGCCTCGGTCGGTTCGATGAGGACCCCGCGGCGGTCGCTCGGGTCGGGGAGTCGACGGATCAGGCCCGCCTCCTCGAGCCGATCGAGACGGGCCGTCATCGCGCCGCTCGAGAGATGCATCGCCTCCCCGAGCTGGCCCGGCGAGCGGCGATACGGCGGCCCGGCGTAGCGCAGGTTGCCGATCAGCCAGTAGGCCCGACGGTCAAGCGCGAACTCCGCCAGCGTGTCGTCCATCGAGCGATCGAAGTAGCGCGCCAGGATCTGGATCCGTTCGACGATCCCCTCGGTCGGGACATCGAGGGCCGGGATCTCCCGCTTCCAGACCTCGAGCTTCTCGTCGAGGCGATCCAGCTGGGCGGCGGGAGGCGTCTTCATGGCATGAGTATTCGTCTCGTGACTCTCGCTGTCAAGTCTCTTGACATCGAGTTACTCGCCAGGTACAGTTGCGTCAGATCGTTCGGGATAAAGAGTCTTTGGATCAAAACAGACGCCCCGAACCCAGAGAAGGGAGGCCCCTGGAAATGAGCGAGCTGATGAACCCTCGGGTCCCCGGGCTTGGACTTGCCCCCACGGTCGCCCCCGACATCAGCGCGCGGCGGCGCGAGGCGATGATGCGCTCCGCGATGTCGGACGAGCCCGCCTCCCGTCGGGACGCGGCCGGCACTGCGAGCCTCCTCGACGCGTTGCGGGTCCGCGTTCGTGCAGGCCGCGCCGGGCTCGCATCGGCCGAGCGCCCCGGGGCTAGCCGCCCCAACCGGCCTGCGGCCCGGGCCTGAGCCGGCCCGCCGCCCCGGGCCTCCAACTAGACTGGCCTCCGCATCCAGCGGAGACCAGTCGATTCCATGTACTACGTCCGACACGGCAGCGTGCCGCCGCAGCGCCACACCCAGCACCGGCGGCCAGACGGCGGCTTGTACGCCGAGGAGCTGTTCGGCGTCGAGGGCTTCACCGGTCGCAGCTCGCTCCTCTACCACCTCACGCCCCCAACGGTGACCCATCGGATCGAGCCCGTGCGCCGGGTCGTGATCGAGGCGGCCGACGAGGCCGTCCATCGGCATCACCTCGTGAAGGCCGCCGCCCTCGAGCCGCGGGGCGACGTCGTCTCGGGGCGGGTGCCGCTGTTCTTCAACCGCGACGTCGTCATGGGCATCGTCCGGCCGGCCGGGCCCATGGAGCCCGGCCGCTTCTACCGCAATGGCGTCGCCGACGAGATGCTCTACGTCCACGAGGGCACGGGGGTCTGCGACACGGTCTTCGGGCCGCTGCGGTACGGGCCGGGCGACTACCTCGTGCTCCCGATCGGGACGACCTGGCGCCTGGACCCGGACGCGGGCTCCGAGCAGCGGATGCTGTGCCTGGAGTGCCCCTCCGAGCTCGAGCCGCCGAAGCGCTACCGGAACGACTACGGCCAGCTCCTCGAGCACTCGCCCTACTCGCAGCGGGACCTTCACGCACCGGACGACGTGCCGCCGCACCAGGAGGCCGGCGAGTTCGTCGTCGACGTCCGATCCACCGACCGGATCACCGCCTACCACTATCGGACCCACCCGTTCGATCTCATCGGCTGGGACGGCTATCTCTGGCCGTTCCGCTTCAACATCGCCGACTTCCAGCCGATCACGGGCCGGGTCCACCAGCCGCCGCCGGTCCACCAGACGTTCCAGGCCCGGAACTTCGTCGTCTGCTCGTTCGTGCCCCGCAAGTTCGACTATCACCCCCTCGCGATCCCGGCGCCCTACAACCACTCGAACATCAACAGCGACGAGGTCATCTACTACGTGGCCGGCAACTTCATGAGCCGCCGCGGCGTGGAGATCGGGTCGTTCACCGACCATCCGGCGGGCATCCCCCACGGGCCGCACCCGGGCACGGTCGAGGCCTCGATCGGCCGCGATGCGACCGAGGAGCTGGCGGTCATGGTCGACACGTTCAACCCGCTCTTCCTGACGAAGGAGGCGATGGCCCTCGACGACGACCGTTACCCGTTCTCGTGGCTGCCGCCCGACGCCGCTGACGCCGCGCAGGAAGCCTCCGAGCTCGCGGAGCGAGGCCCGGAGGCATTCCCGGACTGACGTTGCCGGGTGTCGGGGCCGCCGCCCTCAGGTGGCGCCAGTCATGAGGTCCTCGGCTTGGGCCAGCCTCAAATCGGCAGCCGCTTACCGTCGTAACGACTGGAGATGTCGATCGTCGTCGTGGCGGGCGTACCGATGACCGAATGGCTGACGTCCCGGAAGGCGTCGGCGAGACTCTTGGTGGCATTGTGCTGCCGAAAGGCGAGCATCTGCGCTGAGAGCGGCACGCTTTCGGTCAGAACGTGGTGCGGGAATGGGATGGGCGTCGTGGCGAAGGCCGTCGCGGACGGTGCCACCAGCAGCAATCCTGCGGCTGCCGCAAGGGCGAACGCCCGGAAATTCCGTCGCATGTCAGTTCTCCTGTCCTGCTTTCGCTTCGATGTCGTCGGGAACGTGAATGGACCCATCGGAGCCGGCGCGTGTCCCTTCCCGTTGTCAGGTCCCGGCAGCCGAGCTCGCCCGCCCCTCTCGCGCGTGGTGCTCGCCGGCGGCGCGCCGTGCGTGAGGGAGGCTGCAACGAAGTCGTTCGGCATGCTCCGCAGCCTGGGCCGCGGGTCCTGCGGACGAAAGGTCAGGACCTCTCGACTTTGCCCGCGCTCACGCCTGACATCGTCGGGATCGTCCGGGCGAGCTCGGTCCTCGACCGGAGCCCGAGCTTGGAGTAGATGTGGGTCAGGTGGCCGGCCACGGTGCGCTCGCTGAGGAACAGCGCGGCGGCGATCTCGCGATTAGTTCGGCCCTCGGCGACGAGGCTGGCGACCCGCAACTCCGAGGCGCTGAGGCCGCCGCTCCGTGGACGGCCCCCGATCCGGGCCAGCTCGGCTCGGGTGCTCGCCGCCCAGCTCTCGGCACCGAGTCCTTCGAACCCGGCCAGGGCCGCCTCCAGCGCTTCCCGGGCGGTCCGCTTCTGCCGCTCCCGGCGCCGGGTCGTGCCGAGGGCAAACAGCGCGCGCGCTCGTCCGAACTGGTCGCCGGCCGCCTCGCTCCGCTCGACCGCCTGCTCGAGCAGGGTGAGGGCGATGGCCGTGTCGCCGCGCGCCGCAGCAATCAGGCCGCGACACCGAATCGCGACCGCGACATGCCGCTCGCGGCCGCCTCGACGGGCCGCGGCCTCCCAATCGCTAGTCAGGCGGGCGGCATCGTCGATTCGACCCACCTGGAGCAGCGCCTCCGCGTACTCGCCGCGCCACCCGTGGGGGTCCTCCCTGTCGAGAGCGTCGGCCGCCTCCTCGGCCCGGCTGAAGTTGGCGAGTGCGGCCGCCGGATCTCCGTTCCACAGGTCGCAGATGGCCGCAACGGCAAACCATTCGTCCAGCAGCTGCCCCGTGCCGATGGAGATGGCGTGCCGCGCGGAGTCCCGTGCGACCGCGAGCTGGCCGCGATACATCGCCACCAGCGCGGCGGGGAGGCCATCCATGGGAAGCTCCAACCCGTACTGGAAAACGATCTCATGCACCTGGTCGGCGTGGTCGATCGCGACGCTCCACCGCCCCGCATAGACCTCCAACACCGCGAGGTAAAACAAGAGGCCAGACCGAATCCGCTCGTCGCGATCGCCCCAGTCAGCGAGTCTGCCCTCCAGCCACTCGCGCGCCGCGTCTTGGTCGCCGGACGCGGCCAGCATGTGACCCACCGTCACCCCGGCCCGCATGAGGTACTCCGGATCGGGGATCAACGCAGCAAGCCGATACGCTCGCTCGGCCAGCTCGATCGCGCGTGTGGGGTGGCGGTCGCGGGCGAGGAGCGCGAGGATCGAGAGCGCGTCCGCGCGCAGCGCATCATCGTCGATTCGCTCCGCGAGCTTGAGCGCCGCGCGAGCGTGGCGCTCGATCCACGCGCGTGGCTTCGTGAAGCTGAAGTAGCCGGCTTCGGCGAGTTTGGTGTGGATCTCGGCCTGGAGTGCGGGAACGCCCGCAGCCTCCTTCAGGGCATCGCCAAGGACCGCAACCGCGTCCGCCGGACGCCCGAGCTCCGACCACACGGCCAGCGCCTCGGCGCGCAGGGGGCCGGCCGGCGCGCCGGCCACCAGGGCGTCGGCGATCGCGAGGGCCCGGCTGCCTTCGCCCGCCGCCGCGTGGGCGCGGGCGGTCGCGATCGTGCGCCGATGGCGATCGAGCGCAGCGTCAGGTGGCGTCAGGCGCACCGCATGCTCGGCGAGCTCGGCGGCCGCGATCGGCAGCCCGCGATCACGCGCGGCATTCGCCGCCGACTCGAGGGCGGCCGCGAGATCGGCGCTGGGCTCATCCGCGGCAAGGGCCAGGTGGCGGCCCCGGTGGACCGGGTCGTCCACGACCATCGCGAGCTCCCGGTGGGTTTCGGCGCGCTCCTCCGGCGTGGCCTTCTGGTACAGGGCCGACGCCAGCAGGGGGTGAGTAAAGCGGATGATCCCCTCGACGGTCTCGATCACGTTCGCGGCACGAGCCTCGTCGAGCACCTCCGGCGCGACGTCGAGTGGTCCCAGGAACCCGACCGGGAAACGGCCGTGCGCCGCGATCAGGAGGAGCGCCCGCCGGGTGGCCGGCCGAAGCGCCTTCAGTCGCGCGCCGACGAGGAGCTCGAGGCGCGGTGGCACCGCCAGCGGCAGGGTTGCGTCGCGATCGGGATCCGAGGCATGGGTGCGGGCGAGCTCCAGCGCGTAGAACGGATTGCCGCCTGACACTTCCTGGATCTGCACCAGCGTCGGCTTCGGGAACGTCAGCGCCAGGCGGCGCCGAATCAGCAGCTCGGTTCCCGCTGCGCTCAGTGGGCCGACGACCAGCCGCTCCACCTCGGCCGCGTCGATTGCCTCTTCCACGGCCGGCATGGGCGTGGCGCCCGCGCGTCGGGAGAGCAGCAGGCTGACCTGCTGGTCCTGGAGCCGGCGCAGGGCGAACAGCAGGGTCGCGGCCGACGAGGAGTCCATCCACTGGTCGTCGTCGATCGCGAGCATCAGGGGTTGACCCGAGCCCAGCAAAGGCAGGAGCGTGACGATGGCCACGCCGAGCGCCCGCGGATCGACTGGAGCGTCGGGCGCGTCCTGCAGCAGCAGGGCGGACTGGAAGGCGCGGCGCCGTGGCGCCGGCAGCGTAGCGAGCACCTCGGGCGGGACGTCGCCGAACAGGTCGCCCAGCACGACGCCGGGCAGCGTCCGCTCCGCCTCCGCAGGACGCGAGTCGAGAACCCGGAAGGAGCGATCGCGCGCCGCTGCCACGCCGGCAAGCCAGAGCGTGGACTTCCCGATCCCGGCTTCTCCCTCCAGGACAAGGGCGCGAAGGCCCGAACCCGGACGATCGAGGAATGCCTGAACGACCGCGAGCTCCCCCTCCCTCGCGATGATCTCGGTCGTCACGATCCGGCCATTATGAGGTCAGCCCGGAGCGGGAGGGAGCTTCCCGCGGCACCGAGGTGGCGGCGCATCATTAGGGCGTGACCGACACCGCCCGCGACACGATCCGCCGCCGGATCCTCCCGGCTGCCCCCAGATCGAGGGCCCGGCCGATCCGGAGCCGTTCACCGGCCCGCTCCAGCTGACGAAGCAGGCGATGGCCCTCGGCGACGACCGATACCCGTTCTCGTGGCTGCCGCCCGACGCCGCCGAGGCGGCGCGGGAAGCCTCCGAGCTCGCGGAGCGGGGCCCGGAGGCGTTCCCGGACTGAGGCCAGGTGTGAACCACACCTAGGGCGTGGCGCTGGCCTTCGCCGTTGCCTTCAAGTACCCGTAGATCGCGTCGAGGTCGACGTCGCTCAGGGTTGAGTCGGGGAAGGCCGGCATCCCGCCGGGACCGGACCGGACGATGGGCCCGAAGTCATCCCGGAAGATCTCCTCGAGGTCGAGCCTGGGTCCGACGGCTCCCCCCTGCGCCGCGAGGCCGTGGCAGGCCGCGCAGCCAGTAGCCAGGAACAGACCGCGGCCGCGCGCGATGGGATCGGCGTTGTCGTCGACCCGCGCGCCGGCGAGCCCGAAGCCCTCGTATGGGGCCACCTCGCCGACGTACCCGACGGCCGTCCGATCGTAGCCGGCCGGCCGCACGTTGGCGTGCGTCTCCGGGCTGCGGGCCACGACGCCACCGATCAGACCCACGGCGAGCCCGCTGACCAGGGCGGCGAGGACGGCCGGGATGAAGAACCGGCTCATCGTCGCGCCTCGAGTCCGACTTCGCCGGCCTCGCCACCCGCTCGAGCGATCGCGACGATCCGCAGCACCACCCAGAAGAGGATCGTCCAGACGGTCGCGAGGACGACCATGAGGAGCTCGACGCCGACGCCCGGAACGTCCACGCCGGCGGGCGAGCGGTAGAGCTGCGCCCCGCCGGTGACCTCGATGACGGCAGACGTCGTTTCGACCTCGGCGGCACCCGCCGCGAGGTATTCGATCCGGAGCTCGTGATGGCCCGCGAGGCGCGGTCGATAGGTGAGCGAAGCGACGCCACTGTCGTCGGTTACCACGCGGCCGATCTCCGCCTCGCCTTCCACGCCGGCGAAGGCCATATGGAGATAGAACGTGACGACCGTGCCCGCGAGCGGCGACCCATCCGTCCCTCGGAGGGCAACCGGGATGGCCACCGTCTCGCCGATCGCCACCTCATCGACGGTCGCGACACTGACATGGACATGGGACGCGATCGTGGGGCCGGCGAAGGCGACGAGGATCGCGCAGCCGGCCAGAAGTCCGGCGACGATCCGTGTCGACCGTCGGGTGATGGCCTTCATCGGCCGCCCTCCTCTGCAAGCCTGGGACCGTCGACGGCAGGGATCGCGACGGTCGGGATGGCGGCACCAGCGTTGGCCACGGTCGCCTCGTGGTCCTCGGCGACCTCCCAGACGGCAATGATCGGGAAGAGCTTCGTGAAGACCGTGATGAGCAGCGCGAACGCCGCGAGCCCGGCGGCAAGCAGCGACCACTCGACCCAGGTCGGGGCGTAGCTGGCCGGCTCGTACGGCATGAGCGGGACGCGCAGGCCGGTCACTACGATGAAGTACCGCTCGATCCACATCGCAAGCGTGACCAGGACGGCCGCGGCGACCATACCCCCCACGTTTCTCGTCGCCGGGACGAGGGCGATGACGATCGGGGCGATCAGCCCGCCGAGGAGATAGAACCAGAAGAGGGGGGCGAACTCGTTCAGGAAGAGCTGTCGGAAGTGGAACTCGACTCCTTCCCGGAGCTTGTATCCATGGACCAGCAGCTCGCTGATGTTGGCGTAGATCATGATCGCCGCGAATGCCGCCATCAGGTACCCGAGATAGACGAAGTGCTTCTCGGTGACGTACTCCTCGAGGTGGTACGCGCGGCGCAGGATCGCCATCACGATGATCAGGATGGCGATGCCTGAGAAGATCGCCCCGGCGACGAAGAAGGCGCCGAAGAGCGCGCTGTCCCAGGGCACCCGCATCGTCATCGCGAAGATCCACGAGACGACCGTGTGGACCGAGACGGCGATGGGGATGATCAGGATCATCAGGACGCCGATGGCGGAGCCGAGCGAACGCCGCTGGGCGGGCCTGTCGTGCCAGCCGATGGCGAGCGTTCGGTAGAGCCAGCCTCGCCAGCGCGAGCTGCGATCCGCCAGCCTGTCGCGGAAGAGGGCCAGGTCCGGGATCATCGGCACAAAGAGGTAGGTGACGCTGGCCGTCAGGTAGGTCGTGATCGCCAGGACGTCCCAGATGATCGGCGACTGCCAGCGCCCGTAGATGAAGACGTTGAGCAGCCGGTCCGGCCGTCCAAGGTCGATGATGACGAACGACGCGCCACAGATGAGCGCCACGACCGTCACGAACTCGGCCATCCGCGTCACGGGTGTCCGCCAGCGGGCGTTCGACACGCGCAGGATGGCAGAGATCAACGTGCCCGCGTGGCTGATGCCGATGAAGAAGACGAACGTGGCGATGTAGAGGCCCCACGAGATCCGATCGCGCATTCCGGTCACCACGAGGCCGTCGCGGAGCTGAACGATGTAGGCGTAGACACCCCAGCCGATGATCGCGACGAGTGTCACCACGACCGCCCAGAATCGGCGCCCGGTCCGCCTGACGGGTTCAAGCGCCGTCTCCTCGAGGCGCTCCTGCCAGTCGTTCAACGCCGCCACGTCACGGCTCCCTCGGCTCGTTCCATCCACGGCCATTCCGTCGGCAACCGGCCCGGCTCGAAGGCGTCACGTCCGGCCGCCTCGCCGTGGCCGGGGATGTAGTGGACCCGCGGCTCCGTGCCGAGATCCTCCTTCAGGCGATAGGCGCTGCTCTCCGAGAGGAGCCGCGACGCCGATTGGATCTCCCGGCCGTTGGTGGCGATGTCCTCTTCGAGGTCGCCGTACCAGATCGCGTTCTGCGGGCAACCCTGGACGCAGTAGGGGAGCGTCCCGGTGCGGGCCATGTCGGGACAGAAGTCACACTTCATGACCGTCCCCTTCTTCGCGGGCACCTGGTGCTCGGGCGAGTAGTCGGCCAGGAACGCCTCGGGTGGCACGGGGGCGTTGCCCCAGTTGAAGAAGCGCCGATCGTAGGGACAGGCCGCCATGCAGATCCGGCAGCCGATGCAGCGCTCCTGGTCGATCAGGACCGTCCCCTCGGGCGTCGAAAACGTGGCCGCGACCGGGCAGACGTTGACGCACGGCGGGTTCTGGCACTGCTGACAGGGCGTCGGGATGAACTGCGTCCCGCCGCCGGCCAGGTCGGCCTCAAAGACCTGCATCCACTCCATCGGCTCGGGTGCGAAGTGACCCTCGATGCAGGCGGCCGTGCACCGAGGCGGCTGACCGGTGCTCTGGCAACCGTCGCACGCCCTGAGATCGATGATCATCGTCCACTGCCGGATGCGCCCATCTCGGGTTCGGGCGGCGGCGCCCTGGCCGTGAACCGGCTCCGCCTCGGCGTCGCCGCTCTCGCCTCGGATCAGCTCCGACACCAGCGGCAGCGGGACGACGGACAGGGCACCGAGCCCGAGGACGCGGAGGAAACCGCGCCGACCGAATCCCGATCCGCTCGCCTGCGGCGTCGCCGCTGCGGAATCTCCAGGCGTTCGATCGGCGCTCGCGCGCTGGTCCGATGGGTGATCGTGGAACACGGCCGTCAGCCGCCTGCGACGACCGTGATCGTCCCGAACATTCCCTTCTCGAAGTGGCCTTCGATCAGGCAGACGAGGTCGAAGACACCGGCCTCCGTCGGGATCAGGAACACCTCGATCGACTTGCCCGCGAAGACCTCGACCTCGAGGGGGGCGGGACCTTTGAACTCACCCGAGGCGTCCTCCGCCTTGCGGAAGGCGATCGTCTTGAAGAAGTCCTCGGCGGTGAACTCGTGCTTCTCGGTGCCCTTGTTGACTACGTCGAGGACGTAGGGCTGGCCGAGCGTGAGGACGGTGTCCTTGGGCGTGAAGGACATCTCCGCCAGGTCGATCGTCAGCGTCTCCTTGGCGTCCCAGTCGGCCGCCGCGACCTGCTCCGCCCCGTCCGTCAGCCAGGGCCCGGCGTCGACCTCGGCAAGCTCGAGCGCCGGCGCGGCCGGGGTCTCGCCGGTGACCGTGATCGTCCCGAACATGCCCTGCTCGAAGTGACCTTCGATCTCGCAGACGAGGTCATACACACCTGGGATCAGCGGGATGAGGAAGAGCTCGGCAGTCGCGCCGGCGAACACCTCGATCTCCGTGAAGAACGGCACCTTCACCTCGGACTCGCCGGTCTCCGCCTTGCGGGTCGCCACCGTTCGCATGAAGGCCTCGGCCGTGAACTCGTGCTTCTCGGTCCCGACGTTGACGATCTCGAGCACGTAGGGCTGCCCGGCCTCGAGGACGATGTCCTTGGGCGTGAAGGACATCTCCGCGAGCTCGATCGTGACGGTCTCCTTGGCGTCCCAGTCGGCGGCCGCCACGAAGTCCGCCGCGTTGGCGACGTAGGTCTCCGCATCGGGCGCCGGGGTGGCGACCGGCGGCGCACTCTGGGTCGCGGGCGGGGCCTCCGACGGGGCCGACGAGGGCGCGTCGGTGATCTCTGCCCCGGCCGACGAGCAGGCGGCCAGGACGAGCACCAGGCTGCTGAGAATCGACGGAACGGATTCGTTGCGTCTCATGGCTGATCTCTCCTGTCCGGCTCCGCGGGAGCTGCTTGACCCGATGTCTCACGCTGGGGCCGGGGGAAGCACGATGAGGACGCGTCGTCCTCATCCGGACACAGCCACTGATTCACGCCCACTGCTGGCCATGCAACTGGCCATCGCGGCCATTGTTCGCGGCGCCGGCGGACGGGCGCATCGGGCGAACTGAGCGGACGCGCTCCGGAATGCGCCCCCCGCCCTAGTGTTCTTCCGCGATGGCGGCGTGGGCCTGTCAGCCAGGGTCGTGGAGCAGGCCCACGCGAACGGCGTACCGCATCAGCTCGGCGCGGCTGTGCAGGTCAAGCTTGTCGATGATGTGGCTGCGATGTGCCTGAACGGTGTTCACGCTCAGGGAGAGCTGGTCCGCGATCTCCTGGTTCGTGTGACCCGCCCCGATCAAGGTCAGGATCTCGCGTTCCCGGGGCGTCAGCAGCGCGTGGGAGGCACGTTCCTCGCCGCTGCCGATCCGCTGCAGGTACTCCTCGACGAGACGCCTGGCCATCGGAGGGTGAAGGAACACGCCACCGTGGTGGACGGCTCGGACGGCCGCCACGAGCTCGGTCGAGGCAGCGCTCTTGACCAGGAAGCCGTGCGCGCCCGCTTCAAGGACCCTGAAGAAGTAGTCCTCGGTCTCGTGGACGGTGAGGACGAGGATGCGGATCGCCGGGCTGATGCTGGCGATCCGTCGCGTGGCCGCCAGGCCGTCGACCTCCGGCATCCCGATGTCCATGACGATGACGTCGGGCCGCAGCTGGACCGCGAGCTCGATCGCCTCGCGCCCGTTCGACGCCTCGCCGACGACCTCGAACCCCTCGTGCGCCTCGAGCAGGGCGCGGAGCCCCTCCCGGACGAGGGTGTGGTCGTCGGCGATGAGGACCTTGATCCGTTCCACGCTCTCAACTCCTAGGCGTAGGGGATCCGGACGCGCACGGTCGTCCCCTTCCCCGGGCCGGACTCGATGTCGACGTCGCCCCCGAACAGCTCGGCGCGCTCGCGCATGCCGAGCAGGCCGAGGCCGCGCCCGCTCTCGTGGGGCTGATGGAAGCCCGCCGGATCGAAGCCGGTGCCATCGTCCTTGACCTCGGTGACCACGGCGGTCGGGCCGAAGTCGAGGACGATCCTGACCTCTTGGGCGCCGGAATGCCTGGCCGCGTTGCTGACGGCCTCCTGCACGATCCTGAAGACCGCGGTCGCCGCGGCGCCCGTCGCCTGCTGCTCGTCCCCCGAGATCGAGAAGGCCACCTCGATGCCGTACGGACGCAGATGCTCGGTGGCATACGAGCGAGCCGCGGCAGCGAGGCCGAGATCGTCGAGGGCGCTCGGCCGCAGGTC
>Ga0326597_10007509_pt1 | contig 14834 bp, 16 predicted proteins | sample RVTome_12_FD_203789 | JGI IMG/M metagenome (GOLD analysis project Ga0326597, IMG submission 203789) | Soil microbial communities from uranium-contaminated site in the Upper Colorado River Basin, Wyoming, United States - RVT100D185 | ecosystem: Environmental > Terrestrial > Soil > Contaminated >... | reverse complement strand
GCCGGCGCCACCGTGCGGGAATCCTGGTTGGAACCTACACCGAGATGAGTCCTTGTTGTTCTGCTTTGACCCGGAAATCGTGCGGATTTGAAGCCGAACTCATAGCCGTCTGAAACGAGATCAAGCCGGCTTTGAACAGACTAAGAATCGACTGATCGAAGGTCTGCATGCCGTAGAACTCTGATTCTGCGATGACCTCGATCAAGCTATTGGTCTGCGAAGAGTCCACGATACGGTCGTAAACCCGGCCGTTATTCGTCATGATCTCAACCGCAGGTACCCGGCCGCCGTCGACCTTCTCCAACAGCCGCTGACTGACGACACCTTTGAGAGTGGCGGCCAACATGATCCGAACCTGTTGCTGCTGATAGGGCGGGAAGAAGTCAATAATCCGGCTAACCGACTCGGTGGCGTCAACGGTGTGCAGCGTCGACAACACGAGGTGCCCCGTTTCGGCCGCCTGCAAGGCAGCTTTGACCGTCTCGGCGTCTCGCATTTCTCCTATCAGGATGACGTCGGGGTCCTGCCGGAGCGCTCGCCTGAGTGCTTCGGTGAAGTCCTTCGTATCCATGCCGATTTCCCGCTGCGCGACGATCGACAGCTTGTCGCGATGGAGGACCTCGATAGGGTCCTCGATCGTGATGATGTTGACGCGACGCGTCCGGTTCATGTAATCGATGATCGATGCCAGCGTGGTGGTTTTTCCCGATCCCGTTGGGCCGGTCACCAGTAGTAGCCCGCGGTGCTCCTGAGAGAGCTTTTCAAGTACGGTTGGTAGACCGAGCTCCTCGAAGTTCTGGGTCGAAGGAAGGACCCGGCGCAACACGAGACTCACGGACCCCCTCTGCCGATAAACGTTTACGCGGAACCGCCCCAGTTCGGCTTTGCCGTACGCGAAGTCTGCTTCGTTGATTTCACGAAACTCGGAGGCGGCCCGTTGGGTAAAGATCGAGTGGGCGTACTCCTCGGTGTCATTCGGAAGAAGCATCGGCAGGCTGGTTGGATGCAGCTCACCGTCGATCCTCATTACCGGAGGCGACCCGACCTTAAGGTGCAGGTCGGACGCACCGACGTCAATCATCTTCTTCAGCAGCTCATCGAGTGAGGCAGACAAACACCCTCCTTTTTACGTACTGGTTCATCGGCCGACGCGGCCCGCGACTTAACCGATCTCCCAGAAAGGCGCCAGAGAGGCAGCTGTCAGATCAACCGCCCGCCAGGCAGCCGCCGGAGAATCACCTCCACTTTCGACGTGTCCATTGGAAGCGCCGACCGTACCGTCAATGGTGGCCGCCACTGAGGCCTCGATCGCCGCCAGGTTGTATCCGCCCTCCAGGAAGTAGATCACTCGCCCGCCGGCCGGGGCCAGCCGACCGATGACAGATCCCATGTAGGCATAGTCTTCGGCCACCAACATCCCATCGGCCAAAGGATCGTCACGATGTGCGTCGTAGCCGGCGGAAACCAGGATCCAATCTGGTCGAAACTGCTCAACGATCGGCTCGACGATTCGGGCGAAGGCCTCGCGATAGACGTCACCACCAGATCCGGCCGGAAACGGCAAGTTGACGGTGAAGCCGGCTCCAGACCCACTCCCCACCTCGTCAACCCACCCACTCCCCGGGTAAAAAGGAAACTCATGCAACGACAGGTAGAGGACGTTGGGATCCTGTTCAAAGAGGTCCTGGGTACCGTTGCCGTGATGGACGTCGAAGTCAACGATGGCCACTCTCTCTCCGCTGTCGACCAGGTGTCGAGCCGTAATGGCAATGTTGTTGAAGAGGCAAAACCCCATCGCTTGGCTCGCCACCGCATGGTGTCCCGGTGGGCGAACCGCCAGGAAGGCCAGGTCGGCGTCGCCCCGGCGAAGGCCGGCGACCGCTTGAAGGCCGGCACCGGCAGCCCGTAGTGCAGCATCCCAACTCGCTTTGACCGCATATGTGTCGGGGTCGAGATAGCCACCACCCGCCCGACAATAGGCTTCGATCGAATCAACGTACGCCTGCGGATGGACCCGAAGAAGAGCCTGCCGGTCAACCTGGTCGGCCTCTACGGAACTCAGATCAACCGAGGCGCGGTGCAGGCCGGCCACCACGGCTTGGAGGCGTTCGGGCCTCTCGGGATGTTGCCGGATGGCAGCATGCATCGAAAAGGCGTCGTGTCGGACCACTAGCAAGTGCACGACCCCACTCTGGCAGAACCGACGACTCCACAAACCCGCCTGCGACCATAGAGTGTCTCCTACGGAGAGAAAGTAGCCAGTGACTATCACCATGCGCGGCACGTGGCCGGAACAATTGACACTACGTCGCGGCTGGGCCAAAGCCATGGCCAGGCCCTGGAACGACGACTTCCCTGGGGTGCAGCTAAGGCTCGTCCGGGGCAACAGGGACTTCGTGGCCGACTGTGCCGTCGAACTGGCTCCCGAGTACGGAGAGGTCGTATCCCCACCACTCCCCACGGAGAGCCAGAAGCTCTGGAAAGAGGCCGGCTTCAAACCCTGGCTGCATCTCGATCTGTTTTCGCGCGATCTCCATGGCCGCATCAACCCACCCGGCATCAAGGTCGAAAACGGAGAACCGTCTGACTGGGAAATGGCCATCGCCATTGATCGGCTGGCGTTCGAACCCACGTGGCGGCTGGGGGCGGCCGGCCTGGCGGAATCCCGTGAAGCGACTCCTCGCAGTTCGTTCCTTGTTTCGCACCGGAAATCGGTCATTATCGGCTTTGCCATTGTCGGGGTGGCCGGATCGGTTTCCTACCTGCAGCGGGTGGCTGTTCACCCGGACGACCAGGGCCAGGGATTTGGCCGATCGTTGGTGCGGGCCTCGCTGAGATGGGGTCAAAGACACGGAGCTTCTTCCATGCTGCTCAATACCCAACCCGAGAACCAAGCTGCGGGGCGCTTGTACATGTCCGAAGGATTTGTGCGCCTCTCCAACGGGTTGGACGTACTCAAGTTCGAGTCATCCTGATGGCCCCTCGACTCCCCGACCGATACCGGCTTGAAGTTCGGCTGGGCTCTGACGGCGACATGGAGGAATGGTTGGCCACCGACCTTCCCCTCGACCGACCGGTCCTGCTCCGGTTTCTCCCGTCTGGCACTTCACCTGATCGAGCCGATGAATTCCTCGAAAGCGTGAGAGCCGCCGCCGGCGTGTCTCACACCCATGTCGCCACCATCTATGCCGCCGGAACCATCGACGACACCACCTACTCGATCAGCGAATGGGCGGGGGGCGTATCACTGTCCGACCGGGCATTGGCCCGCGAAACGATTCCACCGGAGGAGCTTCTACCGAACGCCGCCGGATTGTCGAGCGCCCTAGCTGCGATACACGCGGCCGGGATCGTTCACGGAGCTATCGACGCAGAAGCCATCTTGTTCTCCGCCGCCCACCCGGCCAAGATCGCCGGGTTCGGACGCCCTCCCCGGTGGCGGACGACAACCGAAGACGTTCAATCGCTTTCGGCGTTGTTCGAGAGCACGATAACGGGGCGCCCGATTGGCGCTGCCTTGCCGTCTCAGGTCGTCGACGCCATCTCACCGGAAGTCGACCGGGCCCTTGAGCGGGGAAGGTCGGGGGAAGTCGACGCGCTCCAATTAGCCGGCGCCCTACGGGCCGCCCCGCTGCTCGCCCCGCCCCGGCGTCGCTGGACCGGTTGGAGCTGGCGTTGGGTCGGGCCGGCCGCCGTCCTTTTCGTAGTCGCCGGATTGTTGGTCTTGCTCGGTTCAAACCTCGCCGGCCAGGGCGGCACCAGTCTGTCCCCTGGGTTGCCACGTACCAGTTCGCCGGCTACCGACCGTCCCTCCGATGCTGTCGCGCCTGGCACGACCGGAACCACCACCCCTGAAGCTTCCCTGCTCATTGCCGAAGCGATCAGTGCCGCCGCCTATGACCCATTTGGAACGGACGGGGAGCATGACGAACTGGCGAGCCAGGCGATCGACGGCGACTTTACGACCTCGTGGAAGACCGAAAGCTACAACTCTCCACTCCCCCGTCTCAAAGACGGAGTCGGGTTATCCGTATCCGTCCGGGGGCCGGTGACCACAGTCGAGATCTCGGGGGCCAGGGACGGCACCGTGTTCGAACTGTCTTGGGCGCCGGGACCGGTCACCGCTTTCGAAGATTGGACCAGGATCGCCGAAGGCACAATCCGCAACGGCGGCGCCAACGTGTCGGTGCCTCCCACCGATGGCGGGGTCTGGCTCATCTGGTACACCGACCTTCCCGCCACCACCGAGGGAACCTACATGGGAGCCATCTCGGAAGTACGATTCGGATCATGACGGCATCTCGAGCAGACGAAGATAGCCGCCTCGTCGAACGATTCCTGGAAGGCAACCTCCAGGCGTTCAACGAACTCATGGCTGCCCACGAGGATCGCGTGTTCGGCCTTTGCCTGCGGGTGATGCGGGACCGGGAACTGGCCCTTGACGCCGTCCAGGAGACGTTCATCACCGTGTATCGAAAGGCAGGAAAATTTACCGGTGAGTCCGCTTTTTCGACCTGGCTATATCGAGTCGCCACCAACACGTGTTACGACCAGCTCCGCAAAATCAAGCGCCACGCCGCCGATCCTCTGCCCGAATCCACCGACCCGGCTGATCCCCATTCCGATGCGGCGTTTACGGCAGTGGAACTTCGACCCGACCTTCAGCGCGCCCTGGCAACCCTCGGTCCAGAATTCCACAAGGCCATAGTCCTCGCAGATATGGAGGCGCTACCCCTGCAGCAGGTGGCAGAAATTTTGGGAGTGCCGGTTGGTACGATCAAATCGCGCGTGTTTCGAGCTCGCCGGCAGCTCGCCGACGCCTTGCGGAACCAAAACCCCGACGCGCAACGTCGTAACGGTGATAACGATGCATAACCTTGACCATGACCTTGACCTTGTCGCCGCCTACGCGGAAGGGAGCGCTTCTCGCGCCGACGCGGCGCTCGTCGACGAGTGGATCAGTACATGTGCCGAGTGTGCTCAGGAGTTTGAATCTCAGCAGTTCGCCATCGATTCACTACGTCTGGTCGAACCGGCCGTCTTGTCAGACATAGAACGCGCCAGGCTTCATCGTGGAGTCCGGGAAGCCATCGCTGAGGTTCAGTTGGAAGATTCTCCACGAGCTCGTCCGGCTCCGGCTACCGGAAGGTGGCTGAAGCTGTTGACCGGTGCGGCCGCAGCAGTCTTAGTGCTGGTTGTGACCTTCGGAGTTGTCCTGCCGCGAGGAGGAGATACCACGTCTGACGACCTCGCCTTTAAGACGACCCAAACATCGGTGGCTGCGGCGACCGCCGCTCCCTCGGCCACTCTGGCCACCAACGACGACACGATGATGGCCGAGTCGGCAGCCGACGCCGCCGGTGCGTATTCAATGAGCGCCGTACCGCCGGTCGTCCAACTCGGCGAACTGACCCACGAAGACCTCGCCACCCTGTCAGCACCCATCGAAAACTTCAATGCAGCCAACGCGACGCCACTCGATCAGGATGATCGCACCCGCGAGGCTCCTTTGCCGGCAGACCGGGAGGCCTACAGACAAGCCGTCGAACAACCTCTCACCTGCACCGAGGAAGGCCTCAGCTTGATCGACGGTGAGCCGATCTGGTTCGGTATCGCCACGATCGACGGCCAATTGATCGAATTGTTCCGGTCAGAAACCGGTCTGATTGCCCTTGAGGCTTCGACCTGCGTTTTGGTGTTTCCTACCGACTAAGACACGCCTGGCGGGCTGACTAGGCTGTGGAACGCATGGACCAGTTTGCCGACAAGTTTGCCGACCTTCTCGAGGCGCAGGCTCAAAAAGTCCGGTCTCTGACCGTTGATCGTCTCGATCGACTGATCGTCGTTGTTTCATTAGGAATCATCGCGGCGGTTCTGGTGTTCATAGCAGTAACGCTCTTGTCGATCGCTCTCTTCAGAATCGTGGCCACCTATCTGACCTCGGAAGGCGCCTACGCCATCTTCGGAGGATTATTCATCATCGCCGGAGCGTTTGTTTGGACAAGACGCAAACCTGGACAGGAAACAAACAATGGTTGAAAGCATCATCATCATCGGATCCGGCCCGGCCGGTTACACCGCGGGCCTCTATGCCTCGCGGGCCAACCTCGACCCTCTGCTGTTCGAAGGCAGCCAGCGAGGCGGCCAGCTCATGATCACGACCGACGTGGAGAACTATCCCGGATTTCCCGACGGAATCATGGGTCCCGACCTCATGGCGAACTTCCGCAAGCAAACCGAACGGTTTGGCACCCGCCTCATGACGTCGGACGTCACCAAGGTCGACTTCTCACAGCGACCTTTTGTCGTCTGGGAAGGCACTGTCGAGTATCGGGCGAATGCAATCATCATCGCGACCGGCGCTTCAGCTCAATGGCTGGGCATTCCAGGAGAGGAGCGCCTGACCGGGCGCGGCGTCAGTGCCTGCGCGACCTGTGATGGGTTCTTCTTCCGCGACAAGGAGCTGGTCGTTGTCGGAGGTGGCGACTCGGCCATGGAAGAGGCTCTGTTCCTTACGAAGTTCGCTACCAAGGTTACGGTCGTACATCGCCGCGACGAGTTCCGGGCCAGTCGGATCATGGCCGATCGGGTCCTCACCCACCCCAAGATCGAGGTCGTGTGGAACGCCTCGATTAGCGAGATACTCGGTGAAGACTCGGTTATGGGTGTGACCCTGGCCGACACCCGGACCGGGGATACCCGGACCTTTGAGACCGATGGTGTTTTTGTGGCAATCGGTCACAAGCCGAACACGGGAATCTTCGCCGGACAGCTTGATTTGGACGAGGCCGGCTACGTCATCGTCGACGACAAGACCACTGCGACGTCCGTCGAAGGGGTGTTTGCGGCCGGCGACGTTGCCGATCACGTCTATCGTCAAGCCATCACCGCCGCGGGAACAGGATGTCAGGCCGCGATCGACGCCGAACGCTGGCTAGCTGAACAATAGGAGCAAGAATGAGCCAAAATATGGAGAATCTCACCGACGCCACCTTCGAAGGTGCGATTGGTTCGGGCCAACCCGTCCTCGTAGACTTCTGGGCAGAGTGGTGTGGGCCCTGCAAAGCCGTCGCCCCGGTACTGGCGGATATTGCGACCGAGTTCGCCGGGAAGATCACCATTGCCAAGCTGAACATCGACGACAACCCCCAAAGCACCGCCAAGAGCGACGTCATGAGTATTCCGACCATGATCGTCTTCAAGGACGGCATCGAACAGAAGCGAATCGTTGGGGCGCGACGCAAAGATGACATGATTCGCGAGCTTGCTGACTTCATCGGTTAGCAGCCTGCCGAGCAATGCCACTGCCTCGATCGGCCTTATCCGGGTCGACACTGTCCACACTGGCGGCGAGATCGCATTCTTTGCTCGCCCGCGCCAAAACGTGACGAAGAACACTATTGGTATCCGTGATCTGCACGTCAGGACACGTGGCGTGCCTGGTTCGGCGGGCGCCTAGTGCGCCTGTACAGGGAAGGGGATTCGGGCGAGGCGGTTCGCGACATCCAGGATCGCCTGCTTTCGCTCGGATTCGCTTTTTCGCCCGATCCACATGGCGAGTTTGGCGACGGGACTTCCGCTGCTGTCAGAACTTTCCAGATGGAACGCGGTTTGGGCTTCGATGGAATCGTCGGCCCCGATACGTGGCGCAGTCTGTACGAGGCCGGATACAAGCTCGGGGATCGAATCCTCTATCGACGTAGTCCCATGATGCGGGGAGACGATGTCGAGGAGCTGCAGCGAAGGCTCAACGACCTCGGTTTCGACGCGGATAAGGTTGACGGAATATTCGGCCCTCGTACCCATCAAGCACTTCTCGACTTCCAGTCGAATCGCGGGATCGCCGAAGATGGTGTGGCCGGTCCCCTCGTGGTTCGCGAGCTCCTCGCCATCAGGCGCAGCGCCCCGCAAGCCGGCCGGGAGATGGTAAATGAGCGCGAGTGGCTCCGCGGGTTGCCAACCACCCTGGTCGGAGCCCGTATCTACTTGGACCCGGCCGCCCGGGAGGGCGACTCCACCAACGAAATGTGGCAGGTCGCCACGGATCTCGCCCTTTTCTTCCAGAAATTAGGTGCCTCTCCGTTGCTCTCTCGAAGCGTGGATGTGTTTCCCGCTGCTCCGATCCGTGCGCGGCGCGCCAACCGCTTAGGGGCGCACCTAAGCCTCTGCTTGGCCAACCCTGACCAGAACCCGGCCTGCGTCTATTTCTTCCAGTCCGAGAAGGCGCGGTCAGAGGCCGGGAGCCTCCTAGCCGAGTGTGTCGCCAGTCGTTTGGGCCTTCCGACCGGCGGACGAGCTTCCGCAATGCTGCGCGGGACGAGAGCGCCCGCAATCGTGACGGTCGCCCCTCTCGACCAGAACTCCGCAGAGGACATCGGCAACGGCGTGGTCGACTTTTTCGCCAGAGCAGCCCGGGACTTTTCCAACTAGGTCGCTAGCGGCGTCTACTCGTAGAACACCCGGTAGATACGCTCGAGGTCGGCAACCGATTCATAGGAAATCAAGATCTTGCCCCGGTTGGCTGTCCCATGTTTGATGACAACCGGCGTGCCCAGCCGCTCTCCCAATCGTTGCTCAAGTTCGATGATTGCGACCGGGCGGACGGGCCTTTCGGCCGTAGGTTGCACCGGCTGGGCTTCGGACCGGTTGCGAACGGCCTCCTCGACCTGACGGACCGACCAGCCCTCGTCGACGACCCGGTGAGCAATGTGTTCGGCATAGGCATGGTCATCCAGTCCGAGAAGGGCCCGGGCGTGGCCGGCTCCCAATTCGCCCCGTTCCACCATTCCCTGAATTGCGGCCGGAAGCGTGAGCAGCCGCAACGAATTCGACACGGCCGACCGGCTCTTGGCCACCCGGTCACCAATCTCCTGGTGAGTTAACCCAAAATCTTCCAGCAGTTGTCTAAAGGCGGCTGCTTCCTCAAGCGGGCGAAGGTCCTCCCGCTGAAGATTCTCTATCAACGCAGCCGTCAGCGAAACCTGGTCATCGTCTACTACCCGAATCACCACCGGAACTTCTCGCAAACCGACCTCCCGGGCAGCCCGGAGCCGGCGCTCCCCTGCCACGAGCACATACGTCCCGTCCTGGGCCGGCCGAACCACCAGGGGCTGAAGGATCCCGACCTCCCGAATTGAGGCGGCCAGGGCCCCCATTCGCTCCGGGTCGAAACTGTTCCGGGGTTGCTGGGGGTTGGGTACGATCGAATCGATGGGTGCCAGAGCGAATTCGGAGGCGTACTCGTCCTGTACGGGCGGGATGAGCGCCTCTAGGCCCCGGCCCAGTCCTGTGCGTCGTGTGCCCATGGCCTCGGCTACTCCTTGTTGTGTCTCGTCAGGAATTCACGGCCTAATTCGCGATAAGCAATCGCCCCTCTACTCATCGGATCAAACGCCTCGATCGGTTCGCCGTACGACGGCGCCTCTGACAACCGGACCGACCTGGGAATCATCGTTCGATAGGCCAGATCACCGAAATATTCGCGGACCTGGGTGGCCACATCCGAGGACAGGTTGGTTCGGGCGTCATACATGGTCAGGACTGCTCCGTGGACTTCAAGTTCTGGATTGATATTCTTCTGCACCAACTCGACGTTCCTCAGCAGTTGACTCAGGCCCTCCAGGGCGTAGTACTCGGATTGAATCGGTATGAGGACTTCGTGAGCTGCCGCTAGAGCATTGATCGTCAACAGTCCAAGGGATGGTGGGCAGTCAATGAGGATATAGTCAAACTCGCCATCGACCCCTTTGAGGGCAGTTTTCAATCGTTGTTCCCGCGAAAACGCTGAAACCAGTGCGATTTCGGCCCCGGCCAGATCGATCGTGGCTGGCAAGACGAACAGATCTCGTACGCTCGTCGGTTCTATGACATCCTCTACGGGTACGTCTTCGAGCAGGACCTCATAGACGGACTGCTCGACGCTCGACCGGTCGATGCCGAGGCCAGAGGTCGCATTCCCTTGTGGGTCAAGGTCTACGAGCAGGATGCGTTGTCCCTGATAGGCGAGAGCTGCCGCCAGGTTGATGGACGTCGTCGATTTGCCTACTCCGCCCTTTTGATTGGCGAGAGCGACGATGCGGGTGTTTCTAGTCACGATCTGGACATAATAAGCATCCAGCCGGGCGGGTCAAGGACCTTGACCGTTTCGACCGTGGCTTTGAGCTCATTTCGGTCGGCTTCGTAAAGGAGCAACTTCTCGTCCGGGAGGTTTGATCTGCTCAGTCCCAAGACCCCTCGGCCCTCCGGGGCGAGCAGGCGCCCAAACGCTCTGATGGCAGCGGGTGGTGGCAGAACGGCTCGCATGACGGCGGCCTCCTGGCCGCGGGAAACCTGCCTGATATCCGACTCCCACACCGTCACGTTGGGTAAATCGAGGACTCGAATCGCCCGCCGAACCAGCCTCGTCCGCCGCCCGGACCGATCAACGAGCCGTAGTTCCGTGGCCGGCCACAAGATTCCCAACACGATCCCCGGTAGGCCGGCTCCCGACCCGAGGTCGACGCACGATTCCGGCGGTACCGGCCAGCCCAGCGTAAACGCGGCGGAGTCGAAAATGTGGCGTTGCCAGAGGCGTTCCGCCTCTTGTGGCCCCAACCCGCCGGCTGTGGTGGCCTCTGACATAAGCCAGACGGCGTATGCCGACAGCCGGTCACGCATTTGCGCAGTAGGGGGGCTTTTCAGCAGTTCGTCCAATAGAGAAAGGGGCACTCCCGGATGGTAGTGGCCTTCTGTTTCACGTGAAACAATCTGGATTGCTACTCCTCAGAGGAGCCGTCCATATCCTCGTCCAGGGCGTCTTCGTCGTCGGCCATTGAACCCGCGGGCCGGGTCCCGTCGGGTCCCAGGACCACAAAGCGACGTGGCTCCTCGCCCTCACTGTATGAACGAATTCCGTCGATTTCCGCCGCGGCGTCGTGAATAACCTTACGATCAGCAGCATTCATGGGCTCCAGCTGCAATTCGCTTTGCTCCGCGACGACCCGCTCGCCGAGACGGCGGGCATAGATTGCCAGCGCCTCGCGGCGCCGCTCGCGGTAGCCGGCCACGTCGAGTCGGATCCGGACTCCATCATGCGTCTGCCGTTGCACGACCGTGCGGGTCAGCTCAAGAACCGCCTGAAGAATGACCGCTCGTTCGCCAACCAGCGCCTCGGTTTGATCACCAAGGACCTGCGCTACGACTGCTTCGTCCTCAACTCCAACCTGTACATCCCCCTCGAGCCCGAACGCATCGAGCAGGCCCTCCAGGAAACCCCGGACGACGTCGGCTTGTTCGTCTCTGTTCACGACGATGTGCTCCTTTTCTTGGGCCTTCGGCCTGGGCTGCTCCTGTCGCGGCCTACCAAAGTCTTTCTGTTGGCCCTGACCTGACCGGTTACTCGATCGGGCCTGGCGCGGTTGGCCCGCTTCGCGCGTCTCCTGATTCTCGCCGTCCCGAGGCCGGCGAGGTCGCCGGCGGCGTTTCTTCTGCTGGAATTTCGGCTTAACTCGAACAACTGCGTCCCTTTTGCCAAATCCGAGCGTGCCGCGCACGCCTTCTTCGATGACTTCGATGTCGGCGAGGTCGCGATCAGCAATCCCGAGCTCCTCAAGAGCGACGGCTACTGCGATGTCCACAGTTCTGCCGCTTACCTCGACCCATTCAACTTCCACTTCAACTCCTCCTGCGCCGATTGCGCTTTTTGGCTGATCCCTGCGGTTTCTTCGGTGAAGGACTCACCTCAGGATCCTTGCTCGGAGCATCCTCGTCTACCGCGCCAAGTGCGGGCCGATGAGGTCTGCCGTCGATCTTGAAAATAAGAGCCTGCTGGGCAAGGCGAAACAGGTTGGACGTCGCCCAGTACATGATGACGCCCGCCTGGAATTGGATGGCTATAAACCCGAAGAAGACCGGCATGGCCTTTGTGATCTTTTGCATGGTCTGGGCCTGGGCGCTGGTGTCCTGTTGAATGCCCATCTGTGAGTGAACTTGCTGGAAGTACTGCGCAGCGATCATGAGCATGATGGCAATGGCGTAGGGGAGCACGGCCACAAATCCGGTCTGCCAGGCTATCGAAGCAGTGCTCATGAGATCCATGCCCAGGAACGACGTGTCGCCGGCCGCGATCGCGTCATGCAGGCCGGTGTCGACCGGGACGAAATCGAGCGGCTTCTGCAACATGCGAAAGAGCGCAAACCAGATCGGCATCTGGACGATCATCGGGCCCAGGCAACCAAGGGGAGTGGCTCCCGACTCCCGCTGAAGGGCCGCCATCTCTTGCTGCATCATCTTCGGGTCGTCTTTGTATTTGGCCTGAAGGGTTTTGATCTGGGGTTGCAAGGCCGTAAATGCCCGACTAGCTCGGGTTTGTTTTAGCACTAATGGGAACAGGATCGTGTTGATGAGCAACGTCAATAAAATGATCGCAGCCCCCAGGCTGGGTATGAAGTCGTAGAAAAGGGACAAGACCGACGCAAGTGGTCGAGCGATGAAGTCAATCACGAAATGGGTTCTCTTTCGGGTACGGGGTCGTAACCCCCTTCACGGAGTGGGTGGCATCTAGCCAAACGCCCGACACCGAGCGAAATCCCACGGATCACACCAAATCGCTCGATGGCTTCATAGGTGTAGCGCGAGCAGGTCGGCTGATACCGACAATTCTTACCAAGAAACGGAGATACCGCTCTTTGATATAGACGGATACAGACCATGGCAGCGTGTCTAAACACGATTGGCGTCCTTCATCCATGCGACCAACTGGTCAAACGGAGTGGAAAGTACCGACGGCCCTGCTATGTAGACGACGTCCACGACCCCATTAGGAGTAACCGACGCAAACGCCGCCCGCATGCGGCGCTTCGCCCGGTTCCGCGCCACAGCGCCACCAACCTTTCGGGCGGCGACGAATGCGACCCTTCCCGGGTCACCGAGCGCAAGTGCAGAAATCACAATCAAACCACCGATCCGGCGGCGGCGGCCGGTTGAGTACAAACGATCAAAGTCCGCACGGCCGCGAAGTGTCGTAACCCTACGCGGCAATTCGCTGACGACCCCGAAGGCGGCGTCGGCTAAGGGTCGCGCGCCCGGCGCGGGTTCGCATCTTTGAGCGAAATCCGTGCTTGCGTTTGCGGCGGCGCACGTTGGGTTGATATGTTCGTTTCATGGGGTCTCCCGAGAGGTGAGGTACCGGAAGGTTACGAATACCTGCATTCCTTGTCAAAGCAACGGCCCGTAATGACCTTTTACTTGAGGCCGGATCGAGTCAAGCCGCGAAGAATTCTCGTAGGTCGCGAAAAGTCGGTGGACCCGCCAGGTGGGCCAAAGTTGATCCAAATCGCGAAATCTGCGCGAACGAAAGTGGCTCTAACCTGGGGTTTTGTTATTTGAGGTCCCTGCCGCCGGTCGTTTAGGCCGGGATTTCTCATTCTTGTCACGCGGGCTTGCATCGCCCTACAGTCACGTTTCAGCGGAGCCTGGCGTTCACTTCCCGTTACCGGGCCGTCCGTAGACGATCGGGATTCGCCCGATGGTTCTCCACATTTTGTGGATAGGTCTGTGGATAGTATTCGTTAATGGAGGTATCAGTGACCCAAACCGTCACGCAGGATTGGGACGTATTCAGGGATCTGATTCGTTCCAAGGTATCCCCCGTTACCTGGCAAACTTGGTTGGCCGCTCTCGAAGACGTTGGGTCAGAGCCGCCAAACCTTCGCCTGGCGGCTCCGTCGGAATTTCACCTCAAATGGGTTATCGACAAACATCTCGGTGTGCTGACAGAAGCCGCCGCCGGCATCTGGGGGCCGGGCGCCCATGTGGAGCTCCTGGCCCACACGCCTGAGGCCACCGTCGACCTTGAGGACGACTGGTCCGCTCCTGAACCGAGCATTCACCTGGTCCGACATCGCCCGGGGGACTCGGCGCCGATCAAAAGCACCCGGTTGCTCAATCGCTACCGATTTGATGAATTCGTCGTCGGGCCATCAAATCGATTTGCCCACGCTGCCGCGATGGCCGTTGCCGAACAGCCAGGCCAGCACTACAACCCACTGTTCATTTACGGGGCGGCCGGACTAGGCAAGACACACCTTCTCAACGCGGTCGGCCACCACGCATTGGAGTTGAATCCCGATGCGGTTGTGCGCTACGTATCTTCGGAAAACTTCTTCAATGAGTTCATTGAGGGCATCCGCAAGAGACAGATGGCCGAGTTCAAGCAGCGTTACCGCACGATCGACGTACTACTGCTGGACGACATTCAATTCTTCGAGGGGAAGGAACAGATCCTCGAAGAATTTTTTCACACATTCAACGATTTGTATGAGACCGGAAAACAAATGGTGCTTAGTTCGGATCGACACCCCAAGAATCTCGCAAAGCTGGACGATCGCGTTCGGTCTCGTTTCGAGTGGGGCCTGTTGACCGACATTCAGGCACCCGACATCGAAACCCGCCTGGCAATTCTCAGAAAGAACACGGCCGGGTCCGCTCACGAATACCCCGAAGACGTGCTTGAGTTCATTGCGAGCAACGTATCTGACAATATTCGTGAGCTGGAAGGTGCTCTGACCCGGGTTACGGCCTACGCCACCTTGCACGGCGAACCAATCTCACTCTCCACCACCCGCGACGTTCTTCAGGATCTTCTCTCGGACGGGTCAACGCGTCCAGTAACCCCGACGGATATCATGAAATCAACAGCAGCGGCTTTCGGTTTTTCCCACGAGGAATTGGTGAGTCCAGGGCGCAAGGCACCACTTGCTCGAGCCAGGCAAATTGCAATGTATCTCGTCCGTGAACATAGCTCCCTGTCTCTTCCAAAGATCGGTGCCTTATTCGGCGGAAGGGACCATACGACC
>Ga0326597_10007508_pt1 | contig 14834 bp, 17 predicted proteins | sample RVTome_12_FD_203789 | JGI IMG/M metagenome (GOLD analysis project Ga0326597, IMG submission 203789) | Soil microbial communities from uranium-contaminated site in the Upper Colorado River Basin, Wyoming, United States - RVT100D185 | ecosystem: Environmental > Terrestrial > Soil > Contaminated >... | reverse complement strand
AGGCGCACGTAAGCACGCGGGCAGTTGCGGCGCCGCATCCCGCTCCGGGGTCGCATCCACGCCACGGGCGCGGAATCCTGCTCCGCCCTCCGCGGGCGCAGCTCGAGCCTCCCCTCTCCGCTCGGGAGAGGGGCGGGGGTGAGGGTGAGGGTCGGACGCCTCATAGGGGTTAGGCCCATCGCTTATTTGGCACGATTTTGTGTAATCGTGACATTATAAATATGTTTAATAACAAATACTTAGGTATTAATATGGCACGAATTCGACTAATCGTGCCAAAACCACTCGGGTCCGACGAGTTGAGATGACTCTGAGCGATCTCGAACACCTGCATGGGAGAAACCGGGTCATGGGAGAAACCGGGTCAGGTCTTGCATTGACGTGCGCTAGTGCGAAAGCTGATTGCCTGTTTCAGGCGAATGACAACCTGCGCGGATCTAAGGCCTGTCCCGCACCTGTGAAACCCCGCTCCGGCGGGGTTTTGTTTTTGGGGCCCCTGTTCGCCGCCGAGCAGTCGCAGCCAGGAAGAAATCGGCTCTCGGTCGATTTTTTTATTTGAGGCTGAAGCCCTGTCTTCGGATGTAGGCGCCGAAATCGGCGCGCTCGGGCACGGAGTATTGCCGCGCCTTGTCTTCCGACCAGCCGTAGAACGCTACGTTCTCACGGTAGGTCTAGAATAATCACCAATCACCAATCACGAATTACCCGCAGGCGCCCGCCATGCACATCGACCGCGACATCAAGCTCGACTTCAGGGACGTGCTGATCCGCCCCAAGCGCTCGGCGCTGCCCTCGCGCGCGGAAGTGGACATTCATCGCGAGTTCGTCTTCAAGCACTCGCAGCGCAGGTACCGTGGCATCCCGCTTATCGCCGCGAATATGGACACCGTCGGCACTTTCGAGATGGCCCGCGCGCTGGCGCCCTTCGGCCTGTCGGTGGCGCTGCACAAGCACTACGGGGTGAACGAGCTCGTCAGGTTTTTCGGCGCGCTCAAGCTGAAATCGAACGCGTTCTATTCGATGGGCATCACGAAAGGCGACCATGAAAAGTTCGAGCGCGTGATGCAGCGGGCGGGCGCAGCGGTCGAATACGTGTGCATCGATGTCGCTAACGGCTACACCGAGAGCTTCGTCAAGTTCGTCCAGAAGTTCCGGCAGGCCCACCCGAAGATCACCATCATGGCCGGCAACGTCGTGACCGGCGAGATGACCGAGGAGCTGATCCTGTGCGGCGTCGACATCGTCAAGGTCGGCATCGGCCCCGGCTCGGTCTGCACCACGCGCAGCATGACCGGCGTGGGCTACCCGCAGCTTTCGGCCGTGATCGAATGCGCGGACGCCGCGCACGGGCTCGGCGGCCGGATCTGCGCCGACGGCGGCTGCGCCGCGCCCGGCGACATCGCCAAGGCGTTCGGCGGCGGGGCGGATTTCGTGATGCTGGGGGGCATGCTGGCCGGCCACGCGGAATGCGCGGGCAAGATTGTCAGGAAGGGCGGCAAGCCCTACAAGCGCTTCTACGGGATGAGTTCGCGCACCGCGATGGAGAAGTACTCCGGTGGCGTCGCGCACTACCGCGCGGCGGAAGGGAGGGAAATCCTGGTGGAGTACCGCGGCCCGGTCGCGGGCACCGTGAAGGAGATCCTGGGCGGCGTGCGCTCGGCCTGCACCTATGTCGGCGCGCGGCAGCTGAGGGAACTGACCAAGCGGACCACGTTCGTGCGCGTGCGCGGGGAGGCGGACGAGGTCTTCGACGAAGGCTAGGTCCCGCGCGGCGTGACCGTATTTGTTTTCATTTCAGACTGAAGCCCTTCGATCGAATGAAGGCGCCGAAGTCGGCGCGCTCGGGCACCGAGTACTGGCGCGCCTTGTCTTCCGACCAGCCGTAAAATTCCGATTTGCCGAAACGCTCGGGATTGCGCTGCTTGCGGTAAGGCAGCCGGGCATCGCGCCTGCGGTCGTAAGCATCGATTTTTTCCTTCACGCCGGTCTCGTCGTAATGATCCGTGTGCACAGTGACTTCCAGTTGCAGGCGCGGCGTGATGCGCCCTTCCTCGGCGGGAAAGCCTACGCACAGGCCCGCAATGGGAAACACTTGTTCCGGCAGGCCGAGCAGGCGGCTGACCGTTTCGGAGCGGTTGCGCACGGCACTGATCGGGCAGGCGCCGAGCCCGATGGCTTCCGCGGCCCGGATGAAGCTCATCATCACGAGCCCCGCGTCCACGGCCGCGTTCATGAAGTGATCGAGGTGGTCGTTGACGAACGGCTTGCCGCGCCATTCGCCGATCTGGCGGATGCGGCGGTTATTGCCGCAGAACACCAGGAACACCGGCGCATCCGCGATCCACGGCATGTCGGGGATGCCGTCCGCGATGGACTTGATTTTTTCGCGGTCGGCGACGTGCACGATGTCGGCCTGCTGCAAGTCGGACTTGGACGGCGCCGACAGCGCGCACGCGATGAGCAGCCGCAGCAATTCCGGCGCAACCGCCCGGCCGGAATACTTGCGGTGCGAGCGATGCTCGGCCATGCGCGCGAGCGCGTCGAGGCCCGGCAGGCCGGGTTCGACGGTCGGCGCGGCGCCGAAGCGCTCGGTCAATGCGGCCTTGATGCGTTCAGCGGGATTCTGAGTTGAGTTCATGGCGGTTCCCCGGCGGAAGACGCCGCATGTTACCGCAATGCTTTCGCGGTACCTGCCCCGCGAAAGAATGATGTAAATGAAATCAAGTAGTTATTGAGCTTTACGTGTCTGTGTGACGATCGACCTCACCACCCCGCCTCCTCCAGAGACACCCCTTCTTTCTTGTGAGAGGGGTGGATGCAATGCGGACGGGGCGGTGGCGTCGCACGACCTGCACTTGATGGTCATGTGGTTACGTAATTTTCATGGCGCGCGGCCGCGATGGCGGCGCTCATTCGCGGGCCTGCCGGCCGCGCGCCATTCGCCTTGCCTGAAGGCGAAAATCTAGCGTAAAATCACGCCCTTTCAGCATTTTCGGGGCAGGCAGAATCCATGGTCGTCATTCGTCTGGCACGCGGCGGCGCCAAGAAGCGTCCGTTCTACAATCTGGTGGTGGCCGATTCGCGCCGTGCGCGCGACGGCCGCTTCATCGAGCGCATCGGTTTCTACAATCCCAAGGCGCCCCAGGGGCAGGAGCGGCTGCGCATCGACAACGCGCGCCTGGCGCACTGGAAGGGCAAGGGCGCGCAATTGAGCGACACCGTGGCGCGGCTCGTGAAGCAACTTGCTGAACAGAAAGCCGCCTGAAAAACTGGTGGTGATGGGGCGGATCATCGCCCCGTTTGGCGTCAAGGGCTGGGTCAAGGTCCAGCCGAACACCGCGGCAATCCAAAATCTTCTGGCCTACGGGACCTGGTGGGTCGGGGGCGAAGGCGACTGGCGGGAACGCGCGGTCGCGGAAGCGAAAGTGCAGGGCCGCACGGTGGTCGCGCGGCTCACGGGTTGCGATGACCGCGATGCCGCGGCATTGCTGCAGGGAAAGCCGGTGGCGGTGCCGCGAGCGGCGCTGCCCCAGGCGCGGAGCGGCGAATATTACTGGGCCGATTTGATCGGCCTGACGGTGGTGAACACCGAATCGCGGGAGCTGGGAAGCATCGTCGGGTTGCTGCAAACCGGCGCGAACGACGTGCTGGTGGTGCAGGGCGAGCGCGAACGGCTGATCCCGTTCATCGCGACGGTCGTCCGGGAGGTGGACTTGGCGTCCGGCATGGTTCGGGTCGATTGGGGCACGGATTACTAGAAGCGAGGGCATTTGCTGCTTTTGATTTTTGGTAGGGTCTCCGGCGTGGGTTGCGATGTTCCAGTTTGACGTCATTACGCTGTTCCCGGAGATGTTCGATGCCGTCACCGGGAGCGGCGTGACGGGCCGGGCGCGGGAGCGGAGGCTCTTCGAGCTGGTGCTGTGGAACCCGCGCGATTTCGCGGTGAACAGCTACCGCACCGTGGACGACCGCCCCTACGGCGGCGGCCCCGGGATGGTGATGATGGCGGAGCCGCTGGAGAAAGCGCTCCAGGCGGCGCGCCAGCGGCAGAAGAGCACCGGCGCGCAGCGGACGAAGGTGGTTTACCTGTCGCCGCAGGGGCGGAAGCTCGAACACCCGCTGGTGATGGAGCTGGCGGCGCTGCAGGGGCTGGTGCTGCTCGCCGGGCGCTACGAGGGCGTGGACGAGAGGCTGATCGCCCGCGCGGTCGACGAGGAAATCTCGATCGGCGATTACGTGCTCTCGGGCGGGGAGCTGGCGGCGATGGTGGTGATGGACGCCGTCGTGCGGCAGCTGCCCGGGGTGCTGGGCGACGCGGAGTCGGCGAGCCAGGACTCGTTCGCGAGCGGGCTGCTCGATTGCCCGCACTACACCCGCCCCGAGGTGTACGAGGGCGGAACGGTGCCGCCGGTGCTGATGTCGGGCAATCACGCCGGGATTGCCCGCTGGCGGCTGAAGCAGGCGCTGGGCAGGACGTGGCAGCGGCGGCCGGATTTGCTGGAGAAGCGCACGCTCACCGCGGATGAAAGAGCGTTGCTGGATGAATTCAAGAAGGAAAATGAGCGCAGCGACGTTTCGGCAAAGGCAGGATAACGGTGGCCCTCACCCCTTCCCCCTCTCCCGGAGGGCGAGGGGGAAAGTACAGTGCGGAAATGGGGCCAACCATTTCCGCAACAATTGGATTGGAGCATGAACATGGACATCATCAAGCAGCTCGAGACCGACGAGATCAAGCGTCTCGGGAAGCAGATCCCCGATTTTTCCGCCGGCGACACCGTGGTGGTGAACGTCAACGTGGTGGAAGGCGACCGCAAGCGCCTGCAGGCGTATGAGGGCGTGGTCATCGCCAAGCGCAACCGGGGGCTGAATTCCTCCTTCATCGTGCGCAAGATTTCCTCGGGCGAGGGCGTGGAGCGCACGTTCCAGACCTACTCGCCGCTCATCGCGAGCATCGAGGTCAAGCGCCGCGGTGACGTGAGGCGCTCGAAGCTCTACCACCTGCGCAGCCGCACCGGCAGGGCGGCGCGCATCCGCGAGAAGCTCGAGGTCGGCGAGGAAGGCGCGGCGGGCGAGTCCAAAGAGTAAGGAACGAGGGGATGCTCCCCTCGTGCTCCCCTGCGGAGATCTTGCGAAAAACTGGGCGCGGAAACGCCCGGCAAAAAAGGCGGCTTCGGCCGCTTTTTTTGTTGAGATTTCTCGGTATCAGGCGGCGCCCCCCAAGATAGAATCTGCCGATGCGGATATTGCTTACGCTGATCTGTCTAGCCTGTGCTGGCGCCGCCTCGGCGCTGGAGACCGCGCGCAGCCTCGCCGCCTCGGGCGCCCCGCGACTCGCGCTCGCGCGCGTCGAGCAGCTCCAGCCGCGCGAACCCGCGGCGCCGCGCTGGGCGGAGTGGGAGGCGCTGCGCCTCACGCTGCTGGCCGATCTCAAGCGCAACGACGAGGCGCTGAAGCGCGCGGCCGCGCTGCCCGGCAACATGCCGCAGCCGGAATTGCGGCGCTCCCTGCTCGCCGCCGCGCGCGCCGCGGTGGCAGCCGGGCAGGGCGCGCAGGCGCGCGCCTATGCCGCGCGGCTGCTGTGGCAGGCCGAGCCCGCGCCCGGCGAAGCGCGCTCCGCGCGGCTCCTCGTGATTGAAAGTCATATTGCCGGGCGGCAGGGAGAAGCCGCGTTCCGCGCCATGCTGCGCTTCGAGCAGGACTACCGGCCGCTTGAACGCAACATCGCCGGCCGCTTCGTCGAGGCGCTGCTCGATCTCGGCCTGGACCAGGAGGCGGTCAACTGGCTGGCGAGCCTGGAGGACACGAGCGCGCTGAAGCTCCGGCTCCGGCTGAGGGCCGCCCTGATCGGCGCGGACGCCGCCATTGCCCAGGCACGCGCTCAAATCGCACGGCTCGACAAGGCAGGCGGCGCGGCGGGTTACTGGCAGGTGCTGGCGGAGGCGGCGGCGCGGCAGGGCAACGGCGTGCTCCGCATCGAGGCGCTGGAGCGACTGCTCAATCATGCCGGCGGCAACGACGACATGCGCCGGCTGCGAACGCCGGCGCAGGAGCTGTGGCAGGCGTATCTCTCGGAGGCGCAGGCGGCGGCGAACCGAAATCAGGTGCTGGCGGGGGACGACACCGCGTGGACCGATTTCGCGGGGCGGCGCCTCGGCGCGAGCCCCCACGAATCAAGGGCGTTGTTCGCCTGGCTGGCCCGCAACGGCAAAGCGCGCGAGACGCGCCTGGGCGCCCAGCTCCAGCTCGCGTTCTCGCTCTACCAGGGCGGCCTCGATCACGCCGCGCTGCATCTGTTCAGCGACGACAGCTTCACCGCCGAGGCAATCGATCCCCAGGCGCGCTACCTGCTCGGGGAGATTGCCGAGACGCGGAACCGCCCCGCGGCCGCCGTCCGCTTCTGGCAGGGGCTTGCCGCACCACCCAATGCGGCCCGGGGGGACTGGGAAGTCCGGCTTGCCACGATGCAGTGGCGTTCCGGAGCGGCGGACGCGGCCGTCGGCACGGTGCGCGCCCTGGCGAAGTCGGCGAATCCGCTGGCGGGTCCGGCAGCGAGCCGCGCGCTTGCGCTAGCGCGGGAAGTGCTCGCAGCCGGACAGCCCGCCGTCGCGGAGGCGATGCTCGCGGCGTTGCTGCCGGCCGCCGGGCACGAGCAGGCGCGCGAGATGCTCCTGGCGCTTGGGGGCATCGCGCAGTCCGCCGCGCAGTTCGCGCGCGCGGCGGACTACTACCTGCGCGCCGCGCTCGCCGACGGGGCGCGCGCGACCGACGCGCTGGCATTGCAGGCGCGGCTCGCCGCCGCGGTGAACCTCGCCCGCGCCGGATACCGCGAGGACGCGCGGACGCAGTACCAGTGGGTAATCGGAAATTCGAAGGACGCCGCCCAGATCGAGTTCGCGCGCCGCGAGCTGTCCAGGCTGTAGACCCGCGCGAAGCCGCCGGGTAAAACCGCTTGAGTACCCGGCAGCCGACGCGCTACGATTGGGCCTGGAACAACCAGTCCGAAATTTCCCCTTTTTGAATTCCGGCCGCGCCGTCCGGTGGCCCATCGCAATGGAGCAGGAGTCGAGATGATTCATATTCTGGTTCACGACAAGAAGGACACCGTCGGCGTCGCCGTCATCGAGGGCATCAAGGCCGGCCAGGAGCTCACCGGCTGGGTGATGGAAGACGATTCCACCATTAAGGTCAAGGCGTTAAACGACATTCCCATCGGCCACAAGGTCGCCACCCGGGAAATCAGGAATGGCGACACCGTCATCAAGTACGGGTTCGACATCGGCAAGGCCGTCGCCGACATCAAGACCGGCGAGCACGCTCACGTGCACAACATCAAGACCAAGCGCTGGTAAGCACGATAGCGCCCGCCCCCATCACAATTTTTGATGCCCCCCTGAGGGGTACTAATCGCGAGGTTCTGAAATGATTTCCAGCAAAACCACGTTCTGGGGTTACCGGCGCGAGAATGGCCGCGTCGGCGTCCGCAATCACGTCCTCATCCTGCCGGTCGATGACCTGTCGAACGCGGCGGCCGAGGCTGTCGCCAACAACGTCAAGGGCACGCTCGCAATCCCGCATCCGTACGGGCGCCTGCAGTTCGGCGCCGACCTCGATCTCCACTTCCGCACGCTGATCGGCGCGGGATCCAATCCCAACGTCGCCGCCGTGGTGGTGATCTGCATCGAAGAGGAATGGGCCAAGAAGGTCGTCGACGGCATTGCCAGGACCGGCAAGCCGGTCACCGGCTTCGGTATCGAGCAGCACGGCGACCACGACACCATCCTGCGCGCGTCCAAGGTCGCCAAGGAATACCTGCAGTGGGCCTCCGAATTGCAGCGCGAGCAATGTCCGATCAGAGACCTGTGGGTTTCGACCAAGTGCGGTGAGTCCGACACGACTTCCGGCTGCGGCTCCAATCCGACCGTCGGCAGCGCCTTCGACAAGCTCGAGCCGCTGGGCGTGACCATGTGTTTCGGCGAGACCACCGAGATCACCGGCGGCGAGAACATCGTGGCCGACCGCTGCGCGACGCCTGAAGTGCGCGCGCAGTTCATGAAGATGTTCGACCGCTACCAGGTGATCATCGAGCGCCACAAGACCAGCGATCTTTCCGATTCGCAGCCGACCAAGGGCAACATCGTCGGGGGGCTCACCACGATCGAGGAAAAAGCGCTGGGCAACATCCAGAAGATCGGCAAGAAGTGCAAGGTGATCGGCGTGCTCGACAAGGCCGAGACGCCGACCAAGCCCGGTTTGTGGTTCATGGACTCTTCATCGGCTGCGGCGGAGATGGTGACGCTGCTGGCCGCTGCGGGCTACGTGGTCCACCTCTTTCCCACCGGGCAGGGCAACGTCATCGGCAACCCGATCCTTCCGGTGATCAAGTTGACGGCCAATCCGCGCACCGTGCGCACCATGTCCGAGCACGTGGACTACGACTGCTCGGGCCTGCTGCAGCGGCAGAAGAACCTCGAGCAGACCGGCGACGAGCTGATCGAGGTCATGCTGCGCACCTGCAACGGCCGCCTGACCGCCGCGGAGGCGCTGGGCCACCGCGAATTCGTCCTCACGCGGCTCTACGAGAGCGCGTAGCGCCGTGAGGAGTGAGGGGTGAGGGGTGAGGAGTAACAGAGCGAGCGCATCCCGATGCCTGAACCGAGCTCCCCACCTCCCGCCTCACACCTCCCGCCTCACACGCGCACGCTCAGCGTGCGCGTGTGGCGGGGGACGGAGAGCGGCCATTTTCAGGCGTTCGAGGTGCCGCGGCTCGAGAGCCAGACGGTGCTCGACGTCATCACCTACATCCAGCGCTTGCTCGATCCCACGCTCGCCTACCGCTTCGCCTGCCGCGTCGGCATGTGCGGCTCGTGCGCGATGACGGTGAACGGGCGCGCGCGCTGGACTTGCCGCACCCACGTGGACAAGGTCGCGGAGAACGGGCGGCTCGAGATCGCGCCGCTCAATAACCTGCCGGTGATACGCGACCTCGTCACCGATATGGTCCCGTTCTTCGACAAGTGGGCGAAGGCGCGCGGCAGCTTCGAGGGCGGCAGGACGCGGCGCGATGATTTCGAGCGCGTGTCCCCGTCGTCCCCGGAGCGCCGGCTCGCCGACGCCGGAATAGAGTGCATCGGCTGCGGCGTCTGCTACAGCTCGTGCGACGTCGTCGCCTGGAACCCCGCCTACCTCGGCCCGGCGGCGCTGAACCGCGCCTGGACGCTGGTGAACGACGTGCGCGACGCCGGCAACCGGGCGCGGCTCGGCGCGGTGGCGGGCGACGCCGGCTGTCACGCCTGCCACACGCACATGAGTTGCAGCGAGCGCTGCCCCAAGCAAATCTCGCCCACCGCCGCCATCGCGGGCCTCAAGCGGGAGGCGGCGCTGGCGGCGCTCAAGGGCGAGATTTGAAGGCAAAAGGCACAAGGCAAAAGGCAAAAGTGCAGAACCCCACCGCGCGTTCTTTTCGACTCCTCCTTGTGCCTTGTGCCTTGTGCCTTGTGCCTTCAGAGCGCACGGCATGAGCGTGCGCTCGCAGACGCTGCTGTGGACGGCGCAGCGCGTGAGTGCGGCCGTGCTGGCGATCTGCGTCATCGTCCATCTCTTGACCATCATCTACGCGGTGAGAAACGGCCTGTCTGCTGCGGAAATACTCGGGCGCACGCGCGGCAACGCGGCATGGGCGGCGTTCTACGCCCTGTTCGTCGCGGCGGTCGTGGTGCACGCCCCGATCGGGCTGCGCAACTTCCTGTCCGAGACCTTCAACTGGCGCGGCAGGGGCCTGGAGGCAACGGTGCTCGTGGTTGCGGTCGTGCTGGCCGTCTCGGGACTGCGGGCCGTATACGCGGTATTCGCGTGACTCAACGCGCAAAGGCCCGTCTTTTGGAGACAGGAGTGAATCGGGTAAAAAGCCGCCGACACCACGGCCCCGGCCATTGGCTTGACCGTTCGGAGGCGGCTTTATGAAAAACGACTTCCGCGCGCGCAACCACCCCGCCTGGTGGGCGTTCGTCGTGCATCGCGTCTCCGGCGTGCTGCTCGCGCTGTTTCTCCCGCTGCATTTCTGGGCGCTGGGGCAGGCGCTGCACGGCGAGGCGCGGCTGGAATCCTTTCTGCGCTGGAGCGACCAGCCGCTGGTGAAATTTGCGGAAACCGCGCTGGTCGTGCTGCTTGCCACGCACATGGCGGGCGGCCTGCGGCTGCTGGCGCTCGAATTCCTGGCATGGCGGGACTGGCACAAAAGCCTGCTCGCCGCGGCCGCGGGCATCGCGCTCGCGGCGGGGCTCGCTTTCCTGTTGAACGTGATTTGAGTGTTACAACGATTCAGCCACGGAAACACACGGAAACACACGGAATGTGAAGTATGAACACCACTATCTGCGAATTACGAGCAGAGCATGGACAGGATGACAAGCCTGAATCGGTTTGTTGTCTCCTGGCTGGAAACTTCCGTGCCCTTCCGTGTGATTCCGTGGCTGATCGGCATGACCTACAAGGCGGTGCGCACCGCGCGCCACAAGTACATCCGCTGGGTGAGCCGCAGCCGCGATGGGGAGCTCGACGAGCTCTACGATCTCGAGCGGGACCCGTACGAAATCAGGAACCTCGCTAACGAACCCGAGTATCGCGCGATGCGTGGCCGGCTGCGCCGCGAATTGCGGCGCCTCGCCGCGCAGGCGATGGGGCTGTAGGAGCGGGCCGCGACGATGCAGGAGGCGGGCGCTTTGCGGTAGACTACGATGAAACCGCTCCCGGATACGGCGCAAGCGGGCAACCGACTCGTGCACTCGCCCTCCGGGCGCGGCTACAATCCGGACGCATACCGTCAAAAGGAGGCAGGAATGAAACTCGTCAAGACGCTGGCCCTCGCGAGATCTCGTACCCCCTTGGAAAGGGAGAATCCCATGTCATCGCTCGACCACCGCCGACGGGGTGTCCGCCGGAGCCTGATTGCCGCGGTCCTGCTCGCGGGGATGACGGCGACCGCCGCCCACGCCGAGGTCAACGAGGTGCGCATCGCCGAGCAGTTCGGCATCGCCTATCTGCCGCTGAATATGATGCGGGAGAAGGGCCTGATCGAGAAGCACGCCAAGAAAGCCGGCCTCGGCGACATCAAGGTGACCTGGGCGCGCTTCGGCAGCGGCGGGCCGATGAACGACGCGCTGCTCTCGGGCAACCTCGATTTCGCCAGCGGCGGGGTCGGGCCGCTGCTCACCATCTGGTCCAAGACCAAGGGCAGCCTCGACGTCAAGGGGGTGGCGACGCTGTGCAGGATGCCGCTCTACCTCACGACCAACAATCCCAACGTGAAGTCGATCAAGGACTTCACCGACAAGGACCGGATCGCGCTGCCCGCGATCAAGGTCTCGCTCCAGGCGCGGACCCTGCAGATGGCCGCCGAGCAGGCCTTCGGTCCCGGTAAGCACGACGTCCTCGATCGGCTGACCGTCTCGATGAAGCACCCGGACGGCACGGTGGCGATGCTCTCGGGCAAGTCCGAGATCACCGCCCATTTCAGCGGCCCGCCGTTCCAGCAGCAGCAGCTGCGCAATCCCCGCATCCGCAAGATCCTGAGCTCCTTCGACGTCCTCGGCGGTCCGACGACCTTCGTCAGCCTGTATGCACGCAGCAGCTTCCGCCAGGACAATCCCAAGACCTACAAGGCCTTCGTCGCTGCATTGCGCGAGGCGATGGCGATGATCAACGCCGACAAGAAGGCGGCGACCAGGGTCTTCATCAGCCAGACGAAGTCGAAGCTCGATCCGGCCTTCGTCGAGAAGATCGTCATGGACCCGGAAAACGTCTTCACCACGGCGCCGCGCAACACCATGAAATACGCCGAGTTCATGCGCAAGGTCGGCGCCATCCAGCATCTGCCGGCGAGCTGGAAAGACTACTTCTTCCCCGAGATCCACGGCGAGCCCGGAAGCTGAGGATGGCGGCGGAGGCGCAGGCAAGGGCGCAGCCAGCGGGCTCCGCCCCCGCTCCCCTCCTCGCGGTCAAGGGGGTGACGCTCCAGTACAAGACCAAGGAGCACCTCGTCACCGCAACCTACCGCGTCGAATTCGACGTTTTCCTGGCCGACCGCTTCGTCGTCCTCGGGCCGTCGGGATGCGGCAAATCGACCCTGCTCAAGGGCGTCGCCGGCTTCATGCGCCCGGCCGAGGGTTCGATCATGCTGCGCGGCCGCGCGGTCGCGGAGCCGGGTCCCGACCGCATGATGGTGTTCCAGGAGTTCGACCAGCTCCTGCCGTGGAAGACGGTCCGCCAGAATATCCTCTTCCCGATGCTTGCCAGCGGCCGGTTCAATCCGCGCGAGGCCGAGGAGCAGGCACTCAAATACATTGAGAAGGTGAATCTCGCCAAGTTCATCGACCTCTATCCCCACATGCTCTCGGGCGGCATGAAGCAGCGCGTCGCGATCGCCCGCGCCATGGCGATGGAGCCCGATATCCTGTTGATGGACGAACCCTTCGCCGCGCTCGATGCGCTGACCCGGCGCAAGATGCAGGAAGAGCTGCTGCGGCTGTGGGAGGACATTCGCTTCACGGTGCTGTTCGTCACGCACTCGATCGAGGAGGCGATCATCGTTGGCTCCCGCATCCTGGTGCTGTCGCCGCACCCGGGACAGGTGCGCGCTGAGCTCAACGCGCACGACCACGACCACCGGAGCCAGGGCGGCGAGGACTTCATGCGCCTGCAGCAGAAGATCCACGACATGCTGTTCGCCGAACGCATCGAGCAGGAGGAGGTCGAACGCCATGAGTAACGTAATGATTGCCAGGACACCTCCGGTCCGGCCGGAGTTCGTGCGGGAAACCGGCGACGCGAGCCACGTCGGGGCGATTGAACGGCCGCTGTCGGCGTGGGAACGCATCACCAACGTCACCGCGGTGCGGCGCGTGTTCATACTCGTGCTGCTCGCAGCCACATGGCAGGTGTATTCGTCGTATCTCAACAACCCGCTGATGTTTCCGACCTTCGCCGACACCGCGCGCGCCTCCTGGGACGCGCTCCTGTCGGGCGGGCTGTTGCGCAAGGCGTGGGTGTCGATCGAAGTGCTGCTGATGGGTTACGCCGCCGGGGTCGCGATCGCCGCGGTGCTCACAACGCTCGCGGTATCGACGCGCTTCGGCAACGACCTGCTCGCCACGCTCACCGCGATGTTCAACCCGCTGCCGGCGATCGCGCTGCTGCCGCTGGCGATGCTGTGGTTCGGGCTCGGCAACGCCAGTCTGATCTTCGTGCTGATCCACGCGGTGCTGTGGCCGCTGTCGCTCAACACCCACTCCGGATTCATGGGCGTGAGCGAGACGCTGCGCATGGCCGGGCGCAATTACGGGCTGCACGGGCTCGGCTATGTCGCGCGGATCCTGATACCCGGCGCGTTTCCCTCGATCCTCGCGGGTTTGAAGATCGCCTGGGCGTTCGCCTGGCGCACGCTGATCGCCGCCGAACTGGTGTTCGGCGTCAGCTCGGGGTCGGGCGGGCTTGGCTGGTTCATCTTCGAGAACAAGAACGAGCTCGAGATCCCTTATGTATTCGCCGGCCTCACCACCGTGATCATCATCGGGCTCCTGGTCGAGAACGTGATCTTCGGCAACGTCGAGAACGCCACGGTCCGCAGATGGGGAATGCAGCATTAGGAGCCACGCGATGAAGATCGATCTCGCCGCCATCGAGGAGGCCGCGAAGGAGCTCTACATCCGGGCCCTCAAGATGCTGCCGCCGGACATCAAGGAGGGGTTCAAGCGGCTCGACGCGGGCGAGAGCCACGCCACGGCAAAGGCTGTCTTGGGCACCCTGATTCGCAACATCCAGGTGGCGGAGGACACCCGCAACCTGCTGTGCCAGGACACCGGCATCCCGATCTACAACGTCTGGATCGGCCGCAACGTGGAGGTGGACGGGGCCGCCCTCAAGGAGGCGATCCGCAGCGGCTGCGCGCGCTCGACGCGCGAGTATTCGTTCCGCTCCTCGATCGTGCATCCGATGACGCGCGTCAACGAGCAGACCTCGTGCGGCCGCAACGTGCCGGTGATCCACTTCGACTTCACCGACCGCGCCGACACGCTCGAGATCGAGATGATCCCCAAGGGCTCGGGCTCGGAGAACAACACCTGGCTCAAGATGGCGGTGCCGGCCGAGGGCGTGGACGCGATCAAGACCTTCGTCGTGGATTGCGTGCTCGACGCGGGCGGCAAGACCTGCCCGCCGACCATCGTCGGCGTGGGCGTGGGCGGATCCGCGGATCTGTGCGTGCACCTCGCCAAGGTGGCGGCGACGCGCCCGCTCGGCAGCCGCTGCGAGGACCCGGAGGGCGCGAAGCTCGAAGCGCAGCTGACCCCGGCGGTCAATCAACTCGGCGTCGGCCCGCAGGGCCTGGGCGGAGACTCGACCGCATTCGCCGTGCACGTGGAGCTCGCCGCGACCCACATCACCATGAATCCGGTGGCGGTCAACATGCAGTGCCACTCCGCCCGCCGCGCCCGCGCGACCTTCACGCCGAAAGGCGTGACGTATGGTTTCTAGATTGAACCGCCAAGACGCCAAGGCCGCCAAGAGAATCAAAATAATGAAAATCAACAACCAGGACGGACTGCTTTCTCGTTTCAGCATTCTTGCAGTTCTTGAAAGTAATTATTGTTTTTCTTGGCGGCCTTGGCGGCTTGGCGGTTAATAGGGGTCTTCTGTGCCGCATTTTGATTTCACGACGCCGGTGACCGAGGAGCAGGTGAGGAAGCTCCGCGTCAACGACACGGTCACGCTGAACGGCACGCTCTTCGGCATCCGCGACGCGACGCACATCCATATGTTCGATCGCGGCCGCAAGACCCGAT
>Ga0326597_10007507_pt1 | contig 14836 bp, 16 predicted proteins | sample RVTome_12_FD_203789 | JGI IMG/M metagenome (GOLD analysis project Ga0326597, IMG submission 203789) | Soil microbial communities from uranium-contaminated site in the Upper Colorado River Basin, Wyoming, United States - RVT100D185 | ecosystem: Environmental > Terrestrial > Soil > Contaminated >... | reverse complement strand
AGCGGCAGCTGGCTGGCTGAGCCGCAAGGCTCGGCGACTCGGTTTGCTTTTAGCCTGCTCAGTCAAGATGTCGCTGCAAGTTTGAGAGCGCTCGGCCTCGAACCGATAGTCGATGCGGATACGTTGCAGATCTCGGCAAACGTTACCTGGCCGGGCGGGCCATCGCCGCGATGGCAGCAAGGCATCAGCGGCGACTTGAGTCTGCGCATCGAGCAGGGCAGCGTGATCAATCTTGAGCCGGGAGGAGCCGGACGGATGTGGGGGCTTTTGAGCTTTACGGCCCTGCCACGGCGCCTCGCGCTCGATTTCCGCGACGTGTTCAATCGCGGCCTGGTGTTCGACGAGGTCGCCGGGGATTTCGTGCTCGTCGATGGCAATGCGTATACCGACAATCTGTTATTGACCGGGCCTGTTGCTGATATCGGCCTGGTCGGACGCACGGGCTTGCGCAACGAGGATTATCAGCAGCAGGCGGTCGTCACGGCAGAGCCAGGCAAGGTGCTGCCGACGATGGGGTTTCTCGCGGGGCCGGGTGTTGGTGCCGCACTGTTGTTGTTCACGCAGATTTTCAAAGAGCCGCTCAAAGGAATCGGCCGGGCGTCCTATTGCGTCAGCGGCGGCTGGGATGCGCCGGTCGTCGAAAGGCTCACGCCGGAGCAGATCCAGGCGGGCTATCTGTGCGCCGATCTGCCGCCCAGCGCGGCGACGGCAGCTGTGCCATGAGGGTCGCCGCAATTCAGATGACTAGCGGCGCCGAAGTCGCCGCGAATCTCGCGGCGGCTGCCGATCTGCTCGGCCGAGCCGCCGCCGCCGGGGCGCAATTCATCGTTCTACCGGAAAACTTCGCGTATCTCGACGCCGACGAGGCTGGGCGGTTGGCGATTACCGAGAACTTTGGCGCCGGGCCGATCCAAGCGTTCCTTGCGCACACGGCGCGGACACACGGAGTCTGGCTCGTCGGTGGAACGACGCCGATCCGGGGCTTGGAGGACCGCCGTGCTTACTCGGCCTCGTTGTTATACGGCCCCGACGGCGAGTGCAAAGCACGCTACGACAAGATTCACTTGTTCGATGTCGGCGTCCCCGGTGCCGAGGAAAGCTATCGGGAATCGGCAACCGCAATTCCGGGCGTGCGCCCAGTCGTGCATGCTGCTTCGGTCGGCCGCATCGGTTTGGCGGTGTGTTATGACGTGCGATTTCCGGCGCTGTTTCACGAGCTTGGCGAGCGAGGAATGGATCTATTGGCGCTCCCGGCTGCGTTTACCGTGCCGACGGGCGAGGCCCACTGGCATGTGTTGTTGCGCGCACGCGCGATCGAGTCGCTCTGCTATGTTGTTGCTGCCGCACAATGCGGCGAGCATGCGGGCGGCCGGCGGACCTACGGTCATTCGCTGATCGTCGGGCCTTGGGGCGATGTGCTGGCCGAATGCCCGGCTGGTCCTGGCTTTGTCGCCGCGGAAGTCGATATCATGCGTGTGGAACGATTGCGTACGCGCTTCCCAGCGCTCGAACACCGCCGTGCCCTCAGATGCGGCCGACCGCTCGCTAAGGATAGCTAGATCATGCAGAGTCAATCACCGCAAGCCCGGGGCGAGGACGCCCTAACCCTCATCGAACGCCAAATGCTCGCGCCGGCGGGTTTTAGCCTGACGGCTCTCGACACGGCGCTGGGGCAACTCATGCTGCGGCAGCTCGATTACGCGGACCTATACTTTCAAAGCACGCGTTACGAGAGCTGGACCGTCGAGGACGGTATCGTCAAAGATGGCGTGCACAGCCTCGATCAAGGCGTCGGCGTACGCGCCGTTGCAGGCGAGAAAACGGGCTTCGCCTATTCCGATCAGCTCGATGCCGTTGCATTGGCGGATGCCGTCGACACAGCGCGAGGCATCAGCCGCTTGAACGGCGACGGCCGTTGCAAAGTGCCGCAACGAGCCGGCGTACACAAGCTCTATCCGGCGGTCGATCCGTCGTCTAGCCTCGCCGATGGCGACAAGGTCGCCTTGCTCACGGCCGTCGATGCCGAAACCCGCGCGCTCGATGAGCGCATCATCCAAGTCATCGCGAGTCTCGCATGCGTACATGAAATGATTCTCGTGCTCGGCTCGGACGGTTCGCTCGCGGCAGACATCCGTCCGCTAGTGCGGCTCAACGTATCGGTCATCTTGCAAAACGGCGAGCGGCGCGAGCAAGGCTATGCGGGTGCCGGCGGGCGCGGTGACTTGACGCTCCTGACCGCGCCGAACTTCGTGACCGAGATCGCGCGCGAGGCCGTGCGCCAGGCGACGGTCAATCTGGAAGCCATTCCGGCGCCTGCCGGAACGATGCCGGTCGTGCTCGGGCCGGGCTGGCCGGGAATCTTGTTACACGAGGCGATTGGCCACGGGCTCGAAGGCGATTTCAATCGCAAGAAAACATCGGTTTTCTCGAATCGTCTCGGTGAACGGGTCGCAACGTCGCATTGCACCGTCGTCGACGACGGCACGCTCCCCGGTCGGCGCGGCTCACTGAATGTCGATGACGAGGGGACGCCGACGAGTTGTACGACGCTGATCGAAAATGGAGTCCTGCGTGGCTATATGCACGACAAGCTCAATGCGGGGCTGATGAAGACCCGATCGACCGGCAACGGCCGGCGTGAATCGTTCGCGCATGTGCCGATGCCACGCATGACCAATACCTATATGCTTGCCGGGGGCTACGCGCCCGAGGAAATCATCGCTTCGGTCGAAAAAGGCATTTACGCGCCGAATTTCGGCGGCGGCCAGGTCGACATCACTTCCGGTAAATTCGTATTCTCGGCTAGCGAGGCGTATCTGATCGAGCACGGCAAAATCACTGCTCCGGTCAAGGGCGCGATGCTGATCGGCAGCGGCGCCGAAGTTCTAACCCGCGTTTCGATGGTCGGATCGGATCTGAAGCTCGATCCCGGAGTCGGTGTTTGCGGCAAGGACGGCCAATCGGTGCCGGTCGGCGTCGGTCAGCCCACGCTGAAGATCGATACGCTGACGGTCGGCGGCACACAAGCCTGAAGCGCTTGCGCGCGGTGCGGCCAGCACCGTTACGTAAAATCCGCGCGCGCGTCGTTGTGATTCAATACCTAGGTCCCGGGGCCCGGCCTGCGTAGCATGCTTGGATCAGTTAAGGGAGCGATTATGGGACTGGATAGCACGCGGCGCGAAGCCGCACCGGCAAAACTATTGTTCGATCCGTCGGCGGAGTGGATGCGCGTTGCGCGTCCCCAGGAGCCCGATCTGGCCGTCGATGGTCTGCGGCGCTTTGCGGTCGTCGAGCGCGTACTCAAGTTGCTCGGTAAACGCAAGAATTGAGCGGCACGGCCGCGGCGCCGAGTCTGGCGGCTGCGTGTTGTGTTAGATTGTGCATGATAACAGCGCTCGATTGGCTCGCGCAGACGGAGCTGCCTTTATGTGGCTGTCGAAACGTATCTACGAATCCCTGCCCTACTACTACATGGCTCTCGGCACACTGGCCATCGTGGCGAGCTTCGGCGTTAATGCGGGCCACTGGCCGGATATTTTCGCCGGTGTCGGCGTATTAGGCTTGGTAGGCGGCTTAGTCTTATGGCTCAAGCGCCGCGATTACCGCCGCAGCCGCAGTCGCAGCCGCCTCAAGGTCGAGGATCAAACCTGAGATTGCGGTAAACGAGCTTGTGCTCGCCGAGCTGAATCGTATCCCCGTCTGAGAGCTGGTAGCGCTTCACACGGTTGCTCTTAAGATATAGGCCGTTGGTGCTGTTGAGATCCTCAATTGTCGAATGCTGCAGGTCGGTGACGATTTGTGCGTGGTGGCGACTGACAAACTTGCTCCTGATTTGGAGGTCATTATCCGGCGTTCGCCCGATGACGGTCCGCCCCGGCTGGAGTTCTAGTTCCTTAACGAGTTCCTCGCCGAGATAGAGTTCCAATTTCGACAGTGGCGCGTGCAAGCGAGGACGTGTGCCCATCGAATCCGGTACGCCTTCATGGCTATCGAGGCGTTTGGAATAGTTGACCCATTGAAGTTCTTCGATCGCCGTGTCAAGCACCGCTTCGTCAACGACAGTGAGTTCGTCTGCAAATGCACAGAGCAGGGCTGTGTCGCAGAGAATGTTAATGAGCCGCGGAACGCCGCCGGTATACAGAAATACGCGCCGGAGGGCGTCCGGCTTAAAGATCTCGCGATCCTCCGATCCGGCGACTCTAAGTCGGTGCTCGATATATTCGTGTGTCTCATTCCGTGACAGCCGCTCGAGATGAAAGCGGAGCCTGACGCGCTGACTGAGTTGTTCGAGGCGCGGTGAGTCAAGGGTATCGCTGAGTTCCGGTTGGCCGGCAAGAATAATACGCAGCACCTTTTCTTTTTTCGTTTCGATTCCCGAGAGCAACCGGATCTCTTCGAGTACTTTCTTCGAGAGGTTTTGCGCTTCATCGACGACCAGCAGTACTTTTTTACCTTGCGAGTATTGCTCGACAAGAAAATCTTTGAGCATTGCGAGTAGTTCGACTTTGGCCATGCGAAACGGCTCAAATCCGAATTCCACGAGCAAAGCCTGAAGAAACTCGACGGGCGAAAGCTGCGTCTGCGAGATTACGGCGAGCGTGACGTCTTCGGGCAAATCGTCGAGAAAGCACTCGATCAACGTGGTCTTGCCAGAGCCAATCTCACCGGTAATCACGACGAAGCCGTCGGACAGCCAGATCGTCGATTCCATATAGGCTTTCGCGCGCGCGTGTTGCTTGCTCGCGAACAGGAACTGCGGATCGGGCGTCAGCCGGAACGGCGGCTCCTTCAGTCCGAACAGCTCGCAGTAGGATTGTGCTGAGGTGGATCCAGTCATGCAGAGGAAGCCTAATACAGTCGGGGTGAAGATTCGATACGCGGTCCCCTTTATTACTGGGGGGTCACGATCGCTCGTAGGGCCTCGAATCGCTCTAATACCCGCAGCCGGTCGGCTGCAACCAGCGTGCAGTGGCCGAGTTTGCGCTGCGGGCGCGGTGACTTGCCGTAGTTGTGCAGATGCAGGCCCGGGATGCGCAGCAGTCGCTCCGGCTCCGGGTATTTCCCGAGCAGATTGATCATGGCCGCGTGTCCGACAGGATTTATCGAGCCGAGCGGTAGTCCGAGAATCGCGCGCAGATGATTCTCGAATTGGCTGGTTTCGGCGCCTTCGATCGTCCAATGGCCTGAGTTGTGTACGCGCGGCGCGATCTCATTCGCGATGAGCCGCCCGCCGGCGAGAAAGAATTCGACGGTCAAGACTCCACGATAGTCGAAACGATCGAAGATCGCCTCGAGGTACTGCTCGGCTTGCTGTTGCAGCTCAGCGTCCTCGTAAGGAGCGATCGTCGAATACAAAATACCGTGCTCATGGGCATTTTCAGCGAGCGGGTAATACGCGCTCGCTTTGTCAGTACCACGCACGCCGACCAGCGACAATTCGCGGTCGAACTGCACCCATCCCTCAGCAATTGCAGGTACGCGGCCGAGACATTGCCAAGCGGGTGCCAGCGCCTGCGGTTCATGCACCACGAGCTGCCCGCGGCCGTCATACCCGAGCGTGCGTGCTTTGAGCACAATCGGCCAGCCGAGCCGCTCGGCACACGTCGCGAGATCGGCCTCGGTCGATATGTTCACGTAAGGCGCCGTGGCAATACCGATTTCCTCGAACAGCTGTTTTTCGCTCAACCGGTCTTGGGCGACGGCGAGCGCGGCGGGTGGCGGATAAATGCGTGCACGATCCGCGATGCGGTTGAGAACGTCGACCGGGATGTTTTCGATGTCGAAGGTCAGGACGTCGACCTGTTCCGCCAGCGCGCCGATACGTTCCGGGTCGTCGATCGCGCCGGCTAGGACTCGCCCGACTTGCCCGCCTGACGAGTTCGCGTCCGGATCAAGAAACGTACAGCTGATGCCCAGCGGATATCCCGCTAAAGCGAGCATACGGCCGAGCTGGCCTGCGCCTATGATTCCTACCTTCATCGGTCACAGGGTCCTCAGGCGCTACGTGGATCAGGATGCTCGAGGACGTTCTGTGTCTGCGCAGCGCGATACTGATTCAAGGCCGTCGCAATCTCGGAGTGCTTATTTGCGAGAATCGCGGCCGCGAGCAGCGCGGCATTGATGGCACCGGCCTTGCCGATGGCGAGCGCGCCGACTGGGATACCGGCGGGCATCTGGGCGATGGACAACAACGAGTCCAGCCCCTTTAAGGCACGCGATTGAATCGGCACGCCGAGGACGGGCAGCGGCGTTTTTGCCGCAGCCATGCCCGGCAAATGCGCGGCGCCTCCTGCGCCTGCGATGAGGACCTCGAGCCCGCGGTCCCGCGCGCCGCCGGCGTATTCGAACAGCAAGTCGGGTGTTCGATGTGCCGAGACGATCCGGATCTCGTACGCGATCCCGAGCGCCGCTAGGGTCTTTTCGGCATGTTGCATGGTGTCCCAATCCGACTTGGATCCCATGATGATGCCGACCAATGGTTTCATCTGCGCATTGTAACGCAGGTAGAATCCGCAACTCATCTGCAAGGAACACGATATATGGATGTCAGAGAGGCGCAAGACGGGCTCCTCGACGCGGCGCGGACCGCCGTGGCGCTCGCTAAGGAACTCGGCGCCGAGCAGGCCGAGGCGGGGGCGAGCTTCGAGGAAGGCTTATCGGTGACCGTGCGCCTGGGGGAACTCGAGTCGGTCGAGCGTCAGCGGGACCGCGGCTTGGCCATTACAGTCTATCGGGCGCAGTGCAAGGGTAGCGCGAGCACGGCTGATTTCGCACCGGCCGCTGTTGACGCCGCCGTACGCAAGGCGCTGAGCATCGCGAGCTTCACGGCGGCGGATCCGTATGCCGGCCTCGCTGATGCGGATCTCATGGCGCACGATTACCCGGATCTCGACCTCTTTCGGCCGTGGCAGCTCGACGTCGCCGGCGCCGAAACACTTGCGCTCGAGGCCGAGAACGCGGCTCGCGGACTCGACCCGCAGATCAGGAATTCGGAGGGCGCGACGGTCTCAACGAGCTCGGCCGCGCAAGCGTATGCGAATAGTCATGGCTTCGCCGGCGCGTATGCGTCGACAAGTCATTCGATCAGCTGCAGTGTTGTCGCCGACCGCGAGGGGATACTCGAGCGCGATTATTGGTTCACGCTAGCGCGCGACCATGCGGCGCTCGAGACGCCCGAGGAAGTTGGTCGCGAAGCGGCGCGCAGAGCACTGCGACGCCTCGGTGCGCGCCAGCTCGCCACCTGCCGGATACCCGTGCTGTATCCGGCCTACCTTGCCCGTGGCTTGTTCGGACATCTCGTCGCGGCGATTCGCGGCACGAGCCAATATCGCAAAGCGACATGCCTACTCGGGGCTAGCGGGCAGCAGATTTTCCCGGCGCATGTCACGGTCGATGAGGAGCCCTTGCTGGCTGGCGCGATCGGCAGCGCCCCGTACGACAGCGAAGGCGTGCGCACGCGGCCACGCCAGTTGATTGCGGCGGGCGTGCTGCAGGGCTACGTGTTGTCGAGCTACTCGGCCCGGCGCCTCGGGCTCGCGACGACGGGCAACGCCGGCGGCGTCCACAATCTCATCGTCAAGCCGACGGTGAACTCGGAGCAGGAGCTGCTCGAGGCGTATCCGCGCGTGTTTCTCGTCAGTGAGCTGCTCGGCCAGGGCGTCAATACGGTCACGGGAGATTACTCGCGCGGCGCGGCGGGCTTCCTTGTGGAGCGCGGCGAGATCAGTCACGCGGTCCATGAAGTCACCATTGCGGGTAATCTTCTCGAGCTGTTCAAGCGCATCGAGGGTATCGGTCCGGACGTCGACCGTCGCGGCTCGATTCACAGCGGGTCGGTGTTGGTGGGCGAGCTAACGGTCGCCGGCGCTTGAGCCCGAGTGACGCGCGGCATCGTCGGCGAGGAGATCCGCCAAGGAGCGATCCGCGAGAACACTCTGAATAGAGTCGTTGATTTGCAGGCTCAACGCGTCGATTGTCGCGTTCCACGGCACTGGCGGCGCCGCCAATGCCTCGAACATCGAGCCGCGCACCGCAGCGACGATTTCGCTGAGACGCAATCGGTGCAAGTCCTTGCCAGGGATGAGGCGCTGCTCAGTCGTCTCGACGATTAGCCCGGCTTCGCGGAGCGCGCCGACGATCGGTTCGAGCTGATGCCGTGGCACGCCGATCTTGGCGGCCAGGCTCTGCTCCCGCCAGCCATGACCGGGCTGATCGAAGTCAGCCGCAACGAGCAGCATGATACTCATCGCGAGCCGTTCGCGTAACTCGTTCGATACGCTCGGAGTACGTCGGCCCAAGCTCAAATAGTCAGGATTCTGGTGAAAAAACGTAAACTGGGCACCGAGTAGCAGGATCAGCCAGGAGACGTGCAGCCATAACATCGCGACGATGACGATCGCGAAGCCGGAATAAATCGCCTCGGTACGGCTCGCGCCGGCCACGAACTCGGCGAACAGCGAGCCGGTGACCGTCCATAGGCCCCCTGCCAGTATGCCGCCCAGGACCGCGCTGCGAATCCGTACCGACGTATTCGGTATGAACGCATAGAGAAAGCTGAAGGCGCAGATTACGAGCAGATACGGCATGAGTTCGCTGAGTGTCACGAGCACGCTGCCGAACGGTTCCACGCGCTGCAGCCGCTCGACGACGGCGGTGCTTGCGACCGATGCCATCAGGCCCATGGCGATACTCATGATCATTGGGCCGACGAGCAGCACGCTCAGGTATTCGCTGAAGCGCCGTCTGAAGCTGCGCGGCCGATCGACCCGCCAGACGAAGTTGAAGCTATCTTCGAACTTTTGCGCCATCGACAGCGCGGCGAACAAGAGCAGTCCCAAGCTAATACCGGCGAGCGTCGAGCCGTTGACATTGTCGACAACCCCGATGATCGTGGCCGTAAATTCGTCAGCACGCGGCCCCAGTGGTGTCAAGAAATTCAGCAGCAGTGGTTCCAGACGACGGTGTAGGCCGAGGCCCTTGAGGACCGAGAAGCTCAGCGCGAGCAGCGGTACGATGGCGAGCATGGTCGTGTACACGAGGCCCATTGCCCTGAGGCTCAGCTCGCCCGAGACGAGTTCTCTGAGTAGTGCGAAAGCGTAGCGGCCGACGGTCAGTAGCACGCGCCGCGGCATCTCGGCAGGCGGCTCGCGCCGCCACAGCCAGGCATGAATGCGTTGATCGAATTTATCCATGGCGTTCGTCCTGCTACGCGAGGCCAGGCGCCAGGTCAGCTCGTAAGCCGCTCGAGCGCTTCGAGGTACTTCTCGCGTGTTCGCGTAATGACGACTTCGGGTAGGCGCGGTGCCGGCGGCTGCTTATTCCAGTCTAGGGTCTCGAGATAATCGCGGACGTACTGTTTGTCGAAGCTTTTCGGCGAGGCACCCGGGGCGTAGCTATCGAGTGGCCAAAACCTCGAGGAATCCGGGGTGAACAGCTCGTCGATTAAGACCAGCCGGTTGTCGTGATCGAGGCCAAACTCAAATTTCGTATCGGCGATGATAATGCCGCGCGTGCGTGCGTGCGCGGTCGCTTGCGCGTAGAGTTCTAGGGAGATCTCCTGAATTTGTTGCGCCAGCTCCGATCCCAGCATCGATTCCACGTCACGCATTGAAATATTTTCATCATGCGCGCCGGCTTGGGCTTTCGTGCTTGGCGTGAAAATCGGCTCGCGTAGCTGTTCGGCGAGCTCGAGGCCCGATGGCAGCGCCACGCCGCTGACCTCACCGCTGGCGCAATAGTCCTTCCAGCCTGAACCGATCAGGTAACCGCGCACGACCGCCTCAACCGGTAACGGCTTGAGCTCGCGTACGACGACCGCCCTGCCACTGACGCGGTCGCGTTCCGCGGCGTCCGGCAAGATCTCCTCTAGCTTTAGCACTGCTTGATGGTTCGGTACGATTCCGCCGAGCCGTTGGAACCAAAAGTTCGATATTGCCGTCAAGATGATGCCTTTGCCGGGAATGGGATCCGGCAAGACCACATCGAATGCCGAGATTCGATCGCTTGCGACGATCAACAGATGCTCGGGGTCGACGCGGTAGATGTCGCGCACTTTGCCTCGCCCGATGAGCGCCAGGCTGGTTAAATTGGATTCGAAGACAGGCGGGCTCTGGAGCTCACTCATGCTGACTGGGGTCCTTGTGGCTTGCGAGCGCAATGGCTGGAATAATAAATCACTATCACAGCGCGAACAGCGCTATTTGGGGTTCTAGTTTAGAGATGTTGGGATCGGCTAACGCACAGGCATTCGGCGGCTGGGACCGCGATAATGCGGGTACCGAGGTCCTTCGATCAACACCTCGGCGGCATCTTCGCCGTACTTTGCGGCGATGGAGTCAGCATGCAATGGGCCGGTAAGGCGCTCGGAGGCATTCTCGGCTACTTCGCGGCCGGTCCGATCGGGTCCATGCTGGGGCTCGTGCTCGGCCATCAATTCGATCAGGGTCTCGGTGATCGCGTCAGTTTGTCGCGGGGGCACGGATCTGCACAAACGCGAATGCTGTTCTTTGGGACGAGCTTCGCCGTCATGGGTCATATCGCCAAGTCGGACGGCCGAGTTTCCGAAGAAGAGATCCGCGCGGCCCGGCGCGTGATGTACGGGATGGCGCTGTCGCCAGAGCAAGTTTCCCAAGCCATCGAGCATTTTACGCACGGCAAGAGCCCTGAGTTTCGTCTGGCCAATGCCATCAGCCGGCTTAGCAGCGAGCTCGCCGGGCGGCGCGATCTCAAACGGGCGTTTATCGAGATTCAGCTCCAGGCATTGGTCGCTAGCGGCGGACTCGATCGGGCCAAACGCGAGTTGCTTTGGCGAGTCGCGCGGCAGCTCGGAGTGGGTCGTGTCGAGCTCGCGCAGATCGAGGCGCTGGTTCGCGCCCAGCGGGCGTCGGCATGGTCGTCGCGGCGTGCCGAACGGGATCTCGATGAGGCCTATGAAGTACTAGGGGTCAAACCCGAGGCGACGGCCAAGGACATCAAGCTGGCTTATCGGCGTCTAATGAGCCAACACCACCCCGATAAACTCGTGGCGCGGGGCCTGCCGGAATCGATGAAGGCCAATGCCGAGCAGAGAACTCGGGAAATCCGTGCTGCTTACGACCGGATCAAGGCACAGCGTAAGCTGGTTTGATCGTCGTTCATGCAGGCCGTCGTAGCGTCGACTCCGGTCGGGGTTTCGGCGCCTGACGGCGCGCGTTAAACACGACGATCGTTTTGCCATTGGCCCTGACCAGTCCTTGCTCCTCGAGTACCTTGAGCACACGCCCCGCCATCTCGCGCGAGCAACCGACCAAGCGTGACAGCTCTTGCCGCGACACCTTGATCTGCATGCCTTCCGGGTGTGTCATTGCGTCCGGCTCGTTACAGAGATCCATGATGGCGTGAGCTACGCGACCCGTGACGTCCACGAATGCAAGGTCGCCAAGCTTACGATTGGTTCTGTCCAATCGGGTCGCAAGCTGTGTGGCAAGCTCGAATATCAATCCGGGGCTTTCGGAAGCGATTTGCCGAAACCGCGGATAGGTCATCTCGGCAATTTCGCACTCCGTGCGCGTGCGTACCCAGGCACTGCGGGTCGGCTGCTCGTAGAACAAGCCCATCTCACCGAAGAATTGACCCTTATTCAGGTAGGCCAGCACCATCTCGTTGCCGTCCTCGTCCTCGATCATCACCTCGACGGAGCCGTCGACGATGTAATACATAACGTCCGGTAAATCTCCGGCATGGATCATCACCGACTTGGCAGGAATCGTTCGCACGCGGCAATAGCTTAGAAAGCGGTTGATCGCGGGAACATCACTTAGCGGTCGAACGACTTCGTCCATGGGTCCACTCCTGTTTGACGTAATACAGTATTTAATCAATTTGCCCGGCGCTGACAAGAACTTAGTAGCTCAGGTTGTGACGTGAGTCACACCCTGGCCGCCACTGTGCGCAATATTTCCCCACCGAGCGTCATGATCGATCGAATCGAGCCGGGCAGCGGCGCGCCGCCTGCAAGCTGCGCCGTCGTGCCGTGATGGGCCTCGTCACTCGCCATTCGTTGGAGAATTGCAGCGGATTTTTGATCCGTGGCCGGTAATCGGTTGAGATGGTCTTGAATATGCGCCTCAACTTGCTTTTCAGTCTCGGCGACGAAGCCGAGACTGACGCGATCACTTATCGCGCCGGCGACTAGGCCGATCGCGAAGGCACCTGCATACCAGCCCGGCACGAGCAGGCTGGGTCGCCCGCCAAGCTCGCCAAGCCGCTCGCGGCACCAAGTCAGATGGTCCTGTTCCTCGAGCCCGGCTTGAACGAGGTGCGCGCGTGTCGCCGCCGTGCGTGCCATGACGGCTTGGCCGCTATACAGTGCCTGCGCCGCAACTTCTCCGGCGTGGTTGACCCGCATCAGCTCGATGCTCGTGCGGCGCGCCTCGGCGTCGAGCGCAGGCTCGTCCATCGAAGCGCATGGTGAGGGCCGGGTGGCCGGCGGAGTGCTGCTGGTCAGGGAGCGCAGCGCCCCGTCCACGGCAGCCACGAGCCGGTCGGGCCAAGTGAGCCTGCGAGTCATGGCGGGACAGTATAGTCGTTCGGTGCCGCCAATAGCCGCCCGAGCGCGGATCGGCAGTGCTTGGGGCTGCGCCTTGCCTTGCCAGCGCCCGGTCAGGCGCGTAATATTTCGCCTCTTTGGTCGGCGCCCTTGCCGATACTCAGGCGGCATATGAAGACATTCTCTGCAAAGCCGGCGGAAGTCCGGCGCGACTGGTACCTCGTCGATGCCAACGGCAAGACGCTCGGTAGGCTCGCGACCGAGATCGCCCGGCGCCTGCGTGGCAAGCACAAGCCGCAATTTACCCCACATGTCGATACCGGCGATTACATCGTCGTGATCAATGCCGAAAAGATCAGGGTCACGGGGCGGAAGCTCAAAGACAAACTGTATCACCGGCATACGGGTTATGTCGGTAATCTGAAGACGGAAAATCTCGAGCAGTTGCTCGAGCGCGCCCCGGAGCGCGTCCTCACCCTGGCCGTCAAAGGCATGCTGCCGCGCAACCCGTTGGGCCGCCAGATGCTCAGCAAACTCAAGGTCGTCAGCGGCTCCGAGCACCCGCATCAGGCGCAACAACCACTTCCACTCGAGCTTATAGATTGATGGCTACTGAAATTTATTACGGTACGGGGCGGCGCAAGAGTTCTGCCGCGCGCGTCTATTTGCGGTCCGGTAAAGGCGATATTCAAGTCAACGGCCGCCCGTTGGACCGGTTTTTCGGCCGCGAGACGGCGCGCATGATCGTGCGCCAGCCCTTGCAGCTAGCCAAGCTCGAGGACCGCTTCGATATCCACGTCAACGTGGAAGGCGGGGGCACCACCGGACAGGCCGGTGCGATCCGTCACGGGATCACGCGTGCCTTGATCAACTACGATGAGACGCTGAAACAGCCGTTGCGTAAAGCCGGTTTCGTTACGCGCGATGCGCGCGAAGTCGAGCGCAAGAAGGTCGGTTTGCGCAAGGCGCGGCGCGCGACGCAGTACTCGAAGCGTTAACGCTTCGGCCCCGCGACTGGGGGATCGTCTAGTGGTAGGACATCGGACTCTGACTCCGAGAGCGGGGGTTCGAATCCCTCTCCCCCAGCCAATTCACACAGAACCTCGAGCCAGCCGCGGTCGCCGCATCGGACCGGCACTGCTTTAGCCGATCGTGGTGATACCGTCACGGCCGCCCACGAGCAGTAGGTCTGCTCCACGTTGCGCAAACAGTCCGACCGTAACGATCCCCGGGATACCGTTGAGCTCTGCTTCGAGTTCCACCGGATTGCGGATCGTGAGATTGTGGACGTCGAGAATTTCGTTGCCGTTGTCGGTAATGAAGCCTTCGCGCCAGACTGGCTGGCCCCCGGCCTGGACGAGTCGTCGGGCGACAAAGGACCGTGCCAGCGGGATGACCTCGATCGGCAGCGGGAATGCGCCCAGCATCCCAACGAGCTTCGTGTCGTCCGCGATGCAGATGAAGCGCCGGGAGGCGCCTGCCAGGATTTTTTCCCGGGTCAGCGCGCCGCCGCCACCTTTGATCAGATGGAGGTGTCGGGTCGCCTCGTCCGCGCCGTCCACGTAAAGATCCAGGTCGCCGACCGCATTCAGGTCCGCGACGTCGATACCTTGCGCACGGAGTTTTTCGGTCGAAGCGTTCGAACTCGAGACCACGGCGTCGAGTCGATGCGCGTACTCCGCCAGGCCGTCGATGAAAAAATCCACCGTGCTGCCCGTGCCAACGCCGAGGGTCATGCCGTCTGCGATATACGGCAACGCAGCGTTTGCGGCCAGGCGTTTTTTTTCGTCTTGCGTCACTTCTGTCGCCCTAAAAAAAGTGCCCGCACGAAGCGGGCACTTTGTTTATGTCAGAGCCTTGCGGCTCGCATAAGACACTGAAGATACTACTTTTTTTTGCTAACTTTCTTCTTGCTAGCTTTTTTCTTAGCCTTTCGCTTGGCTTTTTTCTTAGCCTTCTTCTTGGTCTTGCGCTTGGCGGCTTTTTTCTTAGCCTTGCGCTTTGTTTTTTTCTTGGCTTTTTTCTTCGCAGTCTTTCTGCGAGCTGGTTTTTTCTTAGCCTTTCGCTTGGCTACCTTGCGCTTAGCAGCCTTTTTCTTTGTCGATCGCTTCTTGGAAGCAGGTTTCTTAGCCATGGATAGTCTCCGTTGTCGGGGTTAACCGGCACCGAGTATATATAAAAGCATCAAAAATTCCAGCAAGTTAAGCTTTTTTGCGCATTTCTTTTTCGCCGTCGCAACGCAGTGAATGTGATCGCCTCCACACTCTTACACATTTGTCGGGTAGTTCGGGAAGGCTTGTTGCATTCAGT
>Ga0326597_10007506_pt1 | contig 14836 bp, 14 predicted proteins | sample RVTome_12_FD_203789 | JGI IMG/M metagenome (GOLD analysis project Ga0326597, IMG submission 203789) | Soil microbial communities from uranium-contaminated site in the Upper Colorado River Basin, Wyoming, United States - RVT100D185 | ecosystem: Environmental > Terrestrial > Soil > Contaminated >... | reverse complement strand
TGCGCACCCGTGCAAAGCGCGTAGCGCGCGTTTTCAGGTCGGCAACGCGGATGATGTCCTCGTAGCTCATCCACAGCGCGAGCTCCCGGCCGGTTTCGCCCACGAGCTTCGCGTCCGCGTTGCCCAGCGTGGCGATGCGCTGCAGATAGAGCCGGGCATAGGCCTCGCCCTGGTAATCGCGCAGGCGCGCCGCGCCAAGGTCCAGGATCTCGCGCGTCTCGGGGGGCAGGGGACGGGGCGCCGCCTGCGGCGCCGGCTTCGTCCCCGCCGCAATCTCGAAACCCGCGGCGAAACCGCGCAGGCTCGCTTCGGCGCCCTTGCCCGCGCTGCGGATCGCCGCCTCGCAGGCCTCGCGTGGCAGTGGCAGCGCGCCGCAGCCGGCGATCGCGCCGAACAGAACCGCGTTGATCACCGTGCCGTTTTCCCGGGCGAGCTGGCGCATGTCGAAAAGAACCGCGGACTTCGAGAGCTGCCGCGCTGCCGCCAGCACGCGCTCCTCGGGGAAACGGCCGTCGGCCATCTGCATCTTCTCCACGGTGGCGTAGATGCGATGGGTCGAGGCGATGAGCGTGGTACGCCCCGGTGTGACAAAGCCGCCCTGCATCGCGCGGCCGGCCTCGAGCAGCTCGGAAGCCACCATCACGTCCACGTTGCCCGGGCTGGCGGTGAGCGACATCACCGGCTCGCGCCCGCCCAGCAGCTCGCGCTTCGCCGGGAAGATCTCCAGGTAATAGGTCGTGGCGCCGGTGCGCTGCGCGACGCCGGGAATCGAGGTGGCCTGCGCCGGGAAGCCGCAGGCAGTGGCGGCATGCATCAGCCAGTCGGCCATCACGCCGCCGCCCTCGCCGCCCAAGGCGGCGACCAGAACGGCAAGCGAGCGCTCGGGCAGGCTCATGCCGGGACGAACAAGCTGCGCAGGCCGTGCAGCGCGCGGTCCCAGAGCGTCGGGTTCTGGATCACCTCGGCGCGGTAGAACGACGGGCACAAGGTCGCCGCGTGCGCGTTCTCGCCGCACAGGCCGCAGCCGACGCAGCCGTCGATCACCGTCGCCACCGGGTCCTTGCGCAGGGGATCCGGGTTGTCCTTCACCGTGAGCGTCGGGCAGCCGGAAAGGCGGATGCACGAGTGGTCGCCGGTGCAGGTGTCCTCGTCCACGCCGTACTTGACGCGCACCACGCGCTCGCCGGCGGAGAGCCTTCTTGCGGTCTCGGGGCGCACGCGCCGCTGGCGCTCGAGCTGGCACTCGCCGTCGGCGATGATTACCTTGAGGCCCTGGAAACCGGTGCGCATCGCATCCTTGAGCGTCTTCATCATGTCGCCGACGTGATACGTGCGCACCGTGCGCATCCAGCCCACGCCCAGGCCCTGCAGCGCGCGCTCGATCGACATGTCCGCGGCCTTGTGCTCGCTGTGCGTGGGCGAGGAGGGCAGCTCCTGCGTGCCGGTGGCCGAGCTGTAGCCGTTCTTCATGATCAGGAGGATGCCGTCGCCCCTGTTGAACACGGCGTTCGCCACGCCCGAGGTGAGGCCGTTGTGCCAGAAGCCGCCGTCGCCCATGATCGTCACGGAGCGTCTGCCGAACATCGGCTGCACCGCGGAGTTCGAGGCGAGCCCCAGGCCGTAGCCGAGCACCGTGTGACCGATGTTGAACGGCGGCAGCGTGGAAAACGTGTGGCAGCCGATGTCGGCCGAGACGTGGTACTTGCCGAGGTCCTTCTCCACCAGCTTCATCGCCGCGAACACCGGGCGCTCGGGGCAGCCCACGCAGAACCCGGGCGGGCGCGTGGGCAGCGCCGTGCCGAACAGCTCGGCGGCCTTTTTCCTGGCCGCGACGATGGCGGCGAGCGCCTCGCCGGCATCGACGAACCCCGCCACGCCCGTCACCACGACTTCACCGGTGTACTCGCCGGCCATCGGCAGCAGGTCCTTGCCGTGCACCTTGACGCCATTGACGTCGTGGCGGCGCAAGGTGGCGAGGATCGCTTCCTCGAGGTACGCCGGCTGGCCTTCCTCGACCACCAGCACCGCGCGCTTGCCGGCGCAGAACGCCACGATCTCCTCGGGCACCAGGGGGTAGGTCACGTTCATGCAGTAGATCGGAACGCGCGACGCACCGAACACGTCGGCGAGCCCCAGCTGCTGCAGCGCGCGGATGGTCGCGTTGTACATGCCGCCCTGGCACAGGATGCCGAGGTCTTCGCGCTCGCCGGGAAACACCTCGTTCAGCTTGTGCTCGCGGATGTACTGCACCGCCGCCGGCCAGCGCACCTCGACCTTGTGCTTTTCCTGCGCGTAGGTGGAGGGCGGCAGGCTGATGCGCCCGAAATCGAAATCCGGGTTCTCGAGGAAATTGCGCGTCGAGAAGCGCGCCGCGCGGTTTGTCCTGGTCGCGAATGTCCCCTGCAAGTGGCAGGCGCGGATCCGGAGCTCGAGCATCACCGGCGTGCTGGAGGCCTCCGAGAGCTCGAAGCCGTGCTCCACCATCTCGACGATCTTCGGCAGGCTCGGGCGCGGGTCGAGCAGCCAGATCTGCGACTTCATGGCGAAGGCGTGGCTGCGCTCCTGGATGATGGAGGCGCCCTCGCCGTAGTCCTCGCCGAGCACGATGAGCGCGCCGCCCTTGACGCCGGCTGAGGCGAGGTTGGAGAGCGCGTCCGAGGCGACATTGGTACCGACCGTCGACTTGAAGGTCACCGCGCCGCGCAAGGGGTAATTGATGGACGCGCCGAGCATCGCCGCCGCGCCCGCCTCCGAGGCGTTCGTCTCGACGTGCACGCCGAGCTCGTCCAGGATGTCGCGCGCGTCGTTCAGCACGTCCATCATGTGCGACACCGGCGCGCCCTGGTAGCCGCCGACGTAGGACACCCCGGACTGCAGCAGCGCCTTGGTGACGGCGAGGATGCCCTCGCCGTGGAACGCCTCGCCGTCGCCGAGCTTGAGTTTCTCAACCTCTTCTTTGAAGGAGCGTTCCATGATTGGGAAGTATCGTGGGGCGAACAGCTTAGCACTGCCCGGCTACGAGCGACAGAACAGCATCCAGCGCTCGATCATCAAGGACATCAAGTTCGGCGATCTCCTCAACTTCAATCCGCATATTCACGTACTCGCCGCGGAGTCCCTCGCCGAAAAGATGCTGGCTTGGCGGCACACCGGATCCGCTGCGCCGGGGCGACGGTGCGCGAAAGCTGCATTCCGCGCAGGCAGTCTCGGATAGATTTTCCCATCCGCATTGAAGCGCGTTTGCGATGGACAGGCCGATGTGCCACAATCCATACTGTTGTGCCACATCAAGGACCGTCATGAAAAGTATCAGCATCCGGGAAGTTCGCAAAGAGTTGGCGCAGCTCGATGAACTGGTGTCGCGCGAGGGCGAGGTGGTGGTTACGCGCCGCGGCCGGCCGATTGCGCGCTTGCTCCCGCTGCCCAGCAAGCGGCGGATGCCGTCGCACGCCGATCTGCGCGCGAGCATGCCGCGCCTGAAGAATGGCAGCGAAAGACATATCCGCACGGAGCGGGATGAGCGCTAGTGGGACCGTATCTCGACACCAGTGCGCTGGCGAAGTGGTATCTCAACGAGCCGTTCTCCGAGGAGTTCGAGGCGTTCATCCAGGAGCAGCCTACGGCGGCCATCAGCCGCCTGACCGTCGTCGAGTTCCGCTGCCTGCTCGGCCGGCGTCGACGGGCGGGCGAGATCACGAGAGCCGTCGAATCGCGCGTCTACGCGTCGTTCGAGAAAGATGTCGGTGCGGGATCGCTGCAGGTGTACCCGGTCGCGGACGAGCACCTGATCGCGGCGCTGGGTCTTATCGCACTGCTGCGCAGGTACCCCTTACGAACCCTGGACGCATTGCATCTGGCGATAGCCCAAGGCATTCATTGCCGGCGGCTGGCTACCGCGGACAAGACCATGGCGGATGCGGGAAAGGCCGCAGGTCTGGGGATCGCGCGTTTCTTTTAGACTGGTGCGCGCGCAGCAGCGGAAGGCGCTTGCGTTTGTCAGCCAACGAGTCCGGGCAGCCAGACCGCGACCGTGGGTACGAAAAACACAAGTATCAGCACCACGATGCTGATGAGAAGAAACGGCGTCACCGCGCGGAAAATATGCAGCATGGTCACCTGCGGCGGGGCCACGCCTTTCATCGTCATCAGCAGCAGGCCGTGCGGCGGCATCAGCAGCCCGAGCTGCATGCAGATCAGGAACATCACCCCGAACCAGACCAGGTCGATGCCCATCTGTTGCACGATCGGCATGAAGATCGGCAGGGTAATCATCATCATGCTCACCTGTTCGACGAACACGCCCAGGAAGATCAGGAAAAGCATCATACCCGCGACCACTGCCAATGGCGGCAGCCCGAGGCCGGTGATCGTCTGCGCGAGGCCGTTGCTCGCGCCCGAGAAGGACAGGATCTGCGAGAAGGTGGTGGCGCCGACGATGATGAACAGGATCATCCCGGAAATGGCGGCGGTGCCGCGCAGGGCCTGCAACAGGTTGCGCAACGTCAGCGCCCGGTAGAGCAGGGCGAGGAGCAGGGTGGCGAAGGCGCCCAGGGCGGCGCATTCGGTGGGGGTCGCCCAGCCCGCGATCATCGCGCCGACCACGATGACGAAGATCGACATCAGCGGCAGCACATACTGCAGCAAGGGCCGGAAGCGGCGCCAGCCGCGGTACTCCTCGAAGCCGGTCCTGGGCGCGAGCTCCGGCTCCAGCGTGACCCTCAGGACGATGTACGCGACGAAGACCACCGCGAGGATCAGGCCCGGCACGATGCCGCCGATCAGGAGCTTCGAGATCGAGATGCCGGACAGACTGCCCAAAAGCACAGTGAGCGCGGAGGGCGGGATCAGCATGTCGACCGCGCCGATCGCCATGATCGGGCCGGTGGCGATGGTCGGGTGGTAACCGCGCGCCAGCATCACCGGCAGCATCAGACTGCCCAGCATCGCGGTGGTGGCGATGGTCGAGCCCGAGATCGCGGAGAACACGGTGCCGGCGACCACCGCGATCACGGCGAGCCGGCCGGGCACCTGTCGCACGAGCCGCTCGATGCCGTCGATCACCTTCACGGCGAGGCCGGTGTGGAACAGCACTTCCCCCATCAGAATGAAGAGCGGAATCGGTGTCAGCGCGAAGCTGGTCACCGACTGCACGCTGTTGCGCGCGAGCTGCATCATGCCGGCGTCCCCGCCGAGGAAGATCGCGGCGCCGAGCAGGTTGATGGCGAGAAAGGCGAAGGCGACCGGGAGCCCCAGGAACATCAGGGCGGTCGAGCCGCCCAGCAGGAGCCAGGCTGCGGCCTGCCAGGACATGGCGGCGAGCGCGGGTGGGTCCGGCTACGCCGCCGTGACCGCATCCGTTCGCGGACCGCGCTCGCCCTCGTACAGGCGGCGCATCCGGAACAGCACTTCGATCGCGAGCAGCACGAAGGTCGCCGGCAGCGGCGCGAGCAGCCACCACTCCGGCACCGAGATCACCTTGACCACCATGCCACCGATGGCGTGGCTGGAGAGCACCGCCTTGACGCCGTACCAGGCGATGGCGACGCAGCAGACGAGCGCCAGCACGTCCACCGCCCACTCGCAGCACCAGGCGAGACGGCGCGGGATCGCGCGCAGCAGCACGTCAACGCGGATGTGCATCCCCTGTCGCAGCAGCCAGGGCGCGGTGAACATCGTAATCAGGTACAACGCGTACTCGGTGACCTCGTTGGCCCACGGCACACCGAGCATGCCCGGCACCACGCGGACGTTGCGCAACAGCACGTCCACGCAGATCACCACCATCATCAGGAACAGCACCGCGCAGCCGGCGAGCGCCAGGCCCGCCAGCAGGCGCCCGAACAGCTCCTCCACCCGCCGCATCAGCGGCTGAACAGCTTCCGCATCTGCGGACCGTAAGTCGGGCTCGCCTTGATGAGGTTGGTCCAGGCGATCTCGTACGCACGGTCGTAGAACTGCCTGGCGGTCGCCGGTTCGAAGGTGATGGTCTGGATGCCAGCCTGCGCCTGGCGCCGGATGTCGTTCTCGTTGACCTGCTTCCAGGATTCATTGGCCGCCTCGTGCGCGATGACGTGGCGCATCAGGAAGTCTTTCTGCGCCTGCGACAGCGCCTTCCACTTGTCCAGGTTCATCACCAGCGACACCTCCGCGCTGTAGAAGCCGGGATCGACGCGGTACTTCGTCTTCTCCTGCCAGTTGAAGTCGAAGATGCCGTTGATCGGCCAGCCGTAGCCGTCCACCACGCCGCGCTCGAGCGCGGTGTACACCTCACCCGGCGCGGTCTGCACCACGGTGGCCCCCAGCGCCTGGAAGAAATCGCGGTACACGGGTGTGATGCGGATCTTCAGCCCAGTGAGGTCGGGCTTGTCGATCTTCTTCGTCAGGTAGAGATGGAACGGCGTGAAATCGATGACGCGGGCCAGGTACTGCATGTTGGCCTTCTCGTTCCAGACCTTGTTGATCAGGTCGAAGGCGCCGTTCCTGCGCAGCTCCGGCGCGGTCCTCTGGGTCAGCTTGAGCGCGTCCGCCTCCGGCATGATGTTGGTGTAAAAAGCACCGGTGGTCATGCCGATGTCCACCACCCCGGTGCGTACGGCGTTGCCGACCTCGAACGGCGGCATCGCTTTCGGCCCGCCGATGAAGTTGAGCTGCAGCACGCCTTTGCCCTCGGCGTTGAGCTTTTTCATCATCGGCTCGAGGTTTTTCACATAAGTCGTGTTCTCGGCGAAGGCGCTCACCACGCGCAGCGTGAGCTCCTGCGCGGCGCCGTGGACCGGAACGAATCCGGCGGCGGCAAGCACCAGCCAGCGATGGATTTTCAAGGGTTTCCTCCTCGTGGGGAAAGTGACGGGGCTGACGCGCGAAGTCCGGATATCATATGGCAAATCAAAGCGATGCGTCATACGAATCGCGTTCATCCAGGAGGGGCGACCCATGCTTTTTCCCACCACCCTGGTCGGCAGCTATCCGCAGCCCGACTGGCTGATCGACCGCGAAAAGCTCACCAAGCGCTACCCGCCCCGGATGCACGCGAAGGAACTGTGGCGAATTCCCGAACCCTGGATGCAGGCGCGGTCGGAGAAAGCGCGCCAGTATGGACTGCGGGCGCTCAACCGCGCCCTCGAGGCAATCACAGGCAAAACCGCGGTGCATATCTGCTTCGGCTATGCCGCCGTGATCCACCAGAAGCCTTCGGGCTATTCGTTCCTGCCCGAATTCGCCGGCTGTTCCTGCCACCAGGTCTCGATCGAGGCCGCCCAGCCGAATCTCGATTGTTCCGTCTTGTCATCCCTGGCGGGCAAGCAGATCCTGATCGGCTGCCTCGATCTCAACGACATGACGATCGAAACACCGCAGACCATCGTGGCGCGCATCAAGCGCGCGCTGCCCTACGTGGCCAGGGAAAACGTGGTCCTCGCGCCTGATTGCGGCATGAAGTACCTGCCGCGGGAGGTCGCCTTCGGAAAAATGCAGGCCATGGTGGAGGGCGCGAAGCGGCTGCGGGCCGAGTTCAGCTGATCACCTCGGGTGTGGCGGGATCCGCGTAGAGTTTGTCCACCAGCGCCGCGCGCCGCTCGAGCACCGCGCGCTGGTTGAGGTAGCCCTTGTCGGTGATCTCGTTGGCGTCGATCGAGGGCGGTTCGACCATCACCAGGGCGCGCACGGGATGCATCGAGCTCCCGCCCTCGGCGGCGAGCGCCTTCAGCGCCCCCGCGATCCGCGAGCGTACCGCCTCGGGCGCGAGGTCTTTCGCCGCCGGGCTGGGAAAGACGAGGGCCCCGACCTCGTCGCGGTCGTGGCCGGTGATCACTGCGTCCTGGATCAGGGGATTGCCGGCCGCGATCAGCCTCACGCGCACCGCGCCGACGTGCACCCAGGTGCCGGTGGAGAGCTTGAAGTCCTCGGCCACGCGGCCGTCGAACACCAGCCCTTTTTCGGGGGCCGCGGGGTCGGCGAATTTCATCGCATCGCCGATGCGGTAGTAGCCCTCCTCGTCGAAGGCGGCGCGGGTGAGGTCCTCGCGCCGGAAGTAGCCCGGGGTGACGTGCGGCCCGCGCACGCGCACTTCCAGCTTCCCCGCGGCGGGCACGAGCTTCAGCTCGCAGCCCGGGTTGGGCAGGCCGATGACGCCCGCGCGCTCGATGTGATAGTGCACCGCGGCCGCCGAGGGCGCGGTCTCGGTGGAGCCCCAGGACGAGATCATCGCCAGCTCGCCGTTCTTTTCCGCGACGGCGAGCTTCTCCAGCCGCTCCCACAGGTTCTGCGGCAGCGCCGCCCCGGCGTAGAACAGCATGTCGAGGTCGCGAAAGAAGCTGCGCCGCAGCTCGGCGTCCTGCTCGAGGAAGGGCACGAGCAGGTCGAAGCCGCGCGGCACGTTGAAGTACAGCGTCGGCGAGATCTCCTTCAGGTTTCGCGCCGTGGTGTCGACGAGTCCCGGCGCGGGCTTGCCGCCGTCGATATACAGCGTGCCGCCGTTCCTCAGCATCATGTTGAAGCAGAAGTTGCCGCCGAATGTGTGGTTCCACGGCAGCCAGTCGACGATCGTCTGCACCTTGTCCTCGAGGAACGGCCAGACCTGCGCCAGCATCTGCTGGTTGGCGCACAGCATGCGGTGCGTGTTGATCACGCCCTTGGGAATCCCGGTGGAGCCGGAGGTGAAGAGGATCTTGGCCACGGTATCGGGGTTGAGACGGGAGAACGCGAGCTCCAGGGTCGAGCCCGGGTTGGTCTCGAGGAGACTGGACACAGGCGTCGATGTCGCGTTCACCGCCGCGAGAGCCGGCGCGAACTTCCCGGCGTCGGCGGCGAACACCAGGCCCGGCTTGAGCAGGTCGAAGATGTGCTTCAGCTTGGCGAAATCCTTCGACAGCAGCGAGTACGCAGGCGAGATCGGCGCCACCGGCACGCCCACGTGCATCGCGCCGAGCGCGAGCAGGGCGTGGTCGATGCCGTTGTCGGACAGGATCGCAACCGGCTTCTCCGCGTTCAGGCCGAGGTTGAGCAGAGCCTGCCCGATGCGGCGCGCGTCCGACAGCGCATCGCGGTAGGACAGGCGCCGCCAGTCCTCGCCCCTGCGCTCGGCGAGGAAGCAACGGTCCGGCGCATGCTCGTACCAGTGCAGCAGCCAGTCGCCGACCGCGCGGCCGAAAGGCCTGAGCGGCTGCGGCGAGCGCAGGACGAGGGCGCCGTCCTTGCGGCGCTCGACGTCGACTTCGGCGGCTGCGAAGCGCAGCCGCGAACGCAATCCCATGGGCCCTTCCTCCTGTTGCTATATTACTGGCATGCGCAAGCTGGCGGCGGTGGCGGGGCTGATGGCGGCGGTCTGCACGACCGCGGCCGTGGCGCAGCGTGATCCGCTCGCGACGCGCGGCGGCTGGGAGGTCGGCCTGCAAGGCTCGGCCTATGAATACGAGGAGCCCGACTTCGCTCTCCTGGAGGGCGGGCGCTTCGGCGTGACAGGCTCCTACACGTTCCTCGGGCCGGATCACCTGCACTCGCGCATCGAGGCGCGCTACTCCCACGCCGAGCTCGACTACACCGGCTCGGGCACGCTCGCCGATGTGTCCGATCACCTGATCGAGCTGCGTGCGCTCGCCGGCCTCGACTTTCGCGCCGGGCGCATGATCTGGGCGCCCTATGCGGGGCTGGGCTATCGCTACCTCTACAACGACCTGCGCGGCGCCAGCAGCACGGGCGCCGTCGGCTACCGCCGCGAGTCGCGCTACTACTACGTGCCCGTCGGCGTGACGCTGCGCCTGCCGATGGGCGGGGGCTGGGTGTTCGTGCCGCAGCTCGAGTACGACGCCTTCGCCTACGGCAAGCAGCGCAGCTACCTGGCGGACACGGGCCTCGGCTTCAGCGACGTCACCAACCGCCAGGCGCGCGGACGCGGCGCCCGCGGGCAGCTCGCGTTCGAGGGGCCGCGCTGGTCCTTCAGCGTCTGGTCGCACTACTGGAATATCAAGGACTCCGACATCCAGGCGGTCGGCCTGGGCCGCGCCGGCCTCGAGCCCGCCAACACGACGCGCGAATCGGGCGTCGAGCTGCGCTACAGATTCTGAGGCTCGGCGAGCACCTCGCGCAGCTTCGCAGCCGGCACGCGCGGGGTGACCCCCGCGCGCTCGTTCTGCAGCAGCATCGGCGTGCGCGAGTCGCGCTCCGCCCAGCCGCGCTTCATCGCCTCCGCGAAATCGGCGAAGGCGCGCTCGGCCACCTGCATCGGCACGCCCACTTCGCGCGCGAGCTCGAGCGCGAGCGACAGGTCCTTGTGCGCGAGGCGCACGGCGAACGCCGGCGGATCGAACGCGCCGGGCAGGTACTGCTCGGCGAGCCGGTCGAAGGTGCGCTTGCGTCCCGTCGCGCCGTGGCGCAGCGCCTGGAAGAGCGCGAGCGGCTCGACGCCGGCCTTGACGCCGAGCGTGAAGATCTCGGCGAGCGCGGTCTGCACCGTGAAGCTCGCCGTGTTGTGCGCGAGCTTGGCGATTGCGCCGGCGCCGATCGGGCCGACGTAGCAGGGCTGGTCGCCGATCGCGCGCAGCACCGGCTCGTGGCGGTCGTAGACCGCGCGCTCGCCGCCGACCCAGAGGGCGAGCTTGCCGCTGTTCGCGCCGGTCGGGCCGCCGCTCACCGGCGCATCGAGGAAATCGATCCCGCGCGGCCTCAGGAGCGCATGCACGCGGCGCACGCAGGCGGGGGAATTGGTCGTCAGGTCGAACCATGCGGCGCCGCTGCGCATCGCCTCGCCCAGCTGCGGCGCGAGCGCTTCGACCTCCTTGGGCCCCGGGAGCGAGGTGAATAGGATCTCGGCGCCTTTGACGGCTTCCTTGGGCGACCCGGCCCGGGTTACGCCGGCGACGTCGATCCTGCGCAGGTCCGCGCCCGTCACCGCGTGCCCGGCGCGCGCCAGGTTGGCCGCCATGTGCGCGCCCATCACGCCCAGGCCGATGAAGCCGATGTTCATGTGCCGCGCTCCTCGTAGACCTGCTTGGCGACCTGCGCGGCGCTGATGCCGTTCGGCCAGCCGGCGTAGAAGGCGAGGTGCGTGAAGAGCTCCGCGAGCTCGTCGCGCGTCACGCCGTTGTCGAGCGCGCGCCAGATGTGGCCCTTCAGCTGATCGGGCCGGTACAGGGCGACGAGCGCCGCCACGGTGGCGAAGCTGCGGTCGCGCTTGGACAGGCCCGGGCGCGCCCACACGTCGCCGAAGACCACCTTCTCGGTGAGCTCGGCGAGCTTGGGGACGATGTCCTTCACCGCGGCGATGGTGGTGGGCGGGGATTTCGATGCCGGCATGGCGCAGTCCTCCTGAATTGGCCTGAAGACTGTACCATCGCCGCAGTGTCCAAGCTCGAACCCGCGGATCCGCGCCCGGCGCGCGCGCCCCTGCCGGCGATGCCGGCGTACTACGCCGACAGCGAGGGCCTGCGCCGCTACACGCGGCGCATGTTCGATGCGAGCGCACCCGACTACGACCGCGTCGACCGGCTGCTCGCCCTCGGCTCGGGTTCCTGGTACCGCCGCCAGGCGCTCCTGCGCGCCGGCCTCGCGCCGGGCATGCGCATGCTGGACGTGGCGGTGGGCACGGGGCTGGTCGCGCGCGAGGCCGTCGGCGTCGTGGGCGATCGCGGCTGCGTGATCGGCGTCGATCCGAGCGCGGGCATGCTGGCGCAGTCGGAGGCGCATGGGCTCACGCTCGCGCGCGGCCGCGCGGAGGCGCTGCCCTTCGCGGCGCAATCCTTCGATTTCCTCTGCATGGGCTACGCGCTGCGCCACCTGCCCGATCTTGGCGCCGTCTTCGGCGAGTTCCGGCGCGTGCTCAAGCCGGGCGGCCGGCTGCTGGTGCTGGAGATCACGCGGCCCGCGGGGCGGCTGGCCGCGGCGGCGCTGAAGGCGTACCTGCGCGGCGTGGTGCCGGCGCTGGCGCGCTTCGTGGCGGGCAGCCGCGATACGCCGGCGCTGTACCGCTACTACTGGGACACGATCGAGGCTTGCGTGCCGCCCGCGCGCATCGTGGCGACGATGGCGGCGGCGGGCTTGTCGGGCGTCGCCCACGGCGTGCAGCTCGGCATCTTCTCGGAATACTCGGCGAGCGCCGGCAATCCATGAGTTAGGATTGGCGCGGGGCTCGGGCAGGGGCAACGCGAAGAAGGAGGCGACATGAGAAATGCAATCGCAATGGCCGTGGCGGCGGGACTGCTGCTCGGCGGCTGCGCCAATGATCCCAACCGTCCCATGACGCGTACGCAAAGCGGCGCGCTGATCGGCGCCCTCGGCGGCGCGGTGGTGGGCGCGATGGCCTACAAGAAGAACCGCACCAAGGGCGCGGTGGTCGGCGCGGTGGGAGGCGGCCTCGCCGGCGCGGCGGTGGGCAACTACATGGACAGCCAGAGGCGCGACCTGGAGAAGAACCTCGCACCGGAGATCCAGTCCGGCCAGGCGCGCGTGCAGAAGATCTCCGACCAGGTGGTGCTGGTCACCATGACGAACCAGACGGCGTTCGACACCGATTCCGCGGCGATCAAGCCCGGGTTCAACAGCACGCTCGACAAGCTCGCCGACGTCGTCGTGCGCTACGGCAAGACCACGCTGACGGTCGTCGGCCATACCGACAACGTCGGCTCGAACGACTACAACCAGACGCTCTCGGAGCGGCGCGCATTGTCGGTCGCGCAGTTCCTCGAGTCGCGGCGCGTCAACGGCATGCGCCTCGCCACCGCGGGCAAGGGCGAAACGCAGCCTGTCGCGTCGAACGCCTCGGAGGCCGGCCGCCAGTCGAACCGGCGCGTCGAGATCTACGTGGAAGCAGTCGTGCAGGGCTGAGGCCGGGTGTCCGGGAAGCAGCCCCGGGGGCTCGGGCGAGGCCTCACGAACTACGGCGACGCGGGCTTCTCGCTGTATCTCAGGCGCTCGTTCGCGAAGAGCATGGGCTACTCGGGCGAGATGCTCGCGCGCCCGGTGATCGGCATCGCCGATTCGAGGAGCGGGTTCAACAACTGCCACCGCCACTTCCCCGAGCTGATCGAGGCGGTGAAGCGCGGCGCGCTCGCCGCGGGCGGGCTGCCGATCGAGTTCCCGACCGTGTCGCTGGGCGAAGTGTTCCTCAGTCCGACCTCGATGATGTTCAGGAACCTGATGTCGATCGACGTCGAGGAGATGATCCGCGCGCAGCCGATGGACGCGGTGGTGCTGGTGGGCGGCTGCGACAAGACGGTGCCCGCGCAGCTGATGGGCGCGGTCTCGGCCGACGTGCCGGCGGTGCAGCTGCTCGCCGGGCCGATGATGCCGACGTCGTTTCGCGGCGAGCGCCTCGGCGCCTGCACCGACTGCCGGCGTTTCTGGGCGCTGCATCGCGCGGGCAAGGTGGACGAGGCGGGGATCAACGAGGTCGAAGGCAACCTCGCCACCACCGCGGGCACCTGCGCGGTGATGGGCACGGCCTCCACCATGGCGGCGATCGCCGAGGCGCTCGGCATGGCGCTCCCGGGCAGCGCAGCGATTCCCGCGGTGCATGCCGACCGGCTGCGCGCGGCGGAGGCGAGCGGGCGGCGCGCGGTCGAGCTCGTCAAGAACCCTATCCGGCCCTCGCAGGTGATCACGGCGCAGGCGGTGGAGAACGCCATCCGCGTGCTGCTGGCCATCGGCGGCTCGACCAACGCCATCGTGCACCTTACGGCAATCGCCGGGCGCGCGGGGGTGAAGGTGGACCTGGATCGCCTCAACGAGCTCTCCGACACGACGCCGGTGCTGGTGGATCTCAAGCCCACCGGCCAGTTCTACATGTCCGACCTCTACGCCGCGGGCGGCGTGGGCGCGGTGCTGAGGGAGCTCAAGCCCCTGCTGCACCTCGAATGCCTGACGGTGGCGGGAGAGACGCTCGGCGAGCGCCTCGCGCACGAGGAGGGCGCCTGGGTGGACCGCGCCGTGGTGCGGCCGTTCACGCAGCCGCTGGCAAAGGAGGGCGGCCTCGTCGCGCTCTTCGGCTCGCTCGCGCCCAACGGCGCGATCCTCAAGCGCTCGGCGGCCGACGCGAACCTCTTCGAGCGCGAAGGCCGCGCGGTGGTGTTCAGTTCGCTGGACGACATGGCGGCGCGCGTGGACGACCCGGCGCTCGACGTGACCCCCGACGACTTCATGGTGCTGCAGAACGCGGGGCCGAAGTCGGGCTACGCCATGCCGGAAGCGGGCTACCTGCCGATCCCGGCGAAGCTCGCGCGCGCGGGGCTGAAGGACATGGTGCGCATCTCGGACGCGCGCATGAGCGGCACCGCCTACGGCACCATCGTGCTGCACGTCTCGCCCGAGGCGGCGGCCGGCGGCCCGCTCGCGCTGGTGAGGAACGGCGACCGCATCCGGCTTTCGGTGAAGGCGCGGCGCATCGACTTGCTGGTGCCCGAAGCCGAGCTCGCGAAACGCAAGGCCGCCTGGAAGCCGCCGGCCTCGGCGCCCGCGCGCGGCTACGCGAAGCTCTACATGGAGCACGTGCTGCAGGCCGAGCACGGCTGCGACTTCGATTTCCTGAGAAAGGCCTGATCCGCGTGTCGCGCGTGCGCGAGCACCGCCGGGCGGCGACGCGCGCGGGCCTCACTTACGTCACCGACGGCCTCGCGGGCCTCAGCCGAAAGCGTGTCGGCACCGGCTGGACGTACTACACCCCCGAGGGGCAGCGTATCGCCGAGCGCGCGACGCGCAAGCGCCTCAATTCGCTCGCCATCCCGCCCGCGTGGACCGACGTCTGGATCTGCCCGGACCCGGCGGGGCACATCCAGGCCACGGCGCGCGATGCGCGCGGGCGCAAGCAGTACCGCTACCACCCGTCCTACCGCGAGGCGCGCGACCAGTC
>Ga0326597_10007505_pt1 | contig 14837 bp, 4 predicted proteins | sample RVTome_12_FD_203789 | JGI IMG/M metagenome (GOLD analysis project Ga0326597, IMG submission 203789) | Soil microbial communities from uranium-contaminated site in the Upper Colorado River Basin, Wyoming, United States - RVT100D185 | ecosystem: Environmental > Terrestrial > Soil > Contaminated >... | reverse complement strand
TGACGCAGCCGCCGCAGCCGCTGCGTACGCTCGGGCCGATCAGCCGCGACCTCGAGGCGGTGATCGCCCGCGCCATGGAGAAGGAGCCCGCCGACCGCTACCAGACCGCGCTCGAGCTCGCCGAGGCGCTCCAGGTCTACCTCGACGGAACGCTCGAGCGCGAGCGGCGCCGCCGCGAGTGCGACGGCTTCCTGCGCGAAGCGATCGAGGTCCTGCGTGAGTACGAGACCGCGAAGCGCGAACGCAAGCGGCTCGAGGAGAACTTCGAGCGGCTCGATGAAGGCGCCGGTCACCACCCGTCGGTCGACACCAAACGGCAGCTGCGCGAGTTGCGGCGCGAACGCGAGGCGTCCGAGATCACGGTCGCACGACTCTACACGCAGGTCCAAACCCTCCTCGCCGCTGCGCTCGTCGCGTCGCCGAGCGACACGCGCGCTCGACGCGCTCTCGGCGAGCTCTACCTCGAGCGCTTCCTCGAAGCAGATCGCGACGGCGACAAGAAGGACGCGATCTTCTACCGCGGCCTCATCGAGCAAGTAAACGACGGCAGTTTCGATCGCGTCCTCGATGGAAGTGGTCGACTCACCGTGAAGGCGCTGCGCGCGGATGCCGCGCTGACGCTCCTCTGCTACGAGGAGAAGGACGCGATCCTCGTCGCCGACCGAGTCGTCGCGGAAGCTCGCGGCGCGCTCGCGCTGGACCAGGTCGCGATGGGGAGCTACCTGGTCGCGATCGACGCCCCCGGCATAGCCCCGGTTCGTTTGCCGGTACGAGTCGCACGCAACGCCGAGATCCGCCTCACGGTGCGCCTCTTCTCCGCCGCGTCGATCCCCGAGGACTTCTGCTTCGTTCCGGCCGGAGAATTCCAGATGTTCGGCGATCCGAACGTTCTCTCGACACTCGCCGACCGCCGCGAGATGCATGTTCCGGACTACGCGATCGCGCGCTTCCCCGTCACCTGCGGCGACTACCTCCGCTTCCTCGAGGCACTCGCGGCGGAAGACCCCGACGAGGCCCGCGGGCGCTCGCCGCGCGAGTCCGAGCAGAGCGGTTGGCTGTGGATCGACGACGACGATCGTCTCGCGCTGCCGGATTCCGGTCGCTACCAGTGGCACGCGAACTTGCCGGTCTTCGGCGTCTCGTTCGACGACGCGCGCGCGTACTGCCGCTGGCTCTCCGCGCGCGACGGACGCGAGTACGACCTGCCGACCGAGGCCGAGTGGGAAAAGGCTGCTCGTGGCGTCGATGGCCGGCACTACGCGTGGGGGAACAACTTCGACAACGAGTTCGCGAACAACCTCCACGCGAGCGCCGAGCGCGATGCCGGCGTCGCGTCCGTCGACTCGTTCCCGATCGACTGCTCGCCGTACGGAGTGCGCGGCGTGGTCGGCAACGTCAGCGAGTTCTGTCGACCGGTCGCAGGTGAGCGCGAGGGCCTGGTCGCGGTTCGCGGCGGCAACTGGGCGCTGACAGGCGATCCTTGCCGACTCGCGGCCCGGCGCGTCACCGACGAGCGCTATGTCTCCGATCGCATCGGCTTCCGCGTCAAGCTCTACCCGGGTCCGTGCGATGGATGAGACCGGCCCGATCACGGTCGAGGTGATCGAACGAATCCGCGATCGGCCGGCCGAAGGCCTCGAAGCGTTCGTCGAGCGCTGCGGCGCACGGCTGCTCGCGTTCGTGCGCTACAAGCTCGGCGAGAAGCTCGGCGGCAAGGTCGAGCCGGAAGACGTGCTGCAAGACTTCTTCGCCGGCCTCGTCGAGAACGCCGATGGTTTCCTGCGCAAGGTCGACGAGCGCGGCGTGCACCGCGCCGCGTTCCGGCTGCTCGAGAACCGTGTGAAGGACCTCTACGAGCACCACTTCAAGACGCAGAAGCGCGACGCGGGTCGGGAGCTTCGCGAGCGCCCCACCGGTTCGCAGACGCAGGGTTTCGCGCTCGAGCAAGTCGCCGGGCCCACCGCGTCGTTCTCGCAGCGCATCGAAGCGCAGGACGAATACCGGCGACTCGTCGGCATCCTCGACGACCTCGAACCCGGCGCGCGGCGCCTCTTCGTGCTCAAGTTCATCGAGGAGCGCCCGAACCAGGAGATCGCCGACGAGCTCGGAATCTCGCTGAGCACCGTCAAGCGCGACGCGCAAGACCTCGTCGCGAAGATCCACCGCGCGCGCCGGCGTCGCGAAAGCTGACTTCAGCCGGCTCGGCCGGCCGCGTCAACAGCTGGTGTAGACGCACGCCGGGATCGCGTCGGCGCTCGGATCGGCCCCGCAACGACGGGCGCCCGGAGCCGCCGGCGGCACTCCACCCGTGAACAGGTGATTCAGGAGCAGGATCGCGTCGCTGATGTCGAGCACGCCGTCGTCGTTCGCGTCGCCTGCGTCCCGACACGTCGGGCACGCCTCGCCGAGGAACTTGCAGCCGAGGATCATCACCGGATCCGAGAGGTCGAGTTGCGCATCATCGTTGGCGTCGCCGCGGCGAAAGTGTCCGCTCGCTGCGACCAGATCGAAGTCGAGGCGTCCGAGCGCCGGTCGAATGGTGGTCCCCATCCAGGTGACCGCGTTCTCGATCGGTCAGCCGGAGCCGCCGCAGCCGTTCGCGTAGTAGATGCTCGCCGGTCGTGTCTCACCGAGCGCTTCCGGCGCGTCGCCGCACACGGTGAGTCGCGCGACGACGGCCTCGCCGTCCGGCGGCAGCGTGATCGGCGTCGATAACGAGAGCACCACCGCGCTGACCGCGCCGACCTTGTCCGCGCAATCGTCGATGCCGCGACCGTCGCCGAGCTCCGAAGTCTCGAAGCCGACGTCGCGCAGCCCAGGCGGGCCGTCCTCGGCGTCGCCCCCAACCGTACCGCTGGTCGTGATCCCGCAGACCTCGACACCGTCCGACGTGACGCTGAGACTCCAGCCCTGCGCGCCGACCGTCGTCGGGTTGTTCGCAGTGCGCAGCACGAGATCGAAGTCACGCTCGAATCGCGCGCCCACCGCGACCTCGACCCGCGCGCCGCGCGAGCGCACATCGAGCGCGAACTCCGGCTCGTCGCCTGCCTCGATCGCGGAACGTACCGCCAGCGAGAACACGATCACCGGTCCGACGGATCGCAACGCTCTCGAGAACGGCATCCGCATGCCTCCTGCTCCGTCCTTGGCCGCCTCCGAGTGTACACGCGCCATCCCGGCGACCGGAGCGGATTCTTCGGCGACCGCAGTCGCGTCGCCCCGCTCGAACCGACGCTCGTCAATCCGCACACGGCAAGTCGTCGTCACCCGGGTCGAGCCCGAACGCGACGAACGGCGGCGGCGGCTCGCCGGCGATGTCGATCACGCGGCTCGAGCGCCACGGCCCGCTTCCGGGCGTGACCAGATCGAGGCGCGGCGAAGCCGAACGAGCCTTGCGCCCCGCCGCTTCATGGTGCGAGGCTACCGCGGTCTTCGGCGTGGTTCAAAGCGGTAACACCCGGCCGTGAACCACGCCAGAGTTCCTATCTCGAAGTGGCCAGATATCGTGTGACCGTCCCTTCCGAAGACGCTTTTCGCAGTACGCGTCGACGGGTATCCTCGCGCCCAGGCTTCACCGCACCCGATGCGGAACGGAACGGTTCCGCCAGCCTCTCGAATCTCGCCAGCTCTTTGTCTCTGCCGTGGCTCGGCGGAGAGCCGTTTCCCTCGCGAGGAACTGTTCGACATGATGCGCGCGCGCTACGCGACCCGGCCGAGGCGACCGGGTTTCTTTGCACCCGTCCTCGTGGTGGCGGTCGCCGTTCTCACGATCGCCCCTTCGATTCGCCCCGACGACTGCGACCGAAACGGCGTCGAAGACTCGGTAGAGATCGCCGCCGATCCCGCCATCGACTGCGACGGTGACGGCCGTCTCGACCGTTGCGAGCTCGAGCCCGTTTCCATCGTCCTCGACGCTCCACTGTTCTGGCCGACGAGCGACGAGATCGTCGCGCTCGCTGCCGCCGACCTCGACGCCGACGGCCGGCTCGACCTCGTCGCGATCGAGCCGCGCACGAACCGCCTCCACGTGCTCTTCGGACGACCCGAGAACCGAGCCGGCGAGGCCTCGCCGTTCGGCGGGCCGAAGGGTGCGGACTGTGCCGTCGAAGTCCTGTCGGGAGTCGACGAACCGTCGGACGTCGTCGCCGTCGACCTCGACCTCGACGGCTTGCTCGACCTCGCGGTGACCAATCGCCGTCCCGGAACGGTCGCGGTCTTCCGCGGCCGCGGCGATCGCACGTTCGACGCGCCGCGAACGTATTTGACCGCTGAAGCCCCGGCGTCGATCCACGCGGCGGACCTCGACGGCGACGGGCGCCCGGACCTCGTCACCGTGGGCCCCAATGAACGGCGCATCTCGACGCTCTTACAGAATCCCGACGGCAGCTTCCAGATCCACCGGGACACTGCGCTCGCGGGCCAGCCGCTCGCCCTCGCCCTGGGCGACTTCGACGGCGACGAGTGGCCCGATGCGATCGTCGCGCTGCGCGTAGCGCAGTCCCTCGTCGTCCTCTCGGGGGTCGGTGACGGGAGCTTCGTCGTCGGCGCGGCCCTTCCGACCACGAGCTGGCCGGCCGACATCGCGCTGGCCGACCTCGACCGCGACGGACTCCTCGATGTCGCGGTCGCGGGATTCGAGACCGCTTCGATCGTGCTCCACTTCGGCGAAGGGGACGGGCGCTTCGCGGCGGCGGTGTCGGTCCCGCTCGACGAGGGTCCGACGCTCATCCGTGCGGCAGACATCGATGGTGACGGCGCGCCGGATCTCGTGACCTCGAGCTGCGGGAGCTTCCTGATGCATGGAGGCGGTGGCGACCGTACGTTCGCAGCGCCGCGCGAACTGGTCGCGTCGAGCTGCCTGCGCGACGCGGTCATCGTCGACCTCGATGGCGACGACGCGGTCGACGTCGCTACCGCCGGACCTCTCGGCGTCTCCGTCGCGTTCTCTCACGCCGGCACGTCGCCGTTCACGCGCGGCGAGCGGATGCCGAGTTCGATCCAGGCGCTCGCCGTCGGCGACTTCGATGGCGATACGTTCGACGACACCGCGGTGCTGCTCGAGAGTCGGACCGAAGTTCGGGTCGATCTGAACGACGGCGCCGGTGCGTCGGTCGAGGACGTGACCTACGCGGTTCCGGGTGGGAACGCGTCGCTCTCGGCGCGCGATCTGACCGCGGACGGAGTGCTCGATCTCGTGCTCCTCGGCGAAGCGAGTCTCCTGGTGCTTCCCGGGAACGGCGACGGAACATTCGCGTCGGGTACTCCTCGCGCGCTCGCACCCGCGATCGCTCACGCGTGGCTCGACGCCGACGGTGACGGCATCGACGACATCGCGCGACTGATCGACTCCGTGGGTTCCGGATTCCAGGCGATCGACGTCGTTCGCCGCGGCGACGACGGCGACTTCGCGTCGCAACGCAGGACGCGCGTCGAGGGCGAGTGGACCGCGCTCGCTGCAGGCGATCTCGACCTCGACCGGATCCCGGACCTCGTCCTCATCCAGGAACGACAGCCCCGGCTCGTGCTCTTCGCGGGTCTCGGGACGGGCGACTTCCGGATGATGGGCACGATCGATCTCCCCGCGATCCGCCACATCCGCGACACGCTCCTCGTCGACATCGACGCGGACGGCGATCTCGACGTCGTCCTGGCGACAGCGGACGGCCTGGGGATCTCACTCGGCGAAGGAAGCGGCGTGTTCCTCGATCCGGTGGTTCTCGACGCCGACTTCGAGTTCACCACGGTCGACGCCGCGGACCTCGACCGCGACGGTGTTCCCGAGATCCTCGCCACCGGACACGGACTCGGCGTCTACCGCGGGGATCGCCGCGGCGTCCCGCAAGCCGCGACGTACTTCCTCACGGGACGCGGCGTGCGTCACCCCACCGTTGGACGCCTTGACGGCGACGACCGCCCCGATCTCTTCGGCGCAGAGAACGCTTACGCCGGCAGCGGACCGAGCCGCATCGTGCTCGTGCGCAACCGCACGCGCGCACCCGATGCGACCGACTGCGACGGAAACGGACGACTCGACGCGTGCGACATCTCTCTCGGCACCGCCGTCGACCTCGACCAGAACGGCGTGCCGGACGCTTGCGAACCAGACTGCGACCGCAACGGACTCCCGGACGCGCTCGACATCTCATCGGGCGGCGTCACGGATCTCGACCAGAACGGCATCCCCGACTCCTGCGAGCCCGACTGCAACGGCAACGGGGTTCCGGACGCGGTCGACATCGCGAGCGCGACGAGCGTCGATCGGGACGGAGACCGGGTCCCGGACGAGTGCCAGCCCGACTGCAACGGCAACGGCACGCCCGATCGACTCGACATCATCTCGGCCACCAGCGCGGATCGTGACGAGAACGACGTTCCCGACGACTGCCAGCCCGACTGCGACGGAAACGGCACCCTCGACTCGTTCGATCTCGCCACGCACGCTTCCTTCGATCGCAACCACAACGACATTCCGGACGTCTGCGACATCGCTACCGGAGCGAGCCTCGACCGGGACGGAAACGGAATCCCGGACGAGGTCGAGGACGACTGCGATGGAGATGGCTACCCGGATCGCGCAGCGATCCGCGACGGCACCGCCGCCGATGCGAATCGCAACGGCGTGCCGGACGCATGCGATATCGCTGCGGGCGAGAGTTCGGACGTTGACTTGAACGGCGTTCCGGATCGCGCGCAACGTGACTGCGACGGAAACGGACTTCCGGACGCTCACGAGCTCGCCCGCGGCGAGGCGACGGACTGTGACGGCGACGGCTTGCTCGACGCGTGCGAGATCGAGCCGTCCGACCTCGAGTTCGACGGCGCGGACTTCGTCGAGCTGCCTCGGAGGCTGAGCGCACTCGCGATCGACGATCTCGACGGCGACGGCGACCCGGACGTCGTGTGGCGGTTTGGCGACCGAAGCGGCATCGGCGTCGCACTCGCGGACGGTTTCGGCGCGCTGCGCTCCGCCGCGGAGTACGCGGTCCCCGGCGCCGGAGAGCCGATTCTGCGCGACTTCGACCGCGACGGTGTTCCGGACATCGTGCTGACCGCAGCGTCGGGCGCGAACCTCGTCGTCCTCATTGGGCTCGGCGACGGACGATTCTCCGATCCGGTCTTCCACGCGTTCGACCCGCGCGGTGCGCGCGCCGCGTTCCTCGCGGCAGCGGATCTCGATGGCAACGGGACGGTCGACCTGATCGCCGCGCACCGCGACCAGAGCGTCGTCCGCGTCTTCCCGGGGTTCGGCGACGGCACCGTGCTGCCGCCGTTCGACATCCGACTCCTGGAGGCTGCGGACGCGGTCGTGATCGCCGACATCGACGCGGACTCGCGCCCCGATCTCGTCGTCGCAGGCCCGCGTTGGAGCGACAACCGAATCTACCTCGCCGACGGCGCCGGCGGGTTCGTCCCCGGGGAACCATGGGATACCGGCGAAGTGATCCTCGTCCTCCAGGCTTTCGATGCGAACGGTGACGGCCACCTCGATATCCTCGCGGGATCGGTCACGCTCGGTGGGCTCTCGGTCTGGCTTGGCCGTGGCGACGGGAGCTTCGACGCGGCACGACTGCTACACCGCGTCCTTCCCGTTCGACTCGCGATCGCCGACATCGACCGCGACGGAGTCGCCGAGATCGTCTCCGCGCGGGACAACCACGTGTACTGGGAGCGGCGGATCGACGACGAACCGTCGCTACCCGGTGGCGAGTTCGAGATCGGCCACCGCATCGACGGACTCGCAGTCGCCGACTTCGACTGCGACGGGACTCTCGACGTCATCGTCGGTGACTCGCTCCTCGGAGGACTCGTCGTCGCGCGAGGACTAGGCCAGGCCGAGTTCTCGACGACTCGACGCGTGCGCACGGCGCTGGCCGGCGGTAGGCCGGTGGCGGCCGATTTCGACGGCGACGGCCACGTCGATCTCTGCGTCGTTCGCAGCTCGCCCGATCCCGTCGCCATACCGATCCTGTGGGGAGATGGCCACGGCGGCTTCGAGCGCGGCATCGATGTCGTCATCCCTCCGTGGACGTCGCGCGTCGACGTGGCCGACGTCTTCGGCGACTCGCGCCCCGAGATCCTGGTCGCGCACGACAACGGACGTACCGAGGCCACCATCATCGCGGTGAACGCGACTCGCCGGGGATCCGCGACGACCCGCGTCGGTGTGTCGCAGAATCAGCGACACGTCGTCGCGCGGGACATCGATGGCGACGGCGACCGAGACCTCCTCGCCGCGGTTTCGTCCGGCGCGATGGTCATCCGTCAGCGAGACGACGGCTCGTTCGCGTCCCCCGAGAACGTCCCCGGGGATCCTCTCGAAGTGCTCGACGCGATCGACCTCGATCGCGACGGCGACCTCGATATCGTCGGTCTTTCGACCGCGGACTCGCCGACCCAGATCAACGTCTTCCTCGGCTTCGGGAACGGCTCGTTCGGCCGCGCTCGCCGCATTTCGACCGAGACCGACGAGGTCGAATCGATGGCGACACTCGACGTCGATCGCGACGGCTTCCCCGACCTCGTCGCCGGCAGCATCGCAGTCGGCGAGATCGTCGTGTTCCTCGGCGACGGCGCGGGCGCCTTCTCGCTCGCAGAACGCATCCCGTCGCGTGGTGGCTGGATCGAAGACCTGCTGGTCGCGGATTGGAACCGCGACGGGCGGCTCGATGTCACCGCTGCCGACTCGCGTGGGGACGCGTCGGCCATCGTCATCCTGACCGGGACTCGGGACGGCGGTCTGCGGGCCGCGACGAGTCTCGCGCCCGGGAGCCGCGTTCGACGCATCGCTTCGGGCGACATCGACGGCGACGGATTGCCGGACTTGATCGGCGTCGACGAATCGACATCGTCCGCGGACTTGCCCGGACTGCTCGTCTTCCCGAACCGCACCTCGATACGTTCGACCGACTGCGACCAGAACGGTGTTCCCGACACCTGCGAGGCACTCGCCGACTGCGACGCGGATGGGCTTCCCGACGCGTGCGAGCTCGGCGTGCCGACGACCCTCGATCGCGACCGCGACGGCGTCCCGGACGACTGCGCGGGACGCTGCTTGGTTCCGGGAGACTGCGACGAGAACGGCGCGCTCGAAGTCTCCGACGCGATCTGCCTGCTCGGGCACCTCTTCCTGAGCGTCCCGGAGCGGCTCCCGTGCGGAAGCGGTCTCCGCAACGACGGCGGCAACATCGAGCTCCTCGATTTCCAGGGCGACGGTCGCGTCGACCTCTCCGACGCGGTCGCCGAGTTGAGCTTTCTCTTCCTCGGCGGGCCGCCGCATCCGCTCGCCAGCGCCGCTCGCCCCGGAATGGATTGCGTCGTGCTGCGTTTGTGTCGAGAACGATGACCGGAGTGTGAGGCGCCGCGACGTGACTTTGGACGGAGGACTCGAGGTGCCCAGCGAGATGAAGGTCTCCTTCTCCCTGCGAAACTTGCTTCTCTCCGAGCCCTACCGGCTCGCGGTCGGGTTCGCCGTCGTGGTCGCATGCGGGGTCGCGTTCGTTCGCGGCGCGCGCGGCGCCGATTGCGACGGGGACGGGGTCGAGGACGGCGAGGCGATCGCCCTCGGAACCGTCGAGGACTGCGACCGCAACGGCATCCCGGACCGCTGCGATCTCGCGCGCGTCGTCCGATTCGACGCGGCGCGCATCCTCACCGTCGCGGATTCTCCGCGGTCGTTCACCGTCGGCGACTTCGACGGCAACGGGCTGCTCGACATCGCCGTCGGGCACTCCGAACCCGACCGCGTGACCGTCCACCGCGCCCTCGGTGATGGAGGCTTCACCCCCACCTTCGAGTCGAACGTCTTCGGCACCCCGCGTGCGCTCGCGAGCGCTGACTTCAACGGCGACGGGCTGGCGGACCTCGCGGCCGTGGCTCACGAATCCCGCCTCGGAACCGATGGAGTGAGCGTGCTCTTCGGGCGCGCGGACGGCGGTCTCTCGATCCCCGAATTCTACGCCGGCGGGCGACAGCCGCTCGCGATCGCCGCCCGGGACCTCGACGGCGACGATGACGTCGACCTGGTGACCGCGAACTGGGGCGATGGCTCGGTTTCGGTGCTCCTCGGCGCCGGTGACGGCGGCTTCGAGACCGCGATCCGCCATCCAGTCGGCGTGCGTCCCGTCACGCTCGCGATCGCCGACGTCGACGCGGACGGGCTCCTCGACATCGCGAGCGGCAACGACGATTCGCGCGACGTGTCGCTACTGCGCGGGCTCGGCGCCGGCGACTTCGCGGCGGAAGTCCGACTTGGCGGATTCGGGCGTGTCGGTCGTCTGACGTTCGGTGACGTCGACGGTGACGGCCTCGCCGACATCGCGGTCTCGTCCCGCGATGAGACCGGGCTGCGCGTGCGACGAAACCTCGGCGGCGGCGAGTTCGCCGCGAGCGAGATCCTCACGATCGCTCCCGAGACCTATGGCCACGCGCTCCGAGACATCGACGGGGACGCTCGGAACGAGCTGCTCGTCGCGTCGATCCAGGCGGGTGGTGTTTCGATCTACGAGGTTTCCGCGGACTCTTCCCCGCGCGCCGCTTCGACCTGGCTCGTCGGCGACTTGCCGCTGGCGTTTGGCGTCGAGGATTGCGATGCCGACGGAGTCGACGACCTGATCACGATAGCTACCCGACCGCCAGCGATCGCGATCTCCTTCGGAAACGCGGACGGTAGCTTCCGCTCCGGTCGCGTGTTCCCACCGGCTGAGCTCGGTCGCGATCTCGACACCGCGGCCATCGCGACCGGATTCCTCGACGCGGGACTCTACCTCGACGTCGTCACCGCAGGTCCACGACTCGACGCGATCGAAGTGCGGCTCGCGGACTCGCACGGGGGTTTCCGTCCGCCTGCTCGCATCGTCGTCGGAAGCTCACCTCGAGCTGTTCTGCTGGCCGACATCGACGGCGACGCTCGGCTCGACATCCTGGCTCCGCTCGATGTCGAGGACGCTGTGGTTGTCCTTCGCGGTCACGGCGATGGAACGTTCGCGCCGGGCGTCGAACTGAGCGGCTTCTCTTGTCCGGATTCGCTCGCCCTCGGCGATGTCGACGGCGATGGACGCGGCGACATCGTGACGGCATGCTCGATGCGAAACATCGTGTCGATCGCGTTCGGGAACCCGGACGGAACCTTCGCGGTTCCCGTCGACGTAGCTGTCGGTGAGCGCCCGCGCAGCGTCGCGGTCGCAGACGTCGACGGTGACGGCGACGACGACATCGTCACGGCGAACGAGCGTTCCGACGACGTGACGGTCATCCTCGGCGATGCGGCTCGCGGTCTCGACGCGACGGTGACCATCGCGGTCGGTGACGCTCCCTCCGACACGGTCGTCACCGATCTGGATGGCGATGGCCGCGCCGACGTCGTCGTCGTGCATCGGGGGAGCTCGCAGCTCGCTCTCCTGCTCGCGACCGGCGACGGCGGGTTCGAACCGGTCAATTCCCTCACGGTCGCGACGACCGGTGCCTGGATCCGTTGCGCCGACATCGATGCCGATGGCGTCGCCGATCTCATCTACGGCAGCGTCGAGATCCCCCGCGCAGGCCTGCTGCGAGGACGGGGCGGCGGCGAGTTCGACGACGAGGTCCTGGTCTCGCTCGGTACCGAGGCACTGGCGGCCGTGCTGGCGGACACGGGTGGCGACGGGCTTCCCGAACTCATCGCCGCCCACTGGCGCGCCGATGCGATCTCGGTCACCACGAACCGCACCCGGCGGGTCCGCGGTCTCGACTGCAACCGCAACCGCGTGCCCGATGTCTGCGACGTCCGCGACGGCACGAGCGCGGACCTCGACATCGACGGTGTTCCCGACGAATGCGAACGGGATTGCAACGGCAATGGGCTTCCGGACGACTGGGAGCTCGAGACCGGCCGCCACCACGACTGCGACGACGACGGTTTGCCCGACGCGTGCGCCATCACTACCGGCGCCGTGCCGGATTGCAACCAGAACGGCGTCCCGGACGGATGCGATCTGGCGGCGGGCACGAGCACCGACCTGAACGCGAACCGATTGCCGGACGATTGCGAGCTCGACTGTGATCGAGACGGCGTACCCGACTCGCTCGGGATCGCGAACGACGCCTTGCTCGACTGCGACCGCAACGGGGTGCCGGACGTCTGCGACCTGCGAACCGGAAGCGTCGCGGACTGCAACGCGAACGGGGTCCCCGACTCGTGCGAGTTCCTGATCGACGCCGAGTGGGCCGCCCCGCTGCGGTTCCGCGACCTCCTTCCGGGTCGCGTGACGCTCGCGCTCGTCGATCTCGACCGCGACGGCGTCGACGAGATCGTCGCCACGAGCCGCGAAACCCCGGAGCTCCTCGTCTTCGAACACGACGGGACGACGGCGATCACCCGCACGAGCGCGACGCCGCTCGAGGAGCCGGGCCTGGCGCTGGCGACCGGAGATGTCGACGGAGACCGGATTCCGGATCTCGTCGTCGGACACGACCACGGGTTCTCGGTCGTACTCGCCGACGGCCATGGCGGGTTCGCGAGCGCAACGCGCCAGGCCCTCGACGCCGACGGGAGCACCGCGGTGCATCTCGCCGATCTCGATGGCGACACCCGGCTCGATCTCGTCCTCCACTCGGACTTCACCGGACGACTCGGCGTGTTCGCGGGAGCCGGTGACGGCTCGTTCACGCACGTACGAAACCTGGACTTACCCCAGGCCTTGCGCACGAGCGCACCCGCCGACCTCGATGGCGACGGCCGGAGCGAGCTCATGGTCGCGAGCAACGGCCCGTCAGTACTGACGATCTACGCGGGTCTCCTGTCGCAGGACGAACCGGTCACCGACCAGTACAGTCTCGGTGTGGGCGTCGATCCGCAGCTCCTCGCGGTCGCCGATTGGAATGGAGACGGGCACCTCGACATCAGCTGGGCCGATGGCAACATCCAGCGCTTCGTCACTCTCCTCGCGCGAGGCGACGGCCGCTTCCGCCGCGACACGGTAACCGCACTCACGAGTCCCGCCTGGTCGTGGCGAGTGGCCGACACCGACGAGAACGGCATTCCCGAGCTCATCGTGTCGACGCGCGACGACGATGGTCTCTTCGTCTACTCGAGGAACGCCGGCGGAGAGCTCTTCGCCGACGTTCGGCGCGTACCGATCGGATCGTCTCGAGTCGAAGTCTACCCTGCCGACCTCGACGCGGACGGTAGCGAGGACCTGATCATCACCGATGCGAACGAACTGTTGACGCTCCGCGGTACCCTGTCCGGCTTTCGCACCTGGCCGCCGATCGCTCCGCTCGAAGCGCGCCCCGGATTCATCCTCGCCGACGATCTCGATGGTGACGGGCGGATCGATCTTGTCGTCGCGCACCTCGCCGTTCGCAGCGTGGTCGTGTTCTGGGGAGACGCGTGGCTCGAACCGGACCGCCAGTACCTCGAGACCGGAGCCGTCGTGAGTCAGCTCGTCGCACTCGACCTCGACGGGGACGGACTCCTCGAGGTTTTGGCGGCCGAGGAATTGGGTAACGTCGTTTCGATCTTTCGCCAGACCGCGCCGCGGCATTTCGAAAGAGACGCGATCTCGATCAGCCGGCTACCGCGCCGGCTCGCCCTCGCCGATCTCGACCAGGACGGCGTTGCGGACCTCGTCGTCGGAACCGAGTCCAACCTGCATCTTCTCCGCGGCCGCGGCGACGGGAGCTTCGAAGCGCCGGTGAGTCTCGATTTCCCCTGGTCGGGTTCTCGAGGCCTGGCGCTCGTCGACCTCGACGGAGACGAGTGGATCGACGTGCTCGCCGGCGCGTCGCGAATCGATGGGACGAGCGACGGAGTCGTGGTCTATCGCGGGCGACCGGACGGCGAATTCGACGCGCCCCGGACCTTCCTGACCGGCCTGAACCTGGTCGGGTTTTCCGTCGTCGACTTCGACGGCGACGGCGCGCTCGACATCGTCGCGACGAACGGGCGATCGCACACGATCACGGTCCTTGCAGGCGACGGCGCGGCAGGGTTCACGATGATCACCAGCGAAGACACCGGGCTCTACCTCCACGAATCGGTGTTGGCGGATCTCGATCTCGACGGCAACTACGACGTGGTGACGCGCGTCGGTTCGCCAAACGGTCTGGCGCTCGTCCTCTTCGGAGACGGCCACGGGTCGTTCCGCGGTTCGTTGAGTCTCGGAACCGGAGCCTCACCCGCGGGAATTGCGGTGGCGGATCTCGACCGGGACGGAATGCCCGAGATCGTCACATCGAGCAGCGAATCGCTCGATCTGAACATCTTGTACAACGTCTCCGAGCCTCCTGCTTCGCGCGACTGCAACGAAAACGGCATTCCCGATGCGTGCGAGATCGAAGTCGAAGATGTCTCGGACGTCGACGGAGACGGCGTCCCCGACGTGTGTGAACCCGATTGCGACCGGAGCGGTGTTCCGGACGACGCCGAGATCGCGGTGGGAACACTCGCCGACTGCGACGCGAATGCGATCCCGGACATCTGCGAGATCGCCTCGGACGAAGCGAGCGACTGCGACCACGACGGGCGACTCGACGCGTGTCAGATCGCCGCGGATCCATCGTTCGACGTCAACGCGAACGGCATCCTCGACGGCTGCGAAGTACTCAGCTGCCGAGTCCCCGGCGACTGCAACGAGAACGACATCCTCGACGTCTCCGATGCGATCTGCGTCTTCGGCGTGCTCTTCCTCGGCGTGCCGCGGACGTATCCGTGTGGTGACGGTTCGAGCGGCGACCCGGCCAACCTCGACCTCCTCGACTGGCAGCCGGACGGGCGGATCGATCTCTCCGACGGCGTCGGAATCCTCGCGTTCCTCTTCCTCGGCGCACCGCCGCACCCGCTCGCGGTGGAAGGAAACGAG
>Ga0326597_10007504_pt1 | contig 14839 bp, 10 predicted proteins | sample RVTome_12_FD_203789 | JGI IMG/M metagenome (GOLD analysis project Ga0326597, IMG submission 203789) | Soil microbial communities from uranium-contaminated site in the Upper Colorado River Basin, Wyoming, United States - RVT100D185 | ecosystem: Environmental > Terrestrial > Soil > Contaminated >... | reverse complement strand
CCACAGGCTGCCCGTCGCCTCCATCGAGCGTGAAGAACTGCCCGCCCAGATGCTTGTTGTAGGTGTCGGCGTAGCCGACGCTGATGCCCTGATTGCCGGGGCGCGTGAGCGTCCCGCAGCTGCGGTAGACCCACGATTTCGGGGGTACATCCGCGTTCCACGGCGTCACGTCAATCATGCAGAAGCCACGCTTGGCCGCCCTGAAGACCTGACCCGTCGTCGCCGAGACCAACGAATAGGTGGCGTAGTGTCGGAAGTGGAAGTGATTGTGGCAGGTCGCAAACTCGTACAGACCGTCCTGGAGGACGAAGAAGTGGTGGCGCGGATCGCCGATGAAGACGTCGGCGGTGCCCACGTTCGGGGTCGTCACGGTGAACCGCAGGACGCGATGGTCCCCCGGCGTGACGTCGCCTTCGACCACACTGCACAGCCCGGGGGCAAAGCTCTCGTCATAGACAACCCAGCTGGTCGCCAAACGCTTGGCGTCCACGATCAGATCGGGCGCGCCGTCCAGGTCCTGCACGTGGCCGAAGGCAGGAGCAAGGGGGGCGCGCGGGGCGTCCGGTCCGGCGCAGGCCGCCGCCAACAGGCTCCAGGCGGCGCCGGCGATCACGAGTAGTCTCACAATGTCACTCCTTTCCGGCGCTCAGCGTGAGCGCCGCACCGCGTCGAGGGCGTTCACCAGGCCTGCGCCCACTTCGAAGACCGCATAACCGGCCATCGGGTCGGCGGTCTGCACGAGGAGGTTCTTCACCTGATCCGGCGTGAGCCGGCCTCCCGCGCGCTCCTGCATCAGCGCGACGACCCCGGCGACGTGCGGACTCGCCATGCTCGTGCCGCTGGCACAGGTGTAGTACAGCGCGAATGCGGTGCGCAACCCGCAGGTCGACGTCAACTCGAAGTCGTGGTTCGCATCGAGGCCGTTCAGCACGATGCCCGTCGAGGCCCGCGTGGAAAGGATGTGCACGCCCGGCGCCGTAACCGTCGGGTGGTAGAGCGCGTCGCCCGGAATGCCCCGCGACGAGAAGTCCGCCACCATTCCACCGGGCTGGCAGTGCAGCTGCTGCGCCAGCGTATCGGTGGCCGAGCAGCTCGCCGCCACGCCGATCACCCACGGCGCCACGCTGTAGGGATTCAGGGTGTTCTCGCCCGGTCCCTCGTTGCCCGCGGCGAACACGACGGTGATGCCCCGGTCGTGCACCCGCTGGGTGGCCACGCTCACCGGGTCGTCCGGATCGAACGCCCCGGTCGTCCCCCAGGAGTTGTTCACGACCTTGATGTTGTAGCGGTCCTGGTTCTGGAGGATGTAGTCGAACCCGGCGAGCGCCCAGAAGATGAACAAGATGTCGCCGGTGCCGATCCCGATCAGGTTGGAGCCAGGGGCGACGCCCGTGTACAGCCCGTCCGACATCGTGCCGTTGCCGCCGGCGATCCCCGCGACGTGCGTGCCATGCCCGACCGACGACTCGCTGTTGGCGAGATTCTCGACGTAGATCGAGCCGGGGCACGGGACGTTCTTGAAGCACACCAGGTCGCGCCCGTTGGCGACCACCTTGAGGTTTTGGACGGTGCGGCTCGGATACTGCACGTCGAACTGATACAGCCCGTCGATTCCGCTGTCGAGGATCGCGACCCCGATTCCGCGGCCGCTCACGCCGAACCGCGTCCGCGCCTGGTCCGCCTTGATGGTCGCCACGCTTTCATCGAGCAGTGCCAACAGCGGCGCGGGTGAGCCCATCTCGAGCCATGCCAGCCGCCGGTTCTCGGACACGCGCACCACGCCGGGCAGCCCGGCGATCGCGTTCACCTGCGCGGGGGTCGCGAGCGCGCCGACGAACGGCAGCTGCCGCAACGCGCGGGCACCCGCGCCGAGGTTCATGATACCGCCCGCCAGGGCGTCGCCCGTCGTCGCCGACTCGTCGTACCGCACGACCACGAAGATCGTGTCGCCGGTGGCCGTCGAGCCGACGAGGTCCGCGAGCGCGGGGGCCACGGTCCCCGGTGTTTCGTGACTGATCGGCTCACGACAGCCGCCGCCGGTGCCGAGCACCGCGGTCACCGCCATCAATACGTTCAGCCTCGTGCGCAGTCGCATACGTCCTCCGGTTGAGAGAGAGTGAGAGTCACGCCATTTGCGGGATCGCTACCGCCCGCCGCCCGCGCGGCGATGCCGGGACCGCCGGCGGAGCCTGCTCGGACGGGAAGTCGGCGCCGTCGCACAGCACGCTCGCGATGCGCTCGGCGGCCCGCCCGTCCCAGCGCTCGAGCACCGGGCGCGCGGGCGCGCGCCGTGCCAGCGCCCGATTGGCCGCGGCGAGGAACGTGGCTCGCTCCGCCGCCACCAGCCGGTTGGTGCCGTGCAGGCACGTCGCGGGATGGTCCGTGTTGGGCCGCAGGGTGATACAGGGAACGCCGAGGTAGCTCGTTTCGTCTTGCAGCTCGTCCGTATCGGTCACCACGAGCGCCGCAGTCGCCACGAGCCCGAGTAGCTCGAGGTATTCGGTCGGCGCGCGCACGACCGGGAGCCGCCCCCCCCGCCCGAGCTCGGCGAGTGCCAGCACGAGCGCGGGCCCCGGCTCGCGCAGGCTCGCCACCGCGTAACCGCCCGGCGTCAGCCCGCGGCGGCCGGCGGGATCGAGGGCTCGGGCCCGCGGCAGCGCCCAACACAGCGCGTCGATCCGCACGCTCCCGACGAACTGGATCCGCTCATCCGCGACGCCCTCGGCCTGCAGGGCGCCGATCGCGTCGCGCGACGGGACGAACAGCGGATTGGCGAGCCGGTCGGCGACGACGCAGTTGATTTCCGCCGGCAGCGTCGCGTCTCCGCAGCGCAGGCCCGCTTCGACGTGCCCAACGCGGATGCCGAGTTTCGCCGCCGCGAGTGCCGCGGCGGCCGCGCCATTGTCGTCGCCGTACGCCAGCACGACGTCCGGCTGCAGCTCGGCGAGCGCCGGCTCGAGCCGTTGCAGCATCAGTCCCAGCTGCACGCCGTCTGGTCCCGCGCCGACCTCGAGGTGATGCTGGACCGGCGGGAGCTCCAGCTCGGCGGTCGCGGCCGCCAGTCCCGGGGCATCGTGCCGGCCGGTGTGGATGATCACCTGCTCGACGTCCCGCGATCCGGTGAGCGCGCGAGCCACCGGCGCGAGCTGGATGAGATTCGAGCGGGCCGCGACCACCGAGACGATTCTCATGGCCGTCTCACCGCTCGGTCACGGTGATGACGGTGACCACCGTCGCCACCGCGGTGAGGACGAGCCCGGCTAACCGCAACGTGGACCCCGAATCGCGCCGTCCCCCCGGCACCTCGATCCGGTCACCGGCGCGGAGGCCCAGCTCTTCCAGCGTCGCGCCGCGCGCGATGGCCGCTTGGAGCCTGTTCCCGCTCCACAACAAGGACTCGCCGCGCAGAATGCGCAGCCTGTCGACCTTGGCGTCCTGCGTGGGGCCACCCGCCACCATGAGCGCGTCGGCGAGTACCAAGTCCAGCGGCACGGCATAGAATCCCGGCCGCACGACCTCGCCGAGGACCGAGACCCGGATCAGGGCGCGCGCGTGCACGACCGGTTCTTTGAGGTATCGGCTCAGCTCGCTGGTCAGGTAGGTCTCGAGTTCGGCGCGGCGCACGCCGGCGAGCGAGATCTCCCCGATGGCGGGGAGGCGCAGCGCGGGCCCCGCGACGACCGTGAAGGTGTCCGACAGCGCCGAGTCCCCCTCCACTCGGAGGAGGATGCGGTCGCCCGCCTGGAAGTCGCTGGCGGGCGCCTGCGCCGCCGCGTGGCCAGCAGTGAACAGCGCGGCAGCGATGGTCAAGGGCAGTATGTAGGATTTCATTCGACCGTCACGCTCTTCGCCAGATTGCGGGGGCGATCGACGTCGCACCCCCGCTGCACGGCGATGTGATAGGCCAGAAGCTGCAAAGGGATGACCGTGAGCACCGGGGAAAACAGCGGGTCGCACGCAGGCACGCGGAGTTGGTGCTCGACGAGATGGCGTAGATCGCCGTTCCCCTCGCTCGTGATGGCGATGATCCGGCCACCCCGCGCCCGCACTTCCTGCATGTTCGAGACGACCTTCCGGTATACATGATCCTGCGGGGCGATGCACACGACCGGCATGTTCGCGTCGATCAGGGCGATGGGCCCGTGCTTCATCTCGGCGGCGGGGTACCCCTCGGCGTGGATGTAGGAGATCTCCTTGAGCTTGAGCGCGCCCTCGAGCGCCACCGGATAGTTGACCCCGCGCCCCAGGTACAGCGCGTTGCCCACCCCCGCAAACGCCGCCGCCACCTGCCGCACCTCCGGCTCGAGCTCCAGCGCGCGCGCCACGAGCTCGGGCAGCCGCTCGAACTCGGCCACGAGCCGCCGCCCCTCGTCCACCGCCATCACGCCCCGCTGGCGCCCGAGGTACAGCCCGAGCAGGAGCAGGGCGACGACCTGCGAGGTGAACGCCTTGGTCGAGGCAACGCCGATTTCCGGCCCCGCGTGAAGGTAGATGCCGCCGTCCGCCTCGCGGGCGATCGTGCTGCCGACGACGTTGACGATCCCCACCACGGTCGATCCGGTCGCCCGGGCGGCGCGCAGCGCCTCCAGCGTGTCCGCCGTCTCGCCCGACTGCGAGATCGCGATGGTGAGCGTGCCCGCAATCCGCAGCTGCCGCCGGTAGCGGTATTCCGAGGCGTACTCGACGTCGACCGGAATGCCGGCCAGCTCTTCGAGGGCGTGGCGCCCCACCAGCCCCGCATGCCACGAGGTGCCGCACGCGACGATCAGAATGCGGCGAATCCGCATGCACTGGCCCGGAGACAGATTGAGACCGTTGAGCCGAGCGAAGCCCTCGCCGGGCAGCAGCCGGCCCCGCAGCGCATTGCGCACCGTCTCCGCCTGCTCGCAGATCTCCTTGAGCATGAAGTGCGGGTACGGCCCCAGCGCGAGCGCCTCGAGATCCCATTCGACGTCGTCCACAGCGCGCTCCTGCTCGCACGCGTCGCGGTCGAGGACGCGGTAGCCCTCGGCCGTCAGCACCGCGATGTCACCGTCCTGCAGGTACACGACGGACCGCGTGTGTCCCATCACCGCGCTGGCGTCGGAGGCGACGAAATGCTCGCCGTCACCTACGCCGAGCAGCACCGGCGAGCCGCGCCGAGCTACGACGATCTTGCCCGGCTCCGCGGCCCAGACGACCGCCAGACCGTAGGTCCCCTCGACGGGCGCGAGTGCCGCGATCACGCGGTCCTCGAGCGTGGCCCCCTCGGCCGCTTCGACCAGATGGGCAAGCACTTCGGTGTCGGTCTCGGTGGTGAACCGATGGCCGGCGCGCTCGAGCCGCGTCCGCAGCACGTCGGCGTTCTCCACGATGCCGTTGTGGACCAGCGCGATGTCACCGCTGCAGTCGGCGTGGGGGTGAGCGTTGTCGTTGGTCGGCGCGCCGTGCGTCGCCCAGCGCGTGTGCGCAATGCCGCAACTCCCATGCACGGGGTCGCGCGACAGGAGGTCGGCGAGAGCGGGGACCCGGCCCGCGAGCTTGCGGGTCTCGAGGCCGCGTCCGTTCTGCACCGTCACGCCCGCCGAGTCGTAGCCGCGGTATTCCAGGCGCGCGAGCCCTTCGAGCAGAATAGGCACCGCCTGCCGGGGCCCGACGTAACCGATGATGCCACACATGCCCCGTCCGTACTTCAAGTTTGGGGCCCGGCGTAGCCGGACCTTCTGACGGCGTGTGGTAACCAACTGCGTGACAAGGAGTTCTGTCGTCGGCCCGGGCCCTACACGGTGGCAACGCCCCCACGCTTACGTTGCGCGGCCGCGGCAGTGGAGGGTCGCGCTATCCGCGCGCGGCGTGCGCGGGAGATGGCCCCAATCCTGCGACGTAGGGCGCCGGAGGAGAACCGCATGACCGACTCAGGGCCATCCGCCGGCCTACCGCTGGCATTGGTGGCCGGCGAACAAGACGGCAGCGCTGGCTTGATGGAGGAGATGCTGAGCGCGAACGGCTTCGCCGTACTGCGAACGCCGGACGGGCAGCACGCACTCGCGCGTGCCCGCACCACCAGCCCCGATGCCATCTTCGTCGAGGCGGTGCTGCCCGACATGAGCGGCCTCGAGCTGTGCCGAATCCTGCGGGATGACCCCCGGGTCACGAACAGCACGCCGATCCTCGTGACGACCCCGCACGACCCGACGCGCGAGCAGCGGATTGAGGCGCTGCGCGCGGGGGCCTGGGAGTGCGTCGGCCGCTCGACCGATCCGGCCGAGCTAGTTCTCAAACTCCACTCCTACATGCGCGCGAAACTGGACGCCGATCGCTCGCGGGCCGAGGGTCTGCTCGATCCCGCGACGGGGTTATACAACCGGCAGGGGATGGCGCGCCGCATCCAGGAGCTCGGCTCGAGCGCCTTTCGGGAGCACGGCGCCATCGCCTGCATCGTCTTCGCTCTGGACTTGGAGCCCGATGCGGCCCTCTCGGGCGACGCGGCGGCCGCAGCCATTCTCACGTCGGTGCAGGCGCTCAAGGCGGCCGGCCGGCTCTCCGACGTGCTCGGGCGGCTCGGTCCTACGGAGTTCGCGATGATCGCGCCGTCGACCGACCCGGCGGGGGCGTTGCGGTTGGCGGAACGCATGGTGGTGGCGATCCGGGAGACCTCGGGCCAAGGCGGACAGCGCTTGCCCGTACGGCAAGTCCGCGTCGGGTACGAGGCGGTGACGAACATCGGCTACGCCCCGATCCAGCCGGTGGATCTGCTGGTGCGCGCGAGCGCTGCGCTGCGCCGCGGCACGGCGGTAGGCGGAACGTCCTGGATCCGGCGCTACGACGAGGGGGTGCCCCCTCCCAGCCGCCCCTCCCCCTAGACGAGCCGGGGGCGGGGAACGCCTCCCCGCCCATCTGCCTCCTCGTCCACGGCCTCGTAGCCGGGGAGATGGTAGGAGTAGGAGGCGTAGTAGTGGGCGCCAGCCCCGCGCGGGACGTCGTTCAACACGGCCCCCAGCGTGCGCAGCGGCAGACGGTCCAAGACCTCGAGCTTCGCCCCGGTCATCTCGCGGTGGCTGTATCCCGTCCGCAGGACCAGCAGCACGTTCTCCGTGGCCGTCCCCAGAATAAACGGGTCCACGCCCGCACCCAGCGGCGGACTGTCGATCAGGATCACGTCGTAGTCCGCGCGCAGCGTCGTGATCAGCGCGCCCATCGCCGGCGATCCGAGCAGCTCCGGCGCGCGATGCGACCGCGTCCCACAGCCGATGAAGGACAGCCACGGGTACGCCGTCGCCTGGACGATCTGCTCGCGCGTCGCATCCTCACGCAGGAAATCGGTGAGGCCCGGCTGCCGGGCGCTCTTGAACCGGCGGTGCAGCACGCCGCGCCGGATGTCACCGTCCATGAGCAGCGTTCTGTGGCCGCCATCCGCGAACGTGAGGGCCAGGTTGGCGGCGAGGAAGGACTTCCCGTCGCCCGGACCGGGGCTCGTGATCGTGACCAGGAGCGGCCCCGCGGCGCCGTAGGCGTGCACAAGATTGAGGCACACCCCCCGCAACGCCTCGACCACTTCTTCCGGCTCGTCCTTGGCGCGGATGTGCGGCACCGCCCCGAGGATCGGCAGGCCGAGGTCACGGGACACCTGCTCCGGGTAGCGGACGCGGGGATCCACCCGGTCGAGCACGACGGCACCCACCACGCCCAGCCCGAGGCCCGCCAGCAACCCCATGAGGAGCAGCCGCGGCGCCGTGTTCTTGACCGGGCGCTGCGGCACGATCGCGGGGTCGAGAATCCGGACGTCGGGGACTGACGCCTCGGCCGCGAGCCGGGCCTGATCGAAGCGCTCCTGCAGCGCCATGTACGTCTGCTCTTTCAGTTGGGCGCTCCGGTGGAGCCGGGCCTCCTCGATGGTGCGCGCGGGAATCTGACGGAGGTCGCGGGACGTGGCATCGACCTGCCGCCCCACCTCCGTCTCTCGCGCCGCGAGCTGAGCCGACAAAGCACGCGCCAGCGCCGGGATCGTGCGCTGCTCGAGGTCCGCGATCTCGGCGGCCAGGCGCTGCAGCGGCGGGTAGGCGTCCGAGTAGTGGTACCGGTACGCGCGCAGCTGCGCTTGCTTCGTGCTCAGCTCTTTGAGCGCGTTCGACAGCTCGGGCGCCTGTTGGACCGACCCAATGGCGGACAACGCGTCCACCGGCAGTCCCGCGTCTCCAGGCCGCGCGAGCAGACGCTCGATGGCGTCGCGGTCCCGGCGCAACTGATCGCGCTCAACCTGTAGCTCGAAGAAGCTGGTGCGGACGGGGTCGCGCGCTTCGGCGCCAGCGCCCCGCCCCGCCGGCTGATCGGTCGGCAGCGTGATCGTGCGCGTGCGGAACGTCTGGAGCGCAGTCTCGGCATCGTCGAGATTGCGCTGGGCAGTCGTCAGCTGATCCTCGAGGATCTTGGTCAACTCGGTGAGCTTCTCGCGCTTCAGCTGCGCCGCCACCTGCACATAGCGCTGGGTCACCGCGTTCAAGATGGCGGAGATCTGGCGCGGGTTCGTGCCCCGTAGCTCCACCGCCAGGAAGTTGCCGTTCAGATCCATCCGGACATCCAACTGCTCGCCGAGCCGCAGCGCGGCGTCGCGCGGCGGCACCACGGAGAAATCGACCGTCCGGTCGGCCGCGAAGCTGCCCGCCGCAGGTGCCCAGCGGAATCCCAGGCGGCTCCCCACCGAGTCGCCGACCGTTCCCCGCTCCAGCTCGATGCCGTCGGCGGAGGAGAGCGTGTACTCCCGACCGGTTGAGCTGACGCTCAGCCGATAGTCGCCCGGCCGGAAGGCGTCGGTCGCCCCGAACCCCGCGAAGCCCGCCCTGTCGGCGAGCGACTTGACTTCCAGGTACAGGCGTAGATCCCGCACCACCTGGTCGAGCACGATGTACGAGCGGAGCAGCTCAACCCAGGCATTGGCATCGAGCAGGGCCCCCTGCCGGATCGGCCCCCGCGTATCCGTGGCGCCTCCCCCCCCTCCGCGGGTCGGGACGTCGACCCAGACGTTCGCCTGCGCCACGTACACCGGGCGCAGCAGGTGCGTCGCCGCTACCGCGACCCCGAGGCCCACCGCCACCATCAGGATCACGACCCACTTGAAGCGCCACAGCGCGCTTGCGACGCGCCGCCAGTCGGGCCCCGTCGCTTCGTCCGTGACGGCAGGCATTCGGGAACGCAGCACCACCGGAGCAGACGCTTCCGGGAGGCGCATCGCCGGCAGGTGCTTCGATGTCATGCCCATCCTCACAGCAAGTCCGATACCGCGCACCCGCCGTCTGGCGTCGCTGCGCATGTCGCAAATCGGTGCACGCAGCACGCCGCCGGATGCAGGTTGGGGCAAGACCGAACCCGCTCGAGGCCCGGCCGAGCGCCACCAGTGGTGGTATTTCCTCGTCATTCCGGCCCTGCTGCAAGAGTGCGACAGTGTGGCCCGATCCCTGCATAAGGCGGCCGCGGGAGGCAATCGCCAATGTCGACACCGCTTGCATCGAATAACGCCGGGAACGGCGCCGACCCGAGCAACGTGAACGCGCTGTTGTCGATCGGGCCGGAGGCCAAGGCCCGCATCCGCACGCTGGTCGTGGACGACGAGCACACGCTGCGCGAGAGCTGCGCCAGCGTGCTCCGCCTGGAGGGTTACGACATCACGGTGTCCGGCCGGGGCCAGGAAGCCCTGGACGTGCTCAAGCGCCGGCCGTTCGACATCGCGCTCGTGGACCTGTACATGTCGCAGGTCGACGGGCTCGCCCTGCTGCGCGCCGCGCTGGCGACGAACCCGGAAACGATCGTGATCGTGATGACGGGGAACCCTAGCGTCGAGTCGAGCGTCGAGGCGCTGCGCCAAGGCGCCTGGGACTACCTGCCGAAGCCTTTTTCGGCGCAGCACCTCCAGATCACGATGGGGCGCGCAGCCCATACGGTCCTGGTCGGTTTGGAGACTCGCGACCAGCAAGAGCTCGAGCGGGAGCAGGCCCCGACCGACAAGGCCACGCTGCTCGGGACGTCCGCGGCGTTCCACAAGGCGATCGAGCTGGCGCGCCGCGTCGCCCCGACCGACGCCTCGGTGTTCATCACCGGGGAGAGCGGCTCGGGCAAGGAGCTCATCGCCCAGTTCATCCACCTGCACAGCCGCCGTTCCAGCCGGCCCTTCGTCGCGGTCAACTGCGCCGCGCTCCCCGAGCCGCTGCTCGAATCCGAGATGTTCGGCCACCGCAAGGGCGCCTTCACCGGCGCCGTGCGCGACAAGCCCGGTCTGCTCGAGACGGCGAACGGCGGGACCCTTTTCCTGGACGAGCTGGTCGAGATGTCCAAGCCGATTCAAGCCAAGCTGCTGCGCGTCATCCAGGACGGCGTCGTGCGCCGCGTGGGCAGTGAGACCACCGACGCCGTGGTGAACGTGCGGTTCATTGCCGCGACGAACGGCGATCCCGAGGCCGCCGTGCAGGGAGGGGCCATGCGGGAGGACCTCTACTACCGGCTCCGCGTGGTGCCGATTCACGTGCCCCCCCTCCGCGAACGGCCGGAGGACATCCCGTTGCTCGCCGAGTACTTCCTGTCGACGTATTGGGTGCGGCACCGCAAGAAAGGGGAGACGTTCCCCAAGCTGTCGGACGGGGCGATCCGGACGCTGTGCACCCACCCATGGCGGGGCAACGTGCGCGAGCTACAGAACGTGATCGAGCACGTGGCGGTGCTGACCGAGCCGGGGGCGGTCATCCGTCCCGAGGATCTCCCGCTCAGCGCCGAAGCGCGCCCGGCCGTCACCACAAACGCGGCATCGCTCATCTCGACCCTGCTCGAGGAGAGCTATCACGTCGCCCGCGAGCGCGTGATCGCGCAATTCGAAATGCAGTACCTGACGTGGCTCCTGAGCCGGGCGGGCGGAAACATGTCGAAGGCCGCCCGGATCGCCGGCGTCGACCGCACGACCCTATACCGCCTGATGGAGCGGCATGGCTTGCAGCGAAGCCCCAACGCCGCATGGGTCGTGGAGCGCGAGAGCGTCGAAGAGGCCGAGCCGGCCTCGCAGACGGCGGCATGACCATGAACTCGAACGCCTGCTTCGCAGGACAGAACGCCCAGGAGCTGGTCGTCGAGATGGCGCACGACCTGCGCTCGCCGCTCACCTCGATCATGTTCCTCGCCGAGGCGATGCAGCTCGGCCAAAGCGGCCCCATCAACGACACGCAGCGCCGGCAGCTGGGCCTGATCCGCAGCGCGGCGCTGTGCCTGTGCGCGGCGGCGAGCGACGTGTTGGAGCTGTCGCGCGGCGGTGAAAGCCTCACCGACCGGGAGCCCGCGCCGTTCTCGATCTCCGACGTGTTCCGCTCGGTGCGTGACCTGGCGAGGCCTCTCGCCGAGGAAAAGGGGCTCGACTTGCGCTTCCTCGCGCCGGAGCTGGAGGAGCGCATCGGCCACTCCCGCGCCGTAGCGCGCATGCTGCTCAACCTGACCACGAACGCCCTGAAGTTCACCGAACGGGGATTCGTCGAGGTCGCCGCCCGCGAGATCAGCGATACGCGCGTCGAGTTCTCCGTGCGCGACACCGGTCCCGGCCTCGACGCCGAAGGGCTCGGGCAGCTGTACCAGCCGTTCCGGACGACGCCCACGCAGCGGCCGGATTTCTCGAGCTCGGGGCTCGGGCTCGCCATCTGCAACAAACTCGTCAGCGCGATGGGCTCGCGGCTCGATGTCACCACGCACCCAGACGGCGGGACGAAGTTCACGTTCCAGCTCGAGCTGCCCACCGTAGCCGCGTGCGTCGAGCCCTGACGCGCGACGTCGCACCCTCCCGACAAGCGCCGTAGCCGCGCCACGTAGCAGCCGCACCGCAGCAAGCTAACCGCTTGAGGATCCGGCGATTGCACTGAATTGGGGCGACCGGAAACGGCACGCGCCTTGCAAGCCAGTGGGGGCATGACGCTCCCATTTCCCCTTCCATTCACGCGGGCTCGCGCCGACTCGCCGCGCAGGCGCCGCGACGAGGGCCGGCGCCTGCTCAACGTCGTGATCGCGACGCTGGGCCTGGTGCTCACCCTGCCGCTGATGGTCGCGATCGCCGTGCTAATCAAGCTCACCTCGCGCGGTCCCGTGCTGTTCACGCAGCCGCGGGTCGGGCTCGATCGCCGCGCGCTCAGTCGGGCGGGCGGCAACACGCGGCGCCACTTCGACTACGGCGGCAGCCCATTCACCATGTACAAGTTCCGCACGATGCGGATGGACGACGGGACGTCACCGCAGGTCTGGGCGCAGCGCGACGATCCACGGGTGACCGCGGTCGGGCGCGTGTTGCGCAAATTGCGCCTGGACGAGCTGCCGCAGCTCTGGAACGTGCTGATGGGCGATATGAACGTCGTGGGGCCGCGCCCCGAGCAGCCCTCGATCTTCGTGTACCTGCGCGAGCAGATTCAGGGATACCAGCGGCGCCAGCGGGTACTGCCGGGAATCACCGGCTGGGCCCAGATCAACCGGTCCTACGACAGCAGCGTGGACGACGTCCGGGAGAAGCTCAACTACGACCTCGAGTACATCCGCCAGCGGTCAGCGCTCGAGGACTTGAAGATCATGCTGCTCACGCCCGCCGTGATGCTCGGCCGGCGGGGTGGCTGGTAGCATCCCCGCCCTCTCTCCGTCCCGGCGCGTCGGCTCCCACACCGCCGTCCCCCGCCTCCCCAACGCTCTGACCCAGGCGTGCAGCGCGGCGACGTTCCCGCTCACCGCGTAGGCGGGCAACGCCATCACCCGCGGCAGCGGTTTTGCGTCCGGCCACGCCCAGCCGAGCGCGGCAACGAGCGCCGCCACGCCACCGAGCGCGAGAGTCGCGCCGGCCCACCAGTGCTGCGGCGCGAGCCACGCTAGCGCAGCCGTCATGGGAAGCGCCATCCAAGGCACAACCCAGCGGCACAGCTTGTGGGACAGGAGCATCCACGCGAACAGGCCGTATCGGCCCGGGTTCAGCAGGGCCCGTTTGTACCACAGCGTGCTGAGGCCGCGCGCCATCGTGCGCACCTTGCGCCGATACTCGCGGCGCAGCGAGGCGCTGCGCGGCACGTAACACGTCGCTTCGCGTACCGAGACGGCGCGATAGCCACCTTCACGCGCCACGAGCGCGGCCCCGAAGTCACGACTCAGCTCATCCGGCATGAATCGCATGTGGAGATCGCTGCGAATCGCGTACAGGCATCCCGACGCACCCACGATCCCGTGCACCCTGGTCTCGAGGTCGCGCACCCACATCTCGTAGCCCACGTAGGCCTGCTCCCCCGGATTCGCGCGTTCGTCCACGTTGGTCACGCTCACGTCGCGCCCCGAGGCGACGCCAACCGATGGATCGGCGAACGCCGCCACCAGGTGCATCACCCCCCGTGGATGGACGCGGACGGAGGCGTCGGTGTTGACGATAATCTCGCCCTTCAAATAGGGCCGGGCTGCGTTCTCCGCCGCCGTCTTGCCGCGCCGCTCGGGCAAGCGCAACAGTTCGACGCCGCGTGCCGCGAAGCGGCCGACGATGTCATCCGTCTCGTCGGTGGAAGCGTCCGACACCACGAGGATTTGGCGCCGCCCGGCGGGATAGTCGAGCTCGAGGAGCCGCTCGAGGGTGCGGGCGATCACCGCCGCCTCGTTGTGGACGGGGATCGTGATGCTCACGCACGGCCACACTCCGGGTTCGCCTGTCGCCGCGCGTGACCGGGGAGACCCACGAAACAGGCTCAGCACCCTGAGGATCGCGGGATAGCCTAGATACGAGTACAGGCCGAGGCCCAGCGAGACGGCGAGCACGACGTAGGGCGTGGGCGTCATGGCGCGACGGCACCCGCAGCGGCCGAGGCAGCGGAGACGGCCCGGCTGACGAGCCGGTAGATCGCCACGTACCGCTCCAGCCAGGGGGGGGTTGTGAAATCCCGGTGCAGGCGCGCGCGCGCGCGTTCCGCCCGCTCGCGGCCAGCCGCGGGATCGCAATAGGCCGCGCGGATCGCCACGGCGAGCGCGAACGGGTCATCGGGGGCGACGAGCGCCGCTTCCGTCGTCGAGACGACGTCCGGAACCCCGCCCACCCGAGTCGCGACGATCGGGACGCCGGCCGCCATCGCCTCGAACAGCACGATCGGCGTTCCCTCGGTGCGGGAGCTCAACACGAAGACGTCGAAGGCGGCGAAGTGCCGCCCCGCGTCGGGCACCGTCCCGTGCCAGCGGACGAGCCGCTCGACGCCGAGGCGCCGCGCTCGGGCGGCGAGCGACCGCTGCTCCCGCCCGTTCCCCATCACGGAGACGGTGACGGGCAGGTCGGTCAGGTGGACGAGCGCGTCGAGGAGCAGGTCCGGCCCTTTCTCGGCGCTGAGGCGCCCCACCCAGCCGACGACGAATCCGTCCTCACGCAGGCCGAGGCCGCGCCGCGCCGCCGGGCGATCGAGTGGCGGCGCGGTCTCCTGCCACGCGTTCGGCACACAGTGAATCCGCTGGGGCGGGACATCGTCCCGGATCAGCTGTTCAACCAGCGGGCGCGAGACCGCCACCACCGCAGCGAACTTCCGGTAGGCGCGCCGTTGCAGCCGCTCGTAGAGTCTGTTTTTCCAGTCCCCGCCCGTGAAGCCGTGAACCGTGGTGACGGTCGGGATGCCCAGCCGCCGGGCCGCGGCTGCGTCCACGACGTCCGCGCGATAGCCGTGCGTGTGCACCACGGCGGGCCGCAGGCGGCCGCAGAGCTCGAGGATCGCGGCCCGCTCGCGCCAGTACCCTCGGCCGGCGAGGACAATCGCATGCGTGGTGACCCCGCCCGCTGCCAGCGTACCGAGGAGCGGATGACCCGCGTTGGCGCGGTCGAGCACCGCGGCCACATGAACCTCGG
>Ga0326597_10007503_pt1 | contig 14840 bp, 13 predicted proteins | sample RVTome_12_FD_203789 | JGI IMG/M metagenome (GOLD analysis project Ga0326597, IMG submission 203789) | Soil microbial communities from uranium-contaminated site in the Upper Colorado River Basin, Wyoming, United States - RVT100D185 | ecosystem: Environmental > Terrestrial > Soil > Contaminated >... | reverse complement strand
TGGCCCGGCACCGCCGCCTCGTCGTCGAGTGGCTGCCGGCCTACGCACCCGAGCTCAACCCCGTCGAGCCCGTGTGGAGTCACACCAAGTACGGCGACCTGGCGAACTTCACCCCGGACGGTCTCGCCGCCTTGGAGGGCGCCGTGGTCAGCTCTCTGGTGCATACCCGCTCGCAGCGGGCGCTCCTCGCCGCCTTCGTCCGAGCGGCTGGGTTGGAGCTGTAACGTGTACCATTACTTAGGCAAGCTTCAATAAACGCTGATTGGCGAGTAGGCGGGCTGCCCGATTGCTCCCTAATGATCAATCGCAAAGTACGCATACTCTTCATTAGCTCCATTCTTGATGGGATGGGAGGTTCGGAGAAGAATCTCTATGACCTGATTAGGCATCTGCCGCCCGAGACCTTTGAAACTCATGTGTTCGCACTTCGCGGGGGTCCTGTCCTGAATGCGATCCGCGCTGCGGGTGTCCATACGCAGGATTTGGCCCTTAGAAAGCTACTGAGCGCAAAGGGCCTCTCAACTGTAGCACGTATCATCCGGTTCATTCGCGCGGCCCACATTGATATCATTGTCACCTATCACGCTGATGCCGATTTTCTGGGCATCCTGGCCGGCCGATTCGCATGCGTTCCCGTAATTATTTCAAGCAAACGGGATATGGGGTATCCGGTTACCCCAATCCAGCGGAAGCTGTATCCACTCCTGAACCGTTCCGTTACCCGGGTTATCGCGGTCTCAGGCGCCGTTCGGGACGCGGTGGCCTCCCAGCAAGCGATCCCGTTATCAAAGATCTCGGTCATTCACAACGGGGTTGACCCTGCTCTCTATCCACCAGCGTCTATCCGGGGTTACCTCCACACCGAACTCCACTTGCCTCCTGGTCGCCCTCTTGTGGGGATGATCGCGTCCTTCCGTCCCGTGAAGAACCAAGAGGCCCTGGTGCGCGCCGCAGCCTTGCTACTAAAGCGAAAATGTGAGGCTGATTTTGTCTTCGTCGGAGACACAAGCACACAGTATTACTCTCATATCGCCTCGATAGTTCGCCACCTAGGGATTACCGAGCGCATTCACTGTCTCGGCGAGCGCATGGACATCCCTCAGATCCTCACATCCTTGGATATCTTTGTCCTTTGCTCGCAACATGAGGGTTTTTCTAATGCCCTCTTGGAAGGTATGGCTTCCTCTCTCCCTGTCATCGCTTCCAACTCCGGGGGGAACCCTGAGATTGTAAGCTCCTCCAATGGCATTCTAGTTCCCCCCGGAGATGTTCACGTACTCGCCCAGTCGATTTCACTCCTCCTCAGGGATCCAGCGAGACGGACCCAAATGGGGCACGCCGGCAGAACTCTCATCGAACATGAGTACACACTAACCGCGATGGCGGAAAGGTATCACAGGTTATTCTTCTCAGAACTGCTCACAACCTCTGCTCTGTGCCCAAGCAATTAGCCTTTCGCACCCATTCTATTCTTATGCCTAGTCGCCGCTTACACCTCGCATGCTCCGTCCTGAGCTAATGCCTTACCCGACAATGGAACCCGCTACCTTCCACACTTCTACGACGGCAAGTCGTGTTCCGTTGGTGAGCGTTATAACGGCCACTTACAATCGCGCGAATTACCTGCCGCTCACCGTCCAAAGCGTGTTGGCTCAGACGCATAAGCATTTTGAGTACTTCATAGTAGATGACGGTTCTACTGACGCTACAGCGGAGGTGCTAGCGCCGTACTTAGCAGACCCGCGCGTGCATTACATGACTGTGCCGCACCGAGGACAGAGCGTGGCCCGTAACGTTGGTCTCCATGCCTCCAAAGGAGAATTCGTCTGCTTCCTTGATTCTGACGATTTGTGGGAGCCAGATAAGCTCGAAAGGGAATTGGACACCTTCTGTGATCACCCAGAGGCGGATATCGTCTACGGTGAAGTCCGCTTTATTGACTCACAGGGGCGGGATTTGCACCAACGGAACCTACCATGGATGCAACGGAGATCGGGCTACATAACTGAGTACCTTCTTGACGAGAACTTCATTCCTTTCGTTGGCAGTATGATAAGGCGGCGATGCTTTGAAAAACTGGGCGGGCTTGACGAAACGCTGTCGCAATCAGACGATTACGAGCTATGGCTTCGATTTTCTACGCGATTCAGATTCTTACCCCATCCGGGAGTTGTTTCAAGTTACCGCGTGATGCACGATCAAATCTCCACAAATAAAGACGCTCGATTCAGAGCGATACACGCAATCCTCACGCGTTTTCTTAACCAGCACCCAAACATCGTCCCTAACAGTGTCAAGCGGGTGACTTGGTGCCGGTTTTACGTGAGGCGCGGGCGGTATCGGGCTCTTCTTGGCTTACGCATGCAGGCCGGCCGAGACTATCTTATCGCAATGCTTCACGACCCGCTGAACATCCGGCCATGGCGGGCACTTCTACGGCTGGTAATTCTTTGGCAATGATTACCTCTTATTGGGGTGGGTCATCTCGCCTTAAAGGGCTTCTCACCCGATTTTCACCCCTGCTCTCGCTGGCCTCCTGGCTGACAAGGAAGTCGCCGAAAATATTCATGTTTCACAGGTTCTGTCAAGAGTTCGGCGAGTCCCCTGACCGATTAGACGGCGGCACATTCGCGTGGCAACTCTCGATTCTCGCGACCGGCTGGACGGTCATGACCCTTCGTGAGTACTTGGCGCTCCGGCAGAAGGGCGCTTCGATCCCGCCCTATATAGTCGTGCTTACAGTCGATGATGGCTACGCTGACTTTTATCAGGTGGCGTATCCCATTCTCGAGAAGTATGGGATGAAGGCGACCGTATTCCCCGCCATCGACTTTCTTGAAGGAAAGAGTTACTGGTGGGATCGCCTGCATTTTATGCTCGCGAATACGCAGGTGGAGTTCGCCAGGATCACTCTATCGGGTCGTTCATGGGAAATGAATCTGACCACAATTCAAGGAAAAAGAAAGGCTTACGACGAACTAAATGATCTCTGCGTCTTCTTAGATGAGGCTAGTCGCGCGGCCATCCTCCAACAACTTTCCGAAGTCTTACAGGTGCAGCCTAGCATATCTTCCATGCCTGGGCATGCCCCCTTAACTTGGCGGCAACTCCAGCAACTAGTCGCACACGGGTACGAAATTGGCTCGCACAGTATAAGCCATCCTCGCCTCACAGCTATCACACGGACCTCCCTCAGGTGGGAGTTGCGCACGTCAAAACAGATACTCGAAGAACGTCTCGGCTGCCCGGTGGTTACCCTGGCCTATCCCAACGGGTTTCCTTCTGACGTGAACCTTGATGTCATGCAGGAGGCGGCCGCCGCTGGATATTTTGGAGCCGTGCTCGCCTACGGGATACCCTCCCCCTCTGACAACACTTTCCAGCTTGCCAGGATGGGAGCCTCGTCTGACCGGTCTGACTTTCTCTGGAAACTCTCTGGTCTTGAGAATCTCGGTGCACCCGTATCTCGTGCTATCCGGCGCCTCGTATTCAGATGTCGAGCCGTCTGGTCATCTGAACATTTCGGACGTACAATCTGATATCAGATAGCAGATTCGCCCATTCTTCTACGTTTCGCATCACATCTAACATTTATCCATCGCAACATCATCGGTCCAGATAGCGCGTCTATCACGCTCTCACAGGCTTGTTAAGGCCCCTTCAATGCTAGCCTATTTCCTCTATTTGACACTGCTAGTCAGCTACTTTCTTCATCTCACCTCACGTTTCCCCATACTCGCCCAGATTAGATTCGATCTTATTCTTACCGGCCTCGTCTTCCTTTTCACCCTCCTTGGCGGCAACAGTTCGGCTCCTAAGCTCCGACAGCCAAACCCGACGACCCGTCTGCTCTATATGATCGGGTATATTCTGCTCAGCATTCCATTCGTGTATTGGCCAGGCTCTGTTATTCGATACGGCCTCGAAGGACTGCTGAAGGTAATCATATTCTATTTCTTTACTGTTCTCTTACTGACCACGGAGCAAAGGCTTAAGACATTCACGCGAGTGTTTCTGTTGTGTCAGCTCTTCCGGATACTTGAGCCTACTTACTTGCACGTCACCCAAGGATACTGGGGGAGCAGCGCCCACACCCGCGGACTAGGCATTGAATTTTCGCTCGACCGGTTAAGTGGAGCCCCACACGACGTCATCAATCCGAACCAACTCGGTTGGCTCATAATCACTACCTCAATCTATCTCTACTTTCTCTACTGGGTCAAGCGTTCCATCGTCCCCAGACTCTGCGCGCTCGCATTGGTACTGGTGTGTCTTTATGCCCTTCTTCTGACTGGCTCCAGAAGTAGCCTACTGACCGTTTTCGTGACCATCGCGATAGCTGTTCATCTACGTTACAGGCGCGCAAGTAGGCTCTTGGTCGCAGCGGCCCTAGTTCTCTTAGTCACTGCTGTCGTTGCGAACCACCTAACCCCGGAGCTGACCGACCGGTATTTGTCTCTGTACGATAGGTCCCGGCCAGGGGGCTCTACGGCCCAAGGGAGGATAGACAGCTTGTACTCAGGGTTTGCTAATATTTTGTCCAACCCTATCTTTGGTCACGGTGTGGGTACAAGTCCGGAATTGTCTGGATATTTACGCGACGCAAAACCCCAACCCACCCACAACTTATACCTCGAAACTCTCGAAGAGGTAGGAATCGTTGGCCTGATTCTGTTTCTCCTTTACATTAGAGAAGTCATTCGCGCGATCCGTACCGCGGCAATTCATTGCCGGTCGTCCGACAGAAGGAATTCGTTCTTGGCCAATGTCATCACGGCAACACATACCTGGATTCTAATGCATCTTTTCTATAGTATTGCAATTTTTGGACTTAATAGCTGGGAGTGGTATTTTTTCGGCGGCCTTAGTACTGCGTGTTTGGCGTTAGCAGCCCGGGCCGGCTCAACCACGGCTGCCCCTCCGCAGCTCGTTCCAGCAGTCGGCCAAACTAGGTAGGTCGCCCCTTGACCCGACTCTATCAGCCGACGGGTTTCCGTTCGGAACACTCGCGCCAATCACAGACGTGCACTGTCTTGGCATCAAGACTCACATACTGGTGTTTCCTGCATTCATTCTGTGGTCACGTGCACGCTCAAGGAGCACTCCGTTAGACCCTGTCCTGCCCAACCCCACAATCCTTGAGAGTTCTCGACACTATTCCTGAGGATCGTTTTTCGTGCTGACCAGCGGTGCCAGAACACCAAAGATATCTGTGATAATTCCGGCCTTTAACAAAGACCGCTTTGTTGCAGAAACCATAGATACTGCCTTGGCTCAAACGTATCCCAATGTCGACATTACGGTTATCGACGATGGATCAACGGACTCTACACCCCACATTCTCAAGAGGTACAGCGGACGGCTAACTATCCTTGAGCACCTAGGTCGTGCAAACCGTGGTCAGTCTGCCGCCATAAACCTGGGCATTCGATCCACTCAGGGCGACTACCTTGCAATCCTTGACGCGGACGATCTGTGGGAGCCAACCAAGCTTGAACACCAAGTGCAATTTCTTGACAATCACCCTAACATCGGTTGTGTTTATGCAAACGCATACGTAATCGACACAGCAGGGAGGCGATTGTATACCTTGCTTCCGCCTAATCATGTCGAGAAGGGTCTACCAGAACATATGTTGGTTCATTGTCCGGTAGGCTGTCCCTCTGGCTACCTCGTTCGCCGCTCCGTGTATAATCGGGTTGGATACTATGACGAAACCCTTCGTTCTGCGCAAGATCATGATATGTTGGTTCGCTTAACGGAGGTTTCCAGGGTCGGATATATAAACGAGGTCCTTTGGTCCAAGAGAGAACATCCTGACTCTCTAAGTGCACGCCATGAAAAGAGAGGATGGATTCTTGGCTTCACCATTCTGGAAAAGGCATGTCGTAGATATCCGTATTCATTTCACACCAAAAGGCAGAGACTCGCTGTCCTTCATTACCGGCTGGGTCAATGCTTACTCAGGGAGAAAAGATATCTGCAGGCTGGACGTGACTTCATACTTGCTGGACTATATGATCCCAGCCGAGCCCTGCGAACGCTTCTGAAGAGAGAGAAACCCGCCTGAAACTGAATCGGAAGAGACCAAAGTGGGACTCGTGTCTCTCATATCTGGAACTACGCTTTACAAGGCTCCTATATCCTTGGACGTCTACCGATCACTGTGTGAGATAGCAGATGTTAGCCCACACTACCATCCCGACTTTCTCGAGTATTATTCATCACAGCTTGGAATTCGCCCAAAGATAATCGGCTGCTTTCACAAGACGGGCGAAATCTTTGCCGCCTACCCCGTATTGTACTCTTCCATCTTTCCGAACCCCCTCCACAAGCGACTCTTACCCAAGAGGATGCGACTCCTTGGAGATATTGGTCAGCCCGAAATCCTCATCCCCATTCTCTCCGGGTCGCCACCTTTCCACCTCAACTGCTTTTCTCCCGTAACCAGTCCCCTACACCGGGGTAACGTTCGGAGCTTTAGAAACATATCCCTCAGGAAGATTTCAATTGCAAAGTCCCTCAGTGGTCAGAGGAGTCAAAAAGTTGAGAAGTCCCTTGCGACCGAAAATGGCACGCTTCTTTTTGCCCCAGATCTCCATCCTCATGATTTTGCGGACATATATACCAGCCTTCATGCAGCAAGGTGGGGATTATCTGCTGATGACCTAACCCACGTCACCCAACAAATCGTTTCTCTCTACAAGTACGTCCAAGGGGGAGTGCTGCTCTTCAACGGAGAACCCGTCGCGGCGCTATTAGCCTTCGCTGTATCGTGTAAGAGTATTCTCTACTTCGACTTCGTCAACAGCGGGGTCAAATTGAAAAAGACCTCCCGCGCCTCAGCCGGCACGATTCTCCTCCTCAAGTGTATCTCCAGGGCTCAAGAGCTGGCAGGCTCGGAGGGAAAGGTCTTGCGCTTCTCGCTCGGATATGAATACGGAGATGAATCCTATAAGCGACAATGGGGTGTGGCGGAGGACACCTTCCTTGCCTACTGACATTTCGACCCTCCTTGCCTTGTCAGCGTGGTCCATAACACATCTAGAGGCGACTCGGACAATCCCTTTTGCCCGATCCAGCTTGCCAAAGGATTACGCCTCCTCTCGACGCTTCCCCGCGGATCTTTCATAACATCTCGAGAGTCGTTTCGAAGGATGAGTGAATCTCCCATTCACATATCGCCGTATCCTTCCGCGAAAGACTTCGCCGTCACATTCGTGGATGATACGGACTACGCAACCGTCCAGAATACGCAGCCGGTGTATGAGTTCGTTCATCACCTCGGCTTTGCTGGCACAAAGACCGTTTGGCCTCTGGCTCAACAGCGCAGTTCTGCTTTTCGACGGGAGCTTGAGCGCCCGATTTTCGACGGAGAAGCAGGGGGGTCTTCCCTCGAAGATTCTCAGTACCTCTCCTACGTTTTGGGCCTCAAAGACAAGGGCTTCGAGATCGCCCTCCACGGAGTTGCCGGTGGTAACTCCTATCGCGCAGAAATCCTCTCCGGGTTGGATCGCTTTCGAACACTTTTTGGTCAGGATCCTAACATTAATGTCTTCCACGCGAGAAATATTGACAATCTTTATTGTGGCGCCCACAAATTGGACATCGCGTTATTTCGCATCCTCGAGCGCCTCCTCCATCGCAGCGATTACCAGGGCCATATCAAGGACAGTCCTTACTTCTGGGGCGATTTCTTACGGAGCCGGATCAAGTACGTACGACTTCCTTTTCATACGATTCCATTCCCCAACACTCTAAAGTTTAACCCCACCATGCCTTTCCACGATCCTAGGCGTCCATTCGTGAGCTACTGGTTTGCGAGTTCAGATGGTTCCGATTGTGCTCGTTTCGTAAAGCTTCTCCGTGAAGAGAACGGTCTTCGTCTCAAACGTGAGCGTGGAGCATGCATTGTGTATACTCATTTTGCCAAAGGCTTCTTAGAGAAGACTCCACATGGCTGGAGTCTCAATCCGGCATTTGCGGTCACGATGGAACGATTAGCCGATTTCAAGACGGTGTGGTGTCCTACCGCATCAGAGTTGTTGGATAGACTGCTCGCCACGAGGCACCTTTCCATAGATCAGCAGGGATATGAAGTGAAAATTTCCAACCGGAGCGACGCCGATTTGACTGATGTTACCTTTTATGTACCGTCCGGCGTCACTTGGAGGGATGAAATAGGAACAAGATACCACGCTGGAGACTCCGGGATCATCACAGTTCCAATGATTCCCGCACGACGAGCGGTGCATTTTACCAGTTCGGTGAAACAGAACTTCCTAGCCCCCAGGAAATCCCCATTTGGACTACCACGTTGGGAAAGATCTCGGATAGAGATCATTAACTATTATGGACAGATTAGGGACTACTTGTGATCATCCCCACTAATGTTTTCAGGAACCTCCAAGTTCAAGGATGCATATGGGGTGAGCACAGGCTTTTTCTCAGGTCGCGTTAGCCAGCTTAGACCATTCCGCCACTGAGGATCATTCTTCGTTCCATGCCTCATACACCTTCTTCTGCCCAACGCTGACTTTCAACCCGGACACCCGAATGGGTCCACGCACTCATGAGAGCACGAGTAATTGACATCCTTTACAGAATCTCCACAATCCAACCCGAGTTAGTAAACCGTGCGCTTGGGCTCATTTATCCGCTTCATCCACGTCGCATCCGTGATATCCCTGGTTTGTGGTCCATGATGATTAGACACTACCTCGGCGGCCGCACGCCGTCAGCCCAATTCCCCCCAGTGGACCGGGCTATGAACCGTCCAGATGGTCTCATAGCTATAGGGGGCCCCTTGACAACTGAACGACTCATGGCCGCCTATCGGAATGGGATCTATCCCTGGTGCCACATCAGTCCCATGAAATGGTGGGCCCCCTCGGAGCGCATGGTACTATTCCCAGAGGACGCCCACATATCGAAAAGCTTGCGAAAAACGTTACGTAACGGTCCCTTCCGTGTTACCTTCGACTCTGCATTCGGTCAAGTAATCCGAGCTTGTGCCTTACCACGTCCTGGAAAGCTCCCTCTCACTTGGATCACACCCCAGATCATCGAGCAATACACCCGCCTCCATTCAGAGGGATATGCGCATTCTGTCGAAGTATGGAACGAGAACGGCACTCTGGTTGGCGGCGAGTATGGAGTGGCCATCGGCGGGGTGTTTTTTGCAGAATCGGCGTTCTCGTTCCAGAGGGAGGCCTCTAAAGTAGCTTTCGTCACATTAGTTTCCCATCTTCACAACTGGGATTTCAAGCTTTATGATTACAAGCGGTATAGTGTCCATAGCGCAAGCCAGGGTGGTCGTCTGATCAAGCGTGCTGAGTTTATGGATCACCTCTCCAGGCTCCGTGATCAATCCCACCCGCCTTCCCCATGGGTAGTCGATGATGCACTGGACGTGGCTTCCTGGAAACCAGCTTCAGCAATTGCCAAAGACAAGGGCCACGCAAGAGTTGAGGCAAGCATCCATCTTTCTTTACCTAGCCGTTAACCCGAACCTTCTGAGAATAGACTCCAATTATCATGTGTGGAATCGCCGGAATAGTTAACGTTGACTCAGATCATGCCGTGGATTACGGATTGTTGGAACAGATGTGTTCTGCCATACGGCATCGCGGGCCAGACGATTTAGGCATCTGGGTCAATGGGTCGGTAGGCATTGGAATGACACGCCTGAGCGTCATCGACGTATCCGCCGGCCATCAGCCCATGCACAACGAGGACAAGACTCTCTGGATTGTGTTCAACGGAGAAATCTACAACTACCGCGAACTTCGGGAAGGTTTGATCACACGCGGTCATCGGTTCTTGACCAATACAGATACCGAGGTGATCCTGCATCTCTATGAAGACCATAAGGAAGATTGCGTCCAACATCTACGCGGGATGTTCGCCTTCGCAATCTGGAACATCAAGGACCAGGAACTCTTTATTGCTCGAGACCGACTCGGAATTAAACCTCTCTATTACTTCTTCGACGGAAAGCGTTTTGTCTTTGGTTCCGAGGCCAAGGCTGTTCTCCAATGCCCGGACATCCCTCGCGAGCCATACGCTCCGGCGCTAGTGAACTATTTCTTCTACGGCTACGTTCCCGACCCTCAAACGAGTTTCTCCGGCCTCTCAAAGCTTCCCGCCGCGCACTATCTTACCTACCGCGCGGGGAAGGTGCTCACACGTCGGTACTGGGACGTTCAATACAATTCTGACACCGTCCATTCCGAGGAGTACTATATTGAACGCCTGATCGAGATTCTCGATGAATCGGTTCGGATTCACCTTGTGAGCGATGTTCCCCTCGGGGCCTTCTTGAGCGGTGGGATTGACTCGGGACTTGTCGTGGCCCTGATGTCCCGGCATGTCACCGAGCCGGTGAAGACGTTTTCCATAGGATTCGCGGAACAGGCCTATGACGAACTTCCATACGCGCGGAAAGTCGCGCAGCGCTATCAGACCGATCACCATGAAGAGATCGTGAATCCTGACGCCGAGTCGCTAATAAAGGATCTTGTCCGCCAATTTGACGAACCATTCGCCGATTCCTCCGCTATACCAACCTATTACGTCTCTCGTCTCGCCCGGAAGCACGTGAAAGTGGCATTGAGCGGTGATGGAGGCGATGAACTCTTCGGTGGGTATACTCATTACCTCGACGGGGCCGTCGTCCGATACAGTCGCTGGATACCCAAGCCCGTTCGACAACATCTTCTCTTCCCGCTCAGCAAGAGATTGCCCGATATGTTCCCCGGGGCCAATACCCTGCGCCATATCTCCTGTTCTGAGGAACAACGGATCGTCCGCAAGTATACGCGTCACCTCTCCACGTTTCACGAACAGATATTCAGTCCAGAGCTAACGGAAAGAATAACCACCACAGACCCATCTCCCCTCATTCATGACCTCCTTCGTACGACACAGGGCAAGCACCAGTTGACCCGACTTCAGCACATTGACCTGAACACCTACCTTCCCGGGGACATTCTCACCAAAGTTGACCGGACCAGCATGTTGGTCTCACTGGAGGCCAGAGTGCCAATTCTGGACCACCGTGTGGCCGAATTCGCTGGCACTATCCCACCTGCACTTCAAATGCGTGGTCTCACAACCAAGTATCTTTTAAGAAAGGTGGCAGAACGCTTCCTTCCTAAGGAGTTAATAGATCGCCCAAAGCACGGCTTTGCGCTACCGATACAACATTGGACCAAGCGCGAGTGGCATGACCTCTCCCATGAACTCATCTTGGGTCAACGAGCCCTCGCGCGAGGGAATTATAACGTTGACTTTCTGCGCCGAATCTACTTGGAGCATACATGGGGTCGCAGGAATCATGCTCATACCTTGTGGACTCTCATGATGTTGGAATTGTGGTACAGAGAGAAAATCGATTAGGAGGGTTTATTGTAGTCGTTAGTCACGATACTCTCCGACACTCCTTGCCTGTCAATCCCGACTCCTTTATGCGCAAATACCGTGTGCTCGCACTTATGTCTCCGCGATTAATCACCGAGATGAATCGGCTGTCGGTTCCTATCAGCGTTGACCCTTATGCCATCGACCGGCAAACCCGCTTACGCCACTTTAAGAGCTCATGTACGCTACTGCTGCTTTTGAGGAAATATGATGGCCTCCTTGTATTCAATGCTGGCGTTGACGTAACCCTGATAGCATTTCTCGCCCGTGTGCTCTGGCGGCATCGCGTTTCAATTTTCTTTTATGATACCAACCTACAAGCTCCGCGTAATATCCGTACAAGAATCAAATGCCTCATAAAGGCCTTTTTATTTAGCGGGGTTGACAAGTTCCTCTGCATGCAGAAAGATACCGGCGGCTATGAGAGCTTCTACAAGATACCAAGAGGGAAATTTGTCTATATTCCTTTCAAGGCAAACAATGTCAACATCCTGGATAAATTCGTTGTCACCGACGGCCCCTATGTCTTGGCCGCTGGAGCGAGTCGTCGTGACTACCGAACGTTTATTCACGCGATCGAGATTCTGGGCCACCCGACTATTATTGTGCTTCCAGAGGCTAGCATAGCCCAGTTCCACAATACTGACATGGACGGCCGGAATCTCCCACAAAATGTCACCGTGGTAAGGCATAACTTTGAGGTCAACTCCTGGAATACCTTCTTAGCGAATGCCCGCGTGGTGGTTGTGCCAATACAACAAGACGCGATACAGCCAGCGGGGATAAGTGTTTATCTTGAGGCTATGGCGCTTGGAAAGCCTGTAGTAATAACAGATGGTCCGTCAACGCGCGATATCTTAACAGGGGAAGAGGCGGAAATCGTTCCAGCCGCTGATCCGGGCGCGCTTGCCAAAGCTATAAGCAGATTGTGGGATAACGAGGGCTATCGGAAATTGATCGGCGGACGAGGGAGAGAGTACGCGTTATCGCTGGGTGGGGAGCGCAGGCTTCTTGAGGACATTCTTAAAGTCATGGTGGGTTTCCTCAAGGCTCGGAACTCGGGATTCGTGGCCTGCCCTACCTGAATGCATCGGCAACACTAGCGACTGCACATTCATAGGCTTACTAAGTAAAATCTATTTTGCGCAAGACTTCGAGACATCCTATCTTCCCCAGAGCCTCGTCCATCCTTTCCGGGATCGCACAATGACCGAGCCACCTCACAAGCCCTATTCCGTTTGTCGCCACACGCGTACGGCGCGTCCCAGAGGCTCTGGATGACGGACGCTGTGCCCTGATGGTAAACCCTGCAGATCAACTTGGGCTCACGGAGGCGATTGTTCGCCTATATTGTGCACCTGCCTTGAGGACACAACTTGGCATGGCCGCGGCGCCCCGTCGTCGGAGTGAATTCCCTCCTGAGAGAATGGAGCTCGGATATCGTGCTCTCTACGAACGGCTCTGGAAAGCCTAATCACAAGATCGTTGGCCTGCGTAAGCTACATAACTACATTGCAGCCGTAGCAAATCTCGGCTTCGTGCCGTCTATCCTCTATAAGTTACAGCAGCTGCGCAATACAATTGTACATACGAACCAGCCCTTCTTCCTGTATAGCAAATACGCTCGATACCCGCTGATGTGCAGACCGCATACTAGTGATATCAACGTATTTGATCAAGTGTTTGTAGCTCGCGAATATAGATGTCTGGACGATCTGCGCGATGCAAGCCTGATCGTGGACTGTGGGGCAAATGTTGGTTTCTCGTCCGCGTATTTTTTGACCCGATTCCCGAAGGCTCACGTAATAGCCGTTGAACCGGATCACGAAAACTTTGCGATTCTGAAGGCCAACTTAGCCCCCTATGAAGGCAGATACCGCGCCATCCGCTCCGCCGTATGGTCAGAACCAGTTGGCCTTGTATTTTCAGAAAGAGCATTTGGTGACGGAAGAGAATGGGCGCGTACAGTGATGAAGATTCGAGACGGTGAACACCCGGCAATGGTTGCCACAGATATTGGAACCCTGCTAAAGGATTCGGGCGTCGATCGTATTTCTATCCTTAAGATTGACATAGAAGGAGCGGAAGCGGTGGTTTTCTCTTCCCACTATGAGCATTGGATCGAACGAGTCGATACTCTTGTTATTGAGTTACACGGAGACGAATGTCGCTCTATGTTTGGAAAAGCAATATCAACCCAGAAATTCAATGTGTCTCAATCGCACGAATTGACTGTCTGTAGGCGGTTGCCCCACGCCTCGCTCAATCCAATCGCCCCGTCGGCAAGATGTGGGTAGACCCTATCAGGGGTCGGAAAAAGTCAAGTTTTCCCCCTTCCCAATCCACGCTCATCGAGGAGATATTCAATCCGGAACTGCTGCGGCAAGTCTTTTCCACGGACCCTTCCCCTGTTTTGCTTGAGCATCTCCGGCTAGTCCGCGAGAAGGACCCCGTAGCCCGTCTACAGTATCTCGACATCAAGAACTACTTGCCTGGAGATATTCTCACCAAGGTCGATCGCGTTACCATGGCAGTTTCCCTGGAGGCCAGAGTGCCACTCCTCGACCATCATGTAGTGGAATTCGCCAGTTCCATCCCTCCAGAGTTTCATGTTAAGGGGAGGACTACCAAGTATCTCCTCAAGAAGGTAGCCGAGCGCCTCCTCCCGAAAGATGTCGTTCATCGCCCAAAGTATGGATTCGCCATCCCCATAGGCGAATGGATCAGGCACCAATGGTTCGATATGAGCCACGAACTCATCTTGGGAAAACGCGCTCGCGCGCGAGGGAACTTCAACTCCGCCTTTCTCCAACACGTATTCCTCGAGCACCGTCTAGGTCGCCGAGACCATGGCTCAACGCTGTGGACATTGATGATACTGGAACGTTGGTTCAGGGAAATCATCGATCACTAATGGATCCCTTGCGGCAAGGCGACTCATCCACTGGATTTCGTGCAGCACTCCAACCTCGTAGTTGCCCCGCCGCACTTCCCCTTCGTTAGTAACTACTCCTCCGCAGCCGGTTTCCGATAAGAGTCAGTTCATGACACAGCACACCAGAACCCCCGCCGCAGCGAGAGACAAATACAATATCCTTGTCGTAGTGCGCTGGCCGGTGGGAGGGATCCGAACCTGGATATCCTACGTGTACAGACACCTCGACCCTTCTCGATATCACTTCAATCTTCTGCTTCCTGAATATGGAGAACACACAGGTTTGGTAGGCGATCTCTCATCGCTAAACCCATCCTATTTTACCCTACCCCCGAGGCACAAGCCTCTCGATTTCCTCAAGCAACTGGTGCTGATTTTACGTTCGCAGAAAATTGATCTGATTCATTCACATGGTTTGACCGCTTCCATGTATTCGGTCCTCCCTGCCTTCCTGACAAAGATCCCGCATATCATGACTCTCCAT
>Ga0326597_10007502_pt1 | contig 14842 bp, 10 predicted proteins | sample RVTome_12_FD_203789 | JGI IMG/M metagenome (GOLD analysis project Ga0326597, IMG submission 203789) | Soil microbial communities from uranium-contaminated site in the Upper Colorado River Basin, Wyoming, United States - RVT100D185 | ecosystem: Environmental > Terrestrial > Soil > Contaminated >... | reverse complement strand
GGCAGACGCACCCGAACAGAACCTGCGGTTATTCCAGCATCTGCAGGAAGGTACGTCGAAACCGGGCTACGTGCAGTGGTTCGGTCAGGAGAAGACGGTCGACGAGTTCCTCAAAGCGATGCGGGAAGAGCAGCGCCTGATCTACGAGTTCGACGTCAAGAAGACGTACGGGCTGCACTAAGCAAGGGCCACCGTGTCGCCGATGCGAATGGCGCCGCCTTGCTCCACCATTGCGTAAACGCCAACGTTGGCCGTGTTGTGCTGTGCCGCGGTCTTGAGGACGGCGGGGTCATACGGGAGGTCGTCCTGGGGCTGCGTTGTGACCACGCACCGAATTGTCGGCATGATGACTTTGATTCGCACAGCGTCGCCGATGGTGAGGATCTTGCCACCGGCCCAGTCGTTTTCAGTGAATCCGCTGACGCCGTCGGGGGTCTGCACGATGATGTTCGGGCGAAAGCGGCGCGGCTCGAAACGGACACCGGGGCTTGCCTCTCGCAGGGCGGCCAGGGTCGCGGTGGTCAGCAGGTGCAGCGAGCCGAGGTCAAAGAAGCCGTTCGGGACGGGCAACTGCAGGAGCGGCCCGTCGTCATCGTCCGGAACCTGGCCCAGCGGCGGGGATTCCAGGACGAGACCGGCAGGCTTCTCGGAGATCAGGGTGACGTCGCGACCGACCATGCGGGACAGCCGGAGGTTTACCTCGGAGTCGTCGGACATGATGCGCTCGCCGTCGGGGAGAGTGATCTGTGCCGGCGGCTGGTGGTGGGCGTCCGGCTCCGTGAGGTAGCGGGAGCGGGACTGGAAGAGGCCGGCCCACTTGCGAGGCAGTTTCGGCGTACCGATCTTGCCCTCACCGTCAATGAGAGCGTAGGCGCGGTCGCCGGCGAGCCCTCCGCCCGTCACCACGGAGGCGTTGAGTTGTTCGCCCTGCATGCCTTTGACGGGGTAACGGGCGAGGGCGGCGACGGTGCCGAGATGAGTCATGGAGAGGATTATACCGGTGCGCAGGCTGTACAGACGACCCCGCCGGAGCTTGTCAGGGCGACAGCGGGCAAACGGCGGAATCGGGCCCGCCTTCTTCCTGTCCCGTGGCGCGTTGGAAATCGCGAAGTGTGGCGTAATTTTCACCGTCCCAGCCGGCGAAGCGATCGGTTGATTTCGTTCGGAGGAAGTCTTCCTGTAAATCCATGTCGCGAATGTCGCCGATTCCGATGGTGACGCCGGTGACGTCGATGCAGTTGCGCCGGCTCACGATGGGAGAGGTGCCGGCGTTTGACTGCAGCAGGCCATCGCCGTGGGTGTCGCAGATGTTTTCAGTGAGGTAGATCGTGCCTTCGCCCTCATAGCCGAGCTTGAAGCACGAGCGGTTGTCATAGATGCCCTCTTCAAGGTCGCGGATGGCGTTGCGCTCGATATACAGCGGCCCGACGAGCGTCGGGGCGAAGGCGATACCGCTCGCACAACCGGAGACCTCGTTGTCGACAACCCGCACGTCCTCGTTGCCACCTTCGACCTGGATACCGTCATCGAGGCATTCGGAGATGCGGTTGCCCTGGATCAGGGTGTCGCGGTCGAAGGTGCCGTGCTCATCTCCTTCGGTCTCGCCGCCGATACCGTCCCAGCCCCCACGGATGGTGTTCCCGGTGATCGTGTGGCCACCGCCGCTGGGCACCTCCGAGTTACTCTTGAACCAGATGCCGTTGGCCCGGCCGCGCTGGTCACCCTCGCCGCGGTAGGTGATGGTGTTGTCACGAAGGGTCATGCAGCAACCGGCGTGCCAGGCGGCGATTCCGGCGTTCGCGGGTACGTCGGAGTCGGTGCAGTTAAATCCGGTGATGGTGAGGCCCTCGAGAGTGATGCGCTCGGGGATCGGCTTATCGGGTGGGCCGAGCCCGATGAGGACACCGGCTTCGGTGGTGTTCCGAATCTCCAGGCCCCTCACCACGATATCTGCCCCCACAGGGATCCAGATGCCGTTCTTACGCTCGCACTCGGCGTCGATGACGGCGGGGCCGTCGCCTTCTGCCTCGATGGTGAGTGCTTGGCTGAGCTCAACCTTCTCAGGATACGTGCCTGCGCGCACGATGATTGTTGCCCCCTCGGGGGCGCGGGCCACGGCGTCGCCGATCTTCGCGTATGCCTGGCCCGGGCCAACGACGAGCACCGGGCCCTCGAACACGCGCGAGTGACTGGATTCAGGCGAGCCCGAGCTTCGCACGACGCCACCGCCATCGCCGCAAGCCACCGCGAGAACGCAGAGAATCACCACGAGCGAAGTCGCGTTGAAGCGAGGGCGGGACGACGGTCTGTCCAAGGGCATGTCTGAACTAGTAACAACGCGAGTCACTGGGTGGTTTCGCATAGTGGACAAGTTTGCGATGAGATTCGGAGTGTTCTTGCTGTCACAGGCACCAGAAGGGGTGCTGACGGCGGAGGCTGCCCTGCGCCGCGAAATCGGGCAGGCGCAGTTCGCCGAGGAGCTCGGTTTCGATTCCGTCTGGGTGGCGGAACACCACGGGTCGTCGTACTGCGTCGTACCCGACACGCTGACGTACGCCTCGCACCTGGCCGCGGTCACGTCGCGGGTGAGAATTGGACTCGGCGTGAGCGTGCTGCCGTTGCGCAATCCATTGGAGTTTGCCGAGCGAGCAGTTCTCGTCGATCTGCTGAGCGGCGGGCGACTGGATATCGGAGTCGGGCGCGGGTATTCGAAGACGGAATTTGAGACGTACGGCCAGGCGCTGGAAGACCGGCGCGATCGCTTCGAAGAGGCGCTTGAAGTCGTGATTCGCGCGTGGACTGAAGACGGCTTCGACCACGAGGGCCACTTCTGGAGGTTTCGCAACGTGAGCATCCATCCGAAGCCGCTGCAAGAGCCGCACCCGCCGCTGTACATTGCGACTGCGGGGACGCCGGATACAGTGGCCTCAATCGCGCGGCGGGGACTGCCCATGCTGCATGGCGACGAGTTCGTAACGCCGAACAAGATGGCAGCTCGGTTCCGCGATTATGCGCAGCTAATGCTTGCAACGGGGCACACAGCGGCGTCAGCGATGTCGAACGTGTCTCAGTCGTGGGTGGCACAGAAGGTGTACCTGGCGGCAACGACTCGCGAGGCCAAGGAGTACGTGAAGCCGTTCCTGGAATGGCGATTCCAGAGCTTCGCGGGGCTGCTGCCTTCGATGAGGGCGCCATCGTTCGAAGCGAAGTTGAGGCGGCGAGTGCCCGCGCTGAAGGCGGTACTGAACTCGACCGGCACCAAGACAACCGCCGAGATGACCGGTGACGACCTCGTCAAGTTCGACATCTTTGGGACACCGGACGACTGCATCGAGCGACTTCAAGAGTTCGCGGCGGCCGGGGTGCGGAACGTCATTTGCTCCTTCAGTTACGGCGGGATGCCAGACGAGAAGGTGCGAGAAACAATGCGGCTGTTCGCCAGAGAGGTTGTGCCCGCCCTTGCGCGCAGCACCATCGCAGCGTAGGACCGACGGCTCCCGGAACGGGCACTCGCCGCGCGAGGCCGCGCCACGTCGCGTCCTGGTGACCGGTGCGGCGGGTGCACCCGCGCTGAACTTCGTACGGTCGCTGCGGATGGCGCCGGAACGGTTCCACCTGATCGGCGCGGACTGCAATCGCTACCAACTACTGACCGCCGAGACCGACGAACGGCACCTCGTCCCACGCGCCTCGGACCCGGACTACATTCCGGTACTTCGCGACCTTGCCGAGGAGACGGAGGCGGAACTGCTGTTCGCCCAGCCGGACGTTGAGGTGGCGGTGATCTCGGCAAGGCGCGACGAGTTACCGACGCGGACGTTCCTGCCGGACCCTGAGACCATCCGCATCTGCCATGACAAGTACGAGAGCTACAAGCGGTGGCGCGCGGCGGGGCTGCCGACACCGGAGACGCGACTGATCGCGACGCAGGGCGACCTGCGCGACGCTATCTCGGATTTCGGGAACCTGTGGCTGCGCGCTTGCGCGGGAGCCGCCGGCAACGGCTCGCTGCGCACGGCGGACTTCCAGCAGGCGTGCATCTGGATCGGCCAGCACGATGGCTGGGGCAGTTTCACTGCCGCTCGCTACCTGAGCCCAACGTCAGTCACGTGGCAATCGATCTGGTATGAAGGCGACCTGGTGGTGGCGCAAGGCCGGCGGAGGCTGCAGTGGGAGTTTTCGGACCGCGCTCCGTCTGGCGTTACCGGAATAACCGGCGCCGGCGTGACGATCAGAGATGAGCGCGTGGACGAAATTGCGCGGCAAGCCATTTTCGCTATCGACGATCGGCCGCACGGTATCTTCGCGGTCGACATGACGCTCGATGCAGGTGGCGTGCCGAATCCAACGGAGATCAACATCGGGCGGTTTTTCACGACGAGTCTCTTCTTCACGACAGCGGGGCTCAACATGCCGTACATATACACCCGCCTTGCGCTCGGCGAGACGGCCCCTGTGCCGGAGCCGCGGATAAACCCGCTGCCTCCTGGGCTGTTGTGGGTCCGGGGCATGGACCGCGAACCGGTCCTGACGACGCTGGCGGAAGCTGACGCCGCAGGCGATTCGCTCGAGGCGAGACGCTCGCGAGCCGGCGCGGCCTCACGCTCACGCCGGTGAGCACAATCGTCTTCGACCTCGACGGAACGCTGGTGGACGTCCGGCTGCGGCACTACCAGGTGTACGCGGACGCGCTCGGGGAGGTCGGCGTGGAGCCGTTGGGACCAGGCGCCTACTGGTCACGCCGGCGGTCGGGAGCGGGCACGTTCGAGATCGTCAGCGGATTGCCAGGACCGATCTACAGTCGCTTCACAGCGATGTGGACGGAGCGGGTGGAGGCCGCGCGGTATCTTGCCCTGGACAGGGTGTTTCCGGGCGCGCCCCAGATGCTAACGGCTTTCGCAGCCGACTACGAACTTCTGCTGCTAACCCTGCGTTGGAACCGCGATGCGTTGCTCGACGAATTGAGGGACCTCGGACTCGACGGGGCGTTTTCGGCAGTGATCTCGCCTGGAGCGGGCGATGAACGGCGAAAGTCAGCGCTGCTGGCCGGCCGGGAGTTGGGGGCCGACGCCTGGGTGATTGGCGACAGCGAGGCTGATGTGAAGCTGGCAGCAGACGTTGGGGCGGAGTTCGTCGGTCTTACATGCGGTGTGCGAAGCCCGGCCTTCCTGCGGCAAGCAGGAGCGGTGAAGTTGGCCGATTCGCCGGCGGAGTTAGTGGACGCCGTTGGCCGTGTCACGGCCGCTGGAAGCTAGCGCACCGGCAGCCTGAGGGTCGACTAGCAGCGACCGAACTCGGTCGCGAAAACCGGGGCGGTCATCCAGCAGGAGGGCAAAATCGCGCTCCGGGACCGGGCGCCCGGTGAGGTACCCCTGGTACGAGTCGCAGCCGTGAGCCATCAGAAAGCTGATTTGCTCCGGCGTTTCGACGCCTTCGGCGACGACCGTCAGGCCCAGGCTGTGGGCCATCACGATCATCGCGGTGGCGATCGCGGCGTCGTTGGGGTCGGTGCTGAGGTCGCGGACGAACGAGCGGTCGATCTTCAAGCGGTCGATCTTGAAGCGCTTCAGGTAGCCGAGCGAGGAGTAACCCGTACCGAAGTCATCGATGGAAACGCGCACCCCCATGGCACGAAGGTCTTCCAGCATGTGACTGGCGAAATCAGGGTCCTGGATGGTCATGCGCTCGGTGATCTCCAGTTCGAGAAAGTTGGGGTCGATGCCAGTGTCGGCGACGACGCGGCGGATACCTTCGACGAGATTCGGCTGCTGGAACTGCAGCGCGGAGAGGTTGACGGTGACGGTGACAGGGTTGCCGCCGTCGCGCCAGCGTTTCTTCGCCTCGCATGCTGCTCTGAGCACCCACTCGCCGATCGGGATGATGAGTCCGGTGTCTTCGGCGACCGGGATGAAATCGGAGGGATAGATTAGACCCCTCTTCGGGTGTTGCCAGCGGATGAGCGCTTCTGCGCCGGTGATGTCGAGAGTCTCGCGGTCGATCTGTGGTTGGTAGTGGAGGACGAACTCCTCGCGCTCGATGGCGCGGCGGAGGTCAGCTTCGAGCGAGACGCGCTGCAGGATTTCGGCGCGCATCGCGGGGGTGTAGGTCTGGTACTGGTCGCGGCCCTGCTGCTTGGCGCGGTACATCGCGGTGTCGGCGTTGCGGAGGAGCGTTTCGACGTCGCGGCCGTCGCCGGGGAATACGGCGACACCGAGGCTGGTCGTAACCTGGATTTCCTGGCCGGCGATCGTGCGCGGCTGGCGTACCGTTTCCAGGACGCGGTTGGCCACGGCGGTGAGATCGCCGGGGCCTTCAACGACGGTCAACAGCAGGATGAACTCATCGCCGCCGACACGGGCTACAGTGTCGCCTTCGCGGACGAGCGCGCCTAGTTCACGGGCGATGGCCCGGAGGAGTTCATCGCCGGCGGCGTGGCCGAGAGTGTCGTTGATGAGCTTGAAGCGGTCGATGTCGAGGAACATGACGGCGAGGCGCTGGGCCACGCGGCGGGACTGCGCGAGGGCGACCATAAGGCGATCGGTGAAGAGGGCCCGGTTAGGGAGGTCGGTGAGGGCGTCATGGTAGGCGAGGTGGCGGATCGTCTCCTCGGACTGTTTGCGCTCGGTGACGTCGCGGAAGCACCAGACCCGGCCGGTGATCTCGCCGGCGACGGTCTGGGGCTGGGAGTAACGCTCGTATACTCGTCCATCCTTAAACTGCAGGACGTCGAAGCTCTCGGTTTCGGGGTCCGCGTAGAGTTCGTTGGACTTGCGCAGCACTTCGGCTGCGTCTTCGACCTGGTCGAGGATCAGGGTACGAACGAGCTTGTCGTCCGAGGCGAGGAGGACCTCCTCTGGCACGCGCCACATGTCACAGAAGCGACGGTTGAAGCTGACGATTTTGCCGGCGCGGTCGACTACGAATATGCCGTCGGCCGTGGAGTCGAGGGTCGCACTGAGAACGGAGAGGGCGTCCTTGAGGTTCTCGCGCTGGCGGACGTTCTCGATAGACAGACCGGCGGCCACGGCGATACCGTTGATGAGCTCGGGGTCGCGGGTGTCCTTGCACGGCTTCGCAGAGATGACCGCCATGAGGCCCACTGCCCGTTGCCACGCGAGGATTGGGATCACTGTGACGACCCCCCGATCGCCGCTCTCTCGCTTGGAGATGATGGTCGCCGCAGTACGCCGGTCGATAACGTCCGCGATTTCCTCCTCGTGCTGCTCGAAGAAGGCGATGATTTCGAGGTTCTCAACGCCGCGGCGCACCTCGATGTGGGGGACGCCGGCATCATCGAGAAAGGCGAGCCACGAAGCGTCGGCGTCGAGGACATCGGAGGTGACGTCAAGCACCTGGTGCGCGGCCTCGGCGACGGTCTTTGCGCCGCCCACCTCAACGACGACCATCGACGGATAGCTTCCGCGCTTGCGGAGCTTGTACATCTGGCTGAAGGCGCCCTCGATGGCGCAGACAGCGATGCCGAGGCCGATGAACGTACTGATGACGAGCTGTCCGGGGGTGTAGTGCATGACGAACGCGTAGAACGGGATGAAGCCGAAGATCGCACCGTAGACACCGACCATGACAATCCGCTTGAGCTTGCGAACTTCTTCGACCGGGGCGCGGCGAGACTGCGCGCGCTTGAGCGCACGCTCGGGCGCACGGGCAACGGGCATGGTACCGGCCAATCTGCTCATAGTAGGGTGCGAAGTCTAAAGGCAAGACGCCCGGACAGGAGGTTCGTTACCAGCGCCGGGAAGGAAGGGGGCGTCAGTCGCGGTCCGCGTAGAGCGGAAGCGAGAATGAGACCACCAGACCGCCGCCATCGCGGGTTTCCGCCCAGATAGCGCCGTTTTGAGCCTCTACCAGCCGCTTGCATACCGTGAGGCCGATGCCGGCGCCACCCGCCTGTTTTGCTGTGCCACTGGAGCGGTAGAAGCGCTCGAAGATGAGGTCCATCTCAGAGGCGGAGATGCCCGGACCGCGGTCAAGTACAGAGGTAACAACGTTCTCGCCGTCGAGTCGCGCCGTGAGTTCGATCTCGGCCTCAGCTGGGCTGTACTTGTCGGCGTTGCTGATGAGGTTACGCAGAATCTGCTCCAGGTAGACGGCTGAACCGCGTACGGCCGGCAGCGATTTGCTGACGTCCAGGTCGATGCTTCGGGGGTTGCGGCGTGAGACGGCGTTGACGGTCTTTTCGGCGATGCGCTGGATCAAGACCGGTTCTGTGGCCAGCGGCTGGCCGAGTTCCAAGCGCGCGAGGACGAGGAGGTCTTCCACGATGCGATGGAGGCGCTCTGACTCATGCTCGATGTCCTGCAGGACGCCGGCGCGGGTTTCTGCGTCGATCCGATCGCCGCGGGTGCGCAAGACGCGGGCGCCGCCGAAGATGGTAGTGATTGGCGTGCGCAGTTCGTGGGAGATGAGGCCGAGGAACTCGTCCTTGGCTTCGTTGGCGAGGCGCAGTTCCTCAAGGATGCGCTGCGACTCGCTGTAGAGGTGAGCGTTGTCCACCGCGAGACCGGCGCGCCGGCCAAGGTCTTCCGCGAGCCGAAGGTCCTGGCGGCCATAGTGGCGGCCGGATTCGGCCGAGACGAGGGTGAGGATACCGGCGGTGCGGCCACGTGCAGTCAGGGGCACTGCGATCGCCGATGTGAGCCCGAGCTGGCGGACTATGTCCAGCAACTCGGGGTCCTGGACGGATGCCTCGATCAGCTCATCCGGGATGTCCGGATGGAGGACGCTTTCGCCGCGGAGCACGCGCTCGGTATCGGCTGTACGGTGGTCTTCGGGAGGATACTCCTGCTGCAGGCGACGCGCCATGGCCTCGCGGGCAGGGTCGGAGTGAGCCACGGAGACCCTGCGCAGCGCTCCATCATCAAGAACGTCGATGCTGCACCAGTCTCCCATGAAGGGCACGCAGAGCCGCGCGAGGCTGCTGAGGGTGACCTCGTAGTCGAGTGAGGACGAGAGGATGGTACTGGCTTCCGCGACGAAAGCCTGGTATCGCTGAGCACTGTCGCGCTCCGTTTCGGCGCGCTTGCGCTCGATGAACTGTCCCATCTGATTACCGACGGAGCGAGCGGCGGCGATGATGGCGGCGTCCGGGGCCTGCGGGGATGTGCTGAAGAATTCGAGGACGCCGAGGATCGCACGGTCGACGACGATCGGGAAGGCAAAGGCCGATACCAGCCCGTCCCTGCGGGCGGCGTCGATTCGAGGGAAGTCTTCGTCCGTTTCGAGCGCCTCGATCCAGGCCGGTTCGGCGGCGGACCAGACACGGCCGGGGAGGCCTCGCCCGGATTCGAACGTCATGCTGCGGCTCATCTCGGCGAAAGTGGTGATGTCCTCGCTAGGCACCGAGTGGATATCCATGAACCGAAGGACGCCGGCGTGGGAGTCGACGGCCCACATGAGGCCGGCGCTCCAGCCGAGTTCGTCGCATATGGCGTCGAGCACACCTGAAACGGCGGCTTCGACGGAGGGTGCATCGGTGAGGATGCGGGCGACGGCGTACTGCACCGCGAGGCGGCGCTCGGCGCCCTTGCGCTCGCTGACGTCTTCGACGACACCCTCGAGGCTGAGCAGTTGCCCGCGGTCGTCCCGGATCGCGCGGGCCGTGATGGATATCCAGATCGGGGCGCCGTCGTTGAGCCGGCGCGCCTGCGCCTCGAACCCGAGCACGACATCGTCTTCGCTGAGAGCGTGAACGAGTTGCCCGCGGTGCAGAGGGTCGATGTGGAGGTCATGCCCAACGGCATGGACGGCGTCCATCAACTCGTCGGGTGACGCATAACCCAGGATGCGGGCGAGAGCAGCGTTGGCGCTGATGAAGCGCCCGTCGAGGCTGGTGCGGAAGGCTCCGAAGGCGGCGTTTTCGAAGAGCGCCCGGTAGCGCTCTTCGGCTTCTTCCGCTGCCACGGCCGCGATCTTCTGATCGGTGATGTCCGTGCAGACACCGAGCATGCGGACGGGTTCGCCCTGGTCGTCGCGGACCAGGGTACCGCGCGCGGAAAGCCAGCGCACTCCGCCGTCCGGGCGGACAATGCGGTATTCGAGCGTGTGCTCGCCAGTTTGCAGTGAAGTCTGGATGGTGTCCGCGACGCGTTCGCGGTCTTCCGGGTGTATGTCGGAGGCGTAGGAGGCGAAATCCCCTCCGAACGTCCCGGGCGCGATGCCGTGTATGCGCTCGAGGGTCTCGGACCAGATGACTTTCTCGGCGGCGATGTGCCACTCCCAGGTGCCCATGCGTCCGGCGTCCATTGCGAGTTCCAGGCGACTGTTGGTCTCGCGAAGCGCGACCTCCGTGGTATCGCGGTCGAGGGCGGCGGAAATGATCTGGGCGACCTGCTCCAGGAAAGAGACATCCTCGGCCGTCCATTGCCGCTTCGAGACCGTGTGGGCGCTGATGATACCGTGCTCCCGGGAGTGCCCGCGAAGGACCGTGCTGATGCTGCCGACCACGCCGTTGTCGCGCAGGAGCGGCATGCCACGGAACCGCGTTTCGCACCTGAGGTCTTCGACGACCACGGAGGCGCCGTGCTGGAGGGTGTAGCCCGCCTGGGATTCGGAGACCAGCGGCACCACGACCTGGCCGACGTACCCGGCCGGCCAGCCAACGCCGGCGGTCATCAGAAAGCCCTCTCGACCCGGCACAAGCTCGAGGACCTTGACGAACTCGGTCGAAAGGCGCTCGCGGACCAGGTGCACCGCTTCTTCGAGGACGTGGCGCAGATCTGGCTTGAGGAGCGCATTCTTTGCGAGATCCGCTACAAGCGCGGCATCCGCCAGGCTAGACGGCGACGCGCCGTTGCCTGCGCTCAGGCGTGCGCCGGCGGGTTGCTCGGGTTGGGCGCGACGGGTCGTCATCTCGTGTTGAACCAATTTACGTCCGGTACCGGAATCCAACAACAACCGGCCGGCGCAATACCTTCCGTTGACGGTTACTTATACGGGATTGAAAGGTGCTGAGACGCCCCGGCGCGTCAGGGCGCCGCGTGGGCAGCTTCGATGAGGGGCACGGCGCCCTGGAGGACACGAGTGTACGCCGGATCGCGGACGGGGGTGTTCAGTTCGTACACCAACGTGTCGGCAGGCGTTGCCGGCTCGACGCGGACGCTGTCCTCGGCGACGTTATCAGCGTGCTCGGAGCGGACGGTGATGTGGTAGGGGTCCCCGGTGCGGCTGAGGGTGAGAAGCGCGCGCTTGCCCTCGCTCTCGCAGACGATCTTCACACCGACGAGCCAGCCGGGGTCGATCGCCGGGTACGGCACGGGCACGAGGTAGACCGAGATCTGCCGGTCTTCGTGCCGCAGGGTAAGGCGCTCTCTGCCGTGACCTGAGACAGCGCTGGTGTTCCAGCCCAGCACGCCAGACAGCCAGGAAAGGAAGAGGAAGCACTGGGCGACCGGATCGGTCTCGCCGCCCGCAGCGTACCGAACCTCGACGCTCTGGACGGACGCCAGGTGGTGGTGCAGGTCGGCGACCTGTCGCTGGCCCTGGATCAGCTCGCACCAGGGCAAGAGCCTGTCCCAGTTCAGGTCGCCTAGGGTCGTGCCCGGATGCGCGTCGCCAAGTCGGGCGAGGCGCAGGAGGTCGGCCGCGGGGTTGCCGAAGTGCCCGGAGTCGACGATGAAGCGATCAGATGTTTCCACAAGGCCGGCAAGCAGGTGCGACTCCTCTGGCAGGCGTTCCGTCCACCAGACGTACACGGGGAGGTCGGGGACGAGCAGGGGAATGATGATGCTGTGGAGGTGCGACGCTGAGCGCCCGCTGACATGGAGCGTGACTTCCTCGCAGCAGACCTGCTGCTCTAGATCGGCATTGATGTGGCAGTGTGCCGCAAGCTGCGCTTCGATGTGCGAATCTTCGTCTGAGGGGCGGGCGACGATGATGAGAGCGCGCGACGGGTGGTGGCTGGCGAGATCTTCGATGACACGGCTGGCGTTGTTGGCGCCGTCTTCGTGCTCGGCGTAGACAACCATGTTGAGAATGCTGGCGCGGATGGCGAAACCCTCGCCACCCGCAGGCTCGCCGGCGGCAAGATACCGTAGTTTGCCCAGTTCGGTTTCGATGCGGCTGACGTCGAGCGCGCGGCCCGACCACGTCAGCGCGAGGTCCTGCAGTCCGTCTACAGCCTCCGCCATTCGCGGCCGTCCTTTGCGATGAGGTCGTCGGCTTCTTCGGGGCCCCAGGTGCCGGCTTCGTAGTCCGGAAAGTTGGGTGGCGGCATGCCGGCCCAGCCGTCCATGATCGGCTGCATGATCTCCCACGCGGCTTCGACTTCGTCGCTGCGGGTGAAGAGTGTGGCATCGCCGCGAAGGGCATCGAGGATGAGCGTTTCGTAGGCAGAGGGAGTCTGGGTGATGAACGACGCCCCGTAGAGGAAATCCATGTTGGCGGAACGGATGCGCGGCGGAGCGCCCGGAACCTTCGTCTGGAACTTGAGGCTAATGCCCTCGTTCGGCTGGATGCGGATGGAGAGGACGTTGGGGTCGAGGTAGGGGCCATCAACGGCATCGCGGAAAAGGAGGTGGGGCACGCGTTTGAAGGTAATGGCGATTTCGGTCGCGCGCTTGGGCAGGCGCTTGCCGGTGCGGAGGTAGAACGGCACATCGGCCCAGCGATAGCTGTCGATGAACACTCGCAGAGCGACGAACGTCTCGGTGGCGGCGGTCTCGGGGACGCCCTCTTCCTGGCGGTAGCCGTTCACCTCTTCGCCGGCGACCCAGCCGGGGCCGTACTGGCCGCGCGCGGTGGATGACCGGACGTCGCGGGCGTCGAAGCGGCGCAGCGCCTGCAACACCTTCACCTTCTCGTTGCGGACGGAGCGGCCGTTGTAGTTGACGGGCGGCTCCATCGTGACCAGCGAGAGGAGTTGCATCATGTGGTTCTGGACCATGTCGCGGAGGGCGCCGGACTCGTTGTAGTAGCTGCCGCGGCTGCCAACGCCGATACTCTCGGCCACCGTGATCTGGACGTGATCGACGTAGCGCCGGTTCCAGGTGGGCTCGAGGAGGCTGTTGGCGAAGCGGAAGACGAGGATGTTCTGGACGGTCTCCTTGCCGAGGTAGTGGTCGATACGGTAGATGTCGTCTTCGTGGAACGCTCCGTGCATGACCTGGTTGAGGTTGCGGGCCGACTCAAGGTCCGAGCCGAAGGGCTTTTCAACGATGACGCGCGACCAGCCGCCGTTGGCGTCCCGCGAGCGGCCGTAGGGGCCGCGGGCGAGTTGCTCGATGACGTCGTCGAAGGCGCTGGGGGGGATCGCGAGGTAGAAGAGGACGTTGCCCTCAGTACCGTGCGCCTGGCGGACGATCTCGAGCTTCTCGTTGAGGCGTTCGTAGGACTCCGGGGAGCCGTACTCGCCGGGTATGTAGTGCAGCACGCTGGCGAAGCTGTCCCACACGGCGGGATCGAGCGGGCGGCGGGAGAACTTCTGGACAGACTTGCGGGCCTCTTCGCGGAACTCGTCCTGGGTCCAGGGCGTGCGCGCGAAGCCCACGACGGCGAACCGGGGTGGCAGGCGACGGTCGAGCGCGAGGTTGTAGAACGCGGGCAGAAGCATGCGGTGCGTCAGGTCGCCCGACGCGCCGAAGATGACAAGAATGCAGGGCTGGACGGCGCTTTCGGTAGTCCCGAGCTGCGGCAGGGTCCCGGCCTGGGTCAAGAGCCGTCCTCTGCCTTGCGGGTGCCGTGGCCGCCGAACTCGTTGCGCAGGGCGGCGATGAGCTTGGCGCCGAACGACTCCTTCTGGCGGGAGCGGAAGCGGGCGAAGAGCGAGTACGCCAGCACGGTCGCGGGGACGTCGCGCTCGATCGCTTCGAGGACGGCCCAGCGGCCTTCGCCGGAGTCTTCGACGTAGCCGGCGATCTGTTCGAGGGATGGGTCGTTGGCGAGGGCGCGCTCGGCGAGTTCGAGGAGCCACGAGCGGACGACGCTGCCCTGGTTCCAGAGGCTGGATACCTGGTGCAGGTCGAGGTCATAGGTGGAGGCGTTGAGCAGTTCGAAACCCTCGGCGTAGGCCTCGAGCATGCCGTACTCAATGCCGTTGTGGACCATCTTCACGTAGTGGCCGGCGCCCGCGGGCCCGACGTGGGCGTAGCCATCGGGCGGGGCGAGCGTCTCGAAGATGGGCTTGAGGCGCTCGAAGATGGCGGGCGGGCCGCCGATCATGAGGCAGTAGCCGTTGGCGAGGCCCCAGACGCCGCCGCTGGTACCGACATCCATGTAATAGATGCCGCCCTTTTCGAGGCCCTGGGAGCGCACGACGGAGTCCTTGTAGTAGGAGTTGCCGCCGTCGATGATGCAGTCGCCCTTGTCGAGGTGCTTCGCGAGTTCGGCGATCGTCTCCGTGACCGGATTACCGGAGGGTACCATGACCCAGACGTGGCGCGGGCGGTCGAGGGCTGCGACGAGCGCCTTAATGCTGTCGCAGGGCACGGCGCCTTCCGCCTGCAGGGCGCGGGCGGCTTCCGGGTCCCGGTCGTAGACCGCGAGCGTGTGCTCACCGCGCAGGAGGCGGAGGGTCATGTTAGCGCCCATTCGTCCGAGGCCGATCATCCCGAGCTGCACGCGCTTACTCCTGGACCGCCGCTATTCGCGGTGAAAGCGCGGCCTCTACGCCCGAGACCAGCCTGCGAAGGCCGGCCGTTACGTCGCCGCGGATATGAACTCGAAGGGCGGGGCGGCCACGCGATTGCAGGGCCAGCAGGTCGCCGGCGGCCTGCGCTGCCTTGAGGGCACTGAACCCGAACCCGGGCTCGCCGGGGATGTCCTCATCGGTGGGGTCGTCGACGGTGATCTGAAGAAAGATGCCGGTTGCCGGGCCGCCCTTGTGCAA
>Ga0326597_10007501_pt1 | contig 14842 bp, 17 predicted proteins | sample RVTome_12_FD_203789 | JGI IMG/M metagenome (GOLD analysis project Ga0326597, IMG submission 203789) | Soil microbial communities from uranium-contaminated site in the Upper Colorado River Basin, Wyoming, United States - RVT100D185 | ecosystem: Environmental > Terrestrial > Soil > Contaminated >... | reverse complement strand
CAGCGTCGCCTGAAGGTGGGGTATGCGCGGGCCGCGCGGATCATCGATCAACTCGAGGCTCGCGGCTATATCGGGGCGTTCGACGGGTCGAACGCGCGCGTGGTGCTCCGGCGCGACGGAGCAGGGTCGAGCGGCGGCGCGGAACCGTTCGACGAGGATGACGACGGATGACGACACGGGACCAGGCGCGCCGCGCCACGGCCGACCTTCGAGGCGAGATGGCTCGCCCGGGTTCGGTCGTGGAATCCGTGCCCGGCCTGCCGGAGCGTCTCCTCGCTGCCCGTGAGCGCAAGGGCGTCGACCTGTACCGGGCGGAGCGCGACACGAAGATCCGCGCCCGCTATCTCGCGGCCCTCGAGCGCGGCGACGATCGCGAGCTCCCGGGTGTCGTCTATACGAAGGGATTCCTGCGGAATTACGCGCTCTACCTCGGCCTCGATCCCGAAGAGGTGCTCGCCCAGTGGCGCCAGGAACGGACCGAGGCGAAGGAGGAGCGCCCGGTTCTCGCCGTGCCGCGCCCGATGGCCGCACCGCGCCCGGGGCTCACCTTCTCGCCCGGGATCATCGTCGCCGCGCTGCTGACCGTCGGCGTCCTCGCGTTCACGGCCTACCTCGGGGTCCAGCTGCTGCGCTTCGCCAAGCCACCGACCCTCGCCGTGACGAGCCCGCCCACGGCGCTCCTCGACGTCGACGAGACGACGACCTCGTACGTGCTGCGCGGCACATCGGTCGCCGGGGCGACGGTCTCGATCACGACGCCCGGCCGCGAGCAGCCGTACCGCGTCACGGCGGATTCGGACGGTACGTGGTCCGCGGAGGTCGAGCTGCGACGGGGCAAGAACCAGTTCGACATCACGGCCACGGACCCCGAGACCGGCAAGCAGGCGGAGACGCCGGCGCGCGTGTTCATCACGGTTCCGTTCCTCGTCATCGAGGCGCCAACCCTCAGCGTGGACCAGCCGGCCGACGGGGCGACGTTCGAGAACGGGGCGATTCCGGTCCAGGGCGTGACGACGAACGCGACGAAGGTCGTCGTCCGGGCGGAGTATGTCGGCCCGGCGCCGGGCGAGACGCCGGTCGTGGACCCCGACGCTTCGCCGGTGCCCGTGGCGACGCCGGTTCCGCCGGAGGACGTGACGGTCGCGGTGGCGGAGGACGGTTCGTTCAGCACCCCGGTGGAACTGACCACGGGCCAGTGGACGCTCAGCGTCACCGCGTCGAGCGAACAGGGCAAGACCACCTCGCTGACCCGCACGGTGACGGTCGCCTACAGCGGCGTGAATCTCGTCGTGACGATCCAGGGCGGCTCCGCCTGGATCAAGGTCTGGATCGACGACAAGGTCGACCCGGAGCTCGGTCAGGCCGGGCGCACGGAACGCGACGGACGCACGCTGACGTTCACCGCGGAACGGACGATCGAGGTCCGGACCGGGTCGTCCGGCGTGACCTACTTCACGCTCAACGGCACGTCGCTCGGGGCGCTGGGGCGGTCCGGGGTCCCGGAGACCTGGCTGTTCGAGCCACCCAACCCGCCGGTCAAGACGCAGCGCCGCTGAGCGATCGCGGTGACGGCCCACTCGCCGGCCATCCGGTGACGGACGACGCGCTCGTCGCGCTTGCCGAGCGACTCCAGGGGATTTGCCTGGGACGCGGTCTGACGGTCGCGGCCGCGGAGTCCTGCACGGGCGGCCTCGTCGCCGCCGCGATCACCGACATCGCCGGGTCGTCCGGTTACTTCCGCGGCGGCGTCGTCGCCTATGCCGACGAGGCGAAGGCGGCGCTGCTGGCCGTCTCGCCGGAGGTGCTGGCGGCGCACGGCGCGGTGAGTGCCCAAGTGGCTCGGGCGATGGCCATGGGCGCACGCCATCGGCTTGGAACGGCACTCGCGGTCTCGGTCACCGGCGTCGCCGGACCCGGTGGCGGCAGCGACGAGAAGCCGGTCGGCCTGACCTACGTGGCCGTCGCCGACGCGGCGGGGGTCGACGTGCGCCGCTATCACTGGCCGGGCGACCGGGCGGCGAACCGGCGCGACAGTGCAAAGGCGGCGCTCGAGCTGCTCATCGAGCGGGCCGAAACCGGATGACCCGGTGACCCGGTCCGCGGCAGACGTCGGTGCGGGACTCGCCCCCGCGCGGCAGGCCCGCCGGATCCGGCCCGGCGAGCGGATCCACGTCGTCGGTGCCGCCGGAGCGGGTGCCTCCGCCGCGGCCCTCCTCGCGACCGCCGCCGGGGCCGCGGTGACCGGCTGCGACCCGGGGTTCCCGTCGCCGTACACGCCGGCGCTCGACGCGGTCGGGATCGCCGTCGCACCGGCGCACGATCCAACCCACGTGACCGGCGGGGCCACGCCGCCGTGGCGGCTCGCGGTGACGAAGGCGCTCACCGCGATCGACCCCGATCACCCGGAGCTCCGCGCCGCCCGCGAGCGCGGCATCGCGCTCGAACCGTGGCAGCAGGTCGTGGCGGACGCGGCGGTCGGGCACACGCTCGTCGGCGTGGCGGGCACGCACGGCAAGAGCACGTCGGCCGGCTGGCTCGTCCACCTCCTGACGGCTGCGGGCCACGATCCGTCCGCGTTCGTCGGCGCCCTCCTGCCGGGCTCGCTGACCGGCGGGGTCCCGGCAACCGCCCGGCGGGGGAGGGGAGCGCCGTTCGTCGTCGAGGCGGACGAGTACGCCGGTAACTTCGACCCGTACCGGCCGTCGCTGGCGATCGTCACCACGGTGGAGTGGGACCATCCCGACGTCTTCGCCGACGAGGCGGCGGTGATCGCGACGTTCGAGGCGTGGATCCGGCGCATGGAGCCGGGTGGCCGGCTCGTGATCAACGTCGGCGACCCGGGCGCGGCCGCGCTCGCCACCCGCCTGTCCGACTGGGGCGGCACGATCGTCGCGGTCGCACTCGTCGACCAGGCCGCCCAGCGGCTCGGCGGGTTCGCCCGCGCGATCGCCGAGCAGTACGCGACCGCGGCCGGCCCCGCGTCCGCAATCCTCGCCCGCACGGCGGCGGCCGACGCGGCGACGACGACGCTGCAGCTCCACGGCCTGGACCCGCTGACCGGGCCAATCACCGTGCGCCTGCCGCTCGTGGGCCGGCACAATGCCGCGAACGGGCTCGGCGTCGCCGCGACCGCGCATGTCCTCGGCGTACCGGCGGCCGGGATCGTCGCCGGCCTCGCGTCGTTCGGGGGCGTCGGGCGCCGGCTCGAGCGGAAGGGGGAGGCGGCCGGGGTCGCCGTCTACGACGACTACGGCCACCATCCCACGGCCATCCGGGCCACGATCGCCGCCCTTCGCCAGCGCGAGCCGGGGCGGCGCCTGTGGGCGGTCTACGAGCCGCTGACGTTCCACCGCACGGCCGCCCTCCTCGGGGCCTTTGCCGAAGCACTCGCGACGGCTGACGCGGTCGCCGTGGCGGACATCTGGGCGGGCCGCGACCCGGACACCTCGATCGCCTCGCCGGACGCCCTCGCCGATGCCGTGGCCGCCGCGCGCCCGGATATCCCGGTCGCCGCGCCGGGCTCCGTCGAGGCGACGGCCGACTGGTTGGCCGGCGAGGTCCGTGCCGGCGACGTCGTGCTCGTCATGGGCGGGGGCCGCAGTTACGTGATCGGCGAGCGCCTGCTCGCAGCCCTGGAGGTCCGATGACGATCGACTACGCCGGAGCGACCGACCTGCTCGATCGCTACGGTCGCGCCTGGGAGACGTTCGACGGCGATGCCTGGATCGCCCTCTTCTCCGAGCACGCGGAGTACCATGAAGATCCGTTCGAGCCGCCGCTCGTCGGGCACAACCAGATTCGGGCCTACCTGCTCGAGGCGTCCGGCACCCAGGACCAGGTCGAATTCACGATCGTGCGGCACTGGGTGGCCGGGTCGACGGTGCTCGCGGCGTGGCACGCGAGCTTCGTTCGTCGGGGGACGCGCGCCCGCGTCCGGCTGGCCGGATTCGTGACCCTCGAGGTCGGGTGGGACGGGAGGATCGAGCGGCTGCGCGAGTGGTGGCATCGGCGCGAGACGGATGCACGATAGGAGGCAGGGTTGGCAGGAGAGGTCTCGTTCGACGTGGTCAGTGAGTTCGACGAGCAGGAACTTCGCAACGCGCTCGACCAGGTGCGCCGCGAGGTCCAGCAGCGCTATGACTTCAAGGGCGTGACGGTCGAGCTGACCCAGGGCAAGGAAGAGCTGACCCTGCTGACCGACGACGAGTACCGGGCCGCCGCCGTCAAGGACCTCGTCGAGACGAAGGCCGTCCGCCGCGGCCTGTCGCTCAAGATCTTCGACTGGGGCAAGGTCGAGCCGGCCGGCGGCAACAAGGTGCGCCAGCACATTGGGCTGCGACGCGGGCTCGACGAGCCGCTGGCCAAGCGGATCACGAAGCTGATTCGGGACGAGTTCCCGAAGGTCAAGTCGCAGATCCAGGGCGAGGCAGTACGCGTCTCGGGCAAGAGCAAGGACGACCTGCAGCGCGTCATCGCACGGCTTCGCGAACTCGACGAGCCGGTGCCCCTCCAGTTCCAGAACTACCGGTGACGGCGATGCTGCCGGGTGCCCGTTCCGGGCGGATCGTCATGATCATCGTCGCGCTCGTGATCGTCTTCGGGCTGATCCTGTCGTCGCTCGCCTCACCCGTCGTCTACTGATGGAAGAGCGACGGCCGACGGAGGCCGAACTCGACGCCCCGGTCGGGCCGCCGGAGGCCGACACGGGGGCTGGCGATACCGACGAGGCGGCCACTGCCGTTGTGGTCGAGCCCATCGCGCCCGAAGTCGAGCCCGAGCCCGAGTCCGTGGCGCCCGAACCCGAGCCAGAGCACGGCGCGCCCGGACCCGAGTCCGAGCCGGACGCACCCGAACCCCTGCCGCAGGTACCTCGAACCGTCGGCCGCATGATCGCCGACGCCTTCCGGGCCGCCGGCGTGCGCTACGCGTTCACGGTGCCCGGAGAGAGCTTCCTCGGCCTGCTCGATGTGCTCGAAGAGGCCGGCATCCGCGTACTGGCGACCCGGCACGAGGGAGCGGCCGCGTTCATGGCGGAGGCCCACGGCCAGCTGACCGGGCGCCCCGCCGCCTGCCTCGCGACGCGGGCCGTCGGCGGCGCGAACCTCGCCATCGGCATCCACACGGCGCGCCAGGACTCCGCGCCGCTGTTCGCGGTGGTCGGCCAGGTCGAGCGAAGCGCGGCGGGTCGCGAGGCGTTCCAAGAGGCAGACCTCGTCGGTTCGATCGGCCGCCTGGCGAAGTGGGCCGCACAGATCGACGGACCGGCCGATGCGCCCAGGGTCCTCGAGGAGGCGGTGCGCCAGGCGCTCGGAGATCGGCCGGGCCCGGTCCTCCTGTCCGTACCGGAGGACGTGTTCGACGACCCGACCGACGAGGATCGGGCGCCGTCGATCGTCCGCCCCGCGTCACCCCGTGCCGAGGTCGCCGATGTCCGCGCCGTCCTGCAGCTGCTTGCATCCGCGGAACGACCCGTCATCCTCGCCGGCGGCGGGGTCCTGCGGGCCCGAACGTCGAGCGACCTGGTCAAGCTGGCCGAACTGCTGCACGTGCCGGTGATCGCCGGCTGGAGACGGCCCGATGTGATCTCGAACGACCATCCGCTCTACCTCGGCATGGCCGGCTTCAGCGCACCGGCGGTCGTCCGCGAACGCCTCGAGCGCGCCGATGCGATGCTCGTCCTGGGCTCGAGGCTGAGCCAGATCACGTCGTATGGCTGGGCCATCCCCGGGCCCGAGACGCGCTGGGCGCACGTCGATCTCGAGCCGCGTGGGTCGTCGCCCGCCGCGGCCGGGTTGCGGTTGCCGGACCTCGCCGTCTGGTCGGACGCGCGGTCGTTCGTGCGACTCGCGGTCCAGCGCCTCCAGGGCGCCGTGCTCGACGCCGCCCTCGTCGATGTCCGTCGTCGCGAGAACGAGGCGGATCGGGCGGCGTGGGAGGCGGCGAGCGTCGTCGACGGCGGGTCGTGGGACGGCCCGGGCGTGCACCCGGGGAAGATCGTCGCGACGTTGCGGCGGGTTCTGCCGGACGATGCCATCCTGACGACCGACGCCGGGAACTTCGGGGGCTGGGCGGCCCGCGGATTCCGCTTCCGCCGGCCGGGCACGTTCCTCGGACCGACGTCCGGTGCGATGGGCTTCGGCCTTCCGGCGGCGATCGCCGCCTCGCTCGTCCACCGGGATCGACCGGTCGTGGCGCTGTGCGGGGACGGTGGCCTCGGCATGGCGCTGGCGGAGCTCGAGACCGCCGTGCGTGCGGGAACGCGCGTGATCGTCCTCGCCTTCGACAACGAGCGCTACGGGACCATCCGCATGCATCAGGATCGGCGCGCTCTGACCGAACCTGCGGGGACCGACCTCGGGGCGATCGACTTCGCCGCGGTCGCCCGTGCCTGCGGCGCGCGGGGCACCCGGATCGAGACGGACGCGGCGTTCGAGCAGGCCCTCCGCCAGGCGCTGGCGGCGGATCGGCCGTCACTCATCCAGCTTTCCCTCGATCGCCGGTGGGTGTCGGTCGATGACACGCCGGTGTCGGTCGACGACACGCCGGCGTCAGCTCCGCCGGTGGCATAAAGACTACAAGTTCACTCGGAATACTTGCCATTCGCGACCCCAGCTGGCACACTGCGCCGGACATGGGACGCCTTGGACGCCTCGGACCCCGCGACTGCCGGATCTGTCGGACCGCGCCCGGGCGGGGCAGGTGGTGTACCTGAGCGCGCGACTCGAGTCGACGCGCTGACGACCACCGGGACCCCTGCATGGTCAGGGGTCTGTCTCGTTTTCCGAGGACACGCCATGACCACCTCGACCCGCGTTCCCGCCCGGACGGCGACCCCGATCACGACTCGTGAACTCGCGGGGTTGCTCGACGATCCAGGCGTGACCATCGTCGACACCCGCCCCCTCGCCGCGTTCAACGGCTGGCGCCTGAACGGCGAGCGCAGGGGCGGCCACGTGCCGGGCGCCGTCGCGTTCCCGGCGCACTGGCTCCACTCCGTCGACGCCGCGGAGATCGGCCGCATCCTCCACGCGAGGCGCATCGTCGCGTCGCGGACCGTCGTTGTCTACGGCGACGATGCGGCCGCCACCATTGCATTCGCCTCGCGGCTGGCCGACCTTGGGCTCGACCGAGTCCGGGTCCTCGACGGTGGGTGGGCGGCATGGGCGTCGGACGATGGCGCGCCGGTCGCGCGACTCGCGAACTTCGAGCAGCTCGTCCATCCGGGTTGGCTTCGTGATCTCATCGCCGGGCGCCGCCCCGAGGCCGCTCCGGCCGGCCGGCACCTGTTGTTCCACGTCAACTTCGGCGTCCCCGAGGAGTACGCCGAGGGCCACCTTCCAGGTGCCCTGTACCTCGACACGAACCGGCTCGAGGATCCGGCCGACTGGAACCGCCGGTCTCCGGAGGAGCTGGAGGCAGCGCTCCGCTCGCTCGGCATCGCTCACGACACGACCGTGATCCTCTACGGCCGCGACACCGAGGGACGCGCCAACGAGAAGTGGCCGGGCCGGCGGGCGGGCCAGATCGCGGCCACCCGAGCCGCGACGATCCTGACCTACGTCGGCGTGTCCGACGTCCGGGTCCTCGACGGCGGATACGACCACTGGGTCCGGGCCGGCCTTCCGCTCGAGACCGCATCGAACGCGCCCGTATCCATCGACGACGTCGGCGTCGCGATCCCGGCTCGACCTGACGTCATCGTCGACATCGACGAGGCAACGTCGATCCTCGCCGATCCGGATGGCTCCGCCCTCGTCAGCGTTCGGACGTGGCGCGAGCACATCGGGGCGGTCAGCGGGTACAACTACATCGGGCCGGCCGGCCGGATCGCCGGCGACGTGTGGGGCAACTGCGGGTCCGACGCCTACCACATGCAGCACTACCGGACGGTCGACAACACGATGCGTCCGTACCCGGAGGTCGCGGCCAACTGGGCGGAGGCCGGGATCACGCCGGACAAGCGGGTTGCGTTCTACTGCGGAACGGGCTGGCGGGCGAGCGAGACGTGGTTCTACGCCCGCCTGATGGGCTGGGACCGCATCGCGGTGTACGACGGCGGCTGGCTCGAGTGGAGCGCCGACCCGACCCACAACCCGATCGAAGTCGGCGAGCCGGGCGACGAGTTCGCAGCGTGAACGAAGTCGGGCGGCGGGCTGACAGCCGCTCAGGCGGCCGACGAACCGAACGAGGAACCGGCGATCCGCTCGCGCAGGCGGATGGTCCAGGCCTGCGCGAGGGCCGCGCGGAGGCGGGCCGGGTCGACGGGCGGCTGACCCTCGCCCGCCGACCGGGTCCCGCGAACGCCCAGTCCGTGCGACGGGTCGGTGCGCTGCGTGACGGTCTGATGGCGTCCGAACATGTCCGGGACTGTCTACCGCATGGTGCGCAGGCGCAACCCTGACGATCGGGTGGTGCCGGGCCGGGACTTCTGCGAACCTAGTTGCACACGCAACTAACCTGTGGCATGATGATGCGCGACAAAGGAGACCGCATCGATGCCCGCCATCACCGTCGACGACATCACCGTCCTGCCCCGCATCCCGGAGCCGGACCCGACCGTTGCCCGCCAGCGTCCCGTCCGGACCGTGACGACCGCGCCGCGCGGCTTCGAAGGGGAGGGATTCCCCGTGCGCCGCGCGTTCGCCGGCGTCGAGCTCGCGGACCTCGACCCGTTCATCCATCTCGACCAGATGGGCGAGGTCCACTACGCACCGGGCGAGCCGAAGGGCACGCCATGGCACCCGCACCGGGGGTTCGAGACCGTCACGTACATGATCGATGGCACGTTCGAGCACAGCGACTCGAACGGTGGCGGTGGCGTGATCACGAACGGGGACACCCAGTGGATGACGGCCGGCGCCGGGATCCTCCACATCGAGAAGCCGCCGGAGGCGCTCGTCCGGAGCGGCGGGCTGTTCCACGGGCTCCAGCTCTGGGTGAACCTGCCGGCGGCACAGAAATTCTCGCCGCCGCGCTACCAGGATCTCCGCGCCAGCGAGGTCGGTCTGGCCACCTCACCGGACGGCGGGACGCTCATCCGCGTCATCGCCGGTGACGTGGCCGGCCATGCGGGACCCGGGTCCACCTACACCCCGATGACGATGGTCCACGCGACGCTCAGCCCGGGCGCACGCCTGTCCGTGCCGTGGCGCGCGGACTACAACGCGCTCGTCTACGTGCTGGCCGGCTTCGGCACGATCGGCACGGAGGAACGACCGATCCAGATGGGCCAGCTCACCGTGCTCGGGTCCGGCAATGCGATCTCCGTGCGGGCCGGTCTCGAGCAGGAGAGCCGGAGCCCCAATCTCGAGATCCTCCTGCTCGGTGGCCGTCCGATCGGCGAATCGGTCGCCTGGCTGGGACCGTTCGTCATGAACACCCGCGAGGAGGTGCTCCAGGCGGTCGCCGACTACCAGGCCGGCCGCCTCGGCACGATCCCGGCCGTCCACAACGCGCCGTCGACCATCCAGACCTCGAACGGGCCCGCTCGATGACGGACGAGAAGTCCGCCGCGGCTCGGCTCCCCGCGATCTACCTCGGCCACGGCGCCCCGCCGTTGCTCGAGGATGCCCGGTGGATGGGCGAACTCGGCGGCTGGGCTGCGGCGATGCCTCGACCGAGCTCGATCCTCATCGTGAGCGCCCACTGGCAAACGGCACCGATGGCGATCAGCGCCACCGGGCGCGTCCCGCTCGTGTACGACTTCTACGGGTTCCCGGAGCACTACTACCGGATGACGTACGACGCGCCGGGGGCGCCGGACCTGGCCGAACGCGTGCGTCGGGCGATGCCGCCCAACGAGCCGGTGCTCGAACGCGAGTCACGTGGCCTCGACCACGGCGCGTGGGTGCCCCTGAAGGCGATGTACCCGGAGGCGGACATCCCGGTTCTCCAGCTGTCGATGCCGGATCTCGATCCGGAGCACCTGTTCGAGATCGGGCGCCGGCTTGCGCCGCTGCGCGACGAGGGCGTCCTCATCGTCGGCAGCGGGTTCATGACCCACGGCCTCCCGTTCATCCACGACTACTTCCTCGGCAAGCCCGGCGCGCCGCAGTGGTCGATCGACTTCGACCAATGGGCGACCGAGGCGCTCAACCGCGGCGACGTCGACGAGCTGTTCGCGTTCCGGGAGAAGGCTCCCGGCATGCCGTTCGCCCATCCTACGGTCGAGCACTTCGCGCCGCTGTTCGTGACCCTCGGTGCGGCGGCGAAGCCGGACGACAAGCCGGACTACGCGATCGAGGGATACTTCTACGGCCTCTCGAAGCGCTCGTTCGAGGCGCGCTGACCCTCGCGCAGCACCGGTCAGGCGATGCGACGCGTCCGTGCGTCCTCGCCCGGGATCCCGCGCTCCAGGAGCGCGGCGCCCAACCCTTCGAGATCGTCAACCGTCACGTACAGCGCCGGCGGACGAAGCACGCCGACCCGGACGGGCTCATGGAAGTCGATCCGGACGCCGCCGCGGTGGCTTCCCCCGAAGGTCAGGTCGCGGTGGCGAACGCTCATCCGCACGCCGATGGCGGTGATCCAGCGCCACGGACCCTCGATCCGCCAGGAGGCGATGTTCTCGAGCGGCGTCCGGACCCGGTAGAAGCCGAAACGCGCGTCAAGACCGTCGTCGTCGAGATCGACGTAGGCGCGCCCGGGCCGGACCCCGAACAGGAACAGGATCGGCAGGGAGCGCCGGCCGAGCCGGAACGGAAAGCGGGTGATCGACACGAAGCGAGCGTAACGTGCCGCACTATGCTCTGCGGGTGATCGACGCACCGGCCGACGTCGTCCTTGTCCACGGTGCCTACCACGGATCGTGGTGCTGGGAGTTGCTCCGCCCTGAGCTCGAGTCGCTCGTGGCGGCATTCCACCCGGTCGCTCGGCTCGTCTTCCTCGCCGCGTTCGTCCCTCGGCCCGGCGTGAGCGCGAACGAGCAGCGGCGGGCGGAGTCGATCGATCGCCGGCCTCCGCCGTCGATCGCCGAGTGGACGGATCTCGGGCGCAATGTCTGGACGATCGGTCCGAACACAGCACGGGAGCTGTTCTTCCACGACGTCGCCCCGGACGTCGCCGAGCGCGCGATCGATCGCCTCCGCGCCCAGGCCTACGACGTGTTCGACGAGCCGAGCCCCCTCGACCGGTGGCCGGCGGTGCCAGCGTCATCCGTCGTCTGCCGGGATGACCGCTCGGTGAACCCGGACTGGTCACGCACCGCTGCGCGGTCGCGGCTCGGGGCCGAGCCGGTCGATCTCGACGGCGGTCACTCGCCGTACCTGACCCGTCCGGCCGAGCTGGCCGCCGTGCTCTCGACTCTCGCGCAGGGTCGGCGTCCATGACCCCAACGATTCGGACGATCGCGCCGGACGAGTTCCTGGCGTTCGTCGAGGTCATGACGACCGCGTTCCTCGAGCGTCCGGACGTGGCGGGCGTCGCGTCCGAGGTCGCGTCGCTGTGGGACGTGCGACGCTGCCGCGCCGCGTTCGACGGCGGGACGATGTGCGGCACGTTTCGGACGTGGGAGACGGAGCTCACCGTCCCCGGCGGCGGGATCATTCCGGGCGCCGCGATCGCCGGGGTCACCGTGCTTCCCACGCACCGGCGACAGGGGATCCTGCGCGCGCTGGTCGCCGACGAGCACGCGGCGATCCGTGAGCGCGGCGAGGTCGTCGGACTGCTCTACAGCGCCGAGTACCCCATCTACGGCCGCTTCGGATACGGGCCGGCGACGCGGATCGCACGCTGGACGCTCGATGCGCGCGATGGCTCGTTCCATGGCACGCCGTCCGGCAGGGTCGAGATCGTCGAACCGAACACGGACACCGCGGCGCGGATGGTCGCGGTGTTCGACGCCGTGCGCCGGTCATCCCCCGGGGAGATCCAGCGGCGCGACTACCGCTGGGAGTACGACCTCGGACGCGAGACCGCGTGGGGCGACCGCTGGAAGGGGTTCGTCGCCCTTCGGTACGATCGTGACGGGACCGTCGACGGCTACGTCCGCTATCACGGCGAACCGGATCCGGCCAACCGCCAACCGCGTGTGCGGCTCATCGTCGACGATCTCCACGCGACGAGCGACGAAGCGTACGTGGCGCTGTGGCGCTTCGTCGCGCAGGTCGACCTCGTCGACACCGTCGTCGCCGACCATCGCTCGGTCTCGGAGCGGTTGCCGTGGCACCTCGTGAATGCCCGCGCCGCGCGCATGTCGGAGCCCGGCGACGGCCTGTGGGTCCGCCTGATCGACGTTCCGCGAGCGCTCGAGGCGCGATCGTACGAGCGAGAGGGGCGCATCGTGCTCGAGGTGATCGACCCGGACGACGGAGGCGACCGAAGGCGTCTCGCGCTCGATGTCGGGCCGGATGGGGCGGTCTGCCGCCGGACGGATCGGTCGGCCGATCTGACCGTGCACGTCGCGGCGCTGGGTGCCGCGTATGTCGGTGGCACCCGGTTGCGCGACGCGGTCATCGCGGATGGCCACGATGAGCACCGGGACGGAGCCCTGGCGCGGGCGGACGCCCTGCTCCGGACGGCTGACGAGCCGTGGTGCTCGACGTTCTTCTGAACGCGTAACACCGCGGCGCCCGGCGCGTCGTCCGCAGGGAGGAACCGACATGGACGGACGACGGATGCTCAGGCGACTCGTGCTTGCCGTGGCGCTCGGCGGAGCGGGATGCGGGACGGCCGCGGCGCCGACGCCCACGCCGCTTCCCGCGGCACAGAACGGGGCGCAGTTCTCGGCCGCCTGGTGTGCGTCGATGCAGGCGATGTTCCGGGCGATCGGCAACCCGGACACGGCCTCCGATTCTGAGCTGAGCGCCGCGCTCGACCAGGCGATCACGAACGCCGACTACTCGGCCGTCGAGCGGTTCGCGGCGATGATCCAGGCGGAGCTCGCGACCGGCCGGCGACACGCGGAGTCGGCCGCGGGCTGGGGTCCCGGGGCCACGATGGCGGGCCACCTCGATCGCCTGCTCGTCGCATTCGGCACGATGATCGAGGAGAAGCGGGCGACCGCCCGGGACGGGCTGTCCGCGGTCGATCAGCGCGCCCAGGCGACGTTCGAGGCGGCCGGCGGGGTCGATTCGTGGTACGGCATGCTCGAAGCCGCTCGCTCATTTCCCCCGGACGTCATGACGCTGCTCGGCGCCTGTCGCTTCGAGGGCGAGCCGGCCACATCGTGAGCGAGCCGGGCGTTCGCTACGATGGACGCGCGCCGTCCACGGTCGGCGCCGTCGTCCCGCAGCGCGTGAGGTTCGCATGAGCCGCCTCCTCGTCCACATCGCGACGGGCCCGGAGAACCCCACCCGGGCCGCCCTCGGCCTCCTCGTTGCCCGTTCCGCACTGGCGGCCGGACACGAGGTGGACCTGTTCATCGCCGGTGACGGCGTCGGCCTGCTGCGTCCCGAGACGCTCGACGCCGGGCAAGGCATCGGAACGGGAAGCATGCGTGAGCATGTCGACGCCCTCGTCGCCGGGGGCGCCACGTTCTACGCGTCGGGCCTGTCGAGCAAGGCACGCGGGCTGACCGTTGACGCACTCGGCGGGTTGCCCGTGACGATGGCGCCGCCGGATCGGCTCGTCGAACTCGCCTTCGCGGCGGACCGGGTCCTCAGCTACTAGCCGTCGTCGGTGAGGGTGACGGCGTCGTCTCGGTCGGGCCCCGCACCTTCACGAGCGTGGCCCTCGACTTCGGGCCGGAATCGGTGGATGGCTGGCTCGCCGGTCTCGTCGCCGCGGAACTCGGCGTCGAGGAGCGCCTGGCTACGGACGAGGCTGGCCGCGAGCTCCGGATCGACGGCCACGCGGTGGGACTGACGCCGCTCGAGTTCGGGGTTCTGCGCTGCCTGGAGGATCATGAAGGACGAGCCGTATCAAGGGCGACCCTGCTCGACGCGGTATGGGGCTACCGGTCGGACGTTGGCAGCAACGTGGTCGACGTGGTCGTTCGGCGCCTCCGTCGGAAAGTTGGGCCTGGAGGCCCGCTCATCGACACCGTCCGTGGCACCGGATATCGATTGAACCGGCACTGATGCGGTCGTCGGCGTCCGGCCGCGGCGCCGTTGATATCCTCTTGCCATGAACCGATCCACCCGCGCCCTTCTCCTCGTCGGGACCGCCAAAGGGGCGTTCCTCCTCGAGAGCGACGCCGGCCGCACGAACTGGTCCCTGCGTGGGCCGTTGTGCGAGGGCTGGCCCATTCACGACCTCATCGTGGAGCCGGCGACCGGCGACCTGCTCGCCGCCGGCGGCAGCCCGTGGTTCGGGCCGGCCGTCTGGCGGAGCGCAGATCTGGGCGCGACGTGGACGCAGTCGTCGGCCGGGTTGAGCTACGGCGACGACGCCGAACCGGTCAAGACCGTCTGGAGCCTCGCCGTTGCCCCGGACCGCGCGATCCTCGCCGGCGTCGAGCCGGCCGGCCTGTTCCGGAGCACGGACGCCGGAGCCACGTGGCAGCACGTCGAGGGACTGACGAATCATCCGTCGCGCCCAACGTGGCAACCGGGAGCCGGCGGCCTCATCCTCCACACGATCGTGCCCCATCCGGCCGACGCGGACCGGACGTGGGTCGGCATCTCGGCCGTCGGCGTGTTCGAGACGCGCGACGGGGGAGCGACGTGGGAACCGCGCAATCGCGGCGTGCGGGCGGACTTCATCCCGGGACCGCCGCCGGAGACCGGTCACTGCGTCCATAAGTTCGCGGCCGCGGCCGGCGAGCCGGAGACGCTGTACCAGCAGAACCATTGCGGCGTCTACCGGAGCGACGACGGCGGACTCGGCTGGACCGAGATCACCGGCGCCCTCCCGTCCGAGTTCGGATTCGGGCTGGTGACCCATCCGCGCGACCCGGCCACGG
>Ga0326597_10007500_pt1 | contig 14845 bp, 13 predicted proteins | sample RVTome_12_FD_203789 | JGI IMG/M metagenome (GOLD analysis project Ga0326597, IMG submission 203789) | Soil microbial communities from uranium-contaminated site in the Upper Colorado River Basin, Wyoming, United States - RVT100D185 | ecosystem: Environmental > Terrestrial > Soil > Contaminated >... | reverse complement strand
GCCGAGGCGCCAGCCCTGGCCGTAGCCGATCGGGACACCCCCTACGAAGAACGTGGGATCGCGGCCCGCCTCCATAAGGATGTGGGCCATGAGGGAGGTCGTGGTGGTCTTGCCGTGCGTGCCCGCGACGACGAGGGCACGCTGGTCGCCCAGGAAGTGCTCCTCGATGCAGGCGGGAAACGAGGTCAGTGGAATGCCGCGCTTCTGGGCTTCGACGATCTCGACGTTATCGCCGGGACAGGTGTTCCCTGCGACGACCTGATCCGGCCCCCAATCGAGGTTTTCGTGGGCGAATCCAACAACTACGGGGATCCCGAGCGCGGCGATCTGGTCGCTCATCGGCGGGTAGAGCTGCTGGTCTGAGCCGCGCACCTCGTGCCCCGCCGCCTGGAGCAGACCGGCTAATGCCCCCATACCGGTACCTCCTGCGGCTACTAGGTGGAATTTCACGCCGCGGGCAGGCTACAGGCTCGGCCAGACATCGTCAAACAGCGGTTTGCAACGGACACAACCCATTGGTTAAACTAGCGTTTCGAGCTGGAGGGGCACCGGGATTGAGCGATTCCGAGAAGATGGAGCGCCGGACACACTTTCGCGGCAAGGCCCGACCGGGCCGCCGTGTGGAGCTCGAGTATCGCCTCGCGGACGGATCGAGTGACAAGCCGCTTCGGGCGGTTACGCGCAACATCGGAGTCGGGGGCGCCTTCATCGTCACAGACGATCCGTACGACGTCGGTGCGTTGATCACGGTGACCGTTCACGTGCCGACCTCCGACATAACGATCGAGGTGGCGGCCGAGGTCAGGTGGAGAGCGGTCGCCGGCGCCGAGGAGGTTGGCATGGGGATCAAGTTCCAGCACCTCGACGTCGAACAGCTTTTGCAGCTGAGCGAGTACTTCGCATCGTTGACCGGGACCGAGGCGGCGCTCTAGAGTTCAGCCCGCCTTATGCAGTCAGGCCGAGACGATTCAGGACGGCGGCGCGCCGTGCGCCACGAGACGCTGCTGAGCGTGACGCTCAAAGTCGCGCAAGCGGGTCCGCATCACGACGGCCGCGCTGTCGTGTCGAGCTTGTCGCGATCGGGATTGTTTTGCTCGACGCCCGCGCAGGCGCAGGTTGGGCAGACCGTGCTGTTCGAGTTCACCGGCCCGAACGGCGAGCTGTGCGAAGCGGTGGGCAACGTCCTCGAGAACCGCGGCGAGATGGGATTCGCGGTGGAGTTCCAGGGCGAGACCGTGGAGATGAAGGCGTTCTTCGACGCTGTCGAAAAGGCGCCGGCCGGCGAGGGATGGTCGATGCTGCAGGCGATCGACGACGGCATCATCGAGATCGTCTAGCGCGAGACCGCGGCGCTGCTCCGGCAGTGCGCTCCGGGATGGGCATCCCCTCGTGGCTCCGGCTCACCGACTACTTGGGTTTCTTGATTGGTCTCAGGTTCACGCGGCGGTCCTGGCGTTGGAACAGGGCGAAGCGCACGCCGACTTCTCCGTAGAGTTGCTCGTCGATGTTTTCGTAGCGGCCGCCCAGGAACAGCGAGACCGGGCGGTCGTTGACGGCGATCAACACGCGCTCGAGGGTGACGGCGGCGGTGAGGGCGCTGTACCAGCCGTCGTTGGCGGACCAGGCTTTGCCGGCTTCGACGCGGGCGTCACCGATGGTGAGGCCGCTCTTGGTTTCGAAGTGACCGTTGAGCAATCCGGTGGAGAACGGGACGATGCGGTGATCTTCGAGGGCGTTGGTCGGGTCGTGGACGACCTTCATGTCCCAGCTCACGACGGTGCCGATCGACAGGCGGCGTTTGAAGTCTTCGGAGCGACTGATGTCGATGAGCGCCACGGTGCGAACGACCCCGAGCTCGAAGGTCGGAGCGCCGAGGACGCCGCCGATGCGACCGACTTGCGCGTCGGCGCCGACGTCGAAGGGAATGAAGATCTTCTTGCTGACGGCGAAGGGGAGGACGATGTGGCCGTCGCGGGCGTGGCGCAGGTAGCGGCCCGAGTAGAGGACGGCGTCGTAGCGATCGGAGAACCCGCCGACCCGGCCGACGAGGAACTCGTGCTCGAGCTTCCAGATCAGGTCTGGCTCGTCATCGAACAACATGATGTGACGCAGGAGCAGGCCGCCGCCGTATCCCTCGGTGGTGGCGGCGAGCAGCAAGCGGTTGCCGGGATCGAAACAGATCGCAAAGCGACCGCCGGCAGGCGTCTTGCCGGTGCACCGGGTGTCGTCTGCCCTCGCTGGCGCGGATGCCGCGACGAGGGCGACGGCGACGGCTAGCCCGGTGATCTTGGCGGCGCCCACAGACTAAACCGCAACCCGGCGTTGGCGACGAAGGCCCAGTCGAAGGGAACTCCGGGGACGTCGCTGCGCTTTTCACTGCCGGCGTCGAGACGAAGCGATAGGGGTTGGTCGTTGATCGCGACAAGGATGGCCTCGTAGCGAAGCTTCGCGTGCATTCGCGTGGCGCGTTTGCCTGCCACGACGGCCGGGTCGTTGTAGAACGGCGTCTCGTAGAGGACCTCGGCGCGCAGGTTGTGGAAGCCTTTCTTGTCCATGACCCAGTCGATTTCGAAGGCGTGCCCCGGCGTGAGAGCCACGCGGTTTTCGGGACCGTTGACGTAGAGCTTTTCGACGCCGACGCCCGAGCGGATGCGCGCAAAGGATTCGATGCGCCGCGACTGCCAGATGTCGAGGGTCGCTTGCAGCGTCGCGAACTTCCAGAGGTTGGAATTTGCCGCCGGCGTGTGGTGTACCTCGAGGCTACCGGCCTCGGCCCACACGCCCAGATTCAGGACCAGATCGTGGCGTTGCGGCTGACCGAAGAACGTCGTGATCCGAAGCAGCGGGTCGAGGAACCGCCGCGACAAGTCGTAGTGCGCGAGGGTGAGCTCGGCGGAGAACGGATCCATGAACACTTCGCCCTCGACGAGGCGCACGCGGTGGCGGTTGGGATGGCGCGGACCGCCGAAGTGCTCGAACACGAGCAACCCGAAGTCGACCGAAAAACGCGACTTGCCCGACGAGCCGTCGACGAGCGAGCCCGGCGCGTAGGAGCCGCCGACATACATGCGTCTCTTCAGATCGAAGTTGATCTGGAACACGCGGCCGCGGTTGTCGCGCGTCCAACCGTAGGGCGCGTCGGGCACGCCCTCGACGAAGGTGTAGCCCTGGGCCTCGAGGCCCGTGCGATCGAAGGGACGCATGTTGAACATCGGGCAACGCTTTGCGCGCTCGAGAGGCTTGGCGCGATGGCCGAAGGAGTCGAGCTCCTCGTTCGCGGCGTACAAGCAGATCTTGGTCTTTGCGTCGCACTGGACTCGCCATACCTGTGCCTCGGCGTCTTTGAAGCACTCGATCGGCTGGCTGCGATCCATCATCGCCTTGCGCTGCTCATCGGCTTGCGCGGACGCCGGCCACACGACACCTATGACCGCTGCGCATAGCGCGGCGGCGCGGAACGACGGACTGATCATCTCGATCGGTCGTTGCAATCTCTGCGCCGGTCAAAGGTCGGACCCAACCGAGCGAAACACGGAGCGCCCCATGTTCCGAAACTGCAACAGTGTCGTTTTCGTTCTACAGAATTTCGCGCTCGATCAGCTCGGCGGCGACTCGCCCGCGGTCGTCGTCGACCTCCAACGCGACGGGTACGTGCGCGGCGTCGAGGGAAAACCACAACGTGAGCGCAACGAAATTGCCGCGTTTTTCCGACTCGACGGCGCGAGCGTCGACGCGCAACCGCTCTGCCTCCACCGTCGGTGTCGCGACGTCGACGCGATACAACGTGCGCTGGTGCAGCACCATGACGTAGCCCGGGTTGGCGCGCGGCTTCACCCACGCGCGCAGCGTCGCCAGCGCCGAGTGAAACGTGTGCACCTCGTCACTGCGGAACCGCTCGTTGGTGTACTCCGCACGCTTGGAGACACCGTCGGCGGACAGGATGTCGATCCCGCCCAGCGGCAAGCCGGAGTTGCCGTCGAGGAGCGTCGTGAGCTCGTGGCGCATGGGCGCGATGCGCGCGGCCATGCCGCGGGTGACGAACTCGCTCGTCACGGTAACGGCGCGGCGGCGCTCATTACCGACGGCGTGCTGCACGCGTCCGACCTCGAGGCCGCGCCAGCTGACATTCCAGGCCATGCGCTCGCCAGCGACGACGATCGGTTCCGCGACCGAGATACGTATGGGCTGTGCCGGCTCGGTGCTCACGAGGTCCGGCAGGGGCGTAGCGGCGAGCGGGCGCTCGGCGCAACCGGCCGCGAGCAACGCGACAACGAGCAGAGACGAAAAGGCCATTCGGAGTTGCTCCTGCACGCGTCGAGCCAACCGTGTACTCTCCCAACATGCTCGTCGCCGTGTTCCTGGGACTGCTGCTGCAGCCGGCGCCCCTGGCCGACGAGCTGTCGCGCCTCGATGGGCAGCGCGTCACCGTGACCGACGGCGGCTACCGCATCGACGATATCGCCGGCGAAGGCGCGCCCGTCGTCGGCGTCGTGGAGCGTCGCGGCAAGCACCTGTACCTGGCCGAGTTGCGGTTGACGGGTCCCCTGGCCCGCGCGCGCATCGCCGGCCCCGGCTACAAGGTCTGGGCCATCGGCACGGTGTCGGGCAAGACGCTGCGGCTGCGCCGGATCGGGATCCTGGCTCGGCCTGCGCGCGGCGCGCGCTACGGCAGAATGAACACTTCGTTGGTGTCGACGGCGCCGAACGCCTGCTGGTCCGCGCCGCCCGGAACGTAGAGGCGGTCCCCAACGCCGGCGGCAAAGCCGCCGATCAAGTACACCTCGTCGCCCAGGGCGACGACCGCAGTCTCTTGCCGCGGACCGTTCGGCAACGACCGCAGGCCGTGCCACTGCGCTCCGGGTGGCCCGTCGCCGCGCGGGGTGGCGTCGGGGTTATCCGCATTGGCGTCGACGTTAACAACGTCATCGTCATCACCACAGCCGACCGCAAGTACCAGAACACACGCCAACCACCTCACGCTCGGACTATAGGACAGCGCCGCTGTCGGACGATGTGGGACTCGCGCCCACAGCGAAAACCCTCGAGAGCGAGTGCATACTGGCAGAGGACTTAGGGAGTTAGGAGGGGGCGCGCATGCATCCCGAAATCGAAAACCTCGCGTTGCCGGAGTTGGTGGAGCGGCTGGACGACATCGAAGGTCGTCGCACGCCGGTGGGTTGGTCGCCCGACGACGCCGTGCTTCGCTCTGCGATCGAACGACGCATCATGGCCCTCGTTCACAAGGGCGAGCCGGGGAGCGAGCGGCGCAAAACCCTCCGGGTCCCGTGCGAGCTCGACGTGCGCATGCGGTCCAAGAGGAGCCAGGTCCGCGCGCACACCCGCGACCTCGGTGCCGGCGGCGTGTTCGTCGAGACCGAGCCCGACGACTGGTCGATCGGAACCGTGGTCGAGCTGCAGGTTCGCGGCGGAGGAACCGACGAACACGGTCTGAAAGTGCGCGGCATGGTGAGTTGGGTCACGGACAAAGACGACGCGCATCCGGGGGTCGGGGTATCCTTCTCTCACGATGACAGCGAAAGGCACGAGCGCCGCCTCCGTCGGTTCGTCGTCGAGCTGCTGCGTCATCGCATCGACGTTTAGCGCGGCGCTGTTTCTGATCGCGGCGTGCGGAAACAGCACGCGTCCGCCGCCGCCCGCCCATCTCGACCCCGAGTACGCCGATGCCGGACCGGCGCTCAAGCTGAATCAACCGTGGCCGCAGACCGGCCCGTTTCACTGCCACAGCGTGGCGCGCGAGGGTCAGGCGACCTCGATGTGCTCGCGCTCGCAGATCGCGTGTGAGCAGTGGCGCGCGAGCAACCAGGAAAAAGGCTTCACCGTGGGGCCGTGCAGCGAGGAGCTGCAGGCCACGTGCTTTCGCACCGAGGAGCGCGAGCTGTGCTTCGAAAACGCAGAGCAGTGCAAAGATGTGCGCGAAGCGATGGGCATCGACGGCATGTGCAGCACCGTCAAAGCGCAGTGGAAGCCGGAGTAGCTACGGGATGCCGCGGATCGGCATGACCACGCTGTAGAGTCCTTCGCGCGCGGTGATGTACAGCGTGCGCGCGTCGGCGCCGCCGAAAGCGCAGTTCGCGGGGACGCGCGGGACAACGATCGTGCCCCATAGCGTGCCGTCGGGGGCGAACACGTTGATGCCCTCGGCGGTGGTGACGTAGAGATTGCCGACGGTGTCCACGGCCATGCCATCGGCGTTGGGCGTAGCGTCGGTGAACACCCTCTCGTTGGTGAGGGCGCCGCCGACCAGCGCGTAGGCGCGCACGGAGCCCGCCGCGGTGTCCGCGACATAGAGCGTCCCTTCGTCAGGGGACAAGGCGATGCCGTTGGGCCGAGCCGACAGGGCGCCTTCCCATTCGGCGACGAGGCCGCCGTCGGACGGGACGCGGAACACGCCGTTGAAGCTCAGCTCCTGATCGCCGGGGTCGATGCCGTACGGCGGATCGGTGAAGTAGATCGTGCCATCGCTGTGCACGGCGATGTCGTTGGGCGAGTTGAGACGGTCGCCCAGGTAGCTCGTCGCGACATCGACGACGGTGCCGCCGACCTCGGTGCGGGAGACGCGACGGTTGCCGTGCTCGGCCGCGAGCAGCAACCCGTCGGCATCAGAGTCCAGGCCGTTGGCGTTGCCACTGGGCATGCGAAACACCTCGATCGCCGCGGGCGGCGTGAGTTGATAAATGGTGTCGGCCGGGATGTCGCTGAACAGCAGCACGCCGTCGGCGGCGCGCCAGGTCGGCCCCTCGAGGAACTCGTAGCCCTCGTCGACCAGCCGCACGTCGCCGATGTCGTCGAAGGGGTTGGTCTGCGCGTCGGGACCGGGGAAGCCGTCTACGGGTGGCCCCGTGCGATCCTGAACGTATCCCGCGTCGACCACGACGTCGTCATCGTCATCGTCGTCACCGCAACCCCACACAAGCGCGACCGCGAGCACCCACCGCAAACGCATGCGGCTACTGTATCGCGAATCGCTTCGCGTACGCGGCGCTACTTTGGCGTCTTCGTGGCGTGCGCCAGGAAGTTGATCAGATCGATCTTCGTCAGGATGGCCTGCACCACGCGTTCGTCGTCCACGACGATAGCGACCTCGCCACGGTCGAAGATGGTGGGCAGGTCGCCGGCGCTCGTGTGCAAGCGGACCGTCGCCACGTTGCGGACCATCACCTCGGCGACGGAAGTACGTCGCGGAGATCGGCCGTCGACCATGACCTGCAGCAAATCGGTTTCGGTGAGGATGCCCGACAGGTGCCCGTGATCGGTGCACGGCAACTGCGAGATCCCGTGGGCGTGGAACACGGTCACCGCATCGGCCAGGCTGGCCTCGACGTCCACCGTGATCACCTCGCGCGGCGGCATCGAGCGGACGATGTCGCCGATGGTGCCGACTTCCCAGTCCGACTCGAGGAAACCGCACTGGCGCATCCAGGCGTCGTCCACGAACTTGGTCATGTAGTTGCGCACCGAGTCGGGCAAGATCGTGACGACACGCTGCCCGGGCTTCATATCGCGACAGACTTGCATCGCCGCCCACACCGCCGACCCTGACGACCCGCCGCACAACAGTCCCTCCTGGCGGATCAGCTGCCGCGCGATCCGGAACGAGTCGCGATCGTTGCTCTTGATCCAGCGATCGACGAGATCTCGCTCGAGTACGTCGGGGATGAAGTCGTAGCCGATGCCTTCGACTTTGTAGCTGGCAATCGGGCCTGGACCCGCTAAAATGCTGCCCTCTGGATCGACGCCGATAACCTCGCAGTTTGGCAGCTCGCGCTTGATCGCGCGCGCGATGCCCGTAATCGTCCCGCCCGTGCCGGCAGTCACGACGACCGCGTCGAGCACGCCGCCGCACTGATCGATGATCTCGCGACCGGTCCCCTCTTCGTGAGCGAGCGGATTCGACTCGTTGGAGTACTGGTCGAGGATGTGGGAATTCGAGATGACCTGTTTGAGGCGTTTGGCCACGCCGATGTGACTCTCGGGCGAGTCCCACGCCGCTTCGGTGGGCGTGCGAATGATCTCGGCGCCCAGCGCCTCGAGCACGACCTGTTTTTCCCTCGACATCTTTTCCGGCATGGTGATGACCATCCGGTAGCCCTTGACCGCGGCGGCCAGCGCGAGACCGATGCCGGTGTTGCCCGAGGTCGGCTCGATCAGCGTGTCGCCGGGCTTGATGCGTCCCTGCTTTTCCGCGTCGACGAGCATGCGCACGCCGATTCGATCCTTGACCGAGCCACCGGGATTGAAGAACTCACACTTTCCCAGGAGCTCGCACGGCAGATCGCGGCCGATGCGCGACAGCCGGACCATCGGCGTGTTGCCGGTGGTGTCTATGATGGAGTCGTAGATCGATTCGTGAACAGAACTCATTGCGGCCGGTATCCTATACAGTGCTAAACACCGCGTAAACCCATGACCGTCGAGGAAACACTTCGCAGCATCTTGTCCGACCGGATCGTCGTGATCGACGGTGCGATGGGCACTGCTTTGCAGGCGTACGGCCTCGACGAGGCCGGCTACCGGGGCCAGCGGTTCAAAGATCATGACGCGCTGCTCCAGGGGTGCAGCGACATTCTGTCGCTGACGCAGGCCGGCATCGTCGAGGAGATCCACCGCGGGTATCTCGAGGCCGGCGCTGACCTGGTGTCGACGAACTCGTTCACGGCGACCTCGGTCTCCCTCGCCGACTACGGCCTCGAGTCGCTGGCGCGAGAGATCAACCGCGAGGCGGCGGCGTGCGCGCGACGAGCCGTGGCGGCGTTCGGCAGCGGTTGGGTCGCGGGTTCGATCGGCCCGACCAACAAGACGACGTCGCTGTCGCCCGACGTCAACGACACGGCGTTCCGCTCGGTGACGTTCGACGACATGGCCGCGTCGTACTACGAAGCGGCGGCAGGATTGATCGAGGGCGGCGCCGACGTGCTGCTGTGCGAGACTTCCTTCGACACGCTGAACATGAAGGCGTGTCTGTTCGCGATCCACAAGCTGTTCGACGCCGGCGTCCGGCGCGTTCCCATCATGTCGTCCGCGACGATTACGGATCGCAGCGGGCGAACGCTGTCGGGACAGACCATCGAGGCGTTCTGGAACTCGGTGTCCCACGCCGAATTGTTTTCGGTCGGCATTAACTGCGCCCTCGGCGCCGACGACATGCGGCCCTATGTCGAGGAGCTCGCGGGGGCGACGGATATCTTCACGTCGTGTCATCCCAACGCCGGGCTGCCCAACGAGTTCGGCGGCTACGACGAAACACCGGAGCACACCGCCGGCGTCCTCGAGCAGTTCGTCGACGCGGGGTGGGTCAATCTGGTCGGCGGTTGTTGCGGCACGACCAAGCAACACATCCGCGCCATCGCCGAGATGGTGAACGGCAAGCCGCCGCGCGCACCGGCGTCCCCTCCCCCGTTCCTGCGCCTGAGCGGCATGGAGGCGCTGACGGTTACGCCCGAGTCCAACCTGATCATGGTTGGCGAGCGCACCAACATCGCCGGCTCGGCGAAGTTCCGCCGACTGATCATCGAGGACCAGTACGAAGAGGCCCTCGAGGTGGCTCGCAGCCAGGTCGCCGGCAGCGCCAACATATTGGACGTCTGCATGGACGAGGGCATGCTCGACGGCGAGGCCGCGATGACGCGGTTCCTCAACCTGATCGCGGCAGAGCCGGACATCGCGCGGCTCCCGATCATGATCGACAGCTCGAAGTTCTCGATCATCGAAGCCGGGCTCAAGTGCGTGCAGGGCAAGAGCATCGTCAACTCGATTTCGCTAAAGGAAGGCGAACAAGAGTTCGTGCGCACGGCCCAACTCGCGCGCCGCTACGGCGCGGCCGTCGTCGTCATGGGGTTTGACGAGACCGGCCAGGCGACCACGGTGCAGGACCGCGTCGCCATCGCGCAGCGCGCGTACAAGATTCTGACCGAGCAGGTCGGCTTCCCGCCGCAGGACATCATCTTCGATCCGAACGTGCTCACCGTCGCGACCGGCATCGAGGAGCACAACGAATACGCGATCAACTTCATCGAGGCGACGCGCGAGATCAAGCGGGTGCTACCTCACACCTCGGTGTCCGGCGGCATCAGCAACGTGTCGTTCTCGTTCCGCGGCAACGACCGCGTGCGCGAGGCGATCCACGCGGCGTTCCTGTATCACGCCATCGAAGCGGGCCTCGACCTGGCCATCGTCAACGCCGGCCAACTCGAGGTGTACGAGCAGATTCCCAAAGACCTGCTCGAGGCCGTCGAGGACGTGCTCCTCAACCGGCGCGACGACGCCACCGAGCGCCTCGTCGACCTGGCCGAGACTGTCAAGGGCGGCGGCAAAAAGCAGGAAGACGACCTGACCTGGCGCGAGGGCACGCTGCAACAGCGGCTCGGCCACGCGCTGCTCAAAGGCATCGACAAGTTCGTCGAACAGGACACCCACGAAGCGCTCGCGCAGTACGACAAACCCCTGGACATCATCGAGGGTCCGCTGATGGACGGGATGAGCGTGGTCGGCGAGCTGTTCGGCGCGGGCAAGATGTTCCTGCCACAGGTGGTCAAGAGCGCCCGCGTCATGAAAAAGGCCGTGGCGATTCTCGAGCCGCTGATGGAGGCGGAAAAGGCCAGGCGCGGCGACACGTCGACCAAGGGCAAGATCGTCATGGCGACGGTCAAGGGCGACGTCCACGACATCGGCAAGAACATCGTGGGCGTGGTGCTGCGCTGCAACGGCTACGACGTCGTGGACCTCGGCGTGATGGTGCCGGCGCGCGACATTTTGGAAGCGGCGGAGCGCGAGAAGGCGGACCTGATCGGCCTGAGCGGGCTGATCACGCCGTCGCTGGACCAGATGGTCCACGTCGCCAAGGAGATGACGCGACTGGGCGTGCAGTTGCCGCTGCTCATCGGTGGCGCGACGACGAGTCACAAGCACACGGCGGTCAAGATCGCGCCGGAGTTCACCGGCGTTACCGCCCATGTAAAGGACGCGTCGCTCGCCGTGGGCGTCGTGGGCAAGCTGCGAAGCGCAGATAAGCGCGCCGATTTCGAGCGCGAGCTCGCCGAAGACATGGACGGGCTGCGCGCGGCCCACGCGGGCAACGTCGCCCGCCGCAAGCTCGTCCCCATCGCCGACGCGCGGTCGCGGCGACTGCGGATCGAGTGGGACGCCGCCGACCTCGCGACGCCCCGCTTTCTCGGCACCAAGCGCGTTGCGCCGAGCCTGGGCGAGCTGCGCCCGTTCATTGACTGGACGCCGTTCTTCCACGCCTGGGAGCTCAAGGGCGTATATCCGAAAATTCTCGCCAAGCCCGAGGCCAAAGAGCTGTTCGACAACGGCCAGGAGCTGCTCGACAAGATCATCGCTGGCAAAGAGCTCACGGCGCGCGGCGTGTACGGGTTCTTCCCGGCGGCGTCGGACGGCGACGACATCGTCATCTACGAAGCCGAGGAGCGTACCAGCGAGTGGGGCCGGTTCCACATGCTTCGCCAGCAAGAGGACCGCGGCAAATCCTTCGCGAGCCTCGCGGACTTCGTCGCCCCCGCCGATTCGGGGCTCGAGGACCACATCGGTGCCTTTGCCGTCACCGCGGGCATCGGCCTCGACTCGATCGTCGAGCACCTCGAGGGCGAGCTCGACGACTACAACGCGATCATGGCCAAGGCCCTGGCCGACCGCCTCGCCGAGGCCTTCGCCGAGTACCTGCACAAGCGTGCGCGCGACGACTTCGGCTACGGCGCCGACGAGAACCTCGGCGCCGAGGACATGGTGCGCGAGCGCTACCGGGGCATCCGACCGGCCTTCGGCTATCCGGCGTGTCCCGACGGCACGGAAAAGGGCACGCTGTGGAAGCTGCTCGACGCGCAGACGAGCACGACCATGACGCTCACCGAGCACTTCGCGATGCTGCCCACCGCGTCGGTCAGCGGCGTGTACTTCGCCCACCACAAGGCCAGGTACTTCTCGGTCGGCCACATCGCCCGCGACCAACTCGCCGACTACGCCGCCCGCAAAGGCACGACCGTCGACGAGCTGGAGAAGTTCCTGATTTCGAACCTCGCGTAGCCGTCACCTCTGCCGTCGCCTAGCCGAGCTCAGCGGTTGCAGGGCGGGGCGTCGGGATCTGCGGCGAGGACGAGGCCGTCGCCGTCGAGCTCCCAGGTCGTACCGAGCGCGGCCGACGACTCGATGATGTGGTCGCGGATCCCGTCGGCCGTCTTTCCTTCCGCAGGGGCCGGCATGCTGGTCTTACGTCCGCTGGCGACCGCGCGCTTGACGATCTCGACCGGATGAAACACGGCGCGCTCGAGGCACCCGCGACCATCGAAGCGTACGCGCAGCACACCGCTGCGCTTGGTCACCTGTTTCTTCTGATCAAAGCGGAAGTTGCCGAGCGAGTAGGCGATCAGTCCACCCTCGTGCCGCGCGATAGGCTGCAACACGTGAGGGTGGTGGCCGACGATGAGGTCGGCGCCCGCATCGATGAGCGCGTGCGCTGTCTCTTGCGCATCTTTGCGCGGGACGTTCTCGTACTCCCAGCCCCAGTGCGCCACGACGATGACCAGGTCGTGGGCTTTGCGCGCCTGTGTCACGACGGGCACGAGCAGCTCCGGGATGTCCTTGTCCCATCGCGTCCAGGGCAGAAGCGGCGTGTTCTTCTTCTGCTGATAATTGCGCTCGGTCGTGATCCCGATGAAGGCGATGCGCCAGCCGTCCTGTTCGAAGGTTTCGGCTCGGATCATGGGCTCTTCGTCGTACGACAGACCAATCGGCGTGATGCCGAGCTCGCGCAGATTCTCCGGCGTCTCTTGCACGCCCTTGATTCCCCAGTCGAAGCCATGGTTGTTAGCGAGGCTCACGTGCGTGAAGCCGCCGCGCACCAGGTGTTGCGCCTCGTCCGGTATGGCCGTGAAGCGCAGGCTGTTGCTGTAGGGATACGCCTTCCGAATGTCTTTGACGACCGGCGTCTCGAGATTGGCCACCGCGATGTCGGCGCGCACGAGATCCTTCACGTGCTCGAACAAGTTGTAGTCGCCGGGCGGAATCGCAAGTCGGCCGTTCTCCCCCCAGCGACCGAACATGATGTCGCCGACGAAAGTGAGCTCGATGGGCTGCCGCGGGGGTGGCGCAGCATCCGCGTCGGCGACCGCGGCGACCGCGGCGACATCGGCGACGTCGACGTTCGAGTCGACCGGCCGTGCGATCGCCGCGTTGGGTTCGGGCGGAGGCGCCTCACGCGCGGGACCGCGGTTACCGCAGGCCGCTAGAGCCGCGACCGCGGCGATCCAAATCCAGGTTGCAGCACGCACAGGCATCCAGCCGACCAGTATCACTACGGAACCGCCCGCGTGGGTATTCCCGCGGTCGATAAACTTCGATCTGACTCGCGTTTGCTACTCGTTGTAAACGCCTACGGAGGCTCCCGCGATGCCGGAGTTGCCAGCGCTACTGCCTCCGGCGCCCTGAGTGCCCGGCGTGTAGCTCGGCACTCCGCCGTTGGTGAACGTCGACGTCGTGTTGACATAGACGCACACGGACCAGCCGCCGGCGCCGCCGCCCCCGTGACCGCCGATGCCGCCGGTGCCGCCGCTTGCGCCGCTGCCACCGGCGCGACCTTCGTCGTAGCCCACGCCGCCGGAGCGACCCGCGCCAGCAGGACCGCCGGAGCCGCCGTTGCGACCGATGCCGCCGGTGCCGCCATTGCCGGTGATGACATCGACCCAGACCGCGCCAGTGACCGCGCTGCCGACCAGCAAGATTCCGATGCTCGCGCCACCGCCCGTTCCGCCGTCGCCGCCACCGCCGCCGCAACCGCCACCTCCACCGGAGCCGCCGCCGCCGCCCCAGTCATTGCACGTGCCCGTGGAGTGATTCGATCCGCCGCCGGCGCCGCCGCCCCCGCCGCCGCCGTCGCTGCCGTCGCTGCCGTCGCGACCGTAGTCGGGCACCCACTGGTTGCCGCTGATCGTCCCGCCCGAACCGCCAGCGCCGCTGCTTCCGCTGCCTCCGTTGGTGCCGGGGCTGCCGTTGCCGCCGCTACCGCCAGACACACCGAGACCCTGGGCGCCGCCGGGACCGACCCCGCCGCCGCCGTTGTTTCCCGCGCACGAGCTGCCGTTGGTCTTGCAACCTCGACCGCCGCTGCCGCCGGCGGTGCTGCCACCGACGCACGATGCGCCGCCGGGTTGCGACGCGGGCGGGTCCGGAGTGTTGCCGGCGCAATAGAAGTAGCTGTCGTCTTCGTAGCCGTTGTAGCCCGTGACGCCGTCGCCGCCGTCGTCGCCAGGAGCGCCCGTGCTGGACCCTCCGGTTCCGTTGGCGCCGGCACCGGCTACCACCGTCAGGTAGCGCGGCGTGAAGCCGGTCGATCCGATTACGACGATGCCGTGCGACGAGGTGCTCGGCGACGTCGCGGTCGCGGAGTGCACCTCCAGGTATTCGAAGGTCGTGGGCAGGTCGACGTTGTTGACGACGACCGCGCCAGTGCGCGCGCCATTGATGACGCCGCGCGTGCCGTCGCGGGTCCAGCCGGACGCGCGCAGGTACCCGCCGTGGATCCCGACGCCAGGCACGACGTTGACGGTTTCGTTGTAGGTGCCGGCCGAGACGTACAGGAACGCCTTGCCTTCGGCCTGCGCCCGCGTGAGCGCGTAGTTGATCGTGCGCAGCGGGAACGCTCGGTTGCCGGGGTTGGCGTCGCTGCCGTCCTCGGCGACGAACAGGCCGTCGGCGGCGGTGCCGTCGATACCGTCGCAGTTTTGATCTTCAAAGCCGTCGTCTGGAACGTCGGGCGTGGTCTCCGGGTCCGTCGGGCACGCGATCTCGCAGCCGTTGGACGGGTCGCCATCGTAGT
>Ga0326597_10007498_pt1 | contig 14847 bp, 15 predicted proteins | sample RVTome_12_FD_203789 | JGI IMG/M metagenome (GOLD analysis project Ga0326597, IMG submission 203789) | Soil microbial communities from uranium-contaminated site in the Upper Colorado River Basin, Wyoming, United States - RVT100D185 | ecosystem: Environmental > Terrestrial > Soil > Contaminated >... | reverse complement strand
GGCGGCAGGCGGCTCGCAGCCGGTCGAACGCCTGCGGATCGCGCATCAACAGGTACAGCCCCGCAGGCAACTGATCGACGCGGTGGACGAAAATGGCGAGATGCACGCGCGGCGTCCACCACACGCTGTTCCACGGTGTTCTCGCGCCGGGCAGGACACATGACAGCATGTCGATGAATGTCGCGCGGTCGATCGTCGAACGGCCGTCGAAAGCGAGCGCGCTCCGGCGTTGCAGCAGGAGCGCACGCGCATCGATCGCACGAGTGCGCCGGGTACGTCGACCGCAATCGGTCACAGAGGCGGTCGGCACACTCGACAGCCCCGGATCTTCGGTAGCCCGTGCGACCTCGTCGATGAAGGACCACTCGATGTGGTGCTCGCTCAGCCGATTCGCGTGGCCCGACCACCGGCCAGACGCGATGCCGTCGACGACCTGTCTCACGGTGTGCTGGGGACAATCGGCCGGCTCCCCGGCGGCGATCGCCATGATGCAGCCGGGCTCTTCGCGTTCGGCGTCCGCGAAATCCTCCTCGCGGTCGATGCCGGTCACCGCCGCGATCGCGCGGCATGACCACGCCGGCAGCAGGACTGCACGCCACCCGACGAGCGCGGCGGCGACCGATACGGCCGCTATTGCGTGCCCGAGGTCGTGCTGGCAGTAGCGGAACGCGCGCTCGCCGTATTTCCACGCTTCGCGCCAATGGATCGATGTCAGCGCGACCAGCAGTCCGTCCTGTCGTCCGCCAAACGCCGCGCGCCACACGCCCTCGTCGAAGACGCAGCGCAATTCGATCGCGTGACGATCCGCCGCGTAGTGGTACACGGCCGGCTGATCGACGAGGCGCGGCAGCGCTCCGCAGATCACGTATGCCTCGGTGGGATGAAGATTTCCGCTGGACGGGTTCACCCGGAGGGACCACTGCGAGGAGCCGAAGCGTTTCCATGCCGAGAGCCCCAGCGCATGCCTGAGCATGTCGCCGAGCGCCGGGGCGCTCAATGGTGCAGCCGCCAGCTCGCGCTCGCATGCCTGATCGAACGTCGTGCGACTGCGTGCGTACCCGTCTACTGCGACACTGGGCGCCGGGTACAGCGGGAAGACCGGCGTATCGGCAAACCCACGGAAGGGGCGGGGCTGCGACGCCCAGTCGAGGTATCCGAGCGATTGAGCAAACGCGTGGAAATGATGTTTCGTCCCGTCGTGATAGCGGTACACCGTCGCGAGCGACGCCTGACGCGACTCGCCATCGTAGAGTTGTGTGGGTCGCGACACGTGGATCTCATCATACCGTTCGAACAGTGGCCTCGTGGCCGTGGCGCGCCGCGCGCAATCGGCAGGGACTCAGCGATCTGTCGGCAGTCGGCTGGTTCCGAACACATGTTCGACGTGAGAAGAGCGCGGCTGCGGCATCAATATGCTCCCTCGTAAGGGGTTGAATGCAGTCATGACCGTCGTCTCGCGGGGGTCCAGGGGCCAAGGATGGACTGCCGCCCGTGAAAACACGGACGCGCTGGTTGCAAGCTTGTTCGATTGCCGCGTTGCCATGGTGCGGAGAGCGGGGACGAACGCCGTGCTCGCCATCGCGGCCTCTGGGTGCGCCCACTGTGCGAGGATCAGTCGATATGGCGAAGCTGCTCCTGCTCTTCACCGTCGTCCCGATCGTAGAGCTCGTAGTGCTGCTCGAAGTGGGCCGCCGGATCGGAACTGCTGCGACGCTGCTCCTGATTCTGGTAACGGGAGTCGTGGGCGCCGTACTCGCGAGACGCCAAGGTGTGGCGGCGCTGGGGCATATTCGGGCGGAACTGGCTGCCGGACAGATGCCCGGGCCAACAATCGTCGACGGCGTGATGATTCTTGTCGCAGGTGCCCTTCTGATCACGCCCGGCATCCTGACAGACATTGTCGGCTTTCTCTGCCTTGTGCCTGCAACGCGCCGCTCGATTCGCGCCCGGCTGTCGCGAGTGTTTATCCGCGCGGCCGGCCGGGGAATGGTCACGGTGGATGCACAATTCGTCGATTGGCGCGAACCGCGCGATCAACGGTTCGCCGGCAGAAGCTCGACCACGCAGGCGAACGCCCCCCGCTCCCGGCGACCGGATGGGCCGTCCCCAGAAGAAGATGGCTCGCGTCGAACCTGAAGCGTTTATGCCGCGACGGCGGGCACGGACACTACGGCTACAAGGGGGTGCGCGAAGTAAGCTGCCGCCCAATCTGGCTGATCGAACGATCGAATGGTTTGAGCCCGCCGATGCCGCGATCGCAGATGTTTACATCGATGCCTCAGATCATCCGTTCATCGTTCATCGATTAAGATCTCAACCATGAGTGACGCACACAGCCGACCCTCAGGCGACGCATCGGAGCCGCTGTACGACGTAAATGTTCCGACACCCACGCACGCGGAGCGCGCCCGAACCTTGGTTGCGCAGATCGCGACCGGGACCTTGTGCACACTCGCCATCGAGCCGGCCGGCTACCCCTACGGCTCGTTCGTGACCGTCGCCTTCGAGAAGGGAAACCCGATCTTCCTCATCAGCGCACTCGCCGAACACACCAAGAATCTGGAGCACGATCGCCGCGCATCCCTGCTGGTAGCCGAGAGCGGCTCCGCGGATCCGCTCGCCAACGGCCGGGTCACGATGCTCGGTCCGTGCACGCGCGTCGAGGGAGACGGGGGCAGCGCCCGCGCCGCCTTTCTGGCCGCGCATCCGAACTCTACGTACTACGCCGACTTTCGCGACTTCGGGTTTTGGAAGCTGCATGTGGATTCGGTCCGCTACATCGGGGGCTACGGACGGATGTCGTGGATTGACAAGGCCGAGTGGCACACCGCCGAGCCAGATCCGCTCGGCCCTTCAGCGGCCGGCATCATCGCTCACATGAGCGCCGACCACGCCGACGCGATGGTGCTCTACTGCAAAGCCTTTTCGAAGGCGACCGAGATCACCTCCGCGAGCATGACGGGCATCGACCGGCACGGGTTCGAGATGTCGGCGAAGACCAACGAGGGACCGCGACCGGTCCGCCTGGCGTTCGCCAGGCCGGTCAGCACGCCGGAGGACGCGCGCGCTGTCCTGATCTCGATGCTGAAAGACGCCAGGAGCGCGCTGGGCTGACGGACGAGATCGAGCAACGTATCGCCGGTTCGAGCAGCGGCTTCGTGCGGCGGAGTTCAGCGCGCAGCGGGAGCGTGTGAGCAGCCGCCTGAAGAAAAGCCCCGGGTACACGACTCTCGTTGCTCACAACGATTCGCGCGAACCGCAGGTCCGCGCGCAGCGGTCGTTCAGATATCCCATTCGACGAATCGGTCCCGAGTAACGCCGCAGGGTTCCCGAAGAGGGCGTGTGTCCGCGGTCAGTTCAAGGCGCGGGCGGGACGAGCGGCTCCAGCGTCTCGACGAGCTGCGGGAGATCCCTGGTCACGACCTGCCAGACGATGTCCTCGTCCACGCCCAGGTAGTCGTGCACGACCTTGGGCCGCATCCCGACGATGTTCTCCCAGGGGACCTCGGTGTGGGCCGCGGTGAAGTCGCGTGACACCTGGCGGGCCGCCTCCCCGATCACCTGCACGAGATGAATGAGGGCGAGGCGAAGGTTCTCGTCCGCGTCGTACGTCTCGCGCGGCAGATCCTGGACTTTGGCCGCCGCCTTCCTCGCCATGTCGAGCATGTGCCCGACATAGACGAGATCACGCGGCGACATAGAGCGGTTCGGCCTCCCGCAGGACCTGGTCCCGGATGCGCACGTTCAGGAACTTGGGCGTGACCAGGTCCACGCGACGGCCCTGCAGCAGCCCGGATAACTCGCGCTCCATACTGACGAAGTCCAATCCCGACACGTGCCCGGGCTGGAATTCCACCAGCACATCGACGTCGCTGTTTGGGCCGAAGTCGTCGCGGAGTACCGAGCCGAACAGCGCCAGTCGCGCGATACCGTGCCGCTGGCAGAACGCCCTGACGGCACCGCGGTCAATGACCAGGTGCGAGCGCATGATGCATCTAGGATACCGCCGCTGGCGGGCACTCGTTCCCATGCGTCGCACTCACGACCTGCCACGGGAAACGGGTCCCGACTCTGGCGGCTTGAATGCGGATTTGCGGAATGAGCGCGGAGGGAGAGGAACGGCTCCTTGACAACGACTTCACTCGACAAGAATGCCAGGAAAAACGCCTCCTTCCGCGCGCGCAGGACCGTCGCCGACCCCCAAATCAGCCCCAGCGCGGAAAGCTCAGAACGGTAAGGGACGTAAATACAGGTACTTACAGTGGCGGAGGGAGAGGGATTCGAACCCCCGGAACCCTTACGGGTTCAGTGGTTTTCAAGGCCCTTCAAGGGTGGGAGGAGCACCGGCTCCTCCCAATTTACCCCAATAAAACCGGCCTGTTCTGCACATGACCTAGGCGCTGATTGGGGCTTGTCCGCGCCAGGACACGGACAAAAGGCGGACAGTAGTTGAGCCGCATCGCATCAGCACGGTGCCCAAGCAGCTCCCAGCGACACTCAGCGCGGTATTCCGGCTACGCCGACGGATTCCAGGGGCAGATATCCGCGAGGACTCGCGTGAGGGTGTCTCGTCCTTCTCGCGATTCCAAGTCGTACTTCTCGGCCCACCGGCGGACGAATACCCGTGGTCCGTAGCTGACTTCAAAAGCGTACACTTATCGGCGGGGGCTCGAGACCGTCGCCGCTCCTGGCCGCGAATCGTTTGAAGCGTAGGCCTTTGCGCGCCCTGGACGACAATCTACTTTTTGCGCGCAGCTCATATCTCAGGATCAGGCCTCTCGATGAAGGTAGATGAGGGACACGCCGCGCTCACGGCCATCGGACGGACGTACGGACAGCTGTCGTTGTTCGACGCGAACGAAGCCGAGACTCGTCTCAAGGTTATCGACGAGGTCATCTTCAACGTGCTTGGCTGGCACAAAGATGACGTGAAGGTTGAAGAGCGCGTGTCCGAGGACGGCCAGACCTCATTCGCCGACTACATTCTTCGGACTGCGACGACAGCGGTTCTCATTGAGGCCAAGCGCGCGGCGGCGGCGTTCCCGCTGCCGGCCCGTCGATCGCGACTCCGCCTTGACGGAGTGCTGTCCGAAGGTGAGGTCGGTGAGGCAATACGCCAGGCGAGAGACTACTGTCGCGTCAAGGCGATCCCGTTCCCCGGCCCTCCAGCTTCTGCGGCTCAATGTTGTCGCCAGACTCGTCGAGCGCGCGGCGCGCGGACTGACTGAGGGCGCTCTCGTGTCGGACTTGGCGGCCGCCTGCTTGCGGGTTGGTGTGCCAGAGCGGGACTTTCTGTCGGTTATCCAGGATCTCGGTCGGCGCGAACTCTGCCGTAGTGTCGATGGCCTCGCGATCCAATCGGACTCGGCGGTGGTTCCCACCCGTCTCGCCGCATACGCGATCAAACAGATGTGCCACGAGTTCGCATACGTAGACCTCTGTTCCGTAGACGCGGCCATTCTTGATCCAGACGCGCTGCACGAGCTTCAGGAGACCACGGTTGAGATCGAGGCTACGCAGGCGCCGCCGGAGCGCGTTGCCCTCCGTGGGCGGAGAATCGAGCAGTTCCTAGATTACTTGGTGCGATGCGAAGAGCGCTGGGTCGTGGAATGTAAGCGCCGAGAACTGCCGGCGGAATGGCTACAGCAGCTGGTCAAAGACGAATTGCGGCCTGCTATTCTGCGCGACGCTGAAAGTGCTCTCCACTCCGCAGAGCGCCGCTACAAGCGACAGACAGAGGCGGCTGCAAAGGCAAGAGAGAAGAGCGGAGCCAAGCCGGCCACGGCGCAGGGGCGGATATCGGGCTCTTGGTCGCAGAAGGAGTACGTTTTCATTCGAGACGACAAGGGCACGGACTGGTTCAGTCACAAGCGCGACTTTCTGTCGGCAAACGATTGGAACATCCGCGGAATCAATGCACGCTGTACATTCGTGCCCGGCGAATGGCAGGGCAAGCCTCGAGCGACTTCCGTTCATGTACACCATGGGCGCCAGACTGCCCGCGGGAACTAATCAGAAAACCAGCGGCGAATAGCCTGAATGTGTCGCGCAACTTGTCATCGTGTCTCGACTGATTTGAAGATCCGCGTGGCAATTCCCCTGGGATCGCGCCGCACATCGTTTTCCCACACGCGAATCACTCGCCACCCGAGCCGGCGAAGAGCACTCGTGACGACTCGATCACGTCGTCGGTTGCGGTCAATCTTTGCGACCCAGTAGTCCGCATTCCATCCGGCAGCGAGCCTGCTCTTCCGTTTCGACCATTCGCGACCATGCCAGAAGTCGCCGTCACAGAACACTGCGATCCTTTGGCTCCAAAATACGAGATCCGGACAACCAGGCAGATCTTTCGCGTGCAAACGGAACCGCAACCCCCCAGTCGATAGCGCCTTCCGGAGCAAGATCTCTGGTGCGGTGTTCTTCTTGCGATTCGCCGTGCCGACTCGACTGGTCGCGGCGCTGCGAGCACGCAGACCACGGAACTTCGGTATTGAAGACGACTTCTTGCGAGCTGGCATGAGTGGCTCAGGCAATCTCGTGAGACCGAAAACTCTCGCTGTCGCAGCGTTGATCGGCTGCGGTACAATTCTCGGCGATCGGTTTGCATATGCCCAGCCATAAGGTCATCAGTCTGTTCTCCGGCGCGGGCGGTTTGGATTACGGCCTCGAAGCGGCCGGCTTCGAATTCGGCGCGGGCGTCGAGATGGATTCCGATTCCGTGGCGACGTTGCTCGAGAGTCGTCCGGATTGGCCGGTTCTCTGCCGAAGCATTTTCGACGTTCCCACGCAGGAGCTTCTAGATCTTTCGGTCTCAAAGAAGGGCGAGGTAGACCTCGTCGCCGGTGGGCCCCCCTGCCAACCGTTCTCGAAAGCGGGCTACTGGGCGCATGGTGACGCGTTGCGCCTCAGCGATCCGCGGTCTGACACGCTCGGCGCCTACCTGCGGGTTGTCCGCCAAATGCTGCCCAAGGTGCTGCTGCTCGAAAACGTCGAAGGTCTGAAGTACGCGGGCAAGGACGAAGGGCTGCAGCTCCTCCTCAGTGAGCTGGCCGCGATCAACAAGGCCGAGGGCACATCGTACCTGCCGGAGGTGGACGTCCTCAATGCCGCGGACTTTGGTGTCCCCCAGTTGCGCGAACGCGTGTTCGTCGTCGCGCACCGGGACGGTCGAACGTTCAAGTTCCCGACGCCAACGCACCTTCCGGCGCACTCTGAGAAGAGCCTGCTTGACGGCGACGCGGAGCCGTACCGGACTGCATGGGATGCCTTTGCCGACGTCACGGCGTCGGAAGATGAGGATCTCGCCGTCCGTGGCAAGTGGGCGGACCTCCTGCCTTCGATCCCCGAAGGCTCGAACTACCTCCATCACACGGATCGCGGCGAAGGCGTGCCCCTGTTCGGATGGAGGCGCCGCTACTGGACGTTCCTGCTGAAGCTAGCGAAGAACCGCCCGTCGTGGACAATCCAGGCGCAACCCGGTCCCGCGGTTGGCCCATTCCATTGGTCGAATCGGCGGCTGAGCGTCCGCGAGCTCTCCCGTCTGCAGACCTTTCCGGACGACGTCTACATTGTCGGAGGGCGAGGGTCGGCTCAGAAGCAACTCGGAAACGCAGTTCCCTCTCTGCTCGCTGAGGTCATGGGCCGAGCGATCAGGGAGCAATTGTTGGATCTGCCCGCGGGCGACTCGCCGCTCAAGCTTCTGCCCTGTCGACGGACTCCCGTCCCACCGCCCGAACCTGTCGCACCAGTACCAGAACGCTTCGGGCACCTCGTAGGGGAGCACTCGCCACATCCGGGGACCGGCCTCGGACATGGCGCCTCGCGTCGAGCCCAGTTCGCCTGAGGATCTCGCTCGCGCCTGAAGACTCTTAGAGCTGGTCCAGCACAGCGCGGAGGTCGTCCGCCCACTCCTTGACCAAAACATTCGACGCAAGCCGGCCGACGCATTTGGGATGCGCGGCCAGCGTTCCTGTCGGAGCGAATCGGAACTCCCATTGGCTCGTGATCGGATGCAGGCACGCAGCCAACACCTGAAACTGCGTTGGCTTGTAGTAGCGGCTGCAAGGATCCGCCTTGGATGCTCGGGTTTTCTGAAAGTCGACCTTCGGCAGTCCCTGCTGCGTGCGGGCCAGAACGTTCTTGCACTCAATGAGGAATAGTCTCCGCTGATACTCGACTTCGAAATCTGGCTTCCCGTCCTCGATGATGTGCCGAACGTTACGCACGCCTGGCACACGGTGCAGATGCCGCTCTAAATGGTGCTCGGCAACACCGCCGCGGACCGCGGCTGCAAGCCGAAACGCTCCAGAAATAATGTCGAGGATATCGCTCGCGGGCAGCCCGAGCTTCAGTTCCAAAGGGTGACGCTCGGGCCCAGGCAACACGATTTCGCGTTCCGCGACGCTCTTCTCGATCCGATCAGACAGGCGCAACCTCTCGCCGCAGTCGACGCCGCTGGCCACGCGCTCGAACTCCACGTAACGGAGAAATTGGTCCGGTTGGAATCCGATGACGGTTTCCGTCTGCAGGTTCTCCTCTGGACGGCTCCGCTTGCGTCTGGCTTCGGAGCGCTCTCGCTGCCAGCCGTGCCATCCCTTGGCCGCCGCCGCCTTCATATCTCGGGCTTTGAACTCAACCGAACTCGAGAACCACGTCGGCGTATGCATCCGCGGATCGACGGCGATGAAGAGGCCCAACTCGAGGTGCACGCCGAACATCAGCGTGACTTTCTGCCCCTTAGGATCGATAAAGATCGTGTGGTAGCGGTCAAACTCACTTCCGTACTTGATTTGGAAGCGGTGCTCGTCCGCAGGCCGACCTTGCTGCCCGTATTTGTTCGCTGTGAAGGCGTAGCACACCAGCTCGAGTCGCTCGCCGGTCTGCGTTCTGATGGCGAACTGGAAAGGGGCCGTTCTCGGATCGGCGCTCTTCAGGACTTCGGCGCCGCTCCTCTTCAGAGCGTCCTCGATCTGCTCGACGATGGCGTCCCGTCTGACGACTCTATATCGCTCCACCGGCTCTCCAGGATTCAGCTGCTGAAATGGCCGACGCGCCGCCTATCGTAAGCCTAGCGGCACCTTCTCAGGTAGGCCAGCGTCTCCGCCATCACCTTGCAGTCGACCTCGTTGTACAACTCGATTTCGCGCATCAGGTCGAACTCCGCCATGGGCACGCCTCTCTGCGCCGCCTGGCGATTGCACCACCATGCGCCGACCATGGCGCCAAGGCCATCAGCGGGACCGTCGCCCCAAACAGTTTCTGTGAGCCCGTGCGTGTGCATCGCCTTCGCGATAGCCTTGAGACCAAATCCGAATGCGCCCCGTACGGTTACGGGCTGTTCCTTGACGACACGATTGAGTAAATCGAACCACGGTACCGTCGGCCATCGCGGCGATCCGTGCCGTACATGCGCGGCGTTGTACGCGTCGGTGAGGTTGCTGGTTTCAGCTGGGGACCAATGGAACACGCGCGCGTCGGCCAATAACGTACCGAACTCCTGACACACCTCTTGAAGGTGAGCGAACCAATCTTCGATCACCCGCAGTTCCTCCGCGAGAGTCAGGCTCCTCGCGGTGAAGACTCGGTGACGCCATTGGGGATTGTCGGCAGGCCCGGCGAGATGTGCACAGCCAATCATGAAGATTAAAGGCTGCCCTCCGGCTTCTGGGAATCGGGAGAAGTCCTCGTCGAGGTCGCTGACTGTCTCGAAGTCGACGTAAAACTCCGGCGTCACGGGGCCGCGCCAGAACATCTCGTTTGCGGTCACGCGTTCGGGGAACACCACCGCCCCGTCGACACCTGAGTGATTAGCGTGGATAACGGCATCGACCAAGATCGGGAGCTTTTCGCCGGTGATCCCAAATCGGGCGGCCGAGCACTGGGGATCTGTCCATCGGCAGACACCACCTGCGATTGCCTGGAAACGCTTCTCCGGAGTGACCCTTGGCAGCAATGTGAGGTCTTCGAGTTGGCGGGCAATCTCCAGCTTCGCGTGGTGCCACGGTTGATCGTCAGTTCGCCGAATGTTGGGCCAGAGTTCGGGGACGGAGGGTGTCGGAACCACGTCCCAACCACCGCCATCGCGCCGCAAACGCCGTATCCAATCGCAGGCGGTCAACGCAAAGGTGCGAAGATCCATTCCTGCATTTTTCAAGTATCTGTTGTGATCAACTCTGGCGATTCTGTCGAACGCTGACGTGCCGCGACTCTTTGAATCTTTCCACCGGCGTCCGAGCAGGAACGCCATGGTCGGCGTGTAACCCTGCAATCTGCCGAGAGCCTCGTTGTACAACCAGATCTGAACCATGTACTTCAGGTGGTCGCCGGCGGCATGACCGTCTTTCAGCAGATCTAGCGTGGTGAACTTGACGTCCACGACACGGTAGTGGACGTCCGGAATTGGAAGATCGGAAGCCGTCTGAGTCGCCTCGGCTTCACTGATGTCGCTCGGGAATAATTGCCGAAGGACGTCCGATCTGATGAGGAGGTCTGGGACTCCGTAGGTTCTCGATTCAGGATTCCATAGCACCGACTGGGCAATGATCACCGCTCCGCCAGACATCGCGGCCCAGGTCGCTTCAACGGCAGCACGCGTCCGAACGTCACCGAGTTCTTTACGAATTCGGACGACCTCATGCCGTTTCGCCAAGTAGTCCGTCACAACGCTTTCAAATTCGTTGGCTCTTTCGGTCAGGAAAACCCGAAAGTCAGCCCGTGCGTCGTAACCGCTTCGCAGGTGATCTGGTACGTACCCCTTTGCCTCCCCAAAGGCTTCGAGCCAATCCAGAAGAGGATCATCGCAGCAGAAGTTGAAGGTGCGTGATGCCGCCACCCAATCGCTCCAAGACGAGTCTTGCCCCGGCTCGTCGCGCGTTCCATCGTCTCTTTGGAAGGCTGCACTGAATGCCATGGGGCCGAGAATAGCTGAACTGGTCCGCGGGTGAGGAAGAAACGCCTCGGACAAACTGGCCCGAGAAGTCTGCATGTCCTTGCAATGCGAATGGAGCGGTCAACGGGCCGCCGCTTCGCGGCGTTCTCCGCTGGGCGTGGAACAAAGAGCTTGTCTTGCGGCACGAAAGAGCGTAATAAATCTTAAGTAGGCGCTGTCTTACACGCCGCTTCCCTCCACGTCGACAGACGTGGAGCTGCCCGAAGTCGTCGCCCCAAGGCATCGACGAAGGCTCCCCAAACAACCCAACTCGGAGCGTCCCAGTCGACCCTCCATCCGCCGCAGCGGTCCCACGCGCACATCCGCCGGACCAACGCCACGCAACGGTGCCTGTTGAACGTGTCGATGCGTTTCCGGAAGGGAGGAGCGTATGCTCGACGACCGCTTCGATCCACGTGACCGTGACGACGACCCGCGTGACGGCCACGACATCTACGACTCGCGATGGAACGACGACCCGCGCGACCGCGACAAGGACTGGCGCGAGCCGGGCCGTGACCGAGACCGCAATCGGGACCCGCGAGACGCATTCGTAGAGGGCCTCGACCTGCCGCGCGGTCCCGAGCGCGAGATTGTGCTGGACGAGCGGGATCGCACCTACGAACTCAATGGCGAGGACAGCCGCACGCTCGCGACGGTCGGGACGTTTCGGGTTGTCTCTGAAAGCGACCTCCGCGATCACCGCGAGGGCGCGCTCGACCCGCGCGACGACGGCCATCGACACCTGCGCGATCAAGGGCTGGTTCGAAGTGTGTCGCTCGACGGGCGCGATCGGGTGATGACCCTGACGGAGCGCGGGCGCAGCCTGCTCGAGTGTCATCGTCGAGACCGCGGCGACGAACGTCGCCAAGAGTTCCACTCTGGTGTCAGCCGGCCGCGGGAGCTGACGCACGACGCGTCGCTCTATCGCGCCTACCTGCGCGCCGAGGAGCGGCTTCGTGAGCAAGGGGCGGACATCCGTCGCGTGGTCCTAGAGAACGACCTCAAGCGGGAGTACCAGGAGTGGCTGCAGGCTCATAACCGCGGACGGTCGGACAGCGACGGGCGACCCGATCGCGACCCGCGCGAGATCGAAGAGTGGGCGCACGAACACGACCTTCCGTATTTCGACGAGTCGGTCCATTTCCCGGATTTCCGCCTCGAGTACGAGGTGGACGGACGCGATCGGCACGAAGACATCGAAGTGGTCACAGACCACTACCGTGGCGCCCATGCCGCGAGCCGTGCTCGGGCCGGATTCGTCTGTTATGCCAGCAGCGGTGGACGCGGCGGCCGGCCGTTCGATCCACGCCTGGCGGAGGACTTCATATAAGTCCCTACGTGTCGCCCGACGCGTGTGAGAGCGTCCGGCCCGGACGGGTCGCCGCCGTTATGGAATTTGGCTTCACCTTACGTCAGGCGCGATTTCTGGCGCACGTCTTGGTCTACTCGGGCGTCTTCCTCGAACGCCAGTACCGCACGTTCGCCGGCATCGCGCACGGTCAGAAGACACACGATTTTCTCGCGGAGCTCGTCAACGGCGGCTACGCGAGGGCGATCACGCCCGGTGCGCTGCACCGAGGCCGGCTCTTTCATGTGCAGTACAAGCCGTTGTACGAGGCGATTGGCGAACCGAACAACCGACACCGGAAGCCCGCCTCACTCGGTCGATTTGTCGAGCGGCTCATGCTCTTGGACGCCGTCCTCGCGGACCGGCGGTACAGCTGGCTCGGCACCGAGCGGGACAAGATGCGGTACTTCGGCGCGCACCTGGAAGAGGATCTGCCGAAGGACTGGTACCCCCATCTCACGTTCGGTGAGGGCCCACGGAAGACCACCCGGTACTTTCCCGACAAGTTCCCGATCGGCACGCCGCGGGATGGCGGGCGGCGACACGTCTTCCTTTACCTGGTCACGCGGGAGGTGCCTGCCGAGTTCCGGGTGTTCCTTCTGCACCACTCGGACCTGCTCCGGGCCGTCGGCGAATGGACCATCCGCCTCCTCGTCCCACGCCGATTGCAAAAGGCCGCGGCGCTCTATCGCTATGCCGTCCGAGACGCGTTCACCGTTCCGCTGACACCAGCGCAGGTTGACGAACTCGACTGGTTCTTTCGAGCGCGCCAGGGCCGTGCGACCGACCCTGCGCCCGACCCGGAACTGGACCTCGCAAGGTGCGCCCAGAAGTTCGGCGCGGCGCGCTTCCGCGCGCTCCATCGGCGGTGGGAACGCGAGGGGATGACCGCCCTCTGGTCAGCCCAGTCCACGAGTCTCCGCGACCAGATGCAGCGCGGATGGGGCCGCGTCGAAATCGCTGAACTCTCCCATCAGTATTTGCAGCTCACCCCCTTGGTAGGCGTCGCCTAAACCCGACAGAATTGAGGCCGAGAGGGGAGACAACCCAGGAGCCCCGTAGGTTGTCCCCCTCCCATTCGCTTTCACCACGCGCGCGACCTCGGTGAAGCGCTCGCGCGATCGTGATCTGCAACGCGCGAATTCTAAGCAGGCGCAACGAGTTGTCCTGGCATCGTCGCGATCGGGCGGCGCTCTATGCCGCCCGTGTCTGAGCCACGGCGTCGGGGGGTGATAAGCAATCCGTGGCGTGAACGACCCCGTCGCCGCGCGCATGGGGTGGCCCCGCGCCTGTCCGGTAGGGTCGTTCACGCCACGGCTTGCCGGTCGCTGTCTGACGAGGTGGTGTGACGGATGTGCGGCGAGTACGCGCCGCCCGCTGAACCACGATCTGGGTGCCAATCACGAGCGCATTCTGTTGGTGTATCAGGTCCAGGTTCACAACAGGTTTCTGCGCCGTGTACGCGCAAGATCTGAGCAACTTCTGTCAAGGCGCGCGCTGGCCCGCCGTCACGTTTGTCAGGGTGGATCTGTGCTCGACGCCGTGCAAGGTTCTGCGCTTCGCTCCGACCCCGCTGGCCCACCCCAACGCGGCTGCCGCGTTGGGGGCCCCGGGGCGCGGGGCCTGCGGACCTTGACGGCGTCTGCGCGCAGCTCGCGAACTTGGCTCTTACGTGACGGCGACCGTTGCGTGCTGGCCTGCTCCCCACGTTCGTGATGATTAAGCGCTTGACGACGGTTTCGCGTGGCGGTATTCTGCGATCACTTCGCCGATGCCGCACGGCATCCCCTTCATGTCGCCCGACGTGAAGCGCTGATCGAACGACGCCTCAGGGCACGGTCGACAGCATCTCTCAATCACAACAAAACGTTCTGCTCGGCGTCGCTCAAAGTGCCTCGCCGATTCGGAACACGCGAGTCGTGCACGATCGCCGTTACGGCCTTCGCTGCGCGGCTCGCTCACAATGCGCTGCCCCGTCCGCTGCCATCGCAGCAGCGGGACGCACAGCCGTTCACCAATCGGTCGCGCGTTCAACCGCGCGACCGCGACGCGAGGCGATGACCTCCCGTTCGTCGATGTCGGCGCAACGCCGGCATCCGCGCCACCAGAACGACAACGCGTCGGCCTCAGGTCGGCGCGCTGCAGCGCGCGAAACCCACAACCGTTTTCCGCCCGCCGACATGCGGGCGCGCGTGGGGAGGTCGATCATGAAGATCTGGTTGACGGTCGCGGAAGCCTCGCGGTATTCAGGTGCCAGAAAGGAGGGCGCTGGTTCGCCCAACGATGGCGGCTCCATGACGCAGAGGAGCGGACGGCCACTGACAGGCCGCCTGCACGGGCACGGCGATGGCTGTTGAACACGTCGCCGACCCCGTCGATCTCGCGGCACTGGTCGAAGATCCTGCCCGGGTGGCGACCGTCCCACCTGGCCGGATCCCGGCCTTGCTGTCGCAACTGAGCGCGTTGCAGGGCGCGATGGCTGCACGCCTCATCTCCGCCGATCGTGACGAGACCGTGTCCAGCGAGGACACCTTGCTCACGGTCGACCAAGCCGCCGAGCGCCTAGGCG
>Ga0326597_10007497_pt1 | contig 14848 bp, 10 predicted proteins | sample RVTome_12_FD_203789 | JGI IMG/M metagenome (GOLD analysis project Ga0326597, IMG submission 203789) | Soil microbial communities from uranium-contaminated site in the Upper Colorado River Basin, Wyoming, United States - RVT100D185 | ecosystem: Environmental > Terrestrial > Soil > Contaminated >... | reverse complement strand
ATTGCGGTCGGGATTTGCGCGTACCGAGACATGCTCGCCTGGAACGAGCGAGTTCGCCGACCAGCCGTTGCGCGATAGGATCGGCGTCGCGTCGGATTCGAGCTGCCACGCTTGCGTTTCACCCGCCGCGTTGGTCGTCTCGAGCACGATGTACGTATGCGGGTTCTGCCAATCGAAGCGATTGATCTCACCTTCAATCACGATGATCGTATCGGCATCGAAGATGATCGGACTGTGGTGCGCGCTGGCGGAGCCCGCGACGAGGTGAAGGCCACTAACGACAGCGGCGAACGGTATCCGCGTAGTTCTTCGAGCTGCCGACATTGGTCTCCCCTTGATGCCCGTATTCTTGCACGCCGAACGGGCCGAGATCGAGATCTGCCGCGATTGTGAATGAACGAACACCATTTGCGTCTGGCTTCCACGCAGCCTGGGTGACCGAGTCTATGGCACTGGTTGCAGGGCGATCGGGGCGCGCCTAGTATCGCGCTTCTGATTATTCTCGTGTTGTATCTGATCATTGCGGGCGCGGTTCGCGCTCACGATCAGCGCACATGCGGTGCAACGCAAACTCAACTTGGGGGAAAACAGATGACCGAGAATCGCGACCCAACGCCCGGATCCGAGCAACAACCGCCGCCACCGGAGCCGTGCCAGGCGCCCGGAGCAATTGACCGGCGCGGCTTCGTCCGCGGCGGGGCGATGCTGACAATCAGCGGCTTGAGCGCGACGGTCGGGTTGGCACAGACCAGCGGGCTGCGCGATTCGCCGGCCGGCACCCAGCCCGCGAATCCAGCCGCGCAGCTCGACGCGCAGACCCAACGAGCTCAACGCTGGTCTGGGCGCGACCCGGCCAATTGGGTGCGCGCACGCAGCGGCGCGGATCACAACGTCGTCATTGTCGGCGGCGGACAAAGCGGCACCGCGATCGCATACGGGCTCAAGCGCAAGGGCGTGGGACGCGTCGCGGTCATCGACCAGGCCGCACCGGGTCAGGAAGGGATCTGGCGCACGATCGCGCGAATGCACCAATTGCGCACGCCCAAGGCCCTCGCTGGTCCCGAGCAAGACAACCCGATGCTGAGCGTTCGCGCGTGGTATGAAACGCTCAACGGCCCGGATGCTTTCGACGCCTTGGACCGGATTCCGCGTTTGGCATGGGCCGACTACTTGGACTGGTTCCGGCAAATCACCGGCGTCGGCGTGCGCTACGGCACGCGCCTGATCGAGATCGAGCCGCAGGGCGATCTGCTGCGCCTGCACCTGGACGTCGAGGGCGTGCGGCGCGTCGAGACGACGCGCAAGTTGGTGCTCGCGAATGGTTACGCCAGCGCCGGCGGGCCGAACATACCCGGCTTCCTGCGCGCGCTGCCTACGGATTTCTGGACGCATACTGCAAGCCCGATCCGCTTCGATGCGCTAGCCGGCAAAGTCGTCGGCGTCATCGGCGCCGGCTCTTCGGCATTTGACGCTGCAGCCGTTGCGCTCGAAAGCGGCGCGGCCGAAGTGCACATGTTCAACCGCCGGGCGTACGTCGACTACCCGGCGGCGCCGTCGCCAGGCTCCGCGCCGAGCGACCGGGGCCATCCGAACGTGCGCGAGATGGCCTACGAGTTACCGGACGCCGTACGCTGGCGCAACTTTCTGCTCGGCGATCGCAGCGTGGCGTCGGTGCCGACCGATTCGATTCAGCGCGCCGTGGCCTTTGATAACTTCAAGCTGCATCTGCAGAGTTCACTGGCGGACGTCGCGATCGCCAACGGCAAGGTCGTCGCAAAACTTGCCGGCGAAACGTGGCGTTTCGATCATCTGATCGCCGGAACGGGCTATCGAATCGATCTAGCGGCGCAGCCAGAGCTCGCCGGCGTCCACGAGTCGATCGCCCTCTGGCGCGACCGTTACGAGCCGCAGACCGGCGAGGACAATGCGGCGGGCGAAGTTCACCCGTATCTCGGCGCGGGCTTCCAATTCCTGCCCCGCGAGGGCACGGGCGCGGACGATCTGCGCAACATCCATTGCTTCAATCTCGCGGCACGCTTGAGCTTCGGCAAACCCGTCGGCGATATCCCCAGTACGGTCGATCACCCGCGGCTGGTTGCGGCAATCGCGCGGGACCTATACGTCGAGAGTATTGATCCGGCGACGCATCGGCGCTTCATCAATGCGCCGCAGCCGCCGCCGGATCCGGCACCGTACTTAAGGGCGGTCCAGCAGCAGGCGCGCGACGCAGCCTAGGCTGCGCTGCAATGCAGCCTGCCTCAGGCGGAAGCGTCGCGCAGATGTTGGTTGAACCAACCGATCATCTGCGTCCATGCCAGCTCTGCCGCGGCCTTGTTGTAGCGTTCCGGCGTCGCATCGTTAAAGAACCCATGGACGGAGTTCGGATGAATGTGGCCCTCGAATGTGACGTTGCTGCGCCGCAGCGCCGCCTCATACTCGGGATAGGCATTGACCAGCCGCGTGTCGAGCGCGCCGTGCTGTACCTGAATCGCCGCCCTGATCTTGGGTACGTCCTCCACGGCGGGCGCGCCGCCATAGAACGGTACGGCCGCGGCCAGATCCGCGCCCAATAGTACCGCCAGCGTATTGGACATGCTCCCGCCGAAGCAGAAGCCGGTCGCGCCGATTCTGCCCGTACAGTCCGGACGTGCCTTCAGCCAGCGGGCGGCGGCGGCGAAGTCCTGCGTCATTCTGTCGCGATCGATCTGCCCGAACAGCTGGCCGCCTCTGTAGTCGTCGCTCGGATAACCACCGGCCGAAGTCAGTGCATCTGGCGCAAACGCCATGAAATTTTCCAGAGCAATGCGGCGGACCACATCCTCCGTGTGGGGATTGAGCCCGCGATTCTCGTGAATGACGATGACGCCCGGTAGCCGCGCTGAAGTTTCGCTGCGGGAATCGGCACTGAATGGCCGCACGAGATAGCCGCGGATGAACCCGTTACCGTCCGGCGAGGGGACGGTTTCATAGGTCGCCGTGATCCGCTCGTCGTCCCTGGAAACCTGCTGTCCCAGCGCATAGTTCGGCATCAGCGCTTCGACCAGCGCGGCCGCAGTCAGACCTCCGACGGCGAAATGCTGTACGCCGGACAAAAAGTCGCGGCGGCTCACTTCGCCGTGAATAAAACGTGTGTACAAGTCTACCGCTTCCGCAGGAATTTTTTTCTTCTGTTCCATCGAGTTCTCCTTAATTCTGGCAACGCTGGCGCCGTTCGCTAGGCGACGAGCGATCAGTCGTAAATTTCTCGAATCATTCGCCGATCAGCGATGAGTATAGCGAGCGTTTATCCGATCTGTCATCGCTGCCCCCTTTTGCCGGTTTCATCGTGTTGAATCCACCGCATACGCTGCGACGAAAATGCTCAGCGTTCAAGGGCCAACATTCGGTTTCTCAAGAAGTTATCACGCGTGCGGCCGCTTCGGTCCCGAAAGCACAGCGCAGGCCGCGCTGCCGAACGGTGCCGTCGATGCGCCAGCGCTCCCTCGGGTGGCGCCCTCTGCCCCTGCATGCTATAGCTTCATGGGAACCAAATCCCGATTGCCGGATCTCTGGAGGAGAACTATGAAAACGGCATGTGCAACTCTCGCCCTCACCCTCATCGCTTTGCCCGCGTTGGGCCAAAACGTCAAGATCACGCCGCTCGGCTCGCACGCCGGCGAGCTTTGCGCAAACGATCGAGCGACCGTGTTCGAGGACCCAACGGGCGTGCGCGTACTCTACGATCCGGCGCACAACCTGACCGCCGGCGACGACCCGCGGCTCGGCGACATTCACGTCGTGCTGCTAACCCACATGCATGGGGACCATTTGGGCGATCGCCGGCTCCGCGCCGTGGGCGCCGGTAGCTGTGCAAACTCGGAACGCGTGCCCGCGCCGAACTCCATGACCGCCGAAGTCGTCGTCGCAAAGAACGCCGTGCTGGTCACCACGCGCGCCATGGCGGGGTTCGTGGCGAACAAAGTTCGAGGCATGCGCGGCCAGCCCCTCGACGTCTGCGCGCAACCCGTTGCCGCAACGGTTCCCGTCGAGACGGCCTGCAGGTCGAGCATGGACATGGGCGGCGTGTTCGTCGCGAAAACGGCGGACGCCGCCCAGGGCGTGGAAATTACGATCGTGTATGCCTCGCACGTGAACAACGCCCCGCCGGCGCTCCTGTCCGCGGCGCACCGCGCGGCGCTCGAGGCCGACGGCGCCGTTCTCGAGTACGGTCCTCCCACCGGATACGTCGTCAAGTTCACCAACGGGCTCACTGCCTATCTCTCGGGCGATACCGGCATCCATGCCGAAATGCGCACGGTCATCAACGAGTACCACCACGCCAACCTCGCCGTGCTCAATCTCGGCAACAACCCGGGGATTCATTTTTCCGGGGCGCATGTGATCAACGAGCTCATCCAACCGGCATCAGTGATCCTCACGCATGTAAACGAGCCCGCGACGGAAGGCGGTAGGTTGCGGCCGCAGTCGCGCACAGCCGCGCTCATCGAGCAGCTAGCCCCGCCGGCTCACCTCGCCATTAGCGGGCGGACGATGGAGTTCGACGGGCGGGGCCGCTGTGTAGCAGAGTGCTGAGCGCGAAGGCGCTTTCGGTTGCTGGGCACCCGGCGCGTGCCGCATCGCGCGACGGCGAACGATAGCGGCCGGGCTGCTTACGACCAGTTAGCCCGCTCCAGCACGGCCGCGCTCGCCGCGGCGGCCTCACGGACAAGCATCTCGCCGTCGAGATGCGTGAGCGTCCCGCCACGCTTGAGAATCCGGCCGTCGACCATGACCGTGTCGACGTTCGCGGGCTGCGCGGCCTCGACGAGCATGCGGCCCGGCTCGCCGGGCATCCCGAGATTGAGGCTGCGTGTATCGACCATGATGATATCGGCGCGCTTGCCGGGCGTGACGGATCCGACAATGGCATCGACACCCATCGAACGGGCCCCTTCGATGGTCGCGAGCTCCAGGACTCGACGCGGCGCTAGCTCGAATTCATTCCGGCCACGCGCGTTCTCGAGGTTCAGGATGACCTTCATGACGGCAAACATGTCTGCGTTCCCGGACAGCGCAGTCGTATCGACCGAAAGGCCGACGCGCACGCCCGCCGCCAGCAACTCGCCGGTGCGCGGCAATCCATAGCCGATACGAAGCTCGCTATACGGTGACAGGCTGATCGCCGTGCCGCTCGCGGCGAGCATCTGGATCTCCTCAGGCGTCGCGGCGATCCCGTGGATTATCTGCAGATGCCGGCCGAGCATTCCGGCGGCATTGAGTGCGGCGATGTCGCCGGCACCATTGGCGTTGCTACTCGCATGTACGGAGACCGGCAGATCGAGTGCTCGTGCTGCGGCGTAGTCCCGCCGGAAGACGTCGGTCACGACCCTTCCTGAGGCTCCGGCTTCCGTGGCGCGCCACGCAAGCCCAAGACTCAGTAGTCCCTCGTTGGCGAACTCATCCCAGCGCGCGTGCAGTCGCGCCATGCCGGCTGTGTCGATGGGCAGATCGTTCGTCTGCGCCGTCGCAATACCGTAAGAGAATCGCGCGCGAATTCCACAGTCCGCGAGCGCCCGCAGATCGGCCTCGGCATACGCAGGCCCACGGACGTTGTGACACCAATCGTGCACAAAGGTGATTCCCGAGTGCAGCGCCTCGGCCGCGGCAAACCGCGCTGCGGTATACATGTCGCTCGCCGTGTAGAACTGGCCGATGCCACGTGACGTCGGGAAATACCCACGCGATGCTTCCTCGCCCGTCATGCCGCGCAGCAGCGAGGTCCACATGTGCCAGTGCGTTTCGATGAAACCGGGCAGGACGATCATCCCGGTACCGTCGATCAACTCGACTCCCGGCGCCTGGATATTTTTCCCCAATGCGAGTATTTGGCCGTCGCGAATGTGAACATCGCCGTTGTCGATGTCACCGAGGCTGTCGTCCATCGTCAGGACGGTTGCGTTACGGATGAGATAGTTACCGCGAGCCGGCAGCGCGACCCGACTGGCCATACCGGAACGCGACGAGAGGTTCGCGCAACCTGTCGCATGCAGCGCCCCGAGCGCCATCGCCGCGCCCGTAAATTCCCGCCGGCTCAATCCAGATCGTTTCATGCGCTTCTCGTTCTTATCTAATTTGAGCCGATTCTATCTCGAATTGGCTGTTCCGGCCGGGGTTCATCCTGACTCATCGCGCCCAAGCAGGATGACCCCTCCGGCGTCGAACCGCTATGCTTCCCGGATCGGCAACGCACGCCGATCCGCCTCGTGCCGATAGGACCCGCCGCCGATGCCGATAACGAACTTACCTCCGCTCGCGCTCTACGTGCATCTACCGTGGTGCGTGCACAAGTGTCCGTACTGCGACTTCAATTCGTTCGAGCTTCGCGGCGCTATCGCCGATGCGGCCTATGTCGGTGCACTATTGCGCGATCTCGAGCTCGAGCTGCCGCTGATTGCCGGGCGCGAACTCGTCAGCATCTTCATCGGCGGCGGCACGCCAAGCCTTTTTAGCGGCGCCGCGATTACGCGGCTGCTCGACGGCATTCGCAGTCGGTTGCGCCTAGCAAGCGACTGCGAGATTACGCTGGAGGCAAATCCGGGCGCCGTTGAGGCGCAACGCTTCGCGGCGTACCGCGCCGCCGGGGTCAACCGCCTCTCGATCGGCGCACAGAGTTTTCGTAGTGACGAGCTGCGCGCGCTCGGGCGTGTCCACGGTGTGGAGGAGATCGGCAACGCCGTGACGCTCGCACGCGCGGCCGGTTTCGACAATCTGAACCTGGATCTCATGTACGGCCTGCCGCAGGACGATCTCACGGGGGCGATCGCCGATCTCGAGCAGGCGCTCGCCCTCGGGCCCGAGCATCTGTCCTGGTACCAGCTCACGCTCGAGCCGAACACGGCGTTTTATCGGCGGCCACCGCCGCTGCCAGACGACGAGTTCATCACCGCCATCGAGAACGCCGGTCGCGAGCTGCTCGCGCGCCACGGTTACACGCGCTACGAAATTTCAGCCTATGCGCAACCCGGCCGACGCTGCCAGCACAATCTCAATTACTGGCAGTTCGGCGACTATGTCGGGCTCGGCGCCGGCGCGCACGGCAAACTCACGCAACCGGACGGCACGGTCGAGCGCCGCGCGCGCCTGCGCAATCCGCGGAGCTACCAGGCGAGCGCCGGCCAGGTCGAGTGCGTGAGCGTCGATCGGGTCGAGCGTGCTGAGGTACTTCGGCTCGAATTTCTGATGAACGCGCTGCGCCTGACCGACGGCGTGCCGCGCGGTTTACTGGCCGAGCGAACCGGGCTCACGCTCGAACCCGTACTTGGGACCGTCGGGGCGGCAATTGAGCGGGGCTGGCTGGCGAGTGAGCCGGAGACGCTCGTCGCGACGCCGGCGGGGCTCAACGCGCTCAATAAGGTGTTGGCGCTTTTTGCCTGAGCGGCTTGATTGCCCGCGGGGCTCTTCGGATCATCCCCCGACCGTATGAGCCTTGAGCTAGACCTGCCCGAACAGCGCGCATAGGATGCGCTCTATGAGCATGCCCAGATTGATTTACTTCGATGCACCCGTGAGCCGCGGCGAGGAGTGTCGCCTCGCGCTTCATCTCGCCGGCGTAGACTTCGAAGACGTTCGCATCGTCCGAGCCGATTGGCCGGCGATGAAACTCGGCACCCCATTCGGCGGCCTTCCCGTCCTCGAGATCCCGGGCCAACCGCCGCTCGGCCAAACCAACGCGATCCTCGTGCTGATCGGGAGGCGGCATGGGCTTCATCCGGAGGATGATTTCGAGGCCGCGCGCCACGAGGCCATGATGTCTTATGTCGAAGATCTGCGTGCCCAAGTCACTCCGACGCTTCGTATCGCCGAGGAATCGGAGAAGAAAAAGGCGCGCGAGGCGCTCGCCGAATCCTATCTCCCCGCGTGGGCGGCATTCGCCGAGCGCCAGATCTCGGATACCGGCCCGTTTTTCGCAGGCAAAAAGCTGTACGTCGTCGATCTCAAGCTGCACCGGACCGTACATTGGTTCGCGAGCGGCATCATCGATCATATTCCTGCGGCCGTTTTCTCGGCATTCCCAAAGCTCAATCGCGTCTATGACGCCGTGCGCAATCACGAAGCTGTGAAGGCGTGGTACGCGAAGTAGGGAACGGACGAGTACTCACGAACAGCTCCTGAGTAGCCTCGGTTCGGATCGACAATTCAACCAGCCTGCAGAAACTCTCTAACTAGCGAGTCGTGACTATCGCGGAGCCGGACTGTGGGCACGATGAGGCGACACTCCGGCCCAGTGATCATTCGCGCAATCGCTCGTGTTCAACAGATCCCGTGTCTGCTAACGGCCGAGGCTATGTGTAAAAAGTCGAATTTGAAAAAGTTGGTGGTGTAACTTCTCTAAATACACTCGCTTCAAACCTTGATGTGGGCAGCCAAATCGCCGTCTGATCGCTGCACACTGTAAATGTGGAACGCTGTCCCATCGGTCGCTTAAACTCGCGAATTGTTACACAGCCTCGGCCACGAGCGGTCATCTCCATGCAGCTAGGACCTTGATTTAACGAACTCCCAAAAGCTCGCTTCGTCCATAACGTCCGTTCCAAGTTCCTCTGCCTTCTTGATCTTACTTGGGCCCGGACCACTGCCGACCACTAAAATTTCTGTCTTGCCAGTCACCCCACCTCTAAGCGCAAAACCGAGCTGATGAAGATGCTGCTCTAAGCTTGACCGATCTTGCCACGGTGACGAGAAGATTCCGGTGACTACGATTCGCGTCTGATAAAACGGCCCATCTGGGTTCCCATGCAGCCCAGTCTGGCGTCTTCGTTTCGGAGATTTGCGATACGTTCGGGGTCTATCGGGTCTTCCGCCAATACCAGATATTGCCGCGACGTCCCCGTGTCCTGCTGCATTAAGAACCACTGCCGCAGAAGCCATAGCATCTTCGAGAGCATTATGCGCTTCGTACTCGTGTCCGATCTCTCTGCATAACGTCTCCAGTTTGTAGTTCTTCATGCCTGGAAAGAACGTCCGAGCGATCGACACGGTGCTGCGCCATTCGCCACTTTGTGTGATGTCCTCAAGCCCATGCTCTTGGCACGCCCTTCTAAGGCAATTCTCATCGAACCCGCTGTTGCTGTGAGTCACGCAGATCTCACCAGCTACGAAGCGAACAAGTGTCGGATAGATCTCCGGAAATGTCGGTGCATCTTGGACATGGGCTTCAGTAATCCCATGCAGATTTGACTGAAATGTGGTTCCGAACTCAGCGTGTGGATTAACAATCACTTTCCAGGTTTCGATCAATACGCCGTTTCGGAATCTAACTGCGCCGATCTCGCAGATAGAATTCGGATTCGTGTTTGCTAATTCGACATCAATCGCGGTGAAGCCTTTCATCGCAAACAATGAGTGGAAGTTCAGGCGTTACAGTATTTGGTCCGATCGGGCGTGTACATAACCCGAACGCCAGTTCGCGTGCAGACCGGTTCGACCTCTTCATCCGTACCAACATCGAGGTCGTCGCCCCTTAGTCCCTGCCATAGAGCGAGATAATTCAGGGTCCCGTACTTAACGGGTATTTTTAGCTTTTTCTATACGCCACCTTTCCAACCCAACTCTGGAAGCTCGCCTCGCTTCGCACTTGCGGCGAGTTCGGGAGCGCATTTTGTTAATCGTCGGCCGACTTCCCAACAGCTAATCAGACCCTTGTCAGGTCCGTTCCATCGCTCACCAATCGAGAGTGACTCACGAAAGGCCTCGCTGATTGATCTGTGTATGCGTTGTGCCATTGCGGCTGCTACGCAGCCAGTTGCCGCCATTAGAGCCAGTTCCGGGAATATATCACCCAGCATCGGCTATACCCCGAAGCGGACGCCCAGAAGGCCGTTTTCAACCTGATTCGGGGCTCGACCGGGCCGGAGGGTTCGGCTGCTCTCACCCCGGCTGGTCTCTGGACCAGATATCCAAGCCGCCTGAATAGCACTTTCGGAGCCAAGATTGCGGTCTCATTAGTAGGTCGGATGAACGCGGCTAATAATGAGGTCGGGATTCGCCCCCGGTGTGGGAACAAACTTTTGCGCGCGGCCGGTATTCACTTCTGAAATGTAGAAGTTGCCTTCTTCGTCAACGCTCATGCCGTGGACGCCCCACATGCCGCCGGGAAAGGTCCCCCAAGTCCCCCAGGAATACAAAAAGTTGCCGTCGAGATCGTACTTGAGCAGCTTCGTCGTCCCAGCATCCATGATCCACACCGCACCGTTTGCCACAATCAGGTATTGCACGTCCGACGGCGGCTCGCCAACCCGCCATTGATCCAGGAAGTTGCCGTCCTGATCAAACACCTGGATACGGTTGTTCTGACGGTCGCTGACGTACACGCGCCCGGACTCTAGATCCACATCGATACCGTGCAGGGAATTGAAATACGCCGGACGCAACTCGGTGGGTAAGATTCCTTCCTGGCCCCACTGCAGCAAATAGTTACCATCGTGGTCGAATTTCACCACCCGCGAATTCACGTAACCGTCGGTCACGAAAATCGCATCCTCTGAGAACGCCATGAACGTTGGCCTTGCGAAATGCCGCTCGTCCTGCCCTGGCTCGTTTGGTACGCCGAGCGTCTGCACAATCTCTTTGCCGTCATTCGTGAACTTGTAGATCGCGTGAGCGAAGTCGTCCACGATCCAAATATGTTTGTCCGGATCGAATGGATTGACATGCACGGCGTGCGGCTTGACCCACATGGAATCCCACTGATCCCATGTCTCGACAATATTTCCCTCGCCGTCGATAACGACGACACAATAGGCCCAGCGCGCATCGACATCGCGTATGTAGCCTGCCCCTTCCCACTGTGCCCAGCCGTCGGCATTATTGTGATCGGGACTGGCCTGGGTCGCGTCCCGCCACGGCATCATATTGTCCCGCCAGGCGTAGTTGCGGCCTACCGGAAACCGCAAACGGGTTCCTTGATCCGCAATCAAGCGGTCCTCGGGGCGGTCGATCTTCGGTAGCACGCCGCGTTGAATGATAAAGATCCGGTCGGCGCTTTCCGCGAAAATGCCTTGGATGGCGCCCCAGGTCCAGCCCTCGTTGCCGGGTAGCGTCGAGATATCCTTTGGCCAATCCGGCGCGGGTTCATAGGGTCCAAACGGGTCTTGGCCACCCTTACCGGAGACAGCGTCCTGAGCCAACGCCATGTGACTTTCGACCAGAAGAGCGATCGTTGCGATCACCGAAACCGTAACCATTCTCGACATTGATCGACTCCCGTAGTAGAGACTTTTCGAACTAATCGACCGCGAAGCGGCGGGCATTCTCCAGATCGCAACCGCGCTCCGAGTGGCTGAGGTCCGGTCGATTGTTATACACGAAGCTCCACGTTACCGGCTCAACGAGATACTCGGGGCTTTCGAGAACGCCCTCATACGCCAATTGTGTGCCATCTTCGCTGAGCTGGAACCGCTCCGCGACCCGCTTGCCGCTGCTTGCGGGTATGCCGTAGCCCGTCCCCGTAGCGTGATCGGCAAAATTGGCCGTCTCGACGACGAGCAGCTTGCCTTCATCTCCTTCCCAGCGGCCGACAGAGTGCCCGTGCAGGAACCGCTGACTGGCGTCGGGATGTTGCCGGCCGTCCATGTAGATGATCCGTTCTGAATTCATCCAGTCGATTCGCATGCGCACGGCGTCGTCACTAATATTGATCAGAGTGACGACCGGATAGAGCATCAGATTCGGGACGCTCATCGGAATACATCTCGATTGCGGCGTATTGACGACATCCTGCTGGGCCAATGCAGTGATCGCGGCGTCCGTGAGGACCCACGCCGCTTGGGATGCCTTTATCCGGTCCGTGGCGCCGTTTTCCATTACCCACGTGCCGGAAATATCGGTCGCGATACCAGTGCTCGCAGTTCTTTTGACAAAAGGGGAATCGGCATTCAACGGTACCGGCGTTCCGTCGTCTTTAATGATCTCCCGCCCGAGCATGGCCTGCATGTTCGGGCGCACAGGCAGATAGCCGTTGACGGTCACCCGGTCGCCGACCTCAAAAGAGTCGGGTGCCAAACCCAGGGGCCGCAGCCACGAGATCGAGCCGGCTTCGATATTGGTCAGATGAGTCCCTTCAGCATCCCGCACTTCGATTTCGATGTAGGTATGCGGGTTCTTCCACTCGTATTTAGTAACGGTGCCCTCAATGGATACGAGCGTCTTCGTGTCGTAAATCGAATCGCTATGGTGCCCCGACACGGGAGTAGCGATCGCGAGCGTCGTCGCAATGGCACCGGCGAACACATTTCTCACGATTGATCCCCTCCCGGTAAAACATTCACGAGCCTGAGAATACCCTTGCGTCGTACTCTGTCGCCATGCTTTGAATGGCTGCCATCGCCGAGCAGCCGCCCCTCGCCGGCGTTCAGGCATCGCATCTCAGACGCTAGCATGTCCGAACACGATCGTCACCGGGCTCCCCGTTACGACTCTTTGTCCCGTTGGGGTCAGCGCGCCGGTTGCCGGGTCGATCCGGAATGCCACGATCGCATGACTCGTTTCATTGCAGGCATAGAGTATCGTGCCTGAAGGATCGAGCCCGAAGTACCGTGGCCGCTCGCCGCCGGTCGGTGTCCACCCGAGGAGGGTCAGCATGCCGGTCGCCTGGTCGATGGCGAAGGTCGCGATGCTGTCGTGACCGCGATTGGAGCAGTAGAGAAAACGTCCCGATGGATACACGGCGATCTCGGCCGTCGTGTTGTTGCCGGTGAAATCGTCCGGCAGCGTCGATAACAGCTGCTTGCGGCTCAGTGCGCCGTTCTGCACATCGTACGCGTAGACCGCTAGCGTGGAATCCAGCTCGTTGAGCACATAGGCCGTTGGCAGCGTCGGGTGAAATCCTGCGTGCCGCGGCCCCGCGCCGGGTTCTGCCGCAACCGACGGCGTGTCAGCCCAGACCAGCGTACCGCTGGCGGCATCGAGCTTGAACACGAAGATCCTGTCGAGCCCTTTGTCCGGCACGAGCAAGAAGCGCCCTGCGGGGTCGAACGGATTGTGATGCGGGTGCGAACTGGTTTGCTGTATCGGGTGCGGCCCAGGCGCGCCCGGCAGCTCAACGAGGTGGCTGCGTGGCGCGAGCGAGCCGTCGCGGTTGATCGGCAGAACGGTCATCGATCCGGTCGCGTAGTTGGAGACCACCAGGAAGCGGTTGCTTGGATCGACCGCAAGATGCACGCCGTTCGTACCGCCGGTCTCCTGACGATTCAGGAACGTTAGCCGACCGCTCGCTGCGTCGATGGCGAACGCAGTTGCGTAGGTCTCATCGCCGTGTACCGAATAAAGACGACGACCTTGATGGTCGAGGGCCAGGAATGATGGGTTTACCAGATCGGCCACGCGCTGAATGTGATCCCAATCGCCCGAGACTGGATCGACGCGATAGACGTTGATGCCTGCGCCGCTTGCGCCACGGTCCTCGGTCGTGAAGCATCCAACGTACGCGAACAACGACCTCGGCACTGCTGCTGACGTTTGCGCAAAAACGCGCGGCGATACCCACTTCGATGCCGTAGCCGCCGCAACAAGCTTGCCGAGTCGACCCAACACACTGCGGCGGGAACGATTGTCAATCACCTAGCCCCTCCTCGAGTCCCGGCGCCTTCTTAGAAGCTCATTCTAGCGGCTTGAGACCTATTAGCGTCGGCAAACGCAGGCTAGAGCGAGTCTAGAACGCGCTCGCGCCCGTAAGGAGACGGTCTATCTGCTTAGACTTTATGTCCAGGCGATGTATCGATAGCAGCCGGAAACCGCGTTTAGGCTCGATCACCCGAGCTGCGACGCCTCCAAAAGGCCCTGCGTGCTTCCATCAACAGAAATCCCTCGAAGATCAGACCTCCAGCGACGAAAAGCATAACCGCTAAGCCTCCGCCATCGAGCCCCATCGCAATACCGTAGGATGCGAGCGCCAATCAAACGTACCCGAGAACCCGTTTCGATGTTGTCGTCATGATCATGGCCTCCGCGGATCCCTCATAGAGTTCAATTTAACACTTATCGACGGCTGCCAACCGCCAGAAGCGGTCGCCAACGAAGTTCTTCATATGCGTATCGCCCGCCACCGACGCGAAGCGTACAACTTGCGTCCCAGACGTGCCTTTCTCGTTAGCGCGGCAGGGCGAGCTTGCGAACGGCGGCGGAAGCGACGACTTTGCCCTCGGAGAAATAGAGCTCGTGATTTTTCTCGATATCCTTAAGCCGGTATACGTAATTCACCATGATTCCGATCGATCGCTCGAGTCCGGCGGGAGAGGAATCCGCTGCCCAGTTGATCCGCTCCAGGGCGGCACCGTTGCTCAGGTGAAACCGGGCCACCGGGTCCAATGGCTTGCCCTCGCGAGTTGCGTTTAGCAAATAGTGAGCGCAGAGCCGCATCAAGAGCGCTCGCGTTTCGTCATCTAACTCGGTGGCGTCGATCGGCTCGGCAGCGCGCAGGATGTCGCGCGCCGCACGAACATCGTCTTGAAGTGTCGCCGGCAGGGATTCCAGCGAGGTGTCCTTAAGCCATTGGCGAAACCCTGGGACAGGAGACAAGGTCACAAACTGCTTGATGTTGTCTAGATCTCGCCGCAGGTCCTCGACCACTTGTTTAATTAAGAAATGCCCAAAACTGATATCTCTTAACCCATCGTGACAATTACTGATGGAGTAAAAAACTGCGGTGTCTGCCTCTCGGACGTTCCCGATCTCTCGATCCTTGGCAATCAGAGGTCCAATGGCATCCGCTAAACCATCCGTCAACGCAACCTCCACGAAGATCAGCGGATCATCTGGCATGGCTGGATGGAACAATGCGAAGCAGCGGCGATCCTCGGCGAGTCGTGCACGC
>Ga0326597_10007496_pt1 | contig 14849 bp, 14 predicted proteins | sample RVTome_12_FD_203789 | JGI IMG/M metagenome (GOLD analysis project Ga0326597, IMG submission 203789) | Soil microbial communities from uranium-contaminated site in the Upper Colorado River Basin, Wyoming, United States - RVT100D185 | ecosystem: Environmental > Terrestrial > Soil > Contaminated >... | reverse complement strand
TGCTCGCGGAGCTGCGCCGGGGCGACCTGATGGACGCCAACGGCATCCTCGCGGACGGAGCGTCGGAGGTCCCGATCGTCCCGAACCGTGGCATCACCTTCTCCCGGGCCGACGCCAGCCACCTCGCCCAGGCCAAGGCCGCGAACGCTGTCGGCATCCGGGTGCTGTTGCGCACGCTGGGGCTGGCGGCCTCGGATCTGGCCCGGCTTGACCTCGCCGGCGGGTTCGCCTCGTCGCTCGATGTCGAGCATGCCATCGCCATCGGCTTCCTCCCGCCGGTGGCCCCGGAGCGCGTCGTCCGCCACGGCAACGCGTCCGTCCGGGGCGCAAAGGCACTCCTCCTGTCGCGCCGCGCGCGCGCCCGGGTCGCCGAACGGACCGCCCGGATCGAGCATGTCGAGCTGGAGGCCGAGCCCGACTTCTTCGAGCTGTTCGTGGACGGCTGCCGTTTCGAGCCGATGCCGGCGGAAGGAGTCTCCGGATGACGACCATGAAGCCGCGCCTGCGGGAGCGCCTCACCGCGACGGACTACTGCGTCACTGTGGGCGGCATTCGGGCCGCAGATCCATCTCACAGGCGGGCTCTCCAACGTGAGCTTCGTGCTGCCTATCGCAAGCTCATCAACGACGTCTTCATCGACCTCGCGGCGAGTGCCGGGACGGACGACCCTGTCGCCAACGATCCCCGGCGGGTCTTCCTCGGGGACCGCACCGCGCACGCGTATCGGCTCGCCGCCGACCTGCTGACCGGTACCGACGCCCACAGTGGCGAGTTCCTGCGCGCCTTCGCGCCGGCGAGCTGGGCTTGAGGGTCGGACAGGGACGGCGCAGGGGCGGCCGTCAGTCCCCTGGGACCGGCTCGGCGTGGATCACGTCCTCACCGTAGGACATCGCGAGGCGCTCACCCGGCTGGATCACGAGGTGATCGGCCGTGTCCCAGGCACCGTCGATCAGGCTCTTGATGAGGAGGAGCTCGCCGGCCATCCGCTCGAACCGCCAGCCGCGTCGTTCGGCGTCGTCGCGGGCGTGTGCCTCGGCCTCCGCAGCGACCAGCGGTGCGGCCACAGCCATGTCGACGAACGCCGCACGGTCGTAGTGGGAGCGCCACTCCCCCAGGACTTCCATCAGGTACGCCGCGTTGTCCTCGCCGTACTTCGCCACGTACTCCTCGTAGGTCGTCCTGGCCGCCTCATCGGAGACGGCACCCACCCCGCCGAACGGACTTCCCTCGTCAGTGCGTTCGAGATAGTCCTGGACGTACCAATAGGTCCCCGGATCCGTGGCGAACTCCGCCTGGTAGCGCACACGGTCACCAAGGAAGAGGGTGATGCAGTCGTGGGCGCGCGGGACGACCAGTGGGATCGACCCTGCCCGGAGGCCGGCGGTCGCGCCACCGCACAGGCCGTACGCGAGGACGACCGCGTCGTACGGGGCGCCGGTCGTGTCGATCTCGTCCTGGAGGATGGTCCGCAGGTTGGGCGGGTCGTCGTGGAGGCCGCGTCGGTTCAACCGGACATCCACGACGTGTGGCGATCGCGCCGCGCACAGATAGACGGACCGAGCCAGGACCTCACACGTTAGAGCCGCCAGGCGCATCTAGGCAAACCTGTCGGTACGCAGCAGGGGTGTCGGTCTGCCGATCGGGCTGTCCATCGTCTCATCGATTCCAGGGGCGAAGTGCTCATCCGGGCCCGCCAAGGATACTGCCGCCCCCGGGCGCCCCGGACCCTGAAGCCGTCGTGCTCGCCCCGCCCATCGGGCCGCCACGACAAGAACATCCGGTCTTGACGCTGACGTGCGCGCCCACCCATCCTCCGCCTGCGGTCGCTCGGAGGGAGCCGTCGGCGATCCCGCCGGGGTCGCGCTCGGTGGGCGACGTCGCGAGATGGGCAGCCCCCGGCGACTCGAGCATGAGGTGCGAAGATGGCTGGCGCGAAGGTCCGGGTGATGATCCTGGGTGCCGGGAACTGGGCGACCACCGCCCACATCCCTGCCCTCCGGCAGCATCCCGATGCCGAGGTCGTGGGCCTCTGGAAGCGCGACTCGAGCGCGGCGCGGAAGTTCGCGGATGACTTCTCGATCCCCTTCGCGTCGGATGACATCCCTCAGTTGATCAGCGAGTGCGAGCCGGATGCGGCCATCGTCAGCTCCGTGGCCGCGTTGCATTACGAGCAGGCGAAGGTGGCGCTCGAGGCCGGCCTGCACGTGCTGATCGAGAAGCCGATGACCTTCACGGCGGACCAGGCGCAGGAGCTGCAGGACATCGCCGACCGGAAGGGCCTGCACTTCCTGATCAGCCACCCTTGGCACTACACGCCGCATGCCGTGGAAGCCCGGCGATTGGTGCAGTCGGGCGCGCTCGGCGAGATCAAGATGATCAGCCAGCTGTTCACGAACTTCGGGATCGGCCTCTACCAGGGCCTGCCGTACGCGGAGATCTTCGGCCGGAACCCCACGCCGCAGAACTTCGCCGAGCCCTATGTCGCACCCGGCCAGACCTCGTACAGCGACCCGGCGATCTCCGGCGGCGGCCAGATCTACTCCCAGATCCCGCACGCCATCGGCTTCCTCGCCTTCATGACGGGTCGCCGACCGACCGAGGTGTTCGCCCGCTTCGACAACGCGGGGCTGGTCCAGGACGTGTACGACGTCCTGAGCCTCAAGTGGGATGACGGATCGCTCTCGTCCACCGGCAGCTGCCTGCTGACCTCCTCGACCGATCGGCAGCACGAGGTGCGGGTGTATGGCACCACGGGCATGCTGCTCATCGAGCTGTGGAAGGGCAGGATGGAGTTCCATGACGCGGATGGCCAGGTCCACCCGTTCCCGGACCTCAGCGCCGAGGAGGCGTATCCGGTCTACGCACCCGCACTGGACCTCGTGGACACGATCCTCGGACGGTCGGGGAACGGATCCCCTGCGAGCCTCGGCGTGACATCCATGTACGTGGTGGAAGCCGCCTCGGAGTCCGTCCGGACCGGGAGCAACGTCCGGGTCCGCCGGCCGACGACCTGAGCGATCCGGAGCGCCGTGAACAGCGGTTGACCCCGGCGGGCGGGCGGAGCGAAGATGCCCGTCCCAACCCTCGCTCGACGGGAGACCGCGTACATGCTCGACGCCTCGCTGGTCACGGCCGATTTCGTCGCCGACCCGTACGCGACGCTCGCGCAGTTGCGCGACGAGGACCCGGTCCACTGGAGCGACTCCATCGGCGCGTGGGTTGTGACCCGCTACGACGATGTCGTGGCCACCTTCCTCGACGTCAACCACTTCACTAGCGAGGGACGCCTCGCGAAGGTGCTCGATCATCTGCCGGAGGAGTCGCAAGCGAGGCTGCCGCTGTTCGCGGCGTGGTACCGCAGGAAGAGCCTGATCTTCTCCGATCCCCCCGATCACACCCGGCTGCGAAGGCTGGTCCTGCATTCCGCCTTCCTGCCCGGCCAGGTGGCGGCCATGCGCCCGCGGATCGAGGCCATCGTCGACCAGCTCCTTGACGCCGTGGAGGCCGATGGCGGGATGGAGGCGATCGGGAGCTTCGCGTTCTCCCTGCCGGTTCTGGTGCTGTGCGATCTGCTGGGCCTGCCCACGTCCGACCGGCATCTCTTCAGGGGGTGGGCCGACCGGACCCTTGCGTTCCAGGGCCGGAATAAGCCGGACGAGGCCACCCTGGCCGGCGCGCAGGAGGCCCTTGGCGAGGTCACCGCCTACTTGCTCGATCACATCGAGCGGATCCGGCGGGACCCTGATGCCCACGAGGGCCTGCTCAGCCGCCTGGTCGCGGCCGAATCCACGGGTGACTCGCTGACGCAAGACGAGCTCATCCAGACCGTCTTCACCCTGCTCGTGGCGGGCCACGAGACCACCACGTCGCTGATCGGCAACGGGCTGCTGACGCTGCTCCAGGACCGCGGTCAGTGGGACCTCCTCCGCGAGGATCGATCGCTCCTCCCTTCTGCGATCGAGGAGGTCCTACGCTTCGAGAGCCCTGTCGCCCGCCAGCCTCGCCTCGTCAAGGACGACACGGGGCTGGGCGGCAAGCAGCTCTGCGCCGGGCAGGTGGTCTTCCAGATGCTCAATGCGGCGAACCGGGACCCCGCGCAGTTCGCGGACCCCGACCGCTTCGACATCCGGCGATCGGGCAATCGCCATATCGCCTTCGGCCACGGCATCCATTTCTGTGTCGGCGCCCCGCTCGCCCGACTCGAGGGGCAGATCGCCTTCCAGGCGATCCTGGATCGTCTGCCCGGGATCCGCCTCGTCGACGCCTCGGCAGACTGGGACCTGCGCAAGCCGAACAGCCGCGTCCTCAAGACGCTCCCGGTGGTGTTCTGACCCGGGACCCCCGCCACGAGGAGACGGCCATGGTCAGGACCACGGGCAGGGGTGCCTTCACGTTTCGACAGCGACCGATCGACATGCCGGAGCGCATGCGCGAGCACATCACCGGAGCCCATGGCGCCTTCGCCCAGGACCGCGAGGCGGCCGGTGGCGACGGCTCGACCTGGTTCAGCCTGAAGAACGTCGGCCTTCTGCGCCTCGACCCCGGGCTCACCGGGATCGAGGTCATCGGGGGCGACCCGCAGATCGTCGCGGCGAACGTCCATGGGGGCTGCATCGTCCGGCGCGACGGGACGACTTACCTAGGCCTGCCCTCCGACGAGGCGGAGGCGGTCTGGCTCGCCGATACCGCCGGCCATGTCATCCGCACCTTCGCGAACCCGTACGGCCCCGGCGGGGCTCCGTTCAAGGTCTGCGACGTCGAGCTGGTCGACGGGCTGATGTACGCGGCGAACGGCTACGCGGACAACGTGTGCTTCACCTGCGACCCGTTCCGGGCGACATCCGATGATCCCTCGACCGGCACCTGGGAGTCATCGCGATTCGGTGGCCAGGGCGGCGAGCACGGCCGCTTCGCGACAGCGCACGGCGTGACGCGGGTACCCGGCACCAACGTGTTCACCATCGCCGATCGGAGGAATGCCCGGCTGGAGTCCTATGCGCCGGGAGGGCGCTACGTGGCCGGGCTGACGTTGCCGCCGGGCACGATGCCGTGCAACGTCGACTACTACGACCGGTTCTCGCTCGTCGCCTGCCTGCGGGGACCCGGCGAAAGCACGCCCGCGCCGATCTACGTGTTCGAGGATGGCAACCTCATCTCGGAGATCAACATCGGCCAGGATCTCGGGCTTGACGGGTTCACGCACATCCACAATGCCGTCTTCCGGGTCATCGAGAAGGCGGACGGTTCGAGGAAGTTCTTCATCCTCGCCTACGCATGGAACCCCGGCAACTTCGTCATCCTGGAACAGGTCGACTGACGCGGCGGCGGGCCGGAACGCGCCGGGGAAGAACGACTACTCGACGTGTGAGACTTCTTCGAGGAAGAACATCCGTCCGTCCGGATGGTTGCGCGACGCGATGATGCCGTCGAAGGAGGCCGTCCAGCGGGCGTTGATCTCCTCCGCGTCGATGCGCCGGAAGGCCTCATCGCGGGTCGGGTGACACTCGACGTGGTAGACCACGTCGGTCCCACGCCGGAAGCCGGTGAAGTTGCGCAATCCCGCTGCCTGGATGGCCGCGATCAACTTGGGCCATACGTGCCGGTGCCGGCGGTCGTGCTCCTCTTCGGTGCCGGGTACCAGCGTCAGGGTGAAGCAGGCGCGCTCCATGGGTACCTCCCTTCTCTGCTCCGGGTTGGCCCGCACTACGGGGCGGGCGACCAGTGCCGCCGCCTGTGCCCGGTCGTACCTATCGTATAGAGTGGCGGCTCCGCCGCGTGGAGCATGAAGCGAGGGAAGAATCCCGTGGATACGGTTGGAGCACCGCGGCGCATCCCGACGGTGCCTCCCGCACTCGAACTGGAGTTGGCGTCGGACGCGTTCCTGGCCGACCCCTACCCGACCTACGGTCGCCTCCGAGCGCAAGCCCCTGTCGCCTGGAGCGAGACGCAGTACAGCTGGGTCCTGACGCGGTACGACGACATCATGGCCGCCCTGAAGGATCCAAGGATGTCGAACGCCGGGCGGATGCGCGCACTCCTGGAACCCCTCGCGGAGGGCGACCGCTGGAGCGTCGACCTCATCGCCGACCACTACGATTCGACGCTCCCGTTCATGAACCCGCCGCGACACACGGGGGTCAAGACCACCCTGCAGAAACCATTCACGACGCGCTCAGTCCAGGCTCTCCGGCCCGACGTCGAGGAACTCGTCGATGAGCTCCTCGACGAGATGGATGGCGACTCCCACGACCTGATGACGCAGTTCGCGACGCTGTTGCCGATCAACGTCATCGGCAGGATGCTCGGCGTTCCCGCACCGGACCGGGCGCAGTTCAGACCCTGGACCAACCGCATCTTCGCCATCTTCTCGGGCGGGATGCCCACGATGGAGAAGGTGCAGGCGGGCGCGCAGAGCCTGTTCGAGATGCGCACATACCTGCGGGCCCTAATCGAGGAGCGACGCCGCGGACCGCGGGAGGACCTTGTCAGCGAGCTGATCCGGATCTCACAGGCCGATGGATCCCCGTTGACCAACGAGGTGGTGCTGGCGAACTGCGTGACCCTCTACACTGCCGGCCACGAGACGACCAGCGGGTTCATCGGCAACGCCTTTCTCGCCCTCTTCCGCCATCCCGAGCAGCTGCAGCGGCTGAGGGACGACCCGGAGCTGATCCCCGATGCCGTCGAGGAACTGCTGCGCTATGACACCTCCGTCCAGAAGGCCTGGCGCTTGGCCACCGAAGATGTCGAGATCTCCGGCGTCACGATCCCGGCGGGCGACCGCGTGTCGGCGATGGTCGCTGCGGCGAACCGGGATCCCGGGCACTTCCCTGATCCCGACCGACTCGACATCGGCCGGAAGATCGACCGCCACCTCGCATTCGGGCACGGCACGCACTTCTGCCTGGGAGCGATGCTGGCCCGGCTGGAGACGGTGGTCGCGATCACCGCCTATCTGCGTCGGTTCCCGTCGGCTCGCTACGACGAGGACGTGCTGGTGTGGGGGCGGGACGTGTCATTCCGATCGCTGCTGGCGCTGCCGGTCCAGGTCGACTAGCGCGACACTCGGGTAGCCTGCCCACGTGCCAGGGCCACGGCCGCGCGACGCGTATCGAATCCCCGACGTGATCAGTCGGGACAGCCCGCCTCGAACCAGCCCCGAAAGAGCGTGATTCGTTCCTCGTCCCAGGGATCATCGCAGGGCATCGACCCATCCTCGAGGCGTTCGAGGATGTCAGCTGCGTTGTCGCGCACGTCGTCCCACGACCAGAGGTCGAACCACGCCTCCATGGCGTCCCGGTCGGATTCGCGGAAGAGCGGTCGGATGGCTTGGGCAAAGGTGATCGACGGCGTCGTCATTGTCGCTCCACGTCGTTGGGGGCAACGGACCCCGAGCGAACCTCGCTGGGCCGCGGCTACGATACACAACATACCCACGTGCCCACCGACAGACCGTAGGAGATGCTGTGGACCGTCCCCCGATGGTCGATGCTCACATCCACCTGTGGAACCTCGACACGCAGAACCACGAGTGGCTCTCGGACGAGTGGTCGGAGTCGCAGGCCGCCTACCTCGGCGATTACACGCCGATCAAACGCAACTTCCTGATCGAGGACCTGCTCGAGGACTTCGCCGGGCACGACGTCGTCAAGGCGATCCACGTGCAGGCGGACTGGGGCGGCAACCAGGTCGATGAGACCCGCTGGCTGCAGTCCATCGCCGACGAGTTCGGCTACCCGCACGGGATCGTCGCCCGGACCAACCTGTGGCAGCCGGATGCCGCCGCGGAGCTGGAGGACCACCTCCGCTCACCGAACGTGCGCGGCATCCGGAGACTCGCCTACGAGCCCGGCATGTTCATGGACCCGGCATTCCGACGCGGCTTCGCCCACCTAGCCCGGCTCGGGCTGACGTTCGACCTCGGCACCCTCTGGCCGCAGATGTCCGAGGCCTTCGACCTGGTCAAGGCCTTCCCGGACACGATGTTCGTGCTCGGGCATGCCGGGATGCCGCTGCAGAGGTCGCCGGAGTACCTGGAGGCCTGGCGGGCGGCCATCCGCATGATCGCGTCCGCTCCGAACGCCTTCGTCAAGGTCTCCGGGCTGGGCATGGGTGATCACCGCTGGACAGTGGACTCGCTCCGGCCGATCGCGCATGCGACGATCGAGACCTTCGGCCCGGAGCGCTCGATGCTGGCCACCAACTGGCCCGTCGACCGCCTCTACAGCACGTACGGGGAACTCATCGCGGCCTACGAGGAGATCACCTCGGTCTACACGGCAGATGAGATCCAAGGTCTGTGGCGGGGGAACGCGGAGCGTTTCTACCGGATATGACCGCGAGCGAGCGGGGCGAGGGAACGGGAATGAGCCAGAGACAGGATCAGAAGGTCCAGGATCGGCGGCTGGAAGGAAGTGGCCGGCTGCGGGCACGCGTCATCGGCGTGGTCTCGCCCAACTGGGTGCACACCGCGATGGGCGTGAAGTTCAACGAGCGCTACTTCATGGATCCCGAGTACCGCCAGGTGGAGAACCGCCAGGTGGCCGACTGGATCGGGACGTTCAACACCATGCTCCAGACGCGCTTCGCGCGGTACGACGTCGACTGGGAGCCCGTCGGGATCAGCGGGATCGCCGGGATGTACGACCCCGATGGGCTCGAGAAGCTCACGGTGGGGCTGCCTCAGCCCTTCCCCGTCGTGACGGCGATGTTCGGCGGTGAGATCGTCTACTTCGACAACGACAACCCCGATTCGAAGGGCGAACCGCTGGCCGGCATCAGCTCGGCTTCCGAGGTCCACATCCCGGATTTCGCCACGACCTTCCCCGTCAGTGTCTACCTGCAGCAGTACGAAGACCTGGTGGCCCGCTTCGGGAAGGACAAGGTCGATCTCTCCTTCCTGTACCTGCACTCGCCACTGACCATCGCCTACCGCCTGCGCGGCGAGCAGCTCTTCTTCGACATGGTCGACGACCCGGAACTGGCCACGGCCATCCTGGAGGCCGCGCACGCCACATCGCTCGGCGTCTACGAGATGTACGAACGAATCGGCGACCGACCGGAGCGGCTGCTGCCGATCGCGACCTGCATCGCGTCGCTCATCTCCCCTGACGTCTATCGCAAGTGGGAGATCCCCTGGCTGCGGCGCCAGATCGAACGGCATCCCAAGGCGCTCGTCCACTCCTGCGGGCCGTCCAGCCACATCCTCGACCTGCTGGCCGAACTCCCGGGCATCGACTTCATGGAGGTGGGCGCGGGGACCGACATCGCCCGGACCCGGGTGCTCTTCCCGAAGGCCACGATCAACTACGTCGTCGACACGCCGAAGTTCCGGAACCACACCCCTGTGCAAGTCGACGCGGAGATCTGCCAGGTCATCCGTGACAACGAGGGCGGGCCACTGACGATCATCTGGCCGGCTGAGACCGGGACTCCCATCGAGACGATCGAGGCCATCTATGCCGCGGTCTCGGACTACAACCAGCACGGATCGGAGGCCTAGCAATGGCTGATCTCGAGGTCCTCATCGCCGCCATCCAGGATGGCGACCGCGCTACCGCGACACGCGTGACCGCGGAGGCCATCCGTGACGAGATGGACCCGCAGTCCATCCTCGACGCGATGACCGCGGCGATGGCGGAGGTGGGACGCCGCTTCCAGTGCAACGAGGTCTACGTTCCGGAGATGCTCATCAGCGCGAGGGCGATGAAGGAGGCGACGGCACTCCTGGAGCCCGTCCTCATCAAGGCCGACATCCGACCGGAGTGGACGGCGGTCATCGGGACCATCAACGGCGACCTCCATGACATCGGGAAGAACCTCGTCGCGATGATGTGGAGAGGCGCGAACATCAAGGTCGTCGACCTGGGCACCAATGTGCCTGCCGAGCGCTTCGTCGAAGCCGCGAGGGACCACCAGGCCAGCCTCATCGGCATCAGCGCACTGCTCACAACCACCATGACTGGCATGCGGGACGCCGTGGCCGCCATCCGCGCCGCTGACCTCCCCGGCATGAGGATCATGGTCGGGGGCGCCCCGGTCACGCCCGAGTTCGCTGCCGAGATCGGGGCGGATGCCTATGCCCCGGACGCCGCATCGGCGGTCGACGTCGCGAAGGGGGCCGTCGCCGCCGGCTAGATTGACGGGTGCGGCGGACCGGCAGCACGGAGTCGAGGGTTCAACAGCATGATGACTTCCCGGCAGTGCCTCCAGGCGACGCTCGAGCACCGCCAGCCCGATCGCGTCTGCGTGGACCTGGGGGCGACGTTCATCAGCGGCGCACACGCGTCGACCGTCTCGAAGCTGCGCCAGGCGCTCGTGGACGACCCGGCATACCGCGTCAGGATCATCCATCCGCTCCAGCTCAACGGCGAGATCGACGAGATCCTGCTCCGCGAACTGCCGACGGACGTCATCGGCGTCTTCCCGAGCATGACGGCATTCGGCTTCAGGAACGAGGACTGGAGGCCGTGGCAGCTGTTCGACGGCACGGATGTCGAGGTCCCGGGTGGGTTCAGGCCGACGGCCGATGGGAATGGCGATCTCCTGCTTCATCCGGGCGGCGACCCGAGCGCCCTGCCGAGCGCCCGCATGCCCCGCGGAGGGCACTACTTCGACCCGATCGTCCGGCAGGAACCGATCGACGAGGAGCATCTCGACCCGGCCGACAACACCGAGGAATACGGCCCGCTCGGCGATGCCGATCTCGCTGACTTCGCACGCAGGGCCCGGCTCGCGGCCACGGAAACCGAATACGGCGTCTTCGGCACGATCCCGGGTGTCTGGGGCTACGGGGATGCGATGGTCGTCCCCGCCGTCGGCCTGCGGCGACCGAAAGGCATCCGGGACCCCGAGGAGTGGTACATGTCCCTGGTGGCTCGCAAGGACTACGTCCATGCGGTGTTCCGCCATCAGACCGAGCTCGCGATCGAGAACATCGGGCGCCTCGCCGCCGCGCTCGGCCACAGCGTCCAGGCGGTGCGGATCTGCGGCGCCGATTTCGGCGGGCAGCACGGACCCCTCATCTCACGGCGGACGTACGTCGAGCTGTTCAGCCCCTACTACCGGGCCATCAACGCGGCGATCCATGCCAGCACCGGCTGGAAGACCTTCAAGCACTGCGACGGCAGCATCTACGAGTTGATCCCCGAGTTCATCGCCGACGGCTTCGACATCCTCAACCCGGTCCAGACGTCCGCGGCGCACATGGATGCGCGCACGCTGAAGCAGGAGTTCGGGAAGGATCTGGTCTTTTGGGGCGGCGGCGTGGAGACGCAGTCGACGCTGCCGTTCGGGACTCCGGACGAGGTGTACCGGGAAGTCCGGGAGCGGATCGACATCTTCAACGACGGCGGTGGGTTCGTCTTCGCCGCGATCCACAACATCCAGCCGAACACGCCGGTCCCGAACCTGTTGGCGATGATCCGCGCCTTGCGCGACAGCCGGCGAACCTCAGAGCCTGACCGATGAGCTTCACGTGGGACACTGTCCCCGTCGACGAACGCCGGGCGACCATCGGCCGTTTCAACGACCGGGTCGACGCCGCCGAGGAGGCCGCCGCGCCGACGAAGGCCTGGGTCCGAATGGCCGTCAAGCGGGCCGGCGCGCCCCGCCCCCCGGTCCGCCTTCGGCGCCTGACCCACGACATCGTCCTGCGCTATCCGGAGGCCCTGGGCGACCTGTTCGTCGAGTTTCCTGACGACGTGATCCACATCCAGCCCTACGACATGTTCTTTGGATACCAGTCCCCCGAGGCGGAAGGCCCGGTCGATCCGATCCGGGGCCTCACGGAGGCCGCCACGTGGGTCGACGAATGGGGCACGGGCTGGGAGCACGCGGTCGGTGGTTCCGGAGCCTCGCCGATCACGGCGCCGATCGCCGAGTGGAGCGACCTGGAGGGGTACCTTCGCGATCGGATGCCGGACCCGGCTGCCGTGGGGCGCTTCGACGCCATGCTTCCGAGGCTGGCCAGGATCGGAGCCTCGCATTACGTCGTCGGAACGACGCATTGCACGCTCTGGGAGCGGTACAACCAGCTGCGAGGGATGAGTGCCGCCCTGGAGGACATGGCCGAGAACCCGCCGGAGGCCGGACGCCTGCTCGACGCGATCGTCGAGTACCAGGTCGAGCTCATCCGCCGCTGGGGCGCGCTGGGCGGGGTGGATGCCGTCATGCTCGCCGACGACTTCGGTACGCAACGGTCGCTGATCATGTCGCCGGCAAGCTGGCGACGCACGTTCGCGGCTCGCTATCGCAGGATCTGCGACACCGCGCACGAGCATGATCTCGACATCGTGTTCCATTCGTGTGGCAATGTTGCCTCCATCATCGGCGAGCTCATCGATGTGGGCGTCGACGTCCTTGACCCGCTCCAGTCGGAGGCCATGGACCTGGCATGGGTCGCGCGTGAGTTCGGCGGGGAGGTCGCCTTCGCGGGCGGGCTCCCGGAGCAGACGCTGCCGCACCTGACCCCGGCCGGCGTGCGCGACGAGGTCCACCGCATGATCGACCTGATGGGCGGCCCATTCGACAACGCCTACATCCTGGCTCCGAGCAACTCGCTATTGCCCGACGTCCCGCTGGCCAACCTCGAGGCGTTGTTCGAAGTCTGCCGAGAGCGCTGACCCGCCAGCGCGGGAAGGGGCGGCCGCGGCGCGCGTCCAGCTCGAGCGGTGGACTCAGCCCGGCTACATCGAGTGCTGCGCTACTCCCCACCCGCACGGAGGCAGTACAGTCTCGGGTGGACGAGCGACGAGCCGGTCGCTGCCCGTATGTTGGCCGTCGACCAACCGGGGAAGGTCGAGCCCGACTGGCCATTTCATGACATCTGAGGCTGGACGATGGTGCAGACGCTTGAGCAATACGATGTGGTGGTCGTAGGGGCGGGCTCAGGCGGAGGCGTGGTCGCTGCACGACTCTCGGAGGACGACCGATGTCGCGTCCTCCTTCTGGAAGCGGGCCCGGACTTCCCCCAGGAGCCGCCGCTGCAGCCGCTCTTCACCGTGAGCGGCGAACGGTCCTGGTTCCCATCCGGCATCCCCGAGTTCGACTGGTGGCTGTGGAACGAGGCGCTGCCGAACGGCCACCGGGTCAGGCTACCGCGCGGGAAGCTGGTGGGCGGGACCTCCATGGTCAACGCGACGATCGCCGTCCGGGCCGCGCCCGGCGATCTCGACGGATGGGCTCGGCGTGGCTGTCCCGGCTGGGACGCCCGAAGCCTCGCCCCATACTTCCGCCGCCTCGAGACGGACCTCGACTTCCCCGACGATCCCGGTCACGGCCGGGACGGACCGATCCGGATCCGACGCTACCCGCGGGCGGAGTGGGCGCCGATCAACGAGTCGTTCCTTCAGGCGGCGACCGAGATCGGCCTCTGGCCGGTGGCCGATCTCAACGCGGACGACGCCCATGCGGGGGTGGTCGGCGCCCTTCCCCACGGCCGATACCGAGAGGAACGCCAGGGGACGCTGACCACGTACCTCCGGGCTGCCCGCCACCGACCGAACCTCACGATCCGCGCCGACACCCTTGTCGACAGGGTTGTCGTGGAGGGTGGTCGGGCTCGGGCCGTCCGGTGCGTGAGCGGCGGGACGTCGTACGACGTGGAGGCGGGCGAGGTCGTCGTTGCGGCCGGTGTCTACGGTACGCCCGCGGTCCTCCAGCGCAGTGGCATCGGGATCGCCGAGGAGCTCCGGGCGCTGTCGATCCCGGTGGGGGCCGACCTGCCGGTCGGCCGAGGGCTCCGTGACCACCCCGGGTGCAGCTTCGCCCTGCGGTCCGAGCCGCTGTCGTCGCTGCATGGGCGTCTGATCGCTACGGAGCTGCGCGGCGCGGCGAATGCGACGGGCGAGACTGAGTTCCACATCCATCCGATGCCACTCGACGAGGAGACGGGCGCAGCCTCGTTCTTCATCTTCCTGAGCCGCTCGGAAGCGCGCGGGACGGTGGCCATCAGGTCGGCCGATCCTGGCCTCCCGCCGCTCATCGACCACCGCTATCTCAGCGGTGCAGACGACCTCCGGCGGTTCCGGGACGCGTGGGACGTCTGCCGGGCGCTCGTGGCATCGGGGCCGTTCCGCAGCGCCGGCGCCGTGGCGGAAGCGCCGCCGGCCGACGCGGCCCTTGAACGCGGGCTCGTCTCGGCCCACCACCAGTCGGGTGGCTGCCAGATGGGGCCTCCGGACGGGACGACCGTTGTCGATCCGGACCTCCGCGTCCACGGGATCGACGGGCTCCGCGTCGCCGACGCGAGCGTGTTCCCGGACACCATCACGCACAACACCAACTTGACGGCGTTCGCGATCGGCGAGGTCGCGGCCGATCTCATCCGCGGCGGCGGACGCCTGGACGCCGACTGACCGCCTGCGGTGGGCGATGTTGCCGCCAGATGGTCCCTTCGCGCGACCCTCCGCTACCGCGGAAATGCCGCTGCGACGCCGCCGTCGACGGGGATGACACTGCCGCTCGTCCTCGACGACGCCTCCGAGAGGAGGAAGAGGACCGCGTTCGCAACGTCATGCGTTGTGACGCGCCGGTGCAGCAGGTTCCGGCGCGCGTAGAAGTCCTCCAGCTCCTCCGGGCGGATGCCGTGCTCGGCGGCACGCTGCTCGCGGAGTCCTCCGGCCCACAGACGTGAGTTGTCGAAGACCGCATCCGGGTTGACGGCGTTGGCGCGGACGCCGATCGGGCCTCCCTCGAGCGCGGCGACGCGCATCAGCTGGAGCATCCCGGCCTTCGAGACTGAGTAGCCGCCGAAGCCGGCGCCCGGCGCAAAGGCGTTCTTGCTGGCGACGTAGACGAGCGATCCGCCGACACCCTGCCGCCGCATTCGCTTCAGAGCCTCACGGGTC
>Ga0326597_10007495_pt1 | contig 14851 bp, 15 predicted proteins | sample RVTome_12_FD_203789 | JGI IMG/M metagenome (GOLD analysis project Ga0326597, IMG submission 203789) | Soil microbial communities from uranium-contaminated site in the Upper Colorado River Basin, Wyoming, United States - RVT100D185 | ecosystem: Environmental > Terrestrial > Soil > Contaminated >... | reverse complement strand
TTCGACTTCGGAACACGAAAAAGGGCGAGCGTTACGGCAGCTTTAACCTGGAAGATAAAACGGGCTTCATCGAAGTGATCGCCTGGCCGGATGTCTACCGCAAGTGCGCGGAGCTGATCGGCGCGGACGATCCGATCTTCGTCAAGGGGCGGATGGAAGTCGGCGAGGAGCGCATCCAGGTCATCGCCAATGAGGTCCGTCCGCTTTCGGAGGTCGCCGCCCAGGCGCGGTCGAACGGCAATGGCCATGAAAAGGCCAATGGGAACGGCGATAAAGTGCACCTCTATGTTCGGGAATCGGAAGTATCCGCAGATGAGCTGGTGCGGCTGCGCGATACGCTCCTCGACTTTCCCGGCCACAGCGCCGTCTTTCTCCACCTGCACTCCAAAGCGAACCAGGAAACGATCATCGAGCTGCCGGATCAGGTGCGGGTCGGGTTAACACCCGAGCTCGAAGCGAGCGTGGAGCAACTCTTCGGCGCGCGCGTCAGCTTCCACACTTAGGACTCTTGAAACAAGCCAATTCCAATCGGCAGCATCTGAAGGAAAACGCCATCCTGGTGGGGGTCGTGTTGCCGTCGCAAAACCATGACCTACCCTTGGAGTATAACCTCGAAGAGCTCGAACGCTTGGCCGAGACCGCCGGCGCCCGCGTGCTGCGAAAATATTCGCAACAGCTTAAAAACATCACCCCGGCGACTTTGATCGGGCGCGGCAAGGTCGAGGAAATCGAGGCCGGAGTGCGCGAGCTTCATCCCGATCTGGTCATCGTCGATGAGGATTTGACCCCCGCCCAGCAGCGCAATTTGGAAACGGCGTTCAAAATTCGCGTGATCGATCGCAGCCAATTGATCCTCGATATCTTTGCACGCCGGGCGCGCAGCAACGAAGGCAAACTGCAGGTCGAGCTGGCCCAACTCGAGTACCTGTTGCCCCGCCTGACGCGCCAATGGACGCACCTTTCCCGCCTCGGCGGTGGCATCGGCACCCGTGGCCCCGGCGAGACCCAGTTGGAAGTGGACCGGCGCAGGATTCGCGAACGCATCGGCCACTTGAAAAAGAGGCTCAAAACCGTCGAGCGCACCCGCACGCTGCAGCGCAAGGAGCGCGATGAAGTTCCGTTCGCGAGCGTCGCGTTGGTCGGATACACCAACGCGGGCAAGTCCACGTTGATGAACACGCTCACCCGGGCCGGAGTTTTCGTCGAAGACAAGCTATTCGCGACTCTGGATTCGACGACGCGCGCCCTGCGCTTGCCCAACGGCGATAAGGTGATGCTGGTGGACACCGTCGGTTTCATCAATAAGATACCCCACTCCCTTATCGAAGCATTCAAGAGCACGTTGGAAGAGGTGCGCAACGCCGATCTGCTCCTGCATCTCGTCGATATGACGAATCCGCTCTTCGAGGAGCAAGTCCAGGTTATCGAGAAAGTCCTCAACGAAATCGGCGCGGGCGAAATCCCGGTCATCCTGGCGCCGAACAAGATCGACGCGGTTACGACGGTGCCGGTGCAAAAGCTTAAGAATAGGGGAGTGGCAGGAGTCTGTCCGATCTCGGCGCTGAGCCGAGCCGGCATCGCCGAGTTGCTGGAAACGATCGGCGGCATTCTGGATCAGGGGAAAGAGCGGTTTCATGTTTGCTTCAGCGCGTCCCAGGGTCGATTGTTGTCATTGTTACGCGAGCGCGGCCGTATCGTCGAAGAGAGCTATGACGGCGACGAAGTTCGCGTCACCGCCATCGTGACACCGAAATTGGCCGGGCAGGTGCGCAAACTGCTGCGCACCGACCGGGGTCGCGGCCAAGCGCCGGCGCCGTATTAAAATGCTCAACTTACCTAACTTCCTCACTCTGATCCGGATTCTGACGATCCCTTTTTTCCTCGTATATCTGGCATACCACCGCTACGGCGAAGCCTTGATCGTCTTCATCATCGGCGGCATGACCGATTTTTTGGACGGGCTTGCGGCGCGATGGATGAATCAGCAAACCGCATTGGGCGCCTATTTAGACCCCGTAGCGGATAAATTGCTCGTTTTCAGCTCGTTCGTCATGCTCGGCTTGATCGATGGCATCCCCATGTGGCTCGCCGTCGTGGTGGTGAGCAGGGATGCTTTAATCATTTTAGGATACGCGGCCATCTATTTTTTGGTTGAAGAGCGCTTTCCGGCGAAGCCGAGTTATATCGGGAAGTGCAGTACTTTTTTGCAACTGATGACATTGGGTGTTGCACTGCTAGCGCTGCACGATGCCCGGCTGCTCGAAGCGCGGTTGTTGGACATGCTCTTCGCCGCGACTACATTAGCCACCGTGGTGTCCGGCTGCCAATACGTCTACCGGGGCCTCATGTGGATGCAGAGCCGGGCTCCTTCGATCACCCGTATAGGTTGACATGGCGCGGAAAAATTGATAGTAAAATCGATCTCTTGCACTATTCTAACCCAAGTGAATCGGCGCCGCTGCTTTACGGTAAAGCGATCGACCAACCGCATTAAACGCATGAACGGTCGTGTCATTCGGCAAAAGACCTATGACGGTCGAGCCTGTCCAAGTTCGCAGGCACGTAGCTCAGTGGGAGAGCGCTTCCTTGACACGGAAGAGGTCGGCAGTTCAATCCTGCCCGTGCCTACCATTCTTCTCTAGCTGGCCGGGATGGAAAATATTCAAGTGACATTGCCGGGCGGTCAATCGATCGAGGTCCGCCGTGGCGTCCGGATCGACGAATTGATGTCGGCGACGGACGGCAACAAAAAGGACGTTATCGCCGCCAAAGTCGATGGCCATCTGGTGGATCTGAGCCGCGCGCTGGAAAAAAATTGCGCTCTGGAATGGATATCGATGGACAGCCCGGAGGGCCTCGATGTTTTGCGCCATTCCACCGCTCATCTGATGGCACAGGCGGTCCAGAGTTTATTTCCCGGCACCCAGGTGACGATCGGCCCGACCATCGACAATGGATTTTACTACGATTTCAAAAGAGCCGAGGCGTTCTCGCAAGAGGAACTGGTAAAGATCGAAAAACGCATGGCGGAGCTGGCGCAGGCGAAATTGACAATAACCCGTGAAGAAGTTGCGCGCGGCGAGGCGATCGAAATGTTTCGCAAAATGGGGGAGGACTATAAAGTCGAGATCATCCAAGGCATCCCGGAAGATACCGTTTCGCTTTACCGACAAGGCGACTGGGTCGATTTATGCCGCGGTCCCCATGTGCCTTCTACGAACGCAGTGCGCGCGTTCAAACTCACCGGCGTCGCCGGCGCCTATTGGCGCGGCAACGAACAGAATGAGATGTTGCAGCGTATTTACGGCACGGCGTGGCACTCTAAGGAGGCCTTAAAAGAACATCTACGATTGCTCGAAGAAGCAAAGAAGCGCGATCACCGGAAGCTCGGGCGCGAGCTGGACCTGTTCAGCTTCCAACCGATCGCACCGGCCAGCCCATTCTTTCACCCCAAAGGGACCGTTGTTTATAATGAGTTGATCGCCTATGTGCGCCGTCTCTACCGGCGCTACGGCTACGAAGAGGTGATTACGCCGCAGATCCTCGACGTCGAGATCTGGCACCGCTCGGGCCACTACGACCATTATCGCGATAATATGTATTTTACCCGGGTGGACGATCGTGAGTTCGGCGTGAAGCCGATGAACTGTCCGGGCCATACGTTCATCTACGCTTCGAAAAAACGTTCCTATCGCGACTTGCCGCTGAGGATCGCCGATTTTGGCCGCTTGCATCGCTACGAGCGCTCCGGAGTGACTAGCGGTCTTACCCGGGTCCGTTCTTTTTCCCAGGACGACGCCCATATTTTCTGCGCGCCCGAGCAGATCGAGCCGGAGATCAGCGACCTGATTAAAATGCTGCGCGAGGTTTATCGGACCTTTCAGTTCAACGAGATGCAGGTAAAGCTATCCACTAGGCCCAAGGACTTCATTGGGAATCCGGATATCTGGGAAAAGGCGGAGGTGGCCCTGGCCCAGGCCCTTCGCCATGAAGGAATTGAATACGAAGTGAATCCCGGCGACGGCGCGTTTTACGGTCCGAAGATCGATTTCGTTGTTCTCGATGCGCTTAAACGCGGTTGGCAGCTGGCGACTATGCAACTGGATTTCTTTTTGCCTGAACGGTTCGAATTGGTTTACACTGCGCCCGGGGGGAACGAGGAGCGGCCGGTGATGATTCATCGGGCGCTGCTCGGCTCGATCGAGCGCTTCATGGGAATACTCATCGAGCATTGCGCCGGCGCTTTTCCGCTCTGGCTGGCGCCGGTGCAGGTGCGGATTCTGACCGTTACCGATGATCACAAGGAATATGGTAAGAAGGTATTCGAGCAATTGAGGGATGAGGGCTGGCGGGTCGAATTGGACGGGCGAAACGAAAAGCTCGGCTACAAGATTCGCGAAGCGCAGCTGGCAAAGATTCCTTACGCCGTCGTCATCGGCGACAAGGAAGTCGCGGCTGAGACGCTGGCGCCGCGCCGGCGCGGCGGGGAAAATTTGCCGCCGACACCTCTGGTTGATTTCATCCGGCGTCTCGAGTCCGAGGTTGCACAAGAAACGGGAGCGGCATAAAAAGGATGGTAGGCCGATTACAAACGGAGGTGTTTTATCGCTAAAGAAGCGAGGATCAATCATCAAATTCGCGCCCGTGAGGTCCGAGTCATCGGCGCGCAAGGGGAACAACTGGGGGTCATGGCGCTGTACGAAGCCCTAAAGCAGGTAGAGGCGCTGGAACTGGACTTGGTTGAGGTGGCGCCGGAAGCGCAGCCGCCGGTATGCCGTATGATGGATTACGGCAAATTCCGCTACGAGCAAAAGAAGAAAGCGCACGGACCGAAAAAACACACCGTTGTCGAAATCAAGGAAGTAAAGATGGGATCGCGAACCGACCAGCATGACGTAGTGCATAAAGTAAAAAGCATTCGTCAGTTTATTGGACGCGGTCAGCGGGTCAAAGTCTCGGTATTCTTTCGCGGGCGGGAAATCACCCATCCGGAGTTGGGAAGAAAAATGCTCACCGGAGTGGTTGAACAGGTCCAGGACATCGCCAAGCTTGACATCGCACCGCGCTTGGAAGGGCGAAGCATGGCGATGCTGCTGACGCCAAAGTAGCCGATCGAAATCACCAAGAATAGAGGAGACAAAAGTGCCGAAAATCAAAACCAACCGGGCGGCAGCCAAGAGATTTAGGGTGACGGGGAGCGGGAAGGTCAAGAGAAACAAAGGATTCAAGAGCCACCTGCTTTCGAGCAAGGGCAAAAAACGCAAGCGGCACCTGCGCCAAGGGACGCTGGTGTCGGCCGTCGAAACTAAAAATATCCGAAGACTAATACCGTATAAGTAGCAACAGAAGTGCTGAGTAATGAGTGCTGAGGACGGAGATAAGGGGTCAGGAGCCCTTCCGAAAGGCTCCTGACCCCGTCCGCTGCACTCAGGACTCGTTACTCAGTACTACAGCAAGGAAGGAGTTCCAAACGTGCCAAGAGCCAAGGGTGGAAGCAAATCGAGACAAAGACGCAAAAAGATCATGAAACTCGCCAAGGGGTATGTCGGGGGCCGCGGCAGACTCTACCGTTCCGCGCGCGAGACCGTCGAGCGCTCCCTGGCGTTCGCCTACCGGGACCGTCGGGTCAAAAAACGGACCTTTCGCGGGTTGTGGATCACGCGCATCGGGGCGGCGGCCAAGCTTAACGGCATTTCTTACAGCCAGCTCATGAGCGGCCTCAAGCAAGCTCATGTCGAACTGGATCGGAAAGTTTTGTCAGAGATCGCGATGTACGACCTGCCGGGGTTCGGACAGTTGGCCCAAGCGGCGAAATCTCATCTCGGCGCCTGAGCGTTTAGCCGCTAATCTGGATGATTCACGCGTAACAGTGATCGAGGCGCGAGATCTCCGGAGCGAAGGCAATGGACCTGTGCCTCAACAAGCGTTCAATTCGTTCAAATAGTTCAAATCGTTCAAAACGCGTTGAACGGCTTAAACGGCTTGAACGTTTTGAACTCTGTTCGTTAGCAGGCTCACCCCTCGATTGACACAGCGTCGTGATTCTTCCTTGGACCGTGAACAATGCGGGATAAACACCGATGAGTGATTCCTTGGAAGCTCTCCGAGGAGAGGTTCTGGAGCGCATCCAGAAATCCGGCTCCGAAAAGGATCTCGAAGAGTTGCGGGTGGGAGTTCTGGGACGGAGCGGGAAAGTTACGCTGCTCCTGCGCGGCTTAAAGGACCTGCCGGCGGAGGAGCGTCCGTGCGCGGGCGAACAGCTCAATCAGTTGCGCCGGCTCGTCGAAGAGCGGATGGACGCGCGTCTCGTTGCGATTAAAGAACAATCCAGGGAGCGCGCCCTCAAAGAGGAGCAAATCGATATCACTCTTCCAGGCACGCGCTGGGAGCGGGGGCGGACCCATCCTTTGACGCTGGTCATCGATGAGATTATCGACATCTTTTCGGGCATGGGGTTCGAGATCGCGCGCGGGCCGGATATCGAGGACGACTATCATAACTTCGAGGCGCTGAACATTCCTAAGGATCACCCGGCGCGGGACATGCAGGACACCTTCTTCGTATCCAACGGGAAGCTGCTCCGCACCCACACGTCACCGGTGCAGATTCGCACGATGGAAAAGCGCAAGCCGCCGCTGCAAGTCATCGTTCCCGGAGCGGTTTATCGCCACGACGACGACGCGACCCACTCGCCGATGTTCCATCAGGTCGAAGGGTTCATGGTGGACGAACGCATCGCCTTTTCCGATCTTAAGGGCGTGCTGAGCCATTTTCTGCGGCAGATTTTCAGCCAAGAAACGGGTGTGAGGTTTAGACCCAGCTTTTTCCCGTTTACGGAACCAAGCGCGGAGATCGATATCCAGTGTTTAATTTGCGGCGGCGAAGCCAGCGCCGCGCGGCAAACGTGCCGCGTGTGCAAAGGAAGCGGCTGGCTTGAAATCATGGGCGCTGGCATGATCGATCCGCAGGTGTTTAAATTCGTGCGCTATGATCCGGAAAAAGTTTCCGGTTTCGCCTTCGGCATGGGCGTCGAGCGCATTGCGATGCTGAAATACGGCATCGATGACATTCGGTTGTTTTTCCAAAATGACCTGAGATTTTTGCGCCAGTTCGGCTAGGAAGAGAGTTGGGTGAAGTTCACTTTCAACTGGTTGAAAGAATTTGTTGCTTTCAAGGCGACGCCGGCGAAGCTCGCCGAGCTGCTCACTATGGCCGGCCTCGAGGTGGAGTCGCTGGTTTCTCTACAGGGGGAAAGGGATGATCCGCAAGACTGGTTGTTTGAAATTGCCGTGACGCCCAATCGCGGCGATTGTCTCGGCGTCGCAGGGATCGCTCACGAAGTCGCCGCACTGAGTGGCGCGAAACTGCTCGTTTCTCAGACGACCTCGCCGAAGAATCGTCTGAGCCTCGACGAACGGATCGGCATAAAGATCGAAGCCCCCAGGCTGTGCGCCCGTTACTCGGCGCGGATCGTCGAGCAAGTGCGCATTGGGCCGTCGCCGGACTGGCTGCGTTTTCGCCTGGAGTCCTGCGGCATTCGTCCCATCAACAACATCGTCGACATCACCAATTACGTCATGCTCGAGACCGGCCAGCCGCTCCATGCCTTCGACCTGGACCGGTTGCCGGCGCGCAAAATCGTCGTTCGACCGGCGCGTGAGCAACGAAAATTTACCACCCTCGACGGTGTTGAGCGCGAGCTGGCAACCGATGACCTGCTGATTTGTGATGGCGAGGTTCCTGTGGCGCTCGCCGGCGTCATGGGCGGCGTGGTTTCCGAAGTGAGGGCGGAAACCCGCTCGGTCCTGCTGGAGAGCGCGAACTTCGATCCGACCGCGATTCGCCGAACCGCCAAGCGATTGGCCCTCCATAGCGAGGCCTCTCATCGTTTCGAGCGGGGTGTCGACCCGGAAGGGACCTTGGCGGCGCTCGATCGCGCCGTTGATCTCATGAGTAAGCTTTTCGCTGGAACCCCAGCGGCGGGCGCCGCCGATCGTTATCCGCGCAAGCCCAAGACAGCAACGCTCTGGCTACGTGAGGAGCGGATCGAAAAACTCCTTGGCGTGCGTGTCGAAGCGGAACAGGCGGAGAAGCTGCTCAAATCGCTTGGCTTGAACGCGCGGCGCGAGGCAAAGCAGAAAAGAATCAAGGTCGTTTGTTCGGCGCGCCGTCCCGATCTTTCCCGGGAGACGGATTTGATCGAGGAGATCGCACGCTTGCATGGTTACGAAAAAATTCCGACTACGCTGCCGCCGCTGCGCTCCGGTGGCAAAAAAGACTACCGCCTTGCGTGGGAACGTCGCCTGCGCTCGTTTCTCGGCGGCGAAGGTTTCGCCGAGGTCATCAATCTTCCCTTTACTACCGAAACTTTCAATCATTCTTTTGTCGGCTTGTGGGAAGGCGCGCCGGCGCCGGTGGCGGTCATGAACCCCCTCGCCAAAGAAAACGCTGAAATGCGTCTCAGTCTGCTCCCTGGTTTGATCGAGAACCTGCGTTTGAACCTGGCGCAAAAGGCCGAAACCTTTTACGCCTACCATCTGGGGAAAACTTTTCGCGCCGGTCCCGATGGTGGGAGCGAAGAACGGCAATGCCTGGCGGGGGTGATGTTAGGCGCGCGCGCGCGTCGAGGGTTGCGTTGCGGCGACATGGCCACGCCGGGAGTTTTGGATTCCAAAGGGCTCGTCGAAGGCATCTTGGACCTGCTTCATGTCCAAGCGCCGGTGACCTGGCCGGTGGAAGCGATCGGTATTCTACATTCGGGCAGGGCGGCGGCATTGTACCTGGCGGGGCGAAAGCTCGGCAGGCTGGGCCAGATGCATCCTGATGTCTGTGACGCATTCGACTTGCCGCCGTTTGTCGCCTTTGAACTTGACTTCGAGGGACTGCTTGAGTATGCTCCGCGACAAATCGCCGCCCGCTCGCTGCCGCGTTTTCCATCGGTCGAGCGGGATTTCGCCGTGGTGGTCGATCGTGACTTTCTCTCCAGGCAAATCGCTGACTGGATCAAGAATCGTGGTGAAACGCTGATCGAGGATGTGAGTGTTTTTGACCAGTACATGGGACCGACGATCCCCGAGGGCAAAAAGAGCCTGGCCTACAAGATTTCATATCGCGCCGAGGACCGGACGTTAACGGATAGCGAGATCAATTCGCTGCATCAAACATTGGTCGAGCAAATCGGCCAAAATTTCGGCGCCCAGCTTCGCAGCTGAATTCGTTTGGAGCGCGTGGATAGAAAAAGGGGTGGAAAATGACTAAGGCGGAAATCATTACCCGGATTTACGAAAAGGTGGGTTTTGCCAAGAAGGACGCCACCGACGTGGTGGAAGCCACGTTCGACATCATCAAGGGTTGTCTGGAGCGCGGGGAAAAAGTCAAAGTCTCCGGTTTCGGCAATTTCGTCGTCAATACCAAGCGTCCGCGCAAAGGGCGCAATCCGCAGACCGGAGATGAGATCATCATCGTCGGGCGCAAGGTTCTGACTTTCAAAGCCAGCCAGATCCTGAAGAAGAGTCTCAACACCGCATCGTCGTCTCCTTCCACGATGTCTTCCCCGTCGTCGGCAGCCGAGTGAGGCAGGGAAATGGCCGCTCGCTTGCCGGACAAGATCTATTTTAAGATCGGCGAGGTCAGCGAGATCGTCGGCGTCGAGCCTTACGTGCTGCGCTATTGGGAGACCGAGTTCGAGTTGCTCAAGCCTTCCAAGGCGCCGTCCAAGCATCGTCTGTATAAAAAGCGCGACATTGAATTGTTGCTGGAGATCAAACGGCTTCTTTATACCGAAGGGTTTACCATCGAGGGGGCGCGCAAGAAACTCAAAGAAACGAAGAAAGAAGAAAAGAGTCAGCTGAAACTGCCGCTTGCCGATCATAAGTATAGAAACGCGCTGGTCAAGATCAAGAGAGACCTCCAATCACTCCGCAAACTACTATCGTAAGCATGGGCAAGCGGTGAACCGCCGTGGCTCCTGACGCCGCAGAAAATCCCGCCGCTCCAAGCGCGTGGAAGGGGCCGTGAGCGAGACACCCCGCAATCCCTTAGTGACTGTCGACATCATCATCGAGGTCGGCGGCGGTATCGTTTTGATCGAGAGAAAAAATCCTCCCCATGGATGGGCGCTGCCCGGCGGGTTTGTCGACTACGGCGAGAGTCTGGAGTCCGCTGCGGTTAGGGAAGCGAAAGAGGAAACTTCCCTAGACGTAAATCTTACCGAACAGTTTTACAGCTACTCCGATCCGAGGCGCGATCCACGCCACCATACGGTTTCGACCGTTTTTATGGCCGTGGCGGAGGGAATGCCTCGTGGCGAGGACGACGCCAAGACGGCACGGATATTTCGGGAGCAAGAGATTCCTGTCCCGGTCGTTTTTGATCATTCGCGCATTCTCGCCGATTATTTTCTGTTCAAGAAAACTGGCAGACGGCCGAAACCGTAAATCCTGCGGCGCTGGAAGCCGGCGCTGTTAAAGAGCTGATTTTCTCCGAGGTCACCCTTTAGTCTCTTCACCCGCCGCAAACGATCCACTGCCTCGGATAGGCGTTCAAACTCTCGCAACCGTTTTTCTTCACCACCAACGTCTCGCCGAATTGCAGGCCCATCTTTTCGTCGTAGGTTATGAGGTTCGGCTGGATGACGATCACCATGTTCTCGCGAAAGCGCATTTCTTTGGCATCGTGGCGCTTGCGGGTTTTGGTTTGAAAGATCGGCGGATATTGATTCACGCCGTGGACCAAATCGTCGTAGGTGCTATAGCCGCGTTGGTGGATGATTTCCGCCGCCTCTTCGGCTTCCGTCGTGGTCGCGCCGTCTTTGATGACCTTGGAGAGAATTTCGAAGGCTTCCATGGCCGCGTCATGCATCTTTTGCCACTGCGGCGCCGGCCCTTCGCCGATGGAAAAGGTCCGGTGAATTTGCCCGCTATAGCCGGAATAGGCGCCGCTGATTTCCGAAATCAAGCAATCGCCCTTTTTCAACTTGCGGTTCGAGTGGAACTGCGACGGCACCGCGAAGTCGGGCTCGCGCATCGGCATGCTGCTCATGAAGTGAATGCCGGCGTAGCCGCCTTGCTTGAGATAAACCGGCTCGATGAGCGCCGGAATTTCGTCCTCGCGCATCTCTTCTTTCAGTCCCTCAGCCAGCGCTTGAATCGACTGGTCGGTCAATTTCGAAGCGAAGCGGATGCGCTCGATCTCTTCCGCGCTTTTCACCGTACGCATCATGCGCAGCTTGCCGCCCAAGTCAACGAACGACGCATTGGGATATGTTTCGCGCAGCTTATTGTAGATCTGATAGGTGATCGAACCCACCAGGCCGATCTTCTTCGATTCCAAACCGCGCTCGCGGATCAGCTCGACGATGCTGTTGGTCGTGTTGGCACCGGCCCAACGGACGTCCTTGATCCACGACATGACCCGCGCCATCGGAAAATGATTAAACAGTTGCATCAAGATCACCGGCTCCTTGCCGGATTGCATAAGTAAATAAGCTTCGCGACTGCTGGGCCAATCGCTCAGCCAATAGATGTCCGAGGCGTAGCGCCCGCTGCCGTAGATGAGCGCCGCGTCGACGCCTTCTTGCTCCATCAGCTGGTAAACCGCTTTGTGACGGCTTTCCAGTTCCTGATCGGAAAATGTCGGATGGTCGGTTCTTTGGCGCATAGGTATTCTCCCGCTTGCGACGCGCGTTTGCTGCGAGTTTTTTAGCACCGATCCGCGTGGGCGCGCAACGGCAGCGGCAAAATCGGTTCTTTTTCTTGCCCCCGCAATGGGTGTACATTCGGTCCTGCACGGAGCGAACGGATCGCGCGGTAATGGTATTCGCGGCGGCAACTGGAAGGCTCGCCGGAGCGAAGCTGCCACAAATTGTAGTTTTCCCGACCACGGGGTTCCCTTGCCAGAGAGCGCTTTCGGAGCTATAGAATCATCGTAGATTGTTCCTTCGTCTTAATGGCGCGCAAGAGGTAGGAGACCGGACCGCAAACGCAACCTTGGCGTGGCGTTCGGCGCCGGACTTACGGCGACTGTATTTTCGGTGCCGATCCCATCCCCTCTTCCAAAATCCACAGGCTATCAACAGCCTGATCAAGGAGAGTGTTGTGAATCCCATGTTTATAGTTGCAATTCCCTTAGTGTTGGTGATCGTGGGCATGATATTGAACAGCATCGGACTTTCCTTCGATCAACCTCCAGGTTCAGCGGAGCAAGACCCGGTAAAGAGAGCGGCGGCAGAAGCGGAAGCTTATCGCCGTTTCTTTGATTTACAGAGAAGCCGAGCTGGGAAAAGGCAGAAAAGGGTCGGCCAGTATGCCTGGTTGCTTATGATCGCCATTATCGGTTCCTTCATCTGGCTGTATATGTACACCGTGAACAAGACCATCCTCACGACCCAAATCGCCGTGCTTCAGACACTGGCGAGGGAAGAAGGAAACGAGATGGTTCTCTCGATCACGCTGAAGGACGGGAGCAACGTCAAATACCTGATCAAATCACTCCAAGCCGACGCCTTGGATGCCGCCACGAAAGAATCCATTTCGAAAGGGAAGGTCTCAACCTGGGATATGGAACAGTCAGGTACGGTCTTGAGTATCGGCGAGAATTCATTGCCTCTCGGCGTCGCCTTGAAAGTGTCAAGCGACCCGAAAATAAAAAAAGACTAAAAGTTAAGCCTCGGCGAAGAAAAAGGGGGTGAAGCTAGCACGGTCATTTGACGTTTTGAGAATTGTCAAAGGGTGCAAGCGTCCCGGCAGTTATTCACTCACGGCCAGAGCCTGCTTATCACGAACGTTTTTCCGACAGAATCCTAGGCCGGCCGAGTAGAGCGGGCGCCGAGCCTACAGCGGGAGAGAAGTTAGGGCCAAGATCTGCCTTCCCAATATTTCGCCGACGAATACGCCCAGTAGAGCCATATAAAAAAGACCCGTGGCCGCCATGGTGTGCGGGATTTGCAGGGTTCGCCAAATCATTCCAGACAAGATCAGCGGCGCGATCTGACCGACCAGGACCCGAATTGCCAAAAGGGTCGCATGGTTTGTCCAAAGCCGGGCAAAGCCGGCATCGATCTGCGGTGAACCATGAAAGTAAAGCAGCGGTAAGACTAGCACAAAACATGCGGCTTGAAGCAACAGGGAGACGACAAAAAACTTGTAGATGCGGATGAAGGGATCGAGGCTTTGGCCGGTGTCGATCAAATACCAGTGGCCGATGAGCATGCCGACGGTGACGCCGCCCAACAAGAGAGAAGAAAGAAGAAAACTCGCGGGGTAGATCAAGCTCTCTAAGGAAAAACCAGACGCGGAGTGAAAGCCACGGGCGGTCAAGATAAGGCCGATCAGGCCAGTGATAATGCAGGCGGCGAAGCTTCGTGCCCTAAACCGTTGCCAATCGGACCACAAGGAGGTCATATAGCAAGCGAATGTCACTACGAACGCGACGTGAAATAAGATCTCGGCCGCGATGCCCCAGGTAAACACCTGCGAGATACTCTGCCAATAAATTGTGCTCTTTCCCCACAGCCCGAGCAAAGCGATGATGAATAAAACCCCTCCCGTAGATTTATAGAAAGCCCTTTCGAGCTCGTGAAAGGGCGTCACCGATATGGCGAACAACCCGCCCAGCGCGATTTGCTGGAAAAAGATAAGGAAGCTGCTCGAGAAGCCTTGCATGATTCACGCTGGGATACCGGATGGATTTGGCCTCTCTGCGACGTGCATGCAAACCGCCCCGCACAGGAATTTGCGCCAGGTTATATGCGCAAAGCCGGCTTGCTTCAGAAGCTCAGCTACCATTGCGGGGGAGTGGAAAGTTCGCACGGATTCCGACAGATATCGGTACGCTTCGCGATCATGGGCCAGCAGCGCGCCGATCCACGGAACTATGTGATAAAAATAGAGGCCGTAAAAACCCGCGAACAGCCCCTTGGACGGTGGAAACATGTCCAGGGATACGAATTTTCCCCCCGGCCGCAGGACGCGAAATGCCTGGTCAAAAAAAAGCGCCAAATCCGAAACATTTCTCAAAACGAACGCGCTCATGACGCCGTCAAAGACGGCATCTCTAAACGGCACCGCTAAAGCGCTGCCGAGAACAAAGTGAGTTCGTTCTCCATGCGGCACGCTGTGGCTTCTTCTTTGCGCGATCCGCAACATCTCCAGAGAGAAATCAAGACCGACAATACGGCCGCCGCCGGCCGTCTTCAACGCGGAAAATGTCAGGTCGCCCGTCCCTGCGCCGAGATCGAGGATGAGAGGGTTGTCAGCGGTCCAGATGCTTTGAATCGCTTGCTTTCGCCAGCGGTTGTCGAGACGGAAACTGATCACGCGGTTGAGCAGGTCGTAACGCCGCGCAATCCGGTTGAACATATGTTGCACGGCGCGGTCACGCGGGTTTTCAGACGCGGCCATTGTTTGATTAGGTGGCGTGAGTTGCCGATTGCTCCAGGTCGGATCAGCCACGGACGTGGCGGCCCGATCTAGAAATCTCTGTCGATAATCAACTGGACGAGTGTCTTGAGCCCGTTGCGATAGAGCGATGGCGGAAATTTCCTGAGCGATTTGAGCGCGTCCTCGGCATACTGCCGTGAAAGCGCTTTGGCTTGTGGGATGGCGGGACCCGCCTTGATGGCTTCCAGCGCCGTCGAGATCTGATCCTCTGACGGTCGCGCCTGCTTGAAGACTTCACAGACCGCAGTATCGCCGGTATTGAGCGATAAAACGGTCGGCAAAGATGGATTTCCATCACGCAAATCCATGCCTGTGGGCTTACCGAGAAGTTCCAAATGGCCGACAACGTCGAGAATATCGTCGATGATTTGAAACGCGATGCCCATGTTAAGGCCGTAGCAGTGGGCCGCTTC
>Ga0326597_10007494_pt1 | contig 14854 bp, 8 predicted proteins | sample RVTome_12_FD_203789 | JGI IMG/M metagenome (GOLD analysis project Ga0326597, IMG submission 203789) | Soil microbial communities from uranium-contaminated site in the Upper Colorado River Basin, Wyoming, United States - RVT100D185 | ecosystem: Environmental > Terrestrial > Soil > Contaminated >... | reverse complement strand
GCGCCCCCGCGGGCGCGGTGGACCTGGAGCGCCTCGATCGCGGCGTATCCACCCTGCGCGCGCTCGGCTTCGAGGTCGTGCTCGGGGACGCGGTGCGCTCGCGGTTCCGGTTCACCGCCGGCACCACCGAGGAACGGCTCCGCGACCTGCAGACACTGTGGGCGGATGACTCCGTGAGGGGCATCGTGTGCGCCCGGGGCGGGTCCGGCGCGGGATGGCTCCTGCCGCGCCTGGACGTGGAGTCGATGGTCGCCCGGCCAAAGGCGTTCATGGGCTACAGCGACATCACTTTCCTCCACTCGCTGCTCAACAGCCACGGACTGGTCACGTTCCACGGCCCGATGGTGGCAGTCGGCAATGACCTCGCCGACGGGCGGTACGACGAGGCGAGCCTGCGGGCCGGCCTCCTCGGCGAAGGGAAGCCGTACGCAACCGGCCCCGACGACATCCTGGCCCTGCGCCCGGGTGCCGCGGACGGCCGGCTTCAGGGCGGGTGCATCTCGATCCTGGCCTCGGCGGCGGGAACGCCGTGGGCGCTCCGGCCGGACCCGGACGGAACCATCGTCTTCCTGGAGGACCAGAACGAGCCGCCCTATCGGCTGGACCGCGCGCTCATGCAGCTGCGTGCCTCGGGCGCCTTTGCCGGCGTGCGCGGGATCGTCTTCGGCGACATGCAGGACTGCAACCCGAACCACGGCGCCGACCATACGCTCGTGGACGTCCTCCTCGACGCGCTCGCCGGCCTCGAAGTCCCCATCGCCATCGGCCTGTCGAGCGGCCATACGCGCAATCCCAACGTCACCCTGCCGTTCGGTGTCCGGGCCCGGCTCACCTGCGCGGACGAGGCCCGGTTCGAGATCCTGGAGGCCTCGGTCGCATGAAGGTGCATCTCTCGGCGATCGCTGGAACCGCCATGGCTTCCCTGGCCGGCCTGCTGCGCGAGCGGGGCCACGACGTGAGCGGCTCGGACCAGGACATCTACCCGCCCATGTCCACGCAACTCGAGGAGCTGGGCATCCCGGTGCGCTCTCCGTACGACGCGGCCAACGTCCCCACGGATGCCGACGTGGTGGTCGTCGGCAACGCGCTGTCCCGGGGCAACCCCGAGGTCGAAGCCGTGCTCGACCGCAAGCAGCGCATGTCGAGCCTGCCCGCGATGTTGTGCGAGGAGTTCATCCGCGGCCGCACGTCCGTCGTCGTCTCGGGCACCCACGGCAAGACCACGACCACCAGCCTTCTCGCGCACCTGCTGCACCAGGCGGGGAAGGACCCCTCGTTCCTGATCGGGGGCGTGCCCAAGGACTTCGACCGCAGCTACCGCCTGGGCAAGGGCGAGTTCTTCGTGGTGGAGGGGGACGAGTACGACTGCGCGTTTTTCGACAAGCGGCCGAAGTTCCTGCACTACCTGCCCGACATCGCGATCATCGGCAACGTCGAGTACGACCACGCCGACATCTACCCGGACCTGGCTTCCGTGCAGCGCGCGTTCGTCCAGCTCATGAACATCGTGCCGCGGCGCGGGCTGATCGTCGCCGGCCTCGAGACGCCGGCCCTGCGCGAGCTGCTGCCGCGCGCCCACTCGCCGGTGGAGACCTTCGGGCTGAGCGAAGGCGCGGACTGGCGCGCGGTCGACGTCCAGGTGAAGGACGGCGGCTGGAGCTTCCGCCTGCTGCTCCGCGGCAAGGACAAAGGCGACTTCCGTCTCGGACTCGGCGGGGAGCACAACCTGCGCAACGCGCTGGCCGCCCTCGCCGCCGCCAACGCGGTGGGTGTGGCTCCCCAGGCCGCGCGCGCCGCGCTCGCCGGTTTCGCGGGCGTGAAGCGCCGCCTCGAGGTGCGCGGGCGTGAGCGCGGGATCGCCGTCTACGACGATTTCGCGCACCACCCGACCGCGGTGCGCGAGACGCTCCGCGCGCTGCGGGCGGCCGCCCCCCCCGGCCCGGGCCGGCTGATCGCGGTGTTCGAGCCGCGGTCGTACACGTCCCGCACCCGAGTGTTCCAGGAGGACTTCGCCCGCGCCTTCCAGGACGCGGACCAGGTCCTGGTGGCCGCCGCGCACATGCCCGGCAAGGTGCCCGAAGGGCAGCGGATCTCCGAGGCGGAGCTCGTGCGCGCCATCGCCGAGCTGGGCCGCGACGCGCGGTACGTGGCCTCGGTGGACGAGATCGTCGCCCACCTCGGCCGCGACCTGCGGGAGGGGGACCGCGTGGTCATCCTCTCCAACGGCGGCTTCGGCGGGATCCACGAGAAGCTGCTGTCGGCGCTCGCCGCCCCCCGCCGCTGACACTCGGCGAACTGTCACAGACCGTGGAACCGCCCGCCGCGGTGTGGTATACCGTGCCGTCCGTGACGCGGTCCCGTCGGAAACACCTTGATCAAGGAGGACGCATGAAGGGTTGGCGCTTGTTCCTCGCGCTGTCGGTCGCGCTCGCGGTTACGGTTCCCGCCGGGGCGCAATCGGGCGGCGGCACGGTCTCCGGCTCGCTCGTCGACGAGTCCGGCGCGGCGCTCCCGGGCGCAAATGTCCAGCTCATCGGGCCGGGGGCCAACAAGTTCGCGGTCACCGGGAGCGACGGGCGGTACACGTTCACCGGCGTTCCCGCGGGCACCCACAAGGTCACGGCCACTCTCATCGGGTTCAGCACCGAGACCCGGGAGGTCGTCGTTTCCGAAGGCGGCGCCGTCGAGGTGCCCTCCGCGACCCTCAAGATCACGCTCCCCGGCGAGGAGGTGGTGGTCACCGCGAGCAAGGCCGAGTCGTCGCTGGTCAACGCTCCCGCCACCATGAGCGTGGTGAGCGCCGACACCATCGAGGCCTCGCCCGCGCAGAACTACGGCGACCTGCTGCGGTCGGTCCCCGGCCTGAACGTTATCCAGACCTCGGCCCGCGACATCAACATGACGAGCCGGCAGGGGACCTCGACCCTGTCCAACTCGCAGCTCGCCCTGCTCGACGGCCGGTCCATCTACCTCGACTTCTTCGGCCTGATCCTGTGGGACTTCGTCCCCAGCAACCCGGCCGAGATCAAGCAGATCGAGGTCGTGCGCGGTCCCGCCTCCGCGGTGTGGGGGGCCAACGCGCTGACCGGGGTCATCAACATCATCACCAAGACCCCGCGCGAGGCCCCGGGCACGAGCGTGACCCTCACCGGCGGCATGTTCAGCCGCGACGCGGGCGCGTCCTTAGGCGATGACTCCGGCCGTCTGTTCGGCGCCAGCGCCGTCCACGCCGGGGCCCCCAACGATACCTGGTCGTACCGCCTTTCCCTGGGCTACTTCGACTCCGACGCCTTCCCCCGCCCCACGGGGACGGTGCCGGTGGGGGCGCATCCCTTTGATTCGACCTTCCGCACCGGCGGCGCGACCTATCCCGCCGACCGCGACCCCACCCGGGTCGGCGAGCAGGTCTTCGAGAACCAGGGCACCAAGCAGCCCAAGGTGGACGCCCGCCTGGACCAGGACCTGAGCAATGGGGGGCGGATCACGTACAGCGGCGGCTACGCGGGCACGGAGGGCATCGTCCACACTGGGATCGGTCCCTTCGACCTGCAGAACGGCTCCTACCTGGGTTACGGCCGCGTGGCCTACACCCAGGGGGGCTTCAAGGCCGCGGCCTTTGCGAACATCCTCAACGGGGACGCCCCGAACCTCCTGTCCGTGGACGCCCGGACGGGGCAGGCGTTGAACCTCGTCTTCGACACCAAGACCTACGACGCCGAGCTCGGCTACACGCGCATCGTGGCCGAGAGGCACATCCTGTCCGTGGGAGGCAACGTCCGCCGGAACCAGTTCGACATCACGATCGCCCCCACCGCTGAGGACCGTACGGAGATCGGTGCCTACTTCCAGGACGAGATCTTCTTCGACAAGTTCCGCTTCGCCGTCGGCGGCCGGGTGGACAAGTTCGGGAACATCGAGGACCCGGTGTTCTCGCCCCGCCTGTCCGCGATGTTCAAGCCCGCGCCCGCCCACGCCTTCCGCGTGTCCTTCAACCGGGCCTTCCGGTCGCCCTCCGCCATCAACAACTACCTCGACGTCAACACCATCACGGGGGCGTTCCCGATCCGTGCGCTGGCCGCCTTCCCGGGCCTGGGATTCCTGGCTACGCGGCCGGACCTGCCCGTCGTGACCCGCTCCGTGGGGAGCAACGTGGCGCAGATCGGAGAGCCCAGCGGTCACGGGCTGAAGGAAGAGTCACTGACCGCCTACGAGGTCGGCTACACCGGGACCTTCGGGGGCAAGACCACGGTGGGCCTCGCGTACTACATCAACGACACCGACGACAACATCAACTTCGTCACCGACCTCTGCCGGAAGCGCTACACGGCCACCAGCCCGCCACCCGGCTGGGACGCGGCCCTCACCCCGCTCCCGCCCGCCGCCGGGCGGCCGATCATCGAGCTCCTGGCCTCGAGCGGGACCTGCCTGCCCGCGGAGTTCACGTACCTGAACCTGGGCAAGCTGCGCAACCAGGGGTTCGAGGCCTCCATCGAGCACTCGTTCGACCGGACGTTCAGCGCCTTCGCCAACTACTCGTTCCAGGACGATCCCGAGCCCGACGCCGACTACCCGATCCCGGAGATCGGCCTACCCGCCAAGCACCGCGTCAATGTCGGGGTCAACATGAACGGCAAGCGGTTCCTGGGCAGCCTCTCCGCCAACTACGCCTCCGAGGCCTTCTGGACGGACGTTCTGGGCGCCACCTTCAACGGGCCCACGGACTCCTACACCATGGTGAACGGGAGCTTCGGGGTGAAGTTCAGGGACGGCAAGCTGATCACGTCCATCAAGAGCACCAACATCCTGGGCGAGGACAACTTCCAGGGCGGGATCCAGCAGCACAACTTCGGCGACATTATCACGCGCAGCGTGGTCGGCGAAGCAAGGTTCAGGTTCTAAGGGCCTCAGCTGGGGGGGCGTCTTTCGCGAGGCGTCGGAGTGAATCCGCGCCTCGCTCTTCGAAGCGGGTGGACTCTCCGGTCCCCCCGCACCCCCCGATGCCCCCCAGCCTCTTCACACAGGAGCGTCGGCCAAGTACCGCCCTCCCCGAGCTTCACCCGGTTGCCGGGGGAGGGATTGCGGTCCGCGTCGCGGGTGTGGGCCTCGAGCGACTCGATGACGGGGGCCGGCGACGGACACAGGTTGGCCGCGTTCATCACCGCCAGGTCGGGCGGCAGAAGGCGATCCGGGGAAGGGGTCGGAACATGGTCCTCTCATGAGGGGACGACTCGTTTCCGTCATTGGTTCCGTGGTTTTCTTCGCGATCGCCCCCGGGACCGTCGCGGGTTATCCGCCTTGGTGGTTCTCGAGGTGGCGGGTCCAGGGGGCCCTTCCTCGGCTGGGAGGGGTTCCGGATCGTGGGCGCCGTCCTCATCGTGGTCGGGCTGGCCGTCCTCGTCGAGTGCTTCACGCGGTTCGGCTTGCGTGGCCGTGGCACGAGGGCGGACGTCCTTCCGCCCGAACGTCGCGTGGTCTCCGGCTCTACCGCCACGTGCGAAACCCCGTGTACGTGGCCGTGGTCTGGACCGGGTTTCACACCTTCGTGGTGCTCTCCGAGGAGCCGGGCCTTCGCACCCGCTTCGGCGCGGAGTGCGAGCGCTACCGCGCCGCGGTCGGCCGCTGGTTGCCCCGCCTGAGCCCCTGGAGAGGCTAGCTCTGGAACAGCGTGTAGATGAACGGGGCCACGGCGGTGCCCTGGGTGAGGACGACCAGGAGGCCGAGCAGGCCGAGCATCAATACGATCGGGCCGAGCCACCACTTCTTGGCACGCGCATGAAGGCCCACAGCTCGCCGATGATCCCGAACTTCTCGCGCGACTCTTCGAATGCCACGACAACGTCCACCGCCTGCGCCGCCTGCTCGAGACCGCCCCCGCGCCACGCGCCTCGGAGGCGGCCAGGGTCTCGACGCATCGCGGAGCCCCGAGATCGTGCTTGGCCACATGCGTGCGGGAATGCACGCCGTGCGCCGCCGGCTGCTTCGACGATTGCCAGGATCTTCCCGTTGACTTCTGTTCGGCGTCCCCCTATTGTCTCGACCCAACACCGGACATCCAACATGACCTCCGCACGGATCCTCCGGAGTCCCTGGGGGGTGGTGCGCCCGCAGAGCGACCCGGTCTCCCGGAGAGGGACCGGATTCGCGCCAGCTCGGAAGCGCGGTTCCTGTCCTGGCTGCCCGGTCCAAGGCGGCAGAATGGAGGTATCGCCGTGGGGAACGCAAGCGGTCGGTGGTTCCGCCTCGCCTTCTCAGGCCTCCTTCTCCTCGCGAGCTCGAAGCACGGCTCGTCCGGCGAGGCGCCCTTCCTCACCTTCGAGGATCGCGTGGCTGCGCAGGAAGCGATCGAGCGCGTATCCCACTCGCACCTGCTCGGCCCGGCCAGGCCCTTCGAGGAGGCCGTACCGCGGGAGGCCTTGGAGCGAAAGGTCCGAACCTACCTCAAGCAATCGGTCGCCTTGGAGGAGCGCTGGAAGACCGCGGTCACTCCGCAAGCGCTCCGGGCGGAGCTGGAGCGGATTGAAAGGCAGACTCGACTACCTGGCAGACTGCGGGAAATCTATCGGGCCCTGGGCAGCGATCCGGTCCTGATCCACGAGTGTTTTGCCCGTCCGGTCCTCGTGGACCGATTGAGCCGGAACTTCTTCGCCTTCGACCCGGAGATCCACGCGGCAGCAAGGGCCGAGGCGAGCCGACTTCACGAGCAGCTCCTCGACCGGACACTCCGTCCTTCGGACCCCGACCCAAGGCGGACCGTGGTCGAGCTGAGAAGGCGGGACCAGGGTGGCGGCCGGCCAAACGCGTTGGGCCACACCACCCGGCAGGATGGAGCTCCCAGCGGAATCCCGCCGATCGAACTGGGGCCCGAGGAATTCGCTCGGGCTCGGGCAACGGCGCCCGATGCGGTCGGTGAGATCGGACGCCTGCGCGAGGAGCGGGAGGCCTTCGCGTTCCGGGTCGTCCTCGAAGCGAGCGCTGATACAGCGACCGTAGCGACCTATGAGGTCCGGAAGCGTTCCTGGGAAGAATGGTGGGAGGGGGCCCATCAGGCCCTCGACGCGTCCCGGGTCGACAGCCGTATGCGAGCCGGGGACCGGGCCGCCTTCCCTCCCTTGAGGCACGGCCGTGGGTTCTCGTCGGCCGGGTGCGAAAAGGCCGGGATGCCAGCCGACGCTCTCCCCGTTTCCTGTGTCGCGGACGACAGCTGGGACAACGGATCGCTGGACGACGTTCCCTCGGCGCGCTACGGCCACAGCGCCGTCTGGACCGGCAACCTCATGGTCGTCTGGGGTGGGTGGGACTGGATCTCCTTCCTCGACTCCGGCGGCAGATACGATCCGGTCACGGACACCTGGACCCCGACTTCCCGAACGGGCGCGCCCTCGAGACGCTGGCTTCATACCGCCGTCTGGACCGGGAGCGTAATGGTCGTTTGGGGAGGAGAAGTCGAGTTCGGCGCCGGGATCGGGGTTACCGATACCGGGGGCCGGTACGACCCCGTGACCGACACCTGGATCGCAACCTCGACGAGCGGCGCGCCGTCGCCGCGCCGCGAGCACAGCGCCGTTTGGACCGGCAGCCGGATGATCGTGTGGGGGGGAACCAGGTTTCCCGTCTTCCCGACCATCGGCGGCCTCTACGACCCCGTCACGGATACCTGGACACCGACTACGACGACGGGTGCTCCGTTGGGGCGCTCGGGCCACTCCGCGGTCTGGACCGGAGAGAACATGGTCATCTGGGGCGGCGAGATCACTTTCGGGACCGCCATGGCCACGGGAGGCCGCTACGATCCCGCCACGGATACCTGGGCTCCAACGTCGATGAGCGGCGCGCCCGCGCCGCGCGCCCACCATACGGCCGTCTGGACCGGAGATCTCATGGTCGTGTGGGGTGGCAGGATCGATGGCGGTCCCGCCACCTGCAACTGCGGGAGGCGCTACGACCCTGCGACCGACACGTGGACCCCGGTGTCCAACAGCGGAGCGCCACCTCCGCGCGCTTACCACACCGCCGTGTGGACGGGGAACCGGATGCTCGTCTGGGGTGGGCACGATGCCGTGCTCGGCTACCAGAACGGGGGTGGTCGTTACGACCCGGCGGCGGACAGCTGGGCACCGTCTTCGGCCGTCGGCGCACCCTCGGCGCGCGCGGGTCACACCGGCGCGTGGACGGGGAGCCTCATGGTCGTCTGGGGAGGGTTCGACGGCGCCTCGCCCGTGCAGGAAGGCGTCCTGGAAACCGGTGGCCGGTATGACCCGGGCTCCGATACCTGGACGCCAACCTCCCGCGATCAGGGACCCTCCGCGCGCGAGGACCATACCGCCGTGTGGACCGGCAGCCACATGATCGTCTGGGGCGGAGTCGATCGCGTCCGCCGCACGAACACCGGCGGCCGATACGATCCGGTCACGGACAGCTGGACCCCGACCTCGGTCACTGGCGCGCCGACGGGCCGCACCGGCCACACCGCGGTCTGGGCCGATGGGACGATGATCGTCTGGGGGGGCTTGGATAGGCCCCTGAGCCTGGACTATACGAACACGGGGGGGAGGTACGACCCGGTCAGCGACAGATGGACTCCGACCTCTACGGTCGGCGCTGCGTCTCCGCGCGCCCTCCACACCGCCGTCTGGACCGGAGGCCTCATGGTCGTCTGGGGCGGGAATGTCTACAACGGCTTTTACTTGGAAACCGACACCGGCGGTCGCTATGATCCCTCCTCGGACACGTGGGCCCCGACCTCCTCGAGCGGCGCGCCGTCCGCGCGCCAATATCACTCCGCCGTCTGGACCGGGCAGGTCATGATCGTTTGGGGCGGATCGAATAACTCCCTCGGCAACCAGAACTCCGGAGGCCGTTACGATCCGATTGGCGACACCTGGGCATCGACCTCCACGATCGACGCGCCATCGGAACGCGTGGGGCACACCGCCGTCTGGACGGGGGATCACATGATCGTCTGGGGTGGGACCGGGTTTCCCAACCCCATCACCGGCGGCCGGTACGACCCGGTCAGTGACACCTGGGTGCCGACATCAACCTCTGGCGCACCGTCGGGGCGCGTTCAGCACACCGCCATCTGGACCGGAGACCTGATGGTCGTCTGGGGCGGGTCGATCGACTTCGACGACTTTGGCTCCCTCGTCGCAACCGACACCGGGGGTCGTTATGACCCCGTGACGGACGCCTGGATGGACACATCGACCGTTGGTTCTCCTGGAGGGCGTTTCGGGCACTCGGCCGTGTGGGCTCGCGGCCTGATGATCGTCTGGGGGGGAGGTCCCTCGGGCATCGCGCCGGGAGGGAGATACGCCGCGGGTGATGTGGACCGCGACGGGGACGGAGTGGTCGACTGTCAGGACGTCTGCCCGTTCCTCCCGGATCCGGGTCAGGCTGACCAGGATGGCGATGGCGTTGGAGACGGGTGCGACAACTGCCCGGCGGTTCCGAACCCGGACCAGGTCGATTCCGATCGAGACGGAGCCGGAGATGCGTGCGACCCGGTCTTCGATCCGGCCGTCCTCGTCTTGAGTCCGGAGAATGCCACGGTCGCGCGCGGCTCCCGCCTCGAGTTCCAGTTTGCCCTCTTCAGCAACCTGCGGTCGGACGAACAGGCGACGCTCGCTCTGACGACCCGGCGCGCCGGTGGCGCGGAGCGGTTGCTGCCCGCGGCCCTGACCTGTCTTCCGGAAAACCCATGGCGCTTCATGATCGTGTCCGGAGGAGCCCTGACGCGGAGCTGCTACGTGGACATCCCGGCAACCACGTCTCCGGGACCCTTCCGCCTGATCCTGCGCGTGGGGCGCGACCTCACGGGCACCTTCCTGGAGGACGAAATCGGGGTGCTGGTCACGCCGTAGCGGAATCCGATTCTAGAGGGGGAACCGCGGCGCAGCGGTTCCCCCTCTACATGACTAGAACAGCGTGTAGATGAACGGCGCCACGGCGGTGCCCTGGGTGAGGACGACCAGGAGGCCGAGGAGGCCGAGCATCAATACGATCGGGCCGAGCCACCACTTCTTGCGCACCCGCATGAAGGCCCACAGCTCGCCGATGATCCCGAACTTCTCGCGCGACTCTTCGAATGCCATCCCTACCTCAATCCAGCTCGTACTGCGTGCGCCAGTCCACGTCCTCGCGCAGCGGCGGCTGCTCCTTCTTGTCGAGGAGGAACGGCCCGAGCACGAGCTGGTCCATGTTGGTGCGCATGAAGCACAGGTACGCGTCGTGGGGCGTGCACACGATAGGCTCGCCGCGGACGTTGAAGGACGTATTGATGATGATGGGCACGCCGGTGATCTTCTCGAACTCCGCGATCAGGTCGTAGTAAAGCGCGTTCTGCTCCCGCGTCACCGTCTGCAGGCGGGCCGAGCCGTCGACGTGGGTGACCGAAGGGATCACCCGCTTGCCCTCGCGGACCTGCGCCACCAGCAGCATGTAGGGGCTCTCGCAGCCGATGTCGAACCACTCGGCGGCCTTGTCCTCCAGCACCGAGGGCGCGAAGGGGCGGAAGCCCTCGCGGAACTTGATCTTGATGTTGAGGGTGTCGCGCATCTTCGGGTCGCGCGGATCGGCCAGGATGCTGCGGCCGCCCAGCGCGCGGGGACCGAACTCCATGCGGCCCTGGAACCAGCCGATGACGTTGCCTTCCGCGATCAGCCGCGCGGTCGTGGAAAGCAGCTCCGCGCGGGGCAGCCGCCGATGGGGAATGCCGTTCGCCTCCAGGTACTGGGCGATTTCCTCGTCGCGGTACTCGGGCCCCAGGTACGCGTGGGCCCAGGGCCGGCCGCGGGGCTTCTTCTCGAGCGTGTTGTACAGGTAGTGGGCGACCCCGACGGCGCCGCCGGCATCGCCGGCTGCGGGCTGGACGAAGAGGTCCTTGATCGGCGTCTCGCGGATGACGCGGCCGTTGGCCACGCAGTTGAGGGCGACACCGCCGGCCATGCACAGGTTCGTGAGGCCGGTCTCGCGGTGGATGTAACGCACCATCCGCAGCACGACCTCCTCGCACACCTTCTGCACCGAGGCCGCGATGTCGAACTCGCGCTCCGTCATCCAGGTCTCGGGCTTGCGCGGCGGCCCCCCGAAGAAGTCGCTGAAGGCGCCGTTGGTCATGGTCAGCCCGTAGTCGTACGAGAAGTACTTCATGTTGAGCTTGAACGAGCCGTCCTCGTTCAAGTGGACCATGTCGCTCATGATCCGGTCGTAGTGGACGGGCTTGCCGTAGGGCGCCAGCCCCATCACCTTGTACTCGGCGCTGTTGACCTTGAACCCCAGGTAGTACGTGAACGCGCTGTAGAGGAGGCCGAGCGAGTGCGGGAAGCGGATCTCCTTGAACAGCGTGATGTCGGTGCCGCGGCCCACCCCGAAGCTCGCCGTGGCCCATTCCCCGACGCCGTCCACGGTGAGGATCCCCGCTTCCTCGAAGGGCGACACCAGGAAGGCGGAGGCGGCGTGGCTCATGTGATGCTCGGCGAACAGGATCGGGCCCTTGTAGGGCCGCAGCTCCTTGCGGATGAGCGAGGGCATCCACAGCTTCTCGTGGATCCAGAGCGGCATCGCCTTGCGGAACGAGCCGAAGGAGCGGGGGAAGGTCGCGACGTAGGTCGACAGCATCCGCTCGAACTTGAGCAGGGGCTTGTCGTAGAACCCGACGGCGTCGAGGTCCGCGGGCCCGATCCCCGCCTCCGTCAGGACGTATTTGACCGCCCGCGAGGGGAACCCCGAATCGTGCTTCTTGCGGCTGAGCCGCTCTTCCTGGCACGCCGCCACCACCTCGCCGTCGCGCAGGAGCGCGGCCGCGGAGTCATGGTAGAAGCACGACAGCCCGAGGACGTGGGTCGGCATCAGAACTGGTGTCGGGCGGCAGCGGCGGGACCGAGCGGGTTCGGCTCGTGGACGCGCCAGAAGGTGGGCTCCGGCCGCAGGCCCCGGTCCAGCGGATCCTTGCCGAGCAGCCGCATGGCGATCCCCACGATCGAGACCGACGCGAAGTAGATGATGGCAAGGATGACTGCGGTCCAAACCTTGCCCACGAACTGGAAGGCCGCCGTCCATTTGCGGTAGGCGCGCGATCGGGGGGCGAAGCGCCGGAAAGCGATCTCGCCCACCAGCACGCAGGTCGCCAGGGTCAGCAGGACCTTGTTATGGAGGGGCAGGCGGACGGCCCAGGAGGAGAGATTGTCGAACAAACCCCAATGATAGAAGGGGGTACGGGTGCGGTCAACCGCTATCGCGGGGGAGGGCGCTGCGTGTGACGCGGATCTATAATCCGCGTCATGGCGCAGGAGGGCACGAGACCCGAGCGCGAGATCCGCTCCGAGTTCCTCCGCGGCCAGATGCGCCAGTGGATGGACGAGGTGGTGGCGGGGGGGAAGACCCGCGACCTGTTCGAGCTCGAGATGTGGCTCCGGAGCTTCGAGCGGTTCTTCCGGATCAAGAACCAGCCGCTGTCGGAGAAGGAGACGCGGCAGCTGGCCCTCCGCAACTGGTCGGAGGAGCTGCGGCTGGTCGACAACGTGATCCTGCGCACGATCCAGCTCTGCTCCGCGATCCTCACCGAGGACCACGTCAACCTGACCCGGTTCGACAAGTACCTGGAGGGCTACCTCAAGAAGGACGACGCGGTCGATCCGTACATCGAGAAGCTCATCCGGCAGTCGACCCCGGAAGCGGGGCTCACCCTGCTGCGCGACTCCCTGGAGGACATCCACATCCTGCTCGCCGACCTGACCCGCCTTTCGCGCGTGCAGTACGGGACCTTCACCTCCGTGGGCAAGATGCTCTACCGCGAGATCCGGCGCGGCCAACTGCTCGCCCTGCTCATCGACAAGAAGTTCAAGCCGATCCACGACAAGATCCACAACCAGGCCATCGCGGCCGTCGTCCACGGCATCGTCGACCCCCTGGTCCGCAAGCAGGCGGCGAAAGTCTTCCTCGAGTTCTTCCGGATGTTGCACTACCTGGAGTTCGCGGACCCCGCAAAGGCCGACGACGAGACCCTCCGGAACTCGATCCTGGTCTTCTCGCTGATCACATCCGAGATGCGGCTGCTGCTCGGCTACGTCGAGCGGCGGGCGCTCAAGGCCACCGAGCCGGGGACTCCGCTCAACGAGCTCTACGACTCGTTCGTGTATTGCCTGCCGCTGGAGCTGAAAAAGGTCGTCAACACGGAGCTGCTCGACATCGCCGCCGCCCGCCAGCCGGACATCGTCCGCGCCCGGGTCGAGAACAGCCACGGCATCCTGAAGGACTGCTTCCAACAATCGGTGGTGCAGATGGCGCAGGCGCTCGACCCCAAGGTGGAGGGGCTCCACATCTTCCCGGACTTCACCGCCAAGCTCGAGCAGTCCGTGCTGCTGCGGGACAACCTGGCCAAGCTCATCGGCGCCGTCCGCGTCTTCCAGTCCGCCAGGGACGAGGCGGCGGCCCAGGGCATGAAGGCGCAGATCTCGTCCTTCTACGACCACAGCATGAAGGACCTCATGTATCGCGACTGGTCGGGGTTCGAGCTGTTCTTCATCGAGATCCTGAAGTGCTCGAGCCTTCCCGCGCTGCAGCAGATCGGCCACCGCTTCGAGACCTTCCTGATGACCCTGTATCGCGAGGTGCAGAAGCGGGCGATCCTCCAGGCCGCGCCCGCCAGCGACGCCGTCATGACCCTCGACCTCGCCTGACCGGGAACTGCGGAGAGCGCTCGTGGGCGCGTTGAGCCGGCTCGCCAGCGTGGAGCCGGGCGAGGGCCGCACCGCGGGCCTGATGCTCGCGCACTCCTTCTTCATGGGGCTGGCCACCGTCCTCTTCGAGACCGCGGCCAGCGCGCTGTTCCTGGCCCGGTTCGGCTCCGCGAGCCTGCCCTACGTCTATGTGGCCGCGGCCCTGCTCAACACCGCGGCCGGGTTCGCCTACTCGCGGCTTTCGGCGCGGACGTCCTTCGCGCGCCTGATGGGCGGCACCTTGTGGCTGCTCGTCGGTTCCGTGGTCGCCCTGCGGCTCGGGCTGTCGATGACGGGCGCGGCCGCGCTGACCTTCTTCCTGCTCGTGTGGTACCGCGCGATCTCGATCCTCACCGACCTCGAGTACTGGGCGGTGGCGGCCCGCCTGTACGACGTGCGGCAGGCGAAGCGGCTGTTTCCCCTGATCGGGTCCGGCGAGGTCATCGCCCGCATCGGCGGCTCGTTCGCGGTGCCGTTCATCGTGGCGGCGATGAGGGTGGAGAACCTGCTCGCCCTTTCGGCGGCGGCGCTCGCGGCCTGCCTGGCCATCGTCGGCATCGTGCTGCGCGGGATCGCGGCCGAGCCGGCGGCGCGGCCCGGCCGGGAGCCGGCACCCCGCCGCGGCCTGCAGGCGCTTCTCCAGGATCGGTACGTGGCCACGCTGGTCGGCGTGGCGGCGCTCGGCGTCCTCGCGAAGTACCTCGTCGATTTCGCGTTCCTCGAGCAGATGCGGTCGCGATACGCCGACGCCACCACCCTGGCGTCCACGTTCGCCCTGTTCTCGGGAGGAACGCAGGCCCTGAGCCTGCTCACCCGCGTCGCCGTCGCCGGCCCGCTGCTGCGCCGGCACGGGGTGCGGGCCGGCCTGCTGGTCCTGCCGCTGGCGCATGTGGCGTGCACCGCGCTCGTCATCCTCGCAGGATGGGTGCCGGCGTTCGACGCCGCCGTCTTCTGGCTCGTGCTCGCGAACCAGGGCATCTACAAGACGCTCAAGCACCCCGTCGACAACCCGTCGTTCAAGGTGCTCTACCAGCCGCTGCGCCGCGACGAGCGCCTCTCCACCCAGATCGCGATCGAGACCATCGTCACCCCGGTGACCATCGGGATCGCGGGCGGGCTGATGCTGCTGTTCACGCGGG
>Ga0326597_10007493_pt1 | contig 14857 bp, 26 predicted proteins | sample RVTome_12_FD_203789 | JGI IMG/M metagenome (GOLD analysis project Ga0326597, IMG submission 203789) | Soil microbial communities from uranium-contaminated site in the Upper Colorado River Basin, Wyoming, United States - RVT100D185 | ecosystem: Environmental > Terrestrial > Soil > Contaminated >... | reverse complement strand
CCAGATCAGGCCAGACAGTTCGGGGAAGCGCCTGCGGAGGTGGTAGCAGAACACGAATTCGGTCAGGGTGAGCACCGCGACCTCGCCACACATCTGCGCGCGCTTGTAGTAGTAGAAGTCCTCCAGCCCGAAGGTGTTGCGGAGCGTCTGTGCGACACGGATCGCGCGCTCGCGGAGTTTGGCGTCAGTCAATGGAGCCTCCTTTCATGGCCGCGTCCGCGGCCTCCATGGCTTCGAGGGCGGTCTGTGCTTGCCCGCTCGCCACGACGACAGACCCGGACGGCATACAGACCTCCTGACGGGGGCGAGGCTTGGTCCAGGTCCAACTCCAGAGCGCCTGACCGGGGGCACGGGTCGCGTGCCCGTGCCTGCCGTACAGGACGCGGCCCCAGCCACCGGGGCGAGATTCGAACCACCCATCTGGGGCCGCGGATTCATCGCCCCCCTCGACGGCGAGGACGCGACGGAGCCGCAGCACCTCCTCCTGCACCTCCCGCAGTTCGGTTTGGACCTCATTCAGCCTCCGCTCGTAGAATCCCGAGGGGTGCGACAGGCACCCCTCGGGGCACCTGGAAGCCAGTTCCTCGCGCAGACGCAGCACCTCGGCCGCGAGCTCGGGGGCTGCGGCGAGGAGGGCGGCGTCGGAGGGGCTCGTTGCGAGCAGCTGGCCCGTGACGTCTGGTCCAATGCGCATGCCGTAGTGGTCACCGCAGTCCATCCGCTCGTAACGCCACGACCCCGGTGTGGCCTCGGCGAGCAGGGCGCGGAGTTCGTCGTCAGTCATTGGAGCCTCCAAAGATGATCGTTTCGGCTCCATCCAGCCAGACCGTCCAGCCTGGTGCCACGTCCTGGATGATCGCGTGCGCCTCACTGACGAGGGTCTGGAGGTGCTCAATCCGGCCTCGCATGGCGGCCTTGTTCCCTTCGTCCCGTTCGGCCCAGCGTTGGGCGGCCTCGCGGGTGCGCTCGACCTCGGCGGTGATGCGTCTGATGCGTCCTTTGAGCAGCGCGACCAGGGCTCGCTCGATTTCCAGATCGCAGGCCAGCTCGAGGACCTCGGCCCGCAGCCGCAGCACCTCGGCCGCCAGGGATTCGTCCCCGCGCTCGGCGGCGAGGACGCGACGAAGGCGCTCCACCTCGACAGCCGTGACTAGATCTGCGTCGAGCGTCGCCACCTCTCTGTCGATCTCGGCGCGCAGTTCGGGGTCGGCGGCGTCTCGCAACTTGTTCACCGCTGTGGCGCGGGCCTCATAAAGCTCGTCGCGGAGGTGGTCGACGGCGGCGAGGAGGACGCGGCGATCCGCCTCGGCCGTGGTGTCGAGGTACTCCGGCGACTGGTGCAGCCGCCTCGCCCGGTCCTCCACACGCTCCCGAATGGCCTCCAACCCCTCGGGGGTCAGGGGCTCAACGCGGAAGTCGTGCGTCACGGGCTTGTCATCGGTCATCGGAGTCCTCCAATGAGCAGGCCTCGGCGTCAAGCCATGGGTTGCCGCACCTGGCCGCCTCGAACCACTCAGGGCGCCGCTTCAGCGGCTCTAGCCAATCTGGCTGTCGCCACCCGATCCGGCAGACCAGATAGTCCAGCCGCTGCGGCGGCGATGCCAGAAATCTAAGCACGGTATGGAGGGCGAGAGCTAGCTCGCACACCTCATTGTACGCGTCAGGAACCAGGTTGCGGCCACGAGCCCGCAGCCGCACCGCGACCGACCGGAACAGGGCCGCATGGTCCTCGAAGTGCTCTCCAGCGGCGGCCTCTTCCGAGGCCAGAGCCATGAGTCGCAGGAGCGCTCCAGCGGGAATCCCCCCGAACGGGAATCCCCCCAAGTCATTCGGGGGCCGCTCCCACAGGTCCGCGGCCCCGGCACGGTGCCACCTCGCGGCCATCTCGCCGCACCACCACACGAGCCAACCCCTCTCTGGGTGGCTGTCCACTACGACCCCTCGGCGGTCGTGATCGTCGGCGTGGCCAACTTCAGATCCGATTCTCATTCGTCACCTCCAGAGAGCAGCGCGAACGCCTGATCCGCGCTCGTCACGAGCAGCGGCCGGCACTCCGCCCAGTACGCGCCGGCCCACGGGACCGCGCAGAGTTTTCCGCAGCTCGGGCACGGATGGACGTCGCCCGGGAATCGCGCCTGCCCCTCGTACCGGACGGCCATCGGACGTCCGGAGCGCACCTCAGTCACCGAGCCGACGAGACCGGTGTAGCGCGGGGCAAGGCCCACGGGGCTGGGCTCCCAGTCGTCAGACAGATCGCTCACTCGTCACCTCTCAGCACGGTGATGTCGGGGGTCTCGACGTACCTGATCTCCTCCTGCTCCGCCTCGCAGGCCTCATAAAGCTTGTCGCGGAGGTGGTCGACGGTGGCGAGGAGGGCGCGGCGGTCCGTCTCGGCCGTGGTGTCGAGGTACTCCGGCGACTGATGCAGCCGCCTCGCCCGGTCCTCCACACGCTCCCGAATGGCCTCCAACCCCTCGGGGGTCAGGGGCTCAATTGGCATCTGTCACCTCCCGCGCTCGTGCTAGACGGATCGCGCCCAGCAGAGCAGCGCGCTCGTTGGCACCGAACCCCACCACCGACCATAGGTCAATCTCGGGGTCGGTCCGGCAATGCACGCGCCAGTTGTCCGTTCCCTCCTCGGGCTCGGTATAGAGCTTCTCGTCGCGCCACAACTGCCTAGCAGTGGTGCGAGCTTCTTCGGTGGTCATCGGGTCACTCGGCATCGGAGCCTCCAAGGTCAGGCGGAAAGTTGCTCACTCGTCACCTCCACAGAGCACGCCGGCGGGAAGCCGGCACCAGTCCTCGTCTCGCGCGCCAACCTCCCACACGATCGGCCCAATGCCGGGGCGCGCCGTCGTGCGTGTCAGCACATGGTCGAGCGTCACACCTGCAGCCTCCAGGTCACGGACCTGGTTGGCGCCGCCCAACGGCGACTCGAAGCCCACCCAGCGGTAGGCGCCGCGGGGGAACACCTCGCCGCCCTGTTCGGCGTCGTAGCCCTTGCGGCGCGTGTCGTTGTCGTCGTCGCAGAACTCCATCGCGATGTCGATGGCCTCCTCTGCGGACTCTGCAATCACTGTGATGTCCTCGCCGTCGGGGGTCTGGACGTACCAGATTGTACGTGTCACGGTGCCGCCTCCAGCGCCAGTAGCTGTGCAGCCTCGATCGCCTCCTCGCGCGTGCCTGCACAGTCGCGCGCCCGCACCTCCGGGCCGCCAACAATGCGAATGCTCACACTCCAGGTGCCCATCCACCGAGACAGCGAGCCCCGGTCCAGTGCGGTCGTGGTGACCTCGGTGATGTGCTTCGGCTGCCAGCCTCCGTCACGGAGGGCCACGCACACCGCCTCGATGCGCTCGGCCGCCGGGCGGGCCTGGGCAGGTACGACCTGCTCGACCATCCGGGCGACGGCACGGCGTGCCGTCTCTGCACCATCCGGGGTGGGCTTCCCGAGGGTGCGGGTGTTCCAGAGCGACCACTGGCACGGGACCAGGTAGTAGTCGCCGCCGTGGTAGTGGACCGCCTGACCGATGGACGCCGCTAGCGCGGTGATCTCGGGGGACAGGCGCTCGATGCGGGTCACGGCGCGGCGAGCGAGGCGCTTGGCCTCGCCGATAGTCAGATCGTCAATCTTCACGCTTGGCTCCATGGGGCCGCGCGAATCACCGCGGCAAGTGCTAGCCTGCTCGACAACTCGTGATGAGGGGCGATGTCGGCGAGGGCGGGGACATGGCCCTGAAACGCATCGCCCCACACGCCCCATGCCTCACGCGAGCCGTCGCCAGTGATCGACCATGTGCCGTCCCCCTCATGTGCCCACGTGGCACGTCGAGCGATCGGATATGGGAGCATGAGCACCGACTGCGCCAGCATCGACGCCGCCACGTCGAGCCCGTCGATGCGGGTCGGGTAGCCCGCCTTGTTGAGGGGCGGCGGGGAGAGGTCGAGGGCCTCGCTGTTCCCCAACGGGATGTACGTTGGACACGTAGGGCACACCCGTCGGCTCCAGGGGAGCGCCCATGTACGAACCTCGTCGCCCACATACCCCACCCCACTGCATTTTCCGCAGACTCTCCATTCGCGAAATGGAGCCCCTGCTGGCACAGGCCCCGGCAGGTCGGAGAGGGGGATCAAGAGACGGACGTCATTCTGCATCGAGCGCCTCCCGCCCATCGGCGTCGAGCACGACGACAGCGCCGAGCGCGGTCAGGGAACGGCCGGGCTGGAGGAACTCCCCCGTGAGCAGGCCGCGTACCTGCCACTCGACAACCCAACCGTGGTGCCCCGGTGACCGGCGGGAGGCGCGGTCGATGCCCTCCGCTACGAGTTCGCCGTCCCATGCGAGGACGAGGGCGTGTCGCCTGTGGGGCGGGTACCCTGGGACCATGGTGGACCCCGGCAGCCAACACCACCCGCCGGCGGGCCGGCTGAAGTAGGACTCCAGCCGCGTGATGTCCCACTCCACAGCCGCCGGGGGCCTCCCCCCGCACGGGTTGTCCGCGAGCAGTTTGAGCGGATCGCCCTCGGCGGGGACGAGGAGGACGGCGCGAACGTCACTCGAAGTCATCGGGCGATCACTCATCACCTCCTCGGGCCACCACTCCAGTGCTTCTTCCAGCGTGCCGCCCATGTTCTCGCAGTAGTAGAACCCGCACCGCGGGCACACCCAGGTCGTTCATATGGGGCCGTCCACGGCGTAATAGTCCCGCAGATCGGGATGCGTACACATAGCGGCCTCCTCCTGCGTGATGGGAGTTGTGTATGGCGCGCGGATGGCTTCCTCGAACTTCACTCGTCACCTCCACAGAGCACACCGGCCGGCAGCCGGCACCAGTCTTCGTCTCGCTCGGAGGCATCGGGCACCTCGCCGCTCAGGCGTGCGGAGAGCCACACCATCGGGTCTGACGCTCCGTCCCAGCCGTGCTGCTCGAGCAGGGCCTCGTAAGTCTCAACAGTGGTGCGCTCCTCGACGAGCTTGATCTCGACAACCAGCCCGCAGGCCTGCACGGCTCCGATCAGGTGGCCGTGCGAGAGGCCCAGGCGCTCCCAGCGCGAGACGGTCACGCGGTTGACACCGAGGCGGGCGGCAAGCTCGGCCTGGGTGAAACCCGCTCGGCGTCGGGCGTCGATGAGGAGCTCGGAGGGGCTCATTGCGGGACTCCGCGCCGTTGCGCGGCCGCCTGGAGTAGCTGGTACAGGCGGTTCACGGCATCCACGATGGTCACGGCGGCTCCGCTCGTGTCTCCCCGTGCTGCGTCCTCCAGGGCCGCCGTCAGTGTCGCCCAGCCGTACTCGTCCAGGAGCACCCGCAGCACGACGGCAGCATCGGCCTGGCGGCTCATGCTGATCGCCACGTCGCGCAGGACGTCGCCCGTCCACTCGGCACGATCCGGGAACGCCTCCGAACGGTTCGCGTGCAGCTCCCCATCACCCTCATCCATCATCCAGTCTATCATCGTGGACCTCCCTCACACTTGGAGTGTAGCGGAAGGTGTTACACGGTGCAACAGGTTCTGCTAAAAAACCCTCAGACGCCGTTTGCAGGCGCCCAGCGGCGCTCTGCATCGAGGAGCCACGCGAGCAGCGGGCCGTTCGGCACGGGCGATGGGCGAATGTCGGACACCGAGCGGAGCTTGCCGGACGGGAGCGCAAAGCAGCCTCCGATCTTCATCTGTGTGGCTCTGATTGTTGGATCTCTGTCACTAGGATCTCCACTTCTACCCCGATTTCGAGATCCGAAGTATTCTTGAGATCCACTTCAACCGAGTTCGGGTAGCGGAGAATCGGGAAGTCTCGCAGCTCGAGAGCACCAACTTCGGTCCATGAGTTGGAGAGCGGGTAGATCTTGGATTCATAGAGACCTTCCTTGTCACTGGGCAGAAGGTTCACCCCTCCCCCGATCTTGAAACCAATCATCTGCAGAGAGCCAGGTGCGTGGCCGCAGGTGGAGGGCGCGTAGCGAGCTCGGATTCCAGAGATCCGATAGAAGCGATCCCTGCCGAGAGGAGTCAGACGAACAGCCTCAATACACCCTCCTTTCACGTAGGCGACAAAAGGAGCCCCCACCACAGGAGGAACCCCCACTACAGGGAGCACAGAGAGCAGCTGCTGACTCTCCAAGATCTCACCCCGACGTACAGTGGCCTGCTCTTCGAAGAGAAGCCCACGTTTGGGATCGTAGCCAAACATACCGCCATACTCTCCAGGATTCGAATGAGATGGAAACTCAGCGAGCACGTCAATGCAAGCCATCCGCTCAGGCGGTGCTTTGCCTGCGCCCAGGACAGACTCGAGAGACGCAGACCGCGCATGGTGTTGATCCGTCACCTCGATTTGGAGCCAGGTAGCCATCTCCGACAAGGCCAAATACCTCCCCGACGACCCTCCAAACATCCCACCCACACATGGACAATCATAGAGCTCCACCCGAACCACAACTGGAGTCCAAGACGTGACCCTGCCGACCACCACTTCCCGCTTGCTCTCTCCAAGCCCCATCACAAAGGCCCAAAGACCTCCGCTTCCAACCGCATCCCGCAACTCCTGCGCAAGCGGCGTGAGGCCAGGGGGCATCCAGGGGCGATGATTGACGCTGATCGCATCGGCCACGATGTCGTTTACCAACGCGTTGAGAGAAGCCTTCTTGTGGTCCTTCACGTGCTTCCACGCCTCCTCTGCGATCTCGTCCCGCAACCTGATGTTCACCGTCTTCGTCGTCTTCGCCATTTCGTGCTCCGAATTTAGAATTCACTGACCCACAAGCTATAGCGGAGCACGAATAGTGACGCAATCGCGATCTAAGATTGCGTGCTATTGCGTCAACCACCTACCTCTCTTTCATCATAATTCTATGATCTTCATCTTTGTAGATCTAGTGAGCGCAAGCCCCCCTGGTGAGAGAGGCCCGACTCCACGCACGTCCGTCGTGACGTGCTGGCGGTACAGCTCAACGAGCTGGCGCCCGACGCCGCGATTGCGAAGAAAGTCATCCACCCAGACATGAGCGATGACGGGATTGCCGTCCCGTTCGCGATACCAGAAGAGCCCCGCGAGCGGAAATTCGGGATCCACGACAATGCGCCCGGCCTTGCCATCGCCAGAGCCTGGCTGTCGGCCTTCGTAGACTGCGTACTCCCAATCCTCGCCACCTGGAAGCGTCGGCAACGAGAGGGTGCCGGTGTAGACCGTACGCTGCTCTGGGAGCTGCTCACGCACCCTTCGGCGTGTAATGTCGTCGAAGGAGGGACTGCCTCTGCGAGTGCTCGCAGCCAAAGCCAAGGCGGCCACAGCTCCGAGAGTTAGCCAGTCACCGCTCACTGATGCCATGCCTTGATGTCCACTTCCTTGGGTCAAACCAGGGCTGTGCCCCGCCATCGACGGCGCGCCGCCAGTCGCCGCTCATGGGGACACCAGGGACTGCCATGCAGGAATTGCCACGGCGGCTTGCCGGCCTTCTACATACCCAGAGAATCTGCGTGCCAAACTTTTCCAGACGCGCAGCGCAGAAGGGGAGGTTCCGCCCCCACTGCACGCATCGTTCACGAGAATGACCGAAGGCACGTCAAAGTGATCCGAAAGCCCCGCGCCTAGTAAGGCGTAGGCTTCGACACCCAACCCCTGTTCGCGCAAAACCTCGGCAAGCCAGGTGTTCATTACGCTAAACACGGGACCTCGGTGCCCAGCATTGTGCAGGCGCTCGATAAGCTCCGGACAAGTGTGGCCAGCGTCCATGGTCTCAGCCTTCACCGTCCCCCAGTTAATCCAGCGGTAATCCCCTAGACGAGTCTTTTGTTGCTCCTCGGTGAGCATGATCTCCGCGTAGTGCTCGCCAGGGAATCGCGGGCGTTCTTTGGTGTAGAAATTCCAGAAGAGCCGGGCCAGAGGAGGGCGCTCGTCTTCGCGGGCGGTGCGTGCAGGAGTAGCACATCCGTGCGCGGACGCCCAAACAACGTCAGGCTTCACCGGAAACCGCGCAGGATTCTGCCGGCACTGTTGAACGGAGGGGTCGCGCTTGGAACGCGAACCGCGCACGGCTCCAGCAGCGGCGAGCGCCACAACAGCCCCAAGGGCCAGCCAGTCGCCGCTCATGATTCCGACTCCACAATGACGAGGTCAGCGGGATAGAAGCGCACCTCGCACTCGGAGGGCACGAGATCTACCCGCGCTCCTATCCGGCCCGCGAGCTGAACGAGCCCGATGTTCTCTGGGCGCACGCGCTCGAATCGGTGGGCAGGCTCGGTGAAGCCCACCGTGGCGCCACACACGAGCTCGTCTTCGCTTATCCAATAGTTGGACATCCACTCGGACAAGGTCTTGGCCAGCAGCCCTTCGTACCGACGCAGCGCTTCATAGAGGTCCGCGCCGGGCGTTGCATTGAGGACTTCTTGAGTACTCTTGTTGAGAAGGCCACTGAAGGCCATGGATGCCCTACACTCACTCCCCTCATCCATCCAGTCCATCGCCCCTTCGAGGATAGAGAGGGTGCGATCGGACGCACCATTGAGGACGCGAAGTGCGCTTCTCCCATCTGTCTGACCATGAACAGCCATGGCCATCATTCGCGTCGTCTCGAGGACTCTCTCGGCATTGTGGCGAAGCAATCCCACGCTGATCTGACCGGCTGCCTGGTCACGAATGCCGCCACCCAGTCCCGCATAGGAAGTACCTGTACTCCGAAGCTGAGCGCGGCTCTTCAATCGGCCTTGAGCGAGCACCGCGGGCAAGTTCGTGGTGACATGAAAGAAGCCTACATCGTCAGGGTCTTGATTCTCGAGCACGTCTTCGAGCACTGTGTCGGCAACAAACTCCAGTGGGTCAACCGTGAACCCACGAGGAACTCGTTGAGTGCGAACCATTGAGCGCGACCCACGCGCCGCAGTCGCTGCAGCGAGCGCCGCAACAGCCCCAAGGGCTAGCCAGTCGCCGCTCATGGCTCCTCTCCAGGCCAGATCTTGACGCGGATCGGAACTCCAACAGCACTCGCTGCATGCGCCCGATGGTGACCGTCTTCTATGGCAACGTACTCCCGCCCGAGATCGGACTTACGCAGTGGGCGCGACCAAGCAAGTTGGTGTTCATAGCCGCTTTCAACAGTATCCTCCCAGTCTTCGAGATCGCTTTCGTCCACGAACTGACGCACGCCACGAATTGGCGGAAAGGCTCCCCATCCGCCAGTCGTAGCCATGACATCGACGTAGTCTGAGATCGTCTCGGGGTAGGTCATGTTGACTCCAGACTCCCGGAATAAGCTCGAGCTCACCTCAACATAGCGCTCTTTCAAACGACTCCCCTGTGGAGCGGGCACCGGCACCGACTTTACGATCTCAATGGCGTCCACATCGTAGACAGCCACCTCATCGAAAGAGCCATACATCCCGTTGACCGTTACTCGAACGCCCACATAGCCCTCGCGCAACAAGCGCTGGATGTTCGCCTTGAGCGGCCACCCAGGAGGGCCATCATGGAGCCGGCCCCGAATGCGCACCACCGTCAAATAGGGCTTCGTCGAATACTTGCAGTATACCTGGGCTATCTCTGGCGTAGATGCGAAGTAGATGCCTGGGCCAAACGCGCCCTGAAATCCCCCCATCGAAGCGCCCTCACCACTCCCCGAGTGCGCGAGGCTGAAGCGCTGACCTGGCGCAAGACGGCCGCAGTGGTAGAAGAGCTCGCCCCTTCCGCGCACCGCCCCCGCTGCCGCAAGAAGCAGCCCAACAGCGCCCAAGGTGAGCCAGTAGTCGCTCATTCAAACGCCATCTCGAGCCAGCCAACGCTTCAGGCGACTGCTTTGCCGCCGACGCCACCACATGCGGTCGCAGACTGCGGCGGGGTAGCCGAGCTTGGGCAACATGGCGGTCGCCACCTGGTTCGCAAGCTGCTCTTCGGGGTGTGCCTCGTGGCCCGCATCGCTTGTCAGGTAGTCCGCGCGTCGAGGCATGTATCGGTAGGCGTTGCAGAGCAGCTTGGCGCTCGAGAGATTCACATGTGCGAGTTCATGCAGGAGTAGCCACATGGCAGAAGTCGGCGTCTCGGTGTTGTCAACGAACATCACGGTCCGGTTGCCGCGGGAGTAGGCACGGAAAGCGTAAGGATTGGTGGGTGGCGGGGTCCCTCCGTGATCGCGCGCCCAGATCTGAGCAAGCTGCGCACGCGGCACATACTCCACCGTCGCACTCGTCGAGAGCAAACAGGCCAGCTTGTCGACCGCGGCCTCATTCGGCGCCCAGCGCTCGGCACCCGGGTACACGATGATGCGCAACTCAGCGCACGGCTCGACCTTCATGCTGGGTTCCCTCGATGCTGCCATCTTATAGGGAAGTGCCCTTGAGGGCTATTGCCGACCCACCTGGTTCACCGCCCGGCGACCGGTACCCGCCCGTCGCCCGCAGCCGCGCCCATGATGGCGCTGAGATCGCAAGATTGTAACGCGAGGACCTTGACGCCACTCGCCCTCCGATTAGAATGAAGTCCTCACAGGAGATCAGAGGACTTCATGGAGGCCAACCCCAACAACCGCGTTCCGTTGACCGTGAGCATCATCCCAGACCTCAAGGATGACTTGCGACTCATTGCTGATGCGGAGAACAGCTCGGTCTCTCGAGTCGTCGAAAACCACATGATTGAAGTGCGAAACGCGCACCCACTCTTCTTCACAAGGAGCCACAACACTGAAGATTAGGAGCTCAAAAAAGCAAGACGGCCCCCTCTGGACGAAGGAGGAAGACTCTCCCTTGCCATAAGGGTGGAGGCCAACGTCCGGTTCTTGCACGCCACTCATCCCGTGGCCGTCTTGCTTTTTTGGTCCCCTGACCACCATCCCGACCACCACCTCGCCCCCGAACCACCTCATGTCCCCATCCGCGCACAAGCTTGCGCAGCACCTCCGTGTGCTGATGGCGATGCCATTGCCTGACCAGGCTCGATGGGAGCCATGGCTGTGACGTGGCCTGAAGAGTGGAAACAGTACACGCCATGCTGAACACCCCGAATAGCCCAAGAGGTCCCATTGTCTATTCTCACCGGACGACTGTCCGCCCGCCGCTACCGTGTCCTGGGCGATGTGCCCGATGGCTACTGGGAGAGCTTCGGTCGGCAACTCTCCGAGTTCTCCTTCCTCGAGCCCCCCGGAAAAACCCCACCCGTGCGGGTGGAGGGTTGGGCTAACGTCTCTGGCCTACTCGACATCGACTTCGGCGACCTCAACACTTGGTCGTTCGGAGACTACATCGTGTTCTCCCTGCGAATCGATGAGCGGAAGGTACCCGCGAACTTGCTCCGCGCCAAAACAAAGAAGCTTGCGATGGCTTGGTGTGAAGAACACGGCACAGAGCGCGCCCCCTCTTCCATCCTCACCGAACTACGTGACCAGGTGAAGGAAGAGCTCTTGCGTCGAGCGCTGCCGAAGATGCGAACCTTCGAGGTTGCGTGGAATGTGACCCAGGGCTACTGCCTGTTCGGCAATCTCTCTGAGAATGTCAACGACGTCTTCCGCAAGCGCTTCCATGGGACCTTCGGCCTCCAGCTCGAAGAAGACAAACCTGCCATGTGGCTCGGCGGAGAAAAGCAAGCCAATGATTTCTTGGGTGTCACTGGCGCCATGGCTCCCTTCGAGTTTCTCACCTGGATGTGGTGGCGAACCGAGCAGGGGAGATTCTGGAAGCTCGAGGGACAAGACGAGCCCATCGAGGGGTGGGTCGACGGCAAGGTCGCCCTGGCGCTGCCGGCCTCGCCCACGGACAAGGCGGTGCTCTCGGGGGATGCCCCGAGCACAGCTCCCGAGGCTCGAGCTGCTCTGGGTGGGGGCAAAGTTACCATCGAGATGATGCTTGGCCTGAGATCGGACTCCCAAGAGTACATGCTCACGCTCAAGGGGAATCTGCTCGACCTTCACGGCGTCCGCTTCCCCCCCGCCGACATCACCGATGACGAGGGCGCACTCTTCGATCGTATGTACCTCTACGAAAATCTGCATCACATGGTTCGTGAGATCTTCAAGGAGTATGCAGCTGTGCGCATGACCTCGGAGTGGGACCGCGAGATGGCTCCCGCCATTCGCGAGTGGATCGAGGAGGGGGTGTGAGTGGGTCTTGCCCCATAGAGCATCGAGCAGGCGTGCCGTCCGTGCAGCAGCGGACCTCCAGCGTCCACCGATCCTGGCAACACAGACAGGCTCACGACGAAAGCCCATTCCAGGCGGCATCAGCTCCGATGCACGACGGGCACGCGTGACACGGCTCCGGCCCGGAGCCGTAGCACGACCACGACGAGGCCCTAGGGATGCCGAGTTCCACCGCGCGCGCGACGATCGCCGCCTTGCTCATAGCGATGAGTGGCGCCCACACGCTGATTCCGAGCGCTTCGGTCATCGACCGGAGGAAGGGAACCCGACAGTCGGTGTAGTCGCGGTAGTCAGCGGCGTTCGCGCCGATGACAAGTTGGTCCGCGCCGAGCCCGTCCGCCAGATTCGCCGCGATGGCGAGCAGCATGGCGTTTCTGGCGGGCACAACCCTGGCGCCCCGCCCGCCCCCGTCCATGTCCCCAAGGTGCAGTCCGGAGACGAACGCAACGCGAAGCGGGACGTCACGCTCCTTGCAGTAGTGCACGACGGCAGCCATATCGGACGTACACGCACCCCCGGAGGCGTCCGGCCTGTCTCTCCGTCTCCGCACAGACAAGTGAGTCAATCCCACCGGAAAGCAGCACGACACTGCGCGCGCACGTCGGCTTATGGCCGTTCGCGTCGAACTCTCGCTCCGTCCTCGCGCAACACGTCGTCCGCAGCACGCCGTGGCGATCCATCTTCCACATCAACTCAACCCTCCGAACAGGTGGCCTTGACGTGCCGCGGCGTCGAGCAGCGGCAAGGTGACCGCGAACCTGCTCACGCTGGAGCCGTCGCAGGAATCGGCGCATCCTGGCACATCCGGATCCGCCGCGCCGTGTTGACGCGCAGCACGTGTAGGTGCGCGCACGCCGATCGTGCGAGCGTGCCCCAGGCGCGCATGGTGTCGAGCTTCCACGCGGTGCTCCCGCCCACTGCGATGCCAATCTCTGGCCCGAGGAGCGGCGCCACATCGTCAGGGCGCATTCCGTCTTGCACGGCGACCAGCCGCCTAGCTCCGATGCCGTCGAGCCTCGGAAGCCACTCCTCCGACAGCCGGAGCGACGCCAGACCCGCGCCGACGATGTCCGGAGCGACGATGAAATCAGCACCCGCGCCGAGGCCCGCGACCACGCGCTCGAAGGCGCCGAAGTCGAAGGGGAGCCCCTGTTGGTGCGCGGTCCACGCGCCGTTGTCGAGGGCGTACCGAAACCCCTCGGTCCGATGCGCCCCTGTGGCGGACACCATCAGCCGCCACCCGGCAGCGCGGAGCGCGGCCAGGTTGCGCTTGGTCCCGGTCCTCGACGCGTACATCAGCATCTCTCCACGATCACCACCTCGTCCCCGTCCACGACCGTCATGAGCCCCGCCCGCACGTTCGGGGGTCACTTCGTTACCTCTCGGCTCTTGATGGCCGGCGACGGACGGAGGGAATTCACGCCGATTCCTTCATGGCGCACAGCTCGGCGACGAGTTCGGCCGCGCTGGCCTGGAGCCTCGCGACGGTCGGCGCGAGTGCGTCCACGGCGGCGGCCCCGGCGGCGTCCACGGCGGCGGCCCCGGCGGCGGCCCGGGCGGCGGCCCGGGCGGCGGCCCAGGCGGCGGCCCAGGCGGCGGCCCGGGCGGCGGCCCAGGCGGCGGCCCGGGCGGCGGCCCGGGCGTCCCAGGCGGCGCCCCTGGCGGCGGCCCGGGCGGCGGCCCAGGCGGCGGCCCGGGCGGCGTCCACGGGGTCCCGTGCTGCCTGCGCGCTCGCGGGGTCGACGGTCGGCGCCAGCCCCCTCAGCGCGGCTGCGTGCTCCGTCAGGGACGGGATCAGGTCGAGCCAGGCCGGCGTGTAGGTGCGGATCATCCAGTCCAGGATGCGGAACGAGCGCCGACGCTCCAGCTCCGCGCTGCCCCTCGTCCCGACGAGCGACGGCAGCAGCGGCAGCAGCAGCCGATTCCGGTCGGCGTCGCGCAGGTCGTCGTTCCAGCGGCGGACGAACGTCCCGATGACCGGACAGGTACACGCGGGCCGATCGGAGTGCGGCTCGCCAGCCAGCCACGCGACGGCCTCCATGGCGCAGACGCCCTGATCCCGGGCCGTGTGGGCTCCCTTGGCGAGGGTCAGGTGGTCGAGATTCATGGCGTGCCTCCGTGGCATGAGTTGCTGGCGCCCCGGGAGGGGCGGAGGGGATGGGAGGGCCGGCTCCCGACCGGCCCTCCCGTGGGCGTGGCCGAGGAGACCTCCGCCGCGTGGAGCATCCGCCGCCCGCGACCGCCACACGGGCAGTCCTCGATCGCGGTCAGGGAGCAGAGCGTTCACGCCACCTCCCCGCTCGGGATGGCGCTACGCCAGTCCTCCTCGGACACGCCGAGGACCGCAGCAATCCGCACGTAGTGAGACAGCGACGGTTCGGTCTCGCCGGCCTCCCAGTTCTGGATCGTGCGGGAACTCACGTCCAGCTGATGCGCGAGCGCGTCCTGCGTCACGCCCGCAGCCTCTCTCCACCGCCGTAGTGTCTCTGACAGCGCCATGTGGCCTCCAGTGAAGTCAGGATAGCACGACATCTTTTTCCGCGCAATTTCTTGCGCCCCGAAAACGATTGCGCTAATCTCAGCACCACGACGGAGGACCCGATGACCCCGATGACCCCCATCCCCGACCACGTCGCCGGCTACGCCTGGTATGCCTCGCACCTCGCGTGGCTCCGCCAGCGTGGCATCGATCCCCACCACGACCCAGGAGACGCGGAAGCGAAGCGCGCCGACCCGACC
>Ga0326597_10007492_pt1 | contig 14858 bp, 13 predicted proteins | sample RVTome_12_FD_203789 | JGI IMG/M metagenome (GOLD analysis project Ga0326597, IMG submission 203789) | Soil microbial communities from uranium-contaminated site in the Upper Colorado River Basin, Wyoming, United States - RVT100D185 | ecosystem: Environmental > Terrestrial > Soil > Contaminated >... | reverse complement strand
ACCCGGATCCGAACCCCCACCCCTGTACCAACGAGCATCCCTGCTCCAGCCCCCACCACGGGTCGACGCCGTGCGCGTCCAGGACCGGGCAACCCACCACGCGCGGGCTGGCTGACCAGTCGGGAGACGCGCCGGCGGATCACCGTCGGAGCGAGCACGTCGCCCTCACGCTCCTTGAGAACTGCATACTGAATCGCGGTGGCGCGGTGGCGCGGTGGCGCGGTGGCGCGGTGGCGCGGTGGCGCGGTGGGGACGCGCGAACGTCACCGGGTCGTAGGGTCGCATCGGTCGAAGGGAAGCCATGCACCAGGACGGCGCGACCACGCAGCGGTGGGTGGTCCTGGTCGCGTTGGCGGTCGTTCCGCTGGTGCGGGCCCGAACGTTCACCGACGCGTTCTCGCTGCCCAAGGCGATCGCGATCGTCGCGGTGGCGGTCGCAGTCGCTGCCACCGGGGCGCCGGCCGCCGCGGCGTGGGTTCGGCGTCGGCAACGGCCGACCGCGTTCGGTGGGACCGTTGCGGTCTGGCTGGTCGGCGTGGTCCTGTCGGCCCTGCTTGCCGACGGCGTCGTCATGGCGTTGCTCGGGCCGTATCGGCGTTGGAACGGCGCGCTGCTCTACGTGGCCGTCGGCACGCTGGCGGTCGTCGTCGCGGGTCGGTTCAGGACCGCCGACGTCGAGTCCGTGCTGCGCATCCTCGGCATCACGGCCGGCGTGGTCGTCGTGCATGCACTGGCCCAGCAGGTCGAGCTGGTCGACCGTGCCATGCAGACGACCGGTTCGCGGATGGTGGCCACCCTGGGCAACGCCAACTTCGTCGCCGCGTACCTCGCCATCAGCCTGCCGGCTGTGGCACGCCAGGCGCTGCTCGTCAGGTCCGCCGCCGCCCGCGCGGCCTGGGGCACGGTAGGGCTGGCCACCGTCGTCGCCATCGTCCTGACCGGGTCGTTGCAGGGCATCGCCGCCGGCGCAGCGGCGCTGGCGGTCGCGGCAGTCGTCTGGACGTGGCAGCGGCGCCCCGTCGTCGCCAGGGCCCTGCTCGCTGCCGGTGCGGTCGGGAGCGTGGCCGGCGTCGTTGGCCTGCTCGGCTCGGGTCCGCTCGCGTTCCTCGCCGCCGAGCGGACCTTCCAGCTGCGCACGTACTACTGGGCCGCGGCCGTGGACATGTTCACCGCCAACCCGGTCCTCGGGGTCGGCACCGGCCGCTACATCGACCACTTCCGCGCCTTTCGGTCCGTCGAGGCAGCCCGCGAACTCGCCCCGTCCCTGGACGTTGACGGGGCGCACAACGTCATCCTCGATGCGTTCGCCACCGGCGGCCTGGTCGTCGGCGGCGCGCTGGTCGCTGCGCTCGCGGTGGCGCTGGTCCTGCTCGTGCGCGCGACCGCTCGGGGCGGTCCGAACCAGGGCCTGCTCGCCGCCGTCGGCGGTGCCTGGATGGGCTGGGTCACGCAGGCGCTGGTGAGCCTGGACACCCCGGCGCTGCTGCTGTTGGGCTGGGTCCTGACCGGCGCGACCGTCGTGGTGGCGCGGGCCTCGTTGGCGGCGGTCGACCCGGCGACGGGCTCGGCCACCGGGGCCGGCGCGGCGACACCGGGCCGCGCCAGGAAGGCCCAGCGGGCGGCGCAACGGCGGGCCGCGTCCGTCCCGGCGTGGCGTCGCGACCTGCCGGGGGTCCCGAGTCGTCGTGGTGCCGTGTCGGGCGGCGCTGCGGCACTCGTCGTCATCCTGGCCGCCACGCCGATTGCTGCGGCCGAACGGGCGGCCACGCGCGCGCGTGCTGCGGTCAACAGCGGGGTCGGCGCCGTCGCCATCAGCGAAGCCCGGTCCGCCGTCGACGCGTTCGGGCTGATCCCGACCCATCACAACCTGCTGGCCGCGATCCTGGCCCGGACCGGTGACGGCGAGGGCGCGATCGACGCCTACCTGCAGGCCAGCGCCCGGGACACCCGCCAGGTGCAGCCGCTGATCGGGATCGCGCAGGCCGCGGGGCTCCTGGACGACCTCGACACGGCCGTGGACGCCTACGCACGGGCGTTGGCACTGGACCCCCACCAGGCCTCCTTCGCGATCAGCGCTGGGGAGCTCGCCCTCGAGGCCGGGCAGCGCCGGGACGCGCTGGACTGGGCCTTCGCTGCCACCGTCGCAGACCCGCGCAGCGGCGACGCCCAAGCGCTGCTCGGCCGGGTCCACCACGAACTCGGGGACACGCAGCAGGCGCTGCGGGCCCTGCAGCGCGCCAGCGAACTGGGCACCGACGACGAGGTCGCCCTCGCGCTGCTCGACCAGCTCACTTGACCCAACGGCCCCACGTGACGCGCCGGACCGACCTGACGCGCCGGACCGACCTGACGCGCCGGACAACGTGACCGACAACGTGCCCGACAACGTGACCGACAACGTGACCGACAACGTGACCGATCCGACGAATGGCGCCCGATCGGGCCCGCAGGCGTCCTGTAGTCTGGTTTTCACCGCTCGAAGGGCGCTGCGCCGTGCGATCGCTCATCACCGGGGGAGCCGGATTCATCGGCTCCCACCTCGCGGATCACCTGATCGATCGTGGCGACGACGTGGTCGTCCTGGACGACCTGTCCACCGGCCGGTTCGCCAACATCGAGCACCTGCGCGACCACGACCGGTTCACGTTCCGGCTGGGGACCGTGACCGACCGCGCCGATGTCGACGCCGCCATGCACCGCTGCGGCCGCGTGTTCCACCTGGCCGCCGCCGTCGGGGTCGAGCTGATCGTGTCGGAGCCGCTGCAGAGCCTGCGCACCAACATCGTCGGATCCGAGGTCGTGATCGACACCGCGCTCAAGCACGGCGCGGCGGTCCTGGTCACGTCCACCTCGGAGATCTACGGCAAGAACGTCGACGGACCGCTGAAGGAGGGCGACGACCGCATCCTCGGCAGCCCGCTGACGGCGCGCTGGTCGTACTCCACGGCCAAGGCCATCGAGGAAATCCTCGCCTACACGTACTGGCGCGAGAAGGGCCTGGCGACCGTCATCGTGCGACTGTTCAACACCGTCGGGCCGCGCCAGACCGGCGCCTACGGCATGGTCATCCCGCGGTTCGCCGCCCAGGCAGTGCGCGCCGAGCCGCTCACGGTCCACGGCGACGGGCAGCAGTCGCGCTGCTTCGTCCACGTCGCCGACATCGTGCCCACCCTGGTCGACCTGCTCGACGACCCGCGTGCCCACGGGCAGGTGTTCAACCTCGGCGGCAGCGACGAGATCACGATGGAGGAGCTCGCGCGCCGCGTCGTCGCCCTGGCCGGCACCGACGCGAAGATCACGTTCGTTCCCTACCACCAGGCCTACGAGCACGGGTTCGAGGACATGCAGCGTCGCCTGCCGGACTGCACCAAGGTCGCCGAACTGGTCGGGTTCGCCCCGACACGCTCGCTCGACGACATCATCGGCGAGGTCCTCGCAGAACAGCGGTCGTGACCCATGGATGACCCCGGCGTCCTCGGTTACCTGGCCATCGCTGTTGCCACGGTCGCCGTCACCTACGGGCTGGTGCCCGTCGCCATGCGCGCCGCCGTCCGCTGGGGGATCCTCGACCGCCCGGGCGGCTACAAACAGCAGGTCGATGCCGTCCCGTACCTCGGCGGTGCCGTGATTGCCCTGGCGGTCGTGGGGGGCGTCGCCGTCGCCGGGCTGGTCCGACCACCCAGCGCGCGCGCCGGTGAACTGTGGGTCATCCTGGGCGTCGCCGCCGCCGTCGCGCTGGTCGGTCTGTACGACGACCTGCGCGGCATGGGGCCCGTCGGGAAACTCGCCGCGATCCTCGCAGCGGCGCTGGCGCTCTGGGCTGGCGGGATCCGCGTGGACGTCGCGGGGCCCGACGTGCTGGACCTGGGCATCACGCTGCTGTGGATCGTCGGGATCACCAACGCGATGAACCTGTTGGACAACATGGACGGGCTGTCCGCCGGCGTCGCGGCGATCGGCGCGACCGCGTTCTTCGGGCTGGCCGCCGTCAACGGCCAGTACCTCGTCGCCGCCCTTGCGCTGGCGGTTGCCGGGGCCGCGGTCGGGTTCCTGCCACGCAACACCCACCCGGCCCGCGTCTACATGGGCGACGCCGGCAGCCTGTTCCTCGGGGTCATGCTGGCAGTGGTCGGGATCAAGCTGCGGTTCCCCAACGTGCCCCGATCGATCGCGCCACTGATACCGATCAGCGTGCTGAGCGTGCCGATCCTGGACACGACCGTCGTCGTCATCAGCCGCATCGCCAACCACCGGCCGGTCTGGCGTGGCGCCCGTGACCACCTCAGCCATCGCCTCACGGCCATCGGCCTGGCCGTCCCCGTCGCCGTCGGCCTGATCTGGGGCGGCGTCGCCGCGTCCGCCTGGTTGGCCGTCATCATCTCCCGGTTGCGTGACCCAACGACCGCCTGGGCGCTGGCGGGCCTGTCGGCGACCCTTGCCGTGCTGGTCGGCCTGCTGCTCGGCCACGTCCCCGTCCACGGTCAGCAGCGGCGCCACCTGCGGGTCACGTCGGACGCCGGCCCACCCGCCGGCGCCGACCCCGCCCCGGCGCAGCAGCAGGCACGCCAGTGAGCGTGGTCGACGATCCGCAGCAGGCCATGGCCCTGCATGACCTGCACGGCCGTCAGTCGCTCGGGAGCTACCTGCGGGCCATCTGGGGCCATGCCGGGTTCGTGACGACGCTCGCCAGCGCCTACGTCCGCGAGCAGGCAGCGGGCCGCGCCCTCGGGATCGGCTGGCTGCTCGTGTCCCCGCTGCTGCTCACGGGCACGTACTTCTTCATCTTCGGCGTCGTGTTCCAGGTCGACAAGGGCGTCGACCACTTCATCGGCTACCTCGTCGTCGGCGTGCTTGCGTTCACCTGGATCATTCGTTCCGCCACGTCCGGCGCCAAGGCCCTGTCCGGGAACCGGCCGCTCATGCACAGCCTGTCGTTTCCGCGCATGGCCCTGCCCCTGGCCACGGCCATCTCCGAGGCCGTGACCTTCGGCGTGTCGCTTGCGATCGCGGCGCTCGTGGCCGTGCTGTCCGGAACCCTCGGGGTGAGAGTCCTCGCCGTCGTGGGCGTCCTCGCAGTGTCCCTGCTGTTCACAGCCGGGTTGGGAGCGGTCCTGTCCCTGGCGGGCAGCCGCCTGCTCGACGTCCAGGACGCCCTGCCGTACCTCATGCGAATCTGGTTCTACTTCTCCGGTGTCCTGTATCCGCGCAGCATCATCGAGGCCCGCGCCCCGGCATGGCTGTCGACGATCCTGTTCGACGTCAACCCGGGCGCAACCATCACCGGCCTGTTCCGCTGGTGCTTCGGGTTCGCGCCAGCCGGTGACGACGTCGTGGCGATGTTCCTCACGACGCTGGGCTGGGCCGTTGCACTCCTGGCTGGCGCGGTCGTCATGTTCACGCACCGGGAGGTGAACCTTGGTGCCTGACCGCGATCTCGTGCTCCAGGCCGACGCCGTCCACTTCGCCTACGCCCCCGTCCACGGGTTCCGACGCAGCCCCGCCCGTCGCGGCACCGACGTCCTTCACAGCGTCGACGTGACCCTGCGACGTGGCGAATCGCTGGGGATCATGGGCCCCAATGGCAGCGGCAAGACCACGCTGCTGCGGGTCCTCGCAGGCGTGCTGACCCCCCGTGAAGGTCGGGTGCGGGCCACCCATCGTCCCATCCTGCTGGCCCTTGGCCCGGCACTGCGCGGACGCCTGCCGGTGCGCGACAACATCGTGCTCGGGCTGACGGCTCTCGGGCTGTCACGATCGCGTGCCCGCAGCCACGTCGATGACGTGCTCGCGTTCGCCGAGCTCAACGAACACGCCGGCAAGCAGCTGCAGGCCCTGTCCAGCGGGATGCACGCACGACTGCAGTTCTCGATCGCGACCGTCATCCGGCCGGACATCCTGCTGCTCGACGAACTCCTCTCCGTCGGTGACGCCGCCTTTCGCAGGAAGTCCGCCGAGCGGATCGATGCGTTGCGCGACGCCGCGTCCGCCTTCGTGCTCGTCAGCCACGACCATGCCGCCGTCCAGCGCCTGTGTGACCGTGCGATGCTGCTGCGGGCCGGCAGCGTCGTCTACGACGGGCCGGTCACCGACCTGCCCGAGCAGGCATGATGACGGCGGAGACCGCACCGCGGCCCAAGGTCGCCATGTTCGTGCTGAACCCGTGCCACAACGACGCCCGCGTGCGCAAGGAGGCGGCCAGCCTCGGGCGCCACGGGTTCGACGTGCGCATCTTCGCCCTGGCCAGCACGACCCACCCCGAGGCCATCCTGGACGAGGGCGACTTCGTGATCCATCGCCTGCATGTGCAGTCGCTGTACCAACGGCTCGTCACCCGACTGGGACCTGGTCGTCGCGGCGTCCCGCTGCGTGGCCCGCGACGTTGGGCGCGTGATGGCGGGTGGGCGCTGACCGCGGTCGTCATCTGGATCGTGCTCCGACTGCGCCGCGGCCAGCCCGTGCGGGCCCCCGCCGCCACGACCGTTTCTCGGCGGGCACGGCTGCGCCAGGTGGTCATGCGGGTTGCAACTGGGCTCGGCCGGGTCCTGCCGGCGGGCCTGCGCCACCGGCTGCGTGTGACGCTGCGCCGGGCCGATCGAGCCGCCCGCCGTGGCGCGCGCCGGATCCTGGGCACGACACGGTCGGCCGTCCGGTCCGCTGGTCGAAGCGGGCGTCGCAGCGCAGCCCGGCTGCGTCGCCGGACACGCCGGGTTGTGCACGCGATTCGACGCGTGCCACGCAACTTCGTCCGTCGACGGCTCATCATCCTGCACCGGCCGACGATCTTTCGCGCCTACCACCGCCGCGCCGCGCAGGAGGCGATCGCCTGGCGGGCCGAGGTCGCACACGGCCATGACCTCAACGCCCTGCCCGCCGCGGTCGCGGTCGCGGATGCCTTGCACGTCCCGGTTGTCTACGACAGCCACGAACTGTGGCGCCACCGCAACCGGGTTGGGAACTGGCAGCCACTCGGGCGGGTCGCGGACGCATTCGTCGAACGGCGCCTTGTCCGCCGCACGGCCCACATCATCACCGTCGGTGACGCGATCGCGGCCTGGCTGGTCGACCGGTACGGACTCCCGGAAGGTCACGTCACCGTCCTTCGCAACGTCCCCCCGCGACGAGCGGCTGGCCTGCCGCTCGTGTCACTGCGCGATCGCGCTGGCGTCGGCGCGGCGCCGCTGCTGCTCTACACGGGCAGGATCACGACCGGCAGGGGCCTCGAGGACGCCATCGCCGTGCTCGGCGACGTTGACGTGCACCTCGTCATGCTGGGCTACGGCGACCCGGGCTACGTCGAGGGACTGTTCGGCCTTGCGGGGCGCATCGGGGTCGGCGACCGCCTCCACCTCGTTGGCCCCGTCGCGCCAGACGAGGTCTCGGCGACGGCGGCCCAGGCCGACGCGGTCCTTGTCGCCATCGAGCCGCTGTGCCTGAGCTACCGCCTCGCGCTGCCGAACAAGTTGTTCGAGGCCATCCAGGCCGAGGTCCCCGTCGTCGCCAGCGACCTGCCGGAGATCGCTGCGATCGTCCGCTCCCACGGCGTCGGTGAGCTGTTCGCATCCGGTGATGCCGATGGACTGCGGGCGGCGCTGCGCCGGGTGCTGGAGGCGGGGCGCGACGCCTACGCGGAGCCGCTGGCCGCCGCGGCGAGCGTCCTGTGCTGGGAGGTCGAGGAGGCGGTCCTGCTCGACGTCTACGACGGACTCGGCCTGGACCGCGCCGCCTCGGTCGCCAGCTCCTCGTAGAGGCCGACCAGGACGGCCCGATCCTGCTCCCAGGACAGGGCTCGCCTGGCCGCGACGACCCGTCCGGTGAACCCCGCGTAGTCGGCGAGGACGCGGTTGACGGCGGTGGTGAGCGCAACCGGGTCACCGGGCCGGTAGAGCCCACCCAGCCCGTGTTCCTGTACGACTCGTCGCAGTTCCGGCAGGTCCGGGGCGATGACGGGTACACCGGCCTGGACGGCCTGGAACAACTTGTTCGGCAGCGCGAGCCGATGGTTCAGCGGCCCATCGGCCACGCCGATGAACGCCAGACCCGCTCCGTGCAGCCGTACCGGGACCTCGTCGATCGCCACCGCGGGTTCGATCCGGACGCCCTGCAACCGCCGCGCGAACGCCTCATCGACGGGCCCAATGGCGATGACGTCCACCTCGAGGTCGCGGGCGGCCTTCGCCAGCACCTCCAGTTCGCGTCCCCGGCCGATGCGCCCGGCGTACAGCAGGGCCGACGCGGCCGATGGTGCTGGCCCGCCGGCGTATGGGAACGAGTTGCGCACGACGCGGACGTGCTCCCAACCGAATGTGGCGCGCAGGTGGTCGGCGACCCCCTGCCCGACCGTCACGACCGCGTCCGCGTGCGCTCCGAGCCGTCGTTCGGCCACCAACTCGCGCCGTCGTCGCACCGGGGTCGGCCGGCCCAGCGGGCGCCGCGCCGACCACACCTCGTGGCTGTCGTAGACCAGACGGGCACCCAACCGCTTGGCGAGGTCGGTCGCCGCCGGCAGCGTGTCGAAGTCGTGGGCGTGCACCACACCGACGCCGGACGCCGCCAACGCCCGCGTGGCGCGCTCCAGGTAGGTGGTCAGCAGTCGACGGTGGTGGACGTCGACCAGCAGCCATCGCGCCGCCCGCCGCCACGCCGGAGCCCCAGCCGCGACACGCGGGAAGGGGCTGCGCGCACTGACCTCGACGACCTCGACCCCCTCGGGTGCTGCGTCCGGACGGGCCAACGCCAGACTCGCCACGACGACGTCGTGGCCTGCCTCCGCCAGTGCGGCGGCCTCGCGACGCACGCGTGCGTCCGCACTCACGTCACTCATCGTCAGCATGCCGACCCGCACCCGTACCCCTCGCTGCCATCCGGGCGATCAGCGCCCCGCGCCAGCGTAGGACCGGCGTCGCCGCCGTCTCCTACGCTGCCAGTCCCCTGAGGTCGACAGAATGGTGGTGGCGGTGCCGATCCCCCTTGCCAGGCCTCAGATCGGTGACGGGGAGCGCTCCGCGGTGGACCGGGTCCTTGCCTCCGGCCAGCTTGCGCAAGGCCCCGAGGTCGAGGCCTTCGAAGCGGAGTTCGCCCGGGTCGTGGGCGGCCGCAGGTGCGTCGCCGTCCACAGTGGCACGGCGGCGTTGCACCTGGGGCTGCTGGCCGTCGGGATCGGACCCGGCGACGAGGTGATCGTGCCGTCGTTCTCGTTCGCCGCCACGGCCAACGCGGTCGTGCTGGCCGGGGCCAAGCCAGTCTTCGCGGACATCGAACCCGTGACGTACTGCCTCGATGTCGCTGCCGTCGAGGCTGCGGTCACCGGTCGGACCGCGGCGATCATGGCGGTGCACCTGTACGGGCACCCGGCGGACATGGTCGGACTGCGAAGGGCCGCCGACGCGCACGGGCTGCTCCTGGTCGAGGACGCCGCGCAGGCACACGCTGCAGGTCTTGACGGGGTGCCGGCCGGTGCGCTGGGTGACCTTGCTGCGTTCAGCTTCTACCCGACCAAGAACATGACGACCGGCGAGGGTGGGATGATCGTGACCGCCGACGACCAGGTCGACCGGACGGCTCGGCTGCTGCGCAACCAGGGCATGCAGGAGCGCTACGCCAACGAGATCGTCGGGTTCAACGCGCGCATGACTGACATGGCTGCCGCCATCGGGCGAGTGCAGTTGGCGCGCTTGGGGGGGTGGAACGACGCCCGCCGGGCCAACGCCGCCCGCTACGACGCCGAGCTGCGCGGCGTCGTCACGCCGCACGTGGCCGCGGGTGCCACCCACGTCTATCACCAGTACACGATCCGGTCGCAGCACCGCGACGACCTGCACAAGCACCTGCAGGACGCGCGGATCGGGTGTGGGGTGTACTACCCGACGCCCATCCACCGCCTGCCCGCCTACGGCCTCGACGTCGACCTGCCCGAAACGGAGCGGGCGGCTCGGGAGGTGCTCAGCATCCCCGTCCGGCCCGACCTCACCGCCGCAGAGGTCGACACCGTCGTCCACGCCATCAACGCCTTCGGGGGCCGACCGTGACCACCTCGCTGCGAGCGGCCGTCGTGGGTCTGGGCATGATGGGCCGCAACCACGTGCGCGTCCTGCGTGGCCTCGACGGTGTCGACCTGGTCGGTGTGGTCGACCCCCTCGGTGACAAGTACGCCAGTGCCGACGACCTCGACGTCCACACGCAACTCGGGCCGCTGCTCGATGCCGGTCTCGACCTCGCCGTCGTGGCCGCGCCAACCGCGGATCACGTCGAACTCGGCCTGCTGCTGGCCGAAGCGGGCGTGCACACCATGATCGAGAAGCCGCTGGCCCCGACCCTGACCGAGGCCCGCACCCTCGCCGACGCATTCGAGTCCCGCGGGTTGGTCGGCGCCGTCGGCCACATCGAACGCTTCAACCCGGCGATCCGCGCCCTGCGTGACCACCTTGCCGCCGATGAACTGGGCGAGGTGTTCCAGATCGCCACGCGCCGCCAGGGCCCGTTCCCGGACCGCGTCAGGGACGTCGGCGTCATCCTCGACCTCGCCACCCACGACGTTGACCTCACTGCCTGGATCGCCGGCTCGCCCTACCGCTCCATTGCTGCCCGGACGGCGTTCCGCACCGGCCGGCCGCACGAGGACCTGGTCGCCGCCACCGGCGTGCTCGTCGATGGGACCGTGACCAACCACCTCGTCAACTGGCTCACCCCGACCAAGGAACGCTTCACCGTCGTCACCGGTGACAAGGGCATGTTCGTCGCAGACACCATCAACGCGACGCTGACCTTCTACGCCAACGGCTCCGAGACCATGGAGTGGGACACGATGCAGGCTTTCCATGGCGTCAGCGAGGGCGACGTCATTCGCTACGCGATCCCAAAGCCCGAACCGCTGGTCGTCGAACACCAGGCGTTCCGCGACGCGGTGCGCGGCGATGGCGACGCCCAGATCGTGACCATGCGCGACGGGTTCGCGGCAGTGCGTGTGGCCGAGGCGACCCTGCGGTCGGCGCGGACCGGCACGACCGTCGACCTCGAAGGTGACCTCGCATGAAGGTCACCATCGTCGGGCTCGGCAAGATCGGGCTGCCGCTCGGGGTCCAGTTCGCCACACGCGGCCTGACCGTGATCGGCGCCGACATCGACGCGGACGTGGTCGACGCGGTCAACGCCGGTCGGCCCCCGTTCCCCAACGAACCCGACCTCGATCGGCTCCTGGTCGAGGTGGTGGGCGACGGTCGCCTCGCGGCCACGACCGACACGGCGGCCGCCGTCGCCGCGTCGGACGCCGTGGTCGTGGTCGTGCCGCTCGTCGTCGACGACGACCTGCGGCCCGACTTCCGCGCCATCGACGCGGCAACCGCCGACGTCGCCCGGGGCCTCACCGCCGACACCCTCGTGTGTTACGAGACCACCCTGCCCGTTGGGACGACCCGTGGTCGCTTCGCGCCGGCGCTGGCGCAAGGGTCCGGCCTGACGCTGGGGGAGGACCTGTTCGTCGCGTTCAGCCCGGAGCGCATCTCGTCGGGGACCGCGTTCGTGGACTTCCGCCGCTATCCGAAGTTGGTCGGTGGGGTCGACGCGGCTTCCGCGGCGCGCGCGGTCGCCTTCTACGAAGCCGGGTTCGTGTTCGACGACCGACCGGATCTGGGCCGCCCGAACGGCGTCTGGGACCTGGGATCGGCCGAGGCGGCCGAGTTGGCCAAGCTCGCCGAGACCACCTACCGCGACGTGAACATCGCCCTGGCCAACGAGTTCGCCACGTATGCCGAGTCGATCGGCGTCGACTACGCAGCGGTCGCCGCGGCCTGCAACAGTCAGCCGTACAGCCACCTGCACCGGCCCGGCGTCGCCGTTGGTGGGCACTGCATCCCGGTCTATCCGCGCTTCTACCTGGCTGGTGATCCGGCTGCGCGACTGCCCGCGGTCGCGCGCGAGGTCAACCTGGCCATGCCGGCACGGACCGTCGAACGGCTCGGCAGGGCCCTGGGCGGTCTGCGGGGCGCGACCATCGTGGTGCTGGGCGCCGCCTACCGCGGCGGGGTGAAGGAGACCGCGTTCTCCGGCGTGTTCGACGTCGTGCGCGAACTGTCGGACCGCGGTGCCCGACCGGTCGTGCACGACCCGCTCCACCGCGACGACGAACTCGCAGCACTCGGGCTCGTGCCCTACGGGGCCGGATCACCAGTGGACGGCGCGATCGTGCAGGCCGACCATGCCGAGTACGGATTGCTCGGCCCCGACGACCTGCCCGGCGTTCGCGTGCTGGTCGATGGGCGCGGCATCACCGAGCCCGCACGGTGGACCGGTGTCGTACGTCTCGTCGTCGGCCAGCCCGACCCGCAGGAGGCGTGACATGCGATCCCGGGTCGCCGCCGACGCCACCGTCGAGGACGACGTCGTCATCGGCGACGGGACCACCATCTGGGGACTGGCACACGTTCGCCGTGGCGCTGTCCTGGGCGAGGGCTGCATCATCGGGCGACAGGCGTTCATCGATGCGGGCGTCGTCCTGGGCGACAACTGCAAGGTCCAGAACAACGTCCTCGCCTACGCCCCCGCGGTGATCGAAGACGGCGTGTTCCTCGGGCCGGCCTGCGTGCTGACCAACGACCGCCACCCGCGGGCGATCAACCCCGACGGCACGCGCAAGGACGCCGCCGACTGGGAGCCCGCCGGCGTCACCATCCGGCGAGGGGCGGCCATCGGCGCCGGTGCGGTCATCGTCGCGGGCGTCGAGGTCGGCGCGTGGGCGCTGGTGGCGGCCGGCGCGGTCGTCGTGTCCGACGTGCCGGCGTTCGGCCTGGTCGGTGGAAACCCGGCACGACCGTTGGGCTGGGTCGGCCATGCCGGTGTGCGACTGCAGGACCTGGGGGACGGGTCGTGGCGCTGCCCAGTGCGCGGCGACGTGTTCGAGCTGGTGGATGGGGCACTTCGCCCGACCTGATCGGCGCAGCCGGGTCCTGCGTCGCGCCATCCGGGGGCTCGGGTCGGGGCCACTGTCACGCCCGGAACTGCGCCGGCTGCTGTGCGACAGCGCGATCACCCGGCTGGTCACCGACGGGCCCTCCCAGGTCGTCGACGTCGGACGGGCGACCCGCTCGTGGCCCGTCCCCACCCGCAAGGCCATCGCCGCGCGTGACCGCGGCTGCCGCTGGCCCGGCTGTGACCGGCTGGTCGCCTGGTCCGACGTGCACCACGTGACCTGGTGGGAACACGGCGGCCGCACCGACATGGCCAACGGCGTCCTGCTGTGCGGCCATCCCCGCGGCCACGCCGCGCGCGCCCGCGCGCCCGGCTGACGGCCTGCCACGGACGCCGGCCGGCGCCGCCGTGCCCGCCCGCTCCTTGACAACTGCATCCTGAACCGACCGGCCCGATGCCCGGACGCGACCGCCCGGCCGTGTCGCCAAGGGACCTGTGGACGACTGCCCGTGCGCGACGTAACCGGCGCCTACCGTGCCGTCGTTGCCGCTGCATCGGGGAGGTTGCACAATGGCCGTGGACGAGCGCCGTCGGCGCCACCTGTTCGAACGCCTCGACGAAGTGCTCGGTCCACCCGCGGCGGAGGCGTTGATGGAAGAGCTCGGGTCGCTGGGACGCGACCAGCTGGCCACCCGGCACGACATGCAGCTGGGCTTCGCCTCCGTGCGCCAGGAGATGGCCGACCTGCGCGGTGACCTGCGCCAGGAGATGGCCGAACTGCGTGGCGAGACCCGGCAGGGCATGGCTTCGCTGCGCACGGAGATGGCCGACCTACGGGCTGACCTCATGCAGGCCATGACCACGCAGACGCGCCAGCTCGGCACGTGGATGCTGGGAACGATGCTGACCCTGTCCGCCCTGGTCCTGGCCGCCTCGACGCTGTAGGCCACGACGCCATTGTCGGTGGTCGCACTCAGGTGGTCGCGATGACCTCGGCGAGGAAGTCGGCCGTCGCGGCGGCGCGGTGGTCCCACGTGTGGCGGGCCGCCACGGCTGCGCGACCGGCGGCAGCGAGCTGGTCGCGGCGCTGCGCGTCACCGTGCAGGGCGGCGACCGTGCTGGCGAGGGTGGCCGGGTCGTCGGGTGGGACGGTGACGCCGCCGCCGGTTTCGGCGATCAGGTCGGCCAGACCCGGCAGGTCGCCGCCGATGACCGGGGTGCCGACGGCCAGGCTCTCGAAGACCTTGATCGGCGACAGGCCCGAGCGGGCGCGCGGGACGTCGTGGGGGACGCTCGCCGTCGCCAACGCCGCGCGGACGATGCCGGGCACGGCGTCGCGGGCGACCGGCGGCAGGTGCACGATGCGGTGGGGGCGGGCTGCGGCCGCCTGCTGCACCGCCGGGCGCAGCGCTCCCTCGCCCAGCACGACCAGTGCCACGTCGTCGGGCCACTGCGGCAGCGCCGCGGCGTCCAGCAGCGTCTGCACCCCCTGCCACCGCGCCAGCGCACCGAAGTACAACAGGTACGGGCGACCCTCGACGGCCGGTGGTGGCGTGGGTTCGATCGTCGCGTCGACCAGGTCGCGGTCCGCGGCGTTGCCGATCACCGCCACGCGGCGGGCGCCGTGGCCGCGAGCCCAGTCCGCCAGCCCCTCGGTCACGGCGACGACACCGTCGGCGGCCGCCAGTTGCCTGCCCAGGACGCGGTCGAAAAACGGGGTCGCGGGAAGCAGCCACGGCCGCGCCATCGTGTAGTCCAGCGGCCCGCCGTTGACCTCCAGCACGACCGGTAGCCCGGCCTGCCTCGCCCACCCCATCACCGCCGACCCCAGCAGGTGCTGGCGGACGTACACCACGTCGGCCCTGCTGGCCGCCGCGCGTCGTTGCGCGTCGCGCGACGCGCGCAGCCGTCCCCGCCCCGGGTGGCCAACCGCCGGCGCGAACACCTCGACACCGTGG